>ENA-OWPN01002626-OWPN01002626.1-human-gut-metagenome-genome-assembly--contig:-NODE-2626-length-10450-cov-28.919865_pt1 | contig 10450 bp, 13 predicted proteins | sample MGYA00248266_ERZ651850 | MGnify/ENA primary metagenome ERZ651850 (study PRJEB26924, sample SAMEA4378296) | human gut metagenome | biome: human gut; feature: human-associated habitat; material: faeces... | reverse complement strand
TTTCCATTGGCTCGGTGGATATCCGGCAGATGGAAAGCCGATATCTGATGGAACAGGTCAGCTTCGTATTTCAGGATGTCTATCTGTTCAAACAGAGTATCCGTGATAATATCAGGCTTGGGAACCAGAATGCCAGCGATGAACAGATCCAGGCGGCCGCGAAAGCCGCCCAATGCCACGACTTTATCATGGCGCTGCCAAATGGCTATGATACGGTCATCGGAGAACAGGGTATCCATTTAAGCGGCGGCGAGCAGCAGCGGATTGCTATCGCCCGTGCCATTGTAAAGGATGCCCCTGTGATAGTGCTGGACGAGGCAACCGCCTTTGCCGATCCTGAAAATGAGCATTTGATTCAAAAGGCGTTTGAAAAATTGATGCAGGGGAAAACGGTAATCATCATCGCACACCGCCTTTCCACAGTTCGTAACGCCGATCATATCATTGTGATGGATAACGGGCGTGTAGCGGAAGAAGGCAGCCATGACGCCCTCCTGCAAAAAGGCGGACGGTACGCATCTATGTGGAAAACCTACAATGAAACAGCCAGTTGGACAATGGAAAAGGAGGTGCCGGTCAATGGGTAAGAAAAAATCAACCGTTCAGGATGCGCTGATGCTGACAGACAAAGGCTATCGGGACTTAAAAAAAGCGATTGCCGCCTGCACGCTGACAAATTTCTCCATGTTTATTCCAGCTATGGTGATGCTTCAGGTCGTCATGGAACTTCTAAAACCGTTTACCGGCGGGAGCATCTCATGGACAAATATGTGGATTTATTTCGGACTCGGCATCATCGGCGCAGTAATCGTATTTCTCTGCAACAAAAACGACTATAAAAAGACCTATGTAGCCTCTTACATGGAATGCTTTGGCAGAACACATCCGCAAACTGCCTATGAGCGTGTTTAATTCCAAAAACCTTTCGGAGCTTACGACAAATCTCATGGGCGATGTAGCCACTTCCGAACATGTACTGAGTCATGTGTATCCGCAGATTATCTCCAATGTGATCACGATTACGGTTGTCTGCAGTATGTTTGCCTTCTATGACTGGCGTATGGCACTCGCTATTTTTATTTCCGTGCCGGTTGCTTTTCTCATTATTTTTGCGAGCAGACGGATTCAGGAGCGGCTTGGAAAAAAGCATGCGCAGGCAAAACTGGAAGCTTCCGAACAGGTTCAGGAATACATTGAGGGAATCAAGGTGGTGAAAGCCTGCAATCTGGACAGTCAGCAGTTTCAGGCTCTGGAAAAAGCGCTGCGCACCATGAAAAACCTTGCAATTAAATTTGAATTTGGTTCGGGGGTTTTTGTGACAGGCGCGCAGATGCTCGTGCAATCCGGCATCGGGCTTACCGTGTTTGCGGGAACTTCTCTGCTCCTGAACGGCAAAATTGAGCTTGTCCCAATGCTGCTTTGCCTGCTGATCGTCACCCGAATTTACGGGCCGATTATTACAGAACTGACTCTGCTGCCGGAGCTATTCTATCATCAGATTGCCATCCGCAGAATGAGAACCCTGATGAATATTCAGCCGATGGAAGGCGATACTGAAAAACCAGTAAAGGAATATGATATCGAACTGAAAAATATCAGCTTCCGCTATAATCCGCAGGGCGAGGAAACCATAAAAAATGTGAATGTTACGATTCCAGCAGGCGCAATCACGGCTCTGGTTGGCCCCAGCGGAAGCGGCAAGAGCACGCTTTCCCGTCTGATTGCACGCTTTTGGGATGTCAATAAAGGACAGGTGGAAATCGGCGGCATTGACGTGAAAGAGCTTGATCCGGAACACTTGATGGAATACATGTCCTTTGTATTTCAGGATGTGGTACTTTTCAACGACACTGTCTACAATAACATTAAAATAGGAAATATGAGCGCAACCGAAGAACAGGTGCTTGCGGCGGCAAAGGCTGCGCGCTGTGATGAGTTTATTGACAAAATGCCGGATGGTTATCAGACTGTTCTGGGAGAAAACGGAAGTACCCTTTCCGGCGGTGAACGGCAGCGCCTGTCCATTGCAAGAGCTTTACTAAAGGACGCTCCGATCGTACTTTTGGATGAAGCAACAGCCAGCCTTGATCCGGAAAGTGAATCCTGTATTCAGCAGGCGATCGGCCGCTTAATACAGGGGAAAACCGTTCTTGTTATTGCACACAGACTCCGTACCATTGCAAAGGCCGACAAAATCATCGTGCTGGACGATGGCAAAGTCATAGAGCAAGGAACACACAGTGAACTGATGGAGCAAAATGGGCTTTACAAAAGGCTGTATACCATTCAGCAGGAAAGCCTTGGCTGGAGCGTATAAATGTTTGCTATTATGTAAGCCGCCGATATTTTAATATTGAGTAACCTGCAAGCCGACTGCAATAATACAGTCGGCTTGCTTGGCGTTTCGCAGAATCATTAGCAAATTTATTTGTCTTTACAATATGGGTAAAATGCCCTTGACAAATCTCGTCTCAAAAACAGATGTTAGAGGATTTTGCCCGCCGGAATGGACTGCCAAACCCTACGCACTTTACCGATGACGGTATCTCAGGCACCCGTTTTGACCGCCCTGGATTTTTGGCGATGATGGAGGAAGTGGAGGCAGGGCGTGTAGAGGCAATCGTCATCAAGGACATGAGCCGGTTGGGGCGCGACTATCTGAAGGTCGGTCAGGTCATGGAGGTTTTGCGGCAGCGTGGAGTTCGGCTGATCGCCATCAACGACGGTGTGGACAGTCTGAAAGGCGATGACGATTTTACCCCGTTCCGCAACATTATGAATGAATTTTACGCCCGTGATACCAGCCGGAAAATCCGCTCTGTGTTTAAGTCAAAAGGCATGAGTGGCAAGCACCTGACCGGCACGGTGATTTACGGCTACTTATGGGACGAAAAACGGGAGCATTGGCTGGTAGATGAGGAAGCTGCCGAAGTGGTACGCCGTATCTTCTCCCTCACGCTGGAGGGATATGGGCCTTACCAGATCGCCTGCAAATTATCCGCAGACCGAATTGAAATTCCTGTCGTACACCTTGCCCGCTTCAACGAGGGTGTGAACCGTTCAAAGCCGGTCAAAGACCCCTATGGATGGGGATCATCTACCATCGTGAACATTTTGAAAAAACGAGAGTATTTAGGGCATACCATCAATTTCAAGACCCGCAAGCACTTTAAGGACAAGAAAAGCCACTATGTTTCTGAGGACGAATGGACGATCTTTGAGAATACCCATGAAGCCATTATCGACCAGCAGACCTTTGATTTGGCGCAGAAAATCCGCAGCAATGTACGGCGTTATCCAAACGGCTGGGGCGAAGCGGCTCCCCTCACAGGCTTGCTCTATTGTGCCGATTGCGGCGGCAAGATGTATGTCCACCGCACCAACAATGGCAAGCGGATTTCTCAATATACCTGTTCCAATTATACCAAAGTTCCGTGTGGGACACTATGCCCTACACAACACCGTATCAATGAGAGTGCTGTCCTGACATTGGTTTCCGACACGCTCAGGGCTATCGCTGAATATTCGAGAAATGACCGGACGGAATTTATTCACACCGTTCAGGAAACGCAGGTTGCTCAACAGAGTGCCGATATATCGAAAAAGCGCAGGCGTCTGGCTGCTGCTCAAAAGAGAGCCGGAGAACTGGAAAAACTGATTTGCAAAATCTATGAGGACAACGCCCTCGGCAAGCTGCCGGATGCACGATATAAGGCGCTTGATACACAGTATGCCAAAGAGCAGGATGCACTTGAGATTGAAATTGCAGAGCTGGAAAAGGCTGTTACCGGCTACGAGCAAAGCCAGAAATCAGCGGAGAAATTTATAGCCCTGATTGATAAATACGAGAATTTTGACACGCTGACAAACACCATGTTCAACGAGTTTGTAGAGAAAATCCTTGTCCACGAACGCGCCCGAAAAGGCAGTCAGGACACCACGCAGGAAATTGAAATCTACTTCAATTTTTTAGGGCGCTATATCCCACCATCCTTACAGCCGGTTCCTTTAACCCCGGAGGAACAGGAAGAATTGCGAAAAAAAGAAGAACGCAAGGACAGGCTCCATCAGAACTATTTGAAACGAAAAGCCAGCGGCGCACAGAAACGGTATGAGGACAAAATCAAGGCGCAGAAAAAAGCGGAAATGGACGCTAAGAAAGCCCTGATCCGGGCTGAGGATATGAAAAAAGGTGTTTTTTCTACTATCGGTCAGCTGCCGAAAGAAGAACCGCGCAAAGGCAGCATAGCAGCCAGCGCAGCAGTCTAATCATCACGAAGCAAAGGAGAATGAAAATGAGTAAGTTGACTTACATTCGTTGTGGAGATTATGATATACCCAACCTAAAACTTTCTGAACAGCCGGAAACTTCTATCGGCAAGTACGGCAGGATGAGAAAATCCTACCTAAAGAAACATCGCCCCATTCTCTACAACCAACTGCTGATGAGCGAGAAGCTGTATCCACACCTGTTAGAGATTGACCGGACAGCGCAGGAGCGCGTGGACACCATGTTGCCTCACATGATGGAGACTGCGGGTGTCACGGAAGAACTGAAAGCCTGTGACCCTATGCGTTGGGTGGGGCTGATGAACACATTAACGGCACAGATTGAGGAAATTTTAATCAGGGAACTGATTTGCAGCTGAATGGGAGGTGCGGGAAATGCTGACCTTTGAAAAGATTTTGAAAGTGTTTCAGGCATATCTGGATGATGATCCACTGTATGAGGTGGTTCAGACCAGCCACGGTTATACATTGATGGCATGGGAACCCCACCGGAATGACTGGTACAGCGCTGAAATACAGAAAACCCCGGAGGATTTACGGAACGCTTTGTTGGGTACATACGCCAACTTTCTGGAAGATAAGATTACTGGAAATGACCGTGACCTGACTGTGACAGAAACCGGAGAAATCCAGCAGAGGTGCCGGGAACTTTTGGAAAAGTGCAGGGAAACATGATACAGAAACGCCAGAAGGAGGCCGCGATTATGCGTCCTCCTTCTGCTTCGCAGTCTGTTCCATTTTGAGCGCCCCGTCTATGGCACCTTCGATAATCGGCAGGTATTCTTCAGGGCAAAGCTTCAGCTTGTGGCTGACCCGTTGCCGCTGTTCGCTTTCTTCTCGCATAATCTCCGGGTTAAAATACCGTTCCACGGGAAGTCCGCAGACCTTAATCAACTGAATCATCACAGGCAGGCTCGGAATCGCACCTTGATTCTCAATGTTGGCAAGATACCGCCATTCAATCCCGACCATTTCTGCCAATGTTTTTCGTGCCAGACGCTTTGCCTCTCGTGCAGCTTTGACATCTGCGCCGAAGGTTTCAAAACCGGGACAATCTTCAACTTTCGCCATATAACATCACCCAGTTACATTGTATAATTCATACTTCGCCCGTGGAATGTTGCTATATGCATGTTGGTTGAAGTTTATAATTCACATTTCGTTCCTTGCATTGTTCGAGAAAGAGAACTATAATGTACTCTGTGGAGGTGCGAAATGGACTATATGACATTGAAAGAGGCCGCCGAAAAATGGGGCGTGACACCTCGTAGAGTAAATTACTATTGCGCTGCTGGGCGTATCCCCGGCGCTGTAAAGATGGCTGGTGTTTGGCTGATCCCAAAGAACGCAGAAAAGCCGATTGACGGAAGGACAAAACAAGGGAAGGGGTTGCACCATGAATAAAATCCTGATTATAGATGATGACAGAGAACTGTGCGCTTTGATTAAACGTAGCGTACAAGCAGAAAACATAGAAGCTGATTTTTGTAATACCGGAAAAGAGGGCTTACAAAAATTAAGAGAGCAGGAGTATCAGCTTGTGGTGCTGGATGTGATGATGCCTGGTATGGATGGCTTTGAAACGCTGGAAGAAATCCGCAAAGAGAACAGTCTGCCGATTTTGATGTTCACATCTAAAAATGACAGCATTTCTAAAGTACGGGGCTTACGAGCCGGGGCGGACGATTATCTGACAAAACCGTTTGATATGGACGAACTGATTGCCCGTATTGCGTCCCTCATTCGCCGCTACACCCGTTTTAATCATCAAGCCGGAGCTGTGCAAAAACTGGATTTTGATGGATTGCAAATTGACCTTGAAAATCGTTCTGTTACGACGGCAAACGGCACTTTTGAACTTCCGCCAAAGGAATTTGATTTGCTCCTGTACTGTGCAAAACATCAAGGGAAAATTTTGACCAAACAGCAGATTTATGAGGAAGTATGGGGCGAAGAATATTTCTATGATGACAGTAACATTATGGCGATTATCAGCCGACTTCGTAAAAAATTAGAAGTCAATCCTTCAAGCCCAAAGTACATACAAACGGTCAAAGGGATTGGCTACCGGTTTAATAAGGAGGTGTAGTCAGCATGGAAATTATCGTATTCTTGTCCATTGTGATTGCTGTTGTGGCTGTATTGACTTCTATCGCTCTCGTTCGGCGTGTAAAAAAGCAAATAGCAGAAATGACCGATGTGCTGGTTGATGTGAAAAACGGAAATGGCAACCGGCGTATTCTATCTGCAACAAATGAACTGACAGCACCTCTTGCCTATGAAATCAATGAGATCGTTGTGGCCTATGAAAGCAGACTTTCAACTGTACGGCAGACAGAAGAAACCAACCGCCAGCTTATGACGAGCCTTTCCCATGATGTGCGAACGCCCCTTACTACTCTGATTGGGTATCTTGACGCTGCACACAAAGGGCTGGTCACAGGAAAAGACCGGGATGATTATATTGAAACCGCCCGCCGGAAAGCCCATGATCTGAAAGAATATATTGATGTACTCTTTGACTGGTTCAAGTTAAATTCTAACGAGTTTGCTTTGGAGATCCAGAGTGTTGAGGCCGCAGAGCTGACAAGAAATATCCTCATTGACTGGATACCGATTTTTGAGGATAAACAGGTTGAGTATGACATTGATATTCCCGAACAGCCTGTCCGGGTAAGATTGGATATGGACAGCTATATGAGGATTGTCAATAATCTCATTCAAAATGTAATCGCTCACAGCCATGCAGACAAAATCAAAATTGCCCTGTCAAAGAAGGAAAATAACATGGAGCTGCTGCTGGCGGATAATGGAGTGGGAATTGAGAAGGAAGATTTGAAACACATTTTTGAACGGCTCTATAAGTGTGACAAAGGACGGTCTGAAAAAGGAAGCGGTCTTGGTCTTTCTATTGTCCATCAGCTTGTAGAAAAGATGGGTGGAAGTATAACAGTTGAAAGTTTGCCGGGAAAAGGGACTGAATTTATGTTGCTTTTTCCTTTGGAGAGTTAAGCGGGTTCCCGTCTTTATGGCGGGAGCCTTTGTCATTTTACTGGATTTCAAATTGCAAGGTTAATGCAAGGTTGCGGCAAGGTTAATGCAAGGTTGGCATGATAGAATACCTTACAGAACAGGAGGTTTTGAATATGGATACAAATTATATCATTGAAACAAAAAATCTGACAAAGCAATACGGCTCACAAAAGAGTGTGGCTGACTTAAATATCCATGTCAAGCGTGGGAGAATTTATGGTCTGTTGGGTAGAAACGGAGCCGGAAAAACCACTACCATGAAAATGCTGTTGGGCTTAACGAAGCCGACTTCCGGGGAGGTCAAAATCTGGGGAAAGTCTTTGCAAGGGAATGAAAAGAAGTTGCTCCCCCGCATTGGCAGTCTAATTGAGTCCCCCGGCTTTTATCCCAATCTGACCGGCACAGAGAACCTGCGTATCTTTGCTACTCTGCGGGGCGTACCAAACAATCATGCTATCAAAGATGCTCTGGATCTGGTAGGACTGCCCTACAAAGATAAAAAGCTCTTTTCACAGTATTCTCTTGGTATGAAGCAGCGGCTTGCCATCGCCCTTGCCGTTATGCACGATCCGGAGCTTTTGATTTTGGATGAGCCGATCAACGGCCTCGATCCCATCGGTATTGCAGAAGTACGTTCCTTTATTCGTGAGCTTTGTGACGCGCGAGGAAAAACCATTTTGATTTCCAGTCACATTCTTTCGGAGATTTCCTTGCTGGCTGACGATATTGGAATTATCGACCACGGCGCATTGCTGGAAGAAGAAAGCCTTGCTGAGCTGGAGCAAAAAAGCAGTAAGCATATCCGTTTTACGCTTTCGGATACTGCACAGGCGGCAAGAATTTTGGAACGCAATTTCCATGAAAACCATTTTTCCATACAGGACGACCATAATCTGCGCCTGCACAACCTTGATCTGCCTGTGGGTAAAATTGTAACTGCCTTTGTAGAAAACGGATTGGAGGTATCAGAAGCACATACCTGTGAAGAAAGTCTTGAAGATTACTTCAAGCGTGTGACAGGGGGCGAAGGAATTGCTTAAACTAATCAAATGCGAATTTTTGAAATTGAAACGGAAGAAATTTATTCCGCTGATTATTCTGGCTGCTTTCCTGTTTCCAATCCCGCTGACTTATCTGATGACAACGCCCTCTATGATGGAGCGATATACGGATCGGGCAGATGCTTTCGATGGACTATTTAACATGGTGTTGGGATATGGTATCCAGTTTTTACTGCCCTGCATTATTGGAGTGATTGCCGCTATCCTGTTCTTTATGGAACGCGACAACGATACATTCAAAAATCTGCGTACAATTCCCGTAACCAGCACGCAAATGGTGCTTGCAAAGATTATTGTCCTCTTTCTTTTTGGAATTGTTTTTTGTGTGGCTTCTACCATTGCAACAATTCTTTGCGGAATTGGAACATTAGAAGTTTATGGAATTGGTTATAAGCTGTTTTTGGCGGTTGAAACGGGGATCTTCATTACGGCAGGAACACTCCCGTTGATTGTCCTTGTTGTCTTTTTCAGTAAGACCTATGTTTTTTCCATTTTGTTGTGTGTCTTTTACAGCGTTCTGAACATGAGTGCTACGGCATTGTTTGACACACTGCCTAAAACTATGTTATGGCTTCTGCCCACGCCACTGACTACATTTTGGAGTGCGGGAGATATGGCGGCTCATGGAATAAAAATGGACTTGGAGCAAATGACAGGGCTAATTCCCTCAACATTTCAAGTTGTATTCATTCTTGGGATCATGGCATTGGTTTCGTTCTTACTGATTGACAGATTATATAAGCAGAGGGGGGAATAAACATGGTTCGCATTGTAAAAACAGAATTTTATAAATTGAAAAGGTATCATATCCTTTGGGCGGGCGTTGCACTCATGCTCCTATCCGTCCTGCTGACCTTGTTTACCTCTATGGCGAATGATGGTTCCGTTTGGGATTTTGCCTATCTTACAGAACAGGTCATCAAAAACAATATGTCCATGATTTTTCCGATGTGTATCAGCCTAATTGCTGGATATATGATTTCTCGTGAGCAGACGGATGACACATTGAAAAATATTCTGACTGTGCCGATCTCTTTTAAGAAACTGTTGACCGGAAAATTGATTGTGTGCGGCGTATTGTCTATTATTTTTGGGCTGATATGCAGTCTGTTTACAATCATAGCAGAAATGATTGTGGGATTTCCCGGCTTTGAGATTTCCTTAGCTCTAAAAGCAGCCTTGCAGATTACTGCGGTTAATTTCTTTTTATATCTTGCGGTTCTGCCGATTATCGCTCTTACTTGTCGGAGGGCAGGCAGCTTTTTAGTCGGTGTAATCATTGCTTTTGTCTATGGATATGGAGGGATGTTTGCCGCAGGAAATATGACATTAGCAAACCTTTATCCGATTACCGCAAGTCTTGGAATGGTAGGCTACCGCAGCTATGATACCGCAGTCAACTGGAATATCGGAACCTGTTCTTGCAGTCTTGCGCTTGCTGTCGTTATTTCTGCCATCTTGATTTTGTGCATGAAAGAACGAGAAGCAACCCAAACAAAGAAAAAGGCCAAAAAGGTAGCTCCAAAGAAAGGCTGGTGATGATTTTATGAAGAAAATAGTTTTAGCATTAACATTCGTCCTTGTGGGAAGTTTTATGCTTGCTGGCTGTTCAAAAGATGAAATTCTCAATCATTACAATAACATTGTTCAATCTGCGGGCTCAATAGAACTGACAGGGAAATCGTCACTGCAAGGGGAAAAAGAAAAAGGAATTGATGATTATACAGGGACTTATACGGCTGATTATGCGAACTTTTCAGGTACAGAGTATTTGTTCGGAGGAACTTCCATAAAGAGAGAAGCCGGTAAGGAGCTGTCCATTGATTGCACCTTGGAGATTACGGAAGGTACTGCAAAAGTATTTTGGATTTCTGGATCTGATGAAGCAGTCACGTTGATTGAAGCAACCGGAACTTATAGTGACACAATTACACTTCCTGATGGTGGAAATTATATCGGAATTGAATGCGAGAGTTTCACAGGAAGCATTGAATTAAATATTGAATAACATTCTGCCGGACGACGGCAAAAGAAAAAAAGCCGTCGTAGAGCAGACAATTTGACAC
>ENA-OWPN01002625-OWPN01002625.1-human-gut-metagenome-genome-assembly--contig:-NODE-2625-length-10466-cov-3.691192_pt1 | contig 10466 bp, 6 predicted proteins | sample MGYA00248266_ERZ651850 | MGnify/ENA primary metagenome ERZ651850 (study PRJEB26924, sample SAMEA4378296) | human gut metagenome | biome: human gut; feature: human-associated habitat; material: faeces... | reverse complement strand
AGATATCCCTTTTTCACCAGATCCTGAAAGCTCGCATCACCGTTTCGCTTACTCAGCTTATGCTGCTCATCCTTCATGACAGGCGGCACATGTACATAGGTTGGAATATCCCATCCAAAGGACTGATAGATCAGATTATATTTTGGTGTGGAGGACAGATACTCATTCCCGCGTACAACATGTGTGATACCCATCTGGTGATCATCCACAATATTCGCAAAGTTATATGTAGGATAGCCGTCGCTTTTTAAAAGTACGGATTCATCCAGAATGCTGTTATCCACCTCGATGCGTCCATACACCTCATCATCGAAATACGTTTCACCGCCATGACGAATGGTCTGGCGAACAACATACTTCTCCCCGTTCGCGATACGCTCTCTTGCTTCTTCCACGGATACGTGCTTGCAAGGGTCATCATATTTGAAAGAGATTCCAAGGCTTTCGGCCTCTTTTCTCTGCTTTTCAATTTCTTCCTCACCGCAGAAGCAGTAATGAGCGCCTCCAATATCAACCAGCCGGTCTGCATATTCTTTATACATCGACAGACGTTCAGACTGTACATACGGGCCGAAATCTCCTCCGACATCCGGGCCTTCATCGTGGCGCAGACCAACTTCCTTTAAGGTATCATATATGATTTCCACAGCGCCATCCACGTAACGCTCCTGATCGGTGTCCTCGATACGCAGAATGAAATCCCCATCCTCATGCTTGGCAATCAGATATTCAAATAATGCAGTTCTCAGATTACCGATATGCATATACCCGGTAGGACTTGGTGCAAATCTTGTTCTTACTTTTTTCATACGGGCCTTCCTTTCCATTTTATGGTTTTATGTATTGGCAGCAGCTTGGCATTTCCCAAAATACTTCGGGAACGTACCCTCTGATAAACAAAAAAGTCGCCGAAGCGACTCTCGTTTTTTATTGGCTGGGGTACTTGGATTCGAACCAAGGAAATGCCAGATTCAGAGTCTGGTGCCTTACCGCTTGGCTATACCCCAATCTCTCAGCGGCAACGATGTTATTCTACTCGTTTTCCGTGCATTTGTCAATAGATTCTTAAAAAAATTTCAGGAAAATTCAAAAAGCTGGTAACTATTCAACGATAAGGATTAGATGTTAGAATGCCAAAGCCATCCTTTTATGATAGAAGGATGGCTTTGATTTCTTCAAGTGTATTTTTACCTTGTAAGGAACAGGTCTGTATTACTGTATGCATTGCCGCAAAATTATTTGCTGTTTCAAGGCTGAGACTCTGACCGCTGATCTTCTTTGCTTTCGTCGGACGCATTTGTCTTTCTGCTATGTTATTATCTGAAGATACAGTGAAATCTTTGATGAATCTTAGATGTTATTCTTTATACTCAACCATCCTTCTCATCAGTTTTATATATCCTAGTACATATTTTGCTTTTACTTTTTTTGAATGCTCAGCCGCATACTTTTCCAATTCTTGATTCAAGATATCTAGATATCTCTTTTCATATGACCAAATCTGTTGTTCATCCATCTTCATGATCCCTTGTCTGATCAATTCTTTCTTTTCATGGATCATGCTTTGGATCATCATATGCTTAACATCCTTTTCCATAAAGATATTATAATATACGTTTTTATACAGCTTTGTTTTGCCCTTTACATCGCTTATTCCTCTATGCTGAGCTTTTTTCTTATATAATCATCAGCTTCTTCCACGCTGATCTGTGCACCAAATGCGATTTCCTCCAAAAGCTGCTGCTGTGCCTGTTCAAAAATGGAATGATCCGTGTAGGATAACTGCTTTCTGTTTCGCGCTTTTTCCTCCTTCACAGCATAAATTGTTTTCATGACCCGCACCAGCGCAATACAGTCACCGCAGTGCAAGGCATTGCGAAACTCCTCCTCACGCTTTTTCTTATCCGTAATCCAGTTTGTCTCAATGTCCGGCATTTTCGTGATCAGGCTGTCAATATCCTCCATGCTCAGCACCTTACGCAGCCCCGGATTATCCACCGGTGTCTCAATTCTCGTCTTAACCTGCTGGACTCCATATAGTACATAGCAGTCCTTCACAACACCGTTTTTGATTGTTTTTTGTATTTTATCAACAATTTGAAACAGACCAAAAGAGCCGTAACGAACATAATCATGAATCTCAAACATGATATCACCTCCGAAAATAAGAAAACGTGTCTCCCTGACAACTGGACTTACATCACCAGGAACACACGTTGCTTCGCTTCTATTTTATCACGATTTTCTAGCTCTCGTAAGTGATTTTTTTTACGTTTCGTGGACGGCCGTCTGATTTCTACCCTTGCGTTTTGCTTCATACATGGCCATATCAGCCCGCATAAACAAATCCTGATAGGAATCTGTTGGACGGCTGTATGCAATTCCGATACTCAGCGTCAGCTGATAATTATGCAGTCTGATACCGCGCGCTTTTTCATGAAGCTGCTGGGCATAGAGCTTTGCCTGTGCAATATGCGAATGCTCCACCAATAATAAAAATTCATCACCGCCAATTCGTGCAGTAAATATTTCGCTTCCCAAATCCTTTAGAATGCCGGTCATTGATAACAGCATTTCATTTCCAGACAGGTGTCCAAAGCTGTCATTGACAGTTTTAAAATTGTCAATATCTATAATCAGCAGCGCACAATCCCGTTGACATGCCAGTACCTCACTGATATGCTCCTGCGCACTGCTTTGATTATACAGATGTGTCAGAGCATCGCGCTTGCTGATGTCAATCAGAGAATCCATTCGCAGCTTTTCTTCCGTGATATCTTTCCATATTCCGATACAGCGTACAATTTCATCCCCCTCATAAATATAGCTGCACTGCACCTGAACCCATTTCCATTCGTCCTGAAGCCGCAGACGGATATCGATGCTTTCTGCCTGCAGCTTCGCAAGCATATAAGCCTTCAGCGTACCGATATCATCCAGATGTACGCTGCCATCCTCCTCCATATGCTCTAAATAGGAGGCGATATGAATTTTTTCCACCGGATTTTGCTTATCATAATCGCGGCGCTCATATTTCACCAGTGCATCCTCTCGTAAATCATACTCAAACATAACATCGCTGATGTTTTCCAAAGCTATGCGGTAACGCTCACGCTCCACCTGCCGATCAAATTCCGCCTGCTTCATAGCGGTGATATCTGTCAGAATGCTGTTGATTTTTGTTTCTCCAAACGCATCGACGCTCTTTCTCCCGGTATCCAGCATCCATACAAGAGAGCCGTCTTTTTTACGAATCCAGTATTCTGCAGAATAGCTTGCGCCGTTCGCAAAGCAGCGTGCACAGGCCTGCAATGCTCCTTCCAGATCCGGTGGATAAACTGAGCCAACCGCCGTACCGTTACTCATTTCCATAAATTCATCATACGTATATCCCAGAAATTTACACAGTCCCTCACTCACATAAAAATAAGAAAACTGCTCATCATCATTACTTCCCTTTAATCCGCCATTGATATTGGCGCTGATCATATCAATGACCTCCGTTTTTTCACGCAGAAGCTCCTGCATATAATCATAGGTCAGCTTCCCGACGGTTGTGGGGAAATATTCATCTGTTTCCTGCATTTCCTGATATATATTCGAAGTGTGCAGGTGTCTTACAAGCCAGCGCCCCTGATACAGTTCAAACAGAAAGCTGCACCGCTGCCTGGCTTCGACGATAATGCTGTCTTCTCCCCGTGTACGAACAGTATAGGTTCCTGTAACGACGGCATGCGTATCATCCGTAATATCCTGATAATACGCGGTATCCTCCAGCAGGCAGGAAGGAACCTCAGAGCTGCCACTATAAAAATAATCGGATATCGCCTGCTTGCCTCGGAAAAATTCGTGCTCACAAGGCCCAATCCAGGTAATATCATCCAGAAACTGATTCAGCACAAAGTCAATATCGCGCTCTGCATAAAATGCCCGGATAATGGCTTCTGCAATTTTCACAGGCTCAATGCCCTGATTGTACATACGCACACACCCCTTCCATTGTCTTAAATTCAGTATAATCCTTTTTCTTTTTTTTGTCTCCTTTTTTCACAAACGATTTTACGTGCCTTTATCACAAATGCTTATACGTACTTTTTTTAGAAGGATTTTCATAAAAAGCACCGTCATATGGCATCCTATATCTATAAGCTTCTCTTAATTCATTTCCGAATCGTTTTCCTTATTTATTTCCAAACCGTCAAAAGGGAAAAAGGTTCATACTGGCTTCATATTTCTTCATCACATGAATCATCCAATATGGTATAATCGGCTACCTGCAAGCCTATATGAAATTGATTGCTGTTCTCATGTACGGATGACGAATTACCCCTTTGTTTTGTCAGGTATTCGCATAGCATAAATAGCGGTTTCATAATTCTGTGGTTAAAAACAAAGAAAGCGAATCAAAAGCAACTGTCATACTTTCGAACACGTATGTTTTCTGATACAATAACAGAAGAAACAGGAGGGGTCTCATGAAGATACTAGATTCTGAAATACAGCGTTATTTCAACACAAAAAACTGGAAGATCGCGCTGCGTTATCATGACCAGGATGTTGTGGATGAAATTGTAATAAGGGAAACAGTGCCCGGTGAGCTATATGATATAGATGCTGTTGTGACTGTTTACGGTTATAAGAATCGCTGCTCCATCGTTCTGAATGCGGAGGGTATACTGACGGATTTCTCCTGTGAGTGCCCGTATTGCGAGGATCATGAGATTGCCTGCGGACATATCGGCGTAGTTCTGCTTATCGTATATGAATTGGAGCCAAAGACCTTTCCCTTTACCTATAGCCCGCTTGAACAAAGACAGGATGCCTTTCGCCGTTATCTGGAGCGACAGATGCTGGAGCGTTCCCGTTCCTTTATCGACCGGTATGCCAGAAAGGATCTGGCTAAATTTCAGGCCAATACGCTTCTTGACAAGGTACAGCTGCGTGCGCATGCCACCTTTGATCAGGAGCTGACACTGGATTACAAGGTTGGAATCCAACGGTATTATGTTGTTCGCAGTATTATCAATTTCCTGGATGCCATTGACAGGCAGCAGGAGGTGGATTACGGCAGACAGTTGAAATTCACACACCATATCCAGGCCTTCGATGAGGCTGCGCAGGCACAAATTTACTTTCTCAGACAGTATGTCAAGGAGCATGAGTCTCAGTATTCCTATGGCTATGGCTCCAGCCGTAAGCAGATTACGATTGATAAAAAGTCTATGGATGAGTTTTATGAGCTATACAGCAATGATGCCTTGGATTGCATTGATTTGCAGTTTGCGGATGAGGACAGTCAGGAAATAGGCCTTCGCATTGATATGCAGGATGATTTTTTCGTTATTACCTCTTTGCTTTCTCTGGATCAGCTATTGCAGGGAGAAACCCGCTGGTATTATATGGAGAATGGTATCCTCCGACGTTTTTCTGCAGAGCTTAGTGAACAAATGCGGGATCTGCTAGAGGAGCTTTGTGCAGACCGGCAGATTCTTATTCATAAGGATGATATGATTCGTTTCTGTTCCTATGTCATTCCCGCAATTCGTGAGTATGTGCATTTCGAAGGTATCTCTCTGGAAACCTTCATGCCGTATCCGATGGAGATTGACTGCTATGTGGATGTTGAAGATCATGGCGATATTTCCATACGGCTTTTATATCATTATGAGGACAGCCCTTCCCAATATGCCTTTGCCCCGCATGCGGATTCCTCTCTGGAGCTGGATCATATCCGAGAGTTCATTAAAACCTACGCCTCACGCATTGACGCAGACAGCCATATCGCCTATATAGAGGAACAGGCTCCCTATGCACAGAATTTTCTCAAGCAGGGTCTGGATTATATGAACCAGCTGTGTAATGTGTATATCAGTGATGCAATCAGGCAGATGGAGACACCAAAGAAGGTGCATATGAATGTTGGTGTGCGCATGAAAAACCGTCTGCTGGAGTTGGATGTAACAAGCATTGATATTCCAAAGGATGAGCTATACAGCGTTATGCGTTCCTATCGGAAAAAGAAGAAGTTCCATCGCTTGAAAAACGGTGATCTCATCTATCTGCAATCTGAGGGACTGCAGGAAACCGATGAGCTGCTGCAGCAGCTGCATCTGACACCGCAGGATTTGAAGAGCAAAACACTGGAGGTCGATGCCTACCACGCCTTTCAGCTTGACGATTTCGCTGAACATAGCAGCCATGTCGATGTCAGCCGGGAAACAGCATTTACTGCGATGATGGAACAGCTGCGCCATGCGGAGGCTGTGCAGTATCCTCTTGATCCGCATTATGAGGCAATCCTGCGTGATTATCAGAAAATTGGCTATCAGTGGCTGAAAACGATGAGTGCCTATGGCTTTGGCGGCATTTTAGCGGATGATATGGGGCTTGGAAAAACATTGCAGGTAATCGCTATGCTGGAAAGTCTGCATGGCGGTCATGACATCCCCTGCTCTATTGTCATATGTCCGGCATCTCTGATTTATAACTGGAAGGATGAGATACAAAAATTTTCGCTTGATCTTCATGCGCTGTGTGTACAGGGAACCAATACACAGAGAATACAGAAGCTTCAGGAGCTGGATAAGTATGATGTCATCATTACCAGCTATGACTATATCCGCAGGGATTATGAACACTATGCCTCCCATAGCTTTACTGCAATTTTACTGGATGAAGCACAATATATTAAAAATCACACAACGAAAAATGCCATGGCTGTAAAACAGCTAAAGGGAAGCTACCGTTTTGCCCTAACTGGAACACCGATTGAAAATTCTCTTGCTGAATTGTGGAGTATCTTTGATTTTCTGATGCCCGGTTATCTATATAATTATCACCGCTTTCGTGAGCTCTTTGAACGGGAAATCATAAAAAACGGGAATGAGAAGGCACAGACGCAGCTGAAGCGGATGGTCGAGCCGTTTATCCTGCGCCGTATAAAAAAGGATGTGCTGCAGGATCTTCCGGACAAGATGGAACAGGTGTATTTTCAGGAATTCAGTGCTGAGGAAAAGAAAATCTATTATGCCAATCTGGTATCGATCAATCAGGATCTTCAGAAGAAAATGCAGATGGAGGAGGTTGATAAGTTTCAGGTGCTGGCAATGATGACCCGACTGCGTGAAATCTGCTGTGATGCACGGCTGCTGTATGAAAATGTCACGCTTCCTTCCACCAAGCTGAAGGGCTGCATGGATTTATTGTTATCCGCCAGAAACAGCGGACGCCGTGTTCTTCTGTTTTCCAGCTTCACCTCCATGCTGGGGCTGATTGAAGAACAGCTGCGAACAGAGAATATCCGGTATCTGAAGCTGACAGGTGAAACAAAAAAAGAGCTGCGGCACGCCTACGTGGAGCAGTTTCAAAACGGGGAAGCAGATGTCTTTTTAATCTCCTTAAAGGCCGGCGGTACCGGCTTAAATCTGACAAATGCGGAAATCGTAATCCATTATGACCCATGGTGGAATCTGTCTGCACAAAACCAGGCAACCGATCGTGCCTACCGCATTGGACAAACAAAGGATGTTCAGGTGTATAAGCTGATTATGAAGGATTCCATTGAGGAAAAAATCATGAAGCTGCAGGAGCGCAAGCATATTCTGAGCGACACCTTTATCAATAGCAGTGAGACAAGCATAACCAGCATGAGTAAGGATGATATCATGGATTTGTTTACCATGGAGCCGTTTGAGAAAGAGGCTTTGTAGGTATTGGTCACGCTTGTGATAGAAGAGATTGATTCGGATTTATCCAATACATAGTTTTGCTTCACCTCTTATACAGTTTAAAGCGAGCCGTCTGTAGCCTCAGGCGGCTTTTCTGATACGCAGAATCACTGTCAATACAGTTTTATTATTGGGCTTAACTTTGCGTATTTTTGTAGTTTTATAATTGAGAGTGCATTTTTGTAAGTTCATTTTTGCGAGTGTATTTTTTGGGAGTTGATCTTTTGACTTTTTCTTTATGGCTTTATCCTTAGTTTTTATTCATAACGAAAAAGCTGCACAGATATTCACATTCTGTACAGCCTCTTTTCTTTGCTTATGCGTGTTTTAGGAAGGCTTTATAGCCCTTTGTTGCTTCCCAGATATCAATTTTGCTGGCAATTTCCCATGGTGCATGCATATTGTGCAATGCGATACCACTGTCAATTACCTCCATATTGTACTGTGCCAGGATATAAGCGATAGTTCCTCCACCGCCCTGGTCAACCTTGCCAAGCTCTGCTGTCTGGAAGGTTACATTCTCAGAATCCATAATATTTCTCAGCTCTGCCATATATTCAGCATTGGCATCATTGCAGCCACCCTTGCCGCGGGAGCCTGTATATTTATTGAAAACCAGACCGTGTCCCATAAAGGCGGAGTTCTTCTCCTCATTTACAGCCGCATAGTTTGGATCGAATGCCGCAGATACATCACTGCTCAGCATCTTGGAATTTTTCAAAGCGCGGCGAACATTCAGCTCACTGTATTCTCCCAGACGATCCATAACCTCAGCTACCGTATTCTCAAAAAAGCGGGAGTGCTGTCCGGTAGCGCCTATGCTGCCAACCTCTTCCTTGTCAACCAGCAGAGTTACAGCGGTACGCTTTACCGCTTCTGTTTCCAGCTGTGCCATCATAGAGGTGTATGCGCAGATACGATCATCATGTCCATAGCCAGCAATCATACTGCGATCAAGACCGTAATCTCTGGCTTTTCCAGCAGGCACGACTTCGATTTCCGCAGATACGAAATCATCCTCCTCAAAATCATAGGTTTCCTTTAACAGCTTCAAAATATTCGCCTTTACAGCATCCTTTTCCTCACCGTTCAGCGGCATACTTCCCAGCGTCACATTCAGGTCTTCTCCCTCAATGACATTGCTTGCCTTTTTGCTCATCTGATCTGCGGATAAATGTACAAGCAAATCGCTGATTCCAACAACCGGATCGTTATCATCTTCACCGATATTGAGTGTAATCATTGTACCGTCTTTCTTCACAACAACACCATGCAGTGCCAGCGGCAGTGTCACCCACTGATACTTTTTAATACCGCCATAATAATGTGTATCCAGCATAGCGAATTCCTTATCCTCATATAAAGGATTCTGTTTGATATCCAGACGCGGGGAATCCACATGTGCTCCCAGGATATTGCATCCATTGCTCATTGGTTCCTCACCAATCAGAAACAGCGCGAGTCCCTTCCCCATATTGTTGGCATAAACCTTGTCACCGCTTTTCAGCGTTTCCTTATTTCTGATGACATCCTCCAGATTGCGATAGCCATAAGCTTGCGCAATACGGATACTTTCACTTACACATTCACGTTCTGTTTTACAGTCGGAAATATATTTCTTGTATCCTTCACAATAGTCGAATACTTCCTTTAATCCGGCTTCGTCATACTTTTTCCAAGCATTTTCTCTCATAATCTACCTCCGTTATATACTGTCTTTTATTATAAGTCGTATCTCTGATAAAGACAACTCCTGTGCCACTGTTTTTCCTTATCTTTCCAGAAGCTCCCAGGACAGCTTCAAAATTCTATCCTCCTTCGAGGAATTGTATATGTGTATGCTTCCAACAGGTGCAGCTTTTGATTTTGCTTCCCCGCGTTCTTCCAGCAGCTGTCGTACATGCTTCGCCGTACCGGCATTGCCGTCCACAAGCGCGATATGATCACCAATCAGCTGACGGATCCGGTCACGATAGAATACAAAGTGTGTACAGCCCAGGACGATACTATCCATGGTTTCCTTTTCATAGGGTGCCAGATATTCCATGAGTGCATGATCCACTGCCGCTACATCATCCAGTTTTCCGGCCTCCACAAGCTCTACCAGCTTTGGGCAGGGCTGACGGTAAATTGTATTGTCCTTATCAAATTGGGACATCAGCTGTTCAAATTTTTTTTCTTTTAATGTAAACCTTGTTGCCAAAACAAGTACGCTTTGCTGATGTTTTCCGTTGACAGCAGGCTTCAATGCCGGCTCCATACCGATAATCGGAAGCTGTGGATACAGGGCGCGTAGCTCTTTCACGCAGGCACTGGTGGCTGTGTTGCAGGCGATCACGACTGCTTTTACACCCTTATTGATAAAAAACTCACAGATGTTACGGCAGCGTGCAGTGATTTCCTCTTTCGTTTTTACACCATAGGGCGCATAGCTGGAATCACCAAAGTAGAGATAATTCTCCTGCGGTATAAGAGATCGCAGCTCCTTTAACACACTGATTCCACCCAGGCCCGAGTCAAAGACTCCAATCGCCTTATCTATGTTGGACATATGTATCAACCTCCAAAATCATATACAATAAACATTATACCCTTTTTTTGGAAAGCTTGCATCTGTTTTAAAGAAAATGCATAAAAGGCCGTAATCCGATGTTACGTTAAGCTATTACAGTTAAATCTTTTGTAATATATATCGTCAAAATATATATCGTCAAAATATATATCGTCAAAATATATATC
>ENA-OWPN01002622-OWPN01002622.1-human-gut-metagenome-genome-assembly--contig:-NODE-2622-length-10471-cov-16.171851_pt1 | contig 10471 bp, 24 predicted proteins | sample MGYA00248266_ERZ651850 | MGnify/ENA primary metagenome ERZ651850 (study PRJEB26924, sample SAMEA4378296) | human gut metagenome | biome: human gut; feature: human-associated habitat; material: faeces... | reverse complement strand
CTCATGCTGTACGCCCTCCTTCGGCATTTCCCAATCCGATGGAATTTTTGCTTGCAACGTACAATCACCGTTTTCATCTGCAAACCTACACTTATCGCAAGTTAGTTGCTTATCGCAATATCCTGCAATAATCTTTGCTGCTTTTTCAGCCCTTGTCTTGTTTATCCAAAACATTCTGCATGCCCTCCTTCTCCTTACACTTCACAAATTCGCAATGCCCATCGAGCGGGCAGTTAACGCAAGTCCGTGTATCCGTGTACGTTTCCACACGCTTTAAAATGCTGCATCTTTTGCACTCCGCCGCATCCATCATGCACTCCAACGCAATTGCTTTTGACGTATCGCTGATTTCGTGTTTGCTACAGTGGAATGCCTCATCCCAAAAATCTTGAATCGCCGATTGTAGTTCTTCCCGTGTCACGTGTTTCCCTCCAATCCGCGCCACTCCCAGCAGTCTTTTTTGCCGCACCGTGTGCTCCCCTCATCGGTTTCGTACTTACAAAAAAAGCATTCAGTATAAAAACTAACAGCGTATTTTAAATCATTGACCGCCGCATCCCTCTCCGCCTTGTATCGCTCGCACTCTTTTTTCAACTCCATGTAATCATTAAAAGTCATTCGTTCTCGCTCCCTTCCGGCTTGCGGCGGTAGGCAAGCCACGTTTTGCCGTAGTTCTGCATATCAATTATGGTGTTGCCGTTGTCGATTTCAAGGTCACACCGCCCGTGGTTCTGATAGCTTGATGCAGTTGCAATGTGCCAACCGTTCATTGTCCACTTGCCACCTGTGTGCAGAACGTATATCGGCTCATGGTCTAATGTGTTCATTTCGTCCAGCGTCAGCGGCTCGTTGGATGGCCGCATCAGCTCCTTGATATCCGCCGCTTTTATCAGCACGTCGCATTTATCGGAGAGCGTATCCAGCTTATCCCCCGGCTCCCAGATATGGCAGTCGGCAAAACGGGAGTTGGCGGGCTGGGAGCGGCGGTTCGCAAGTGCACAAATTCCTTCATAGATTGGCTTTGTCTCAAACACAGATTCTCCGCATCCGGTTAGAATGACTTTTACGGTATCACAGTGGACTAGAGCATCCATGAACTCATCAAACGGCTTCAATTCACTCATTGGGGGCCTCCTTTTCGGAGCGACGATTCCAGCACCGCTCCGCTTTTTTGATGCTCGACGGGTATATGCGCACACCGTTTGCAACTAATTGTGCCTCAGGCATTGGGTACTCTGCGCCGCACTTTTCGCACCTTGCAAAACAATTGTGATCTGCATCCATGCGGGTGCGGCTGTACAGTTTAATTTCCCCGGCGCATCTGGGGCAGGGATTAAGTGCCATCCCGTTCACCCTCCCCGGCCTGCGCGGCCCCGCACGGCCATGTCAAGCCCGAGCCTGTCCGGCAGTCATCGTACTTGGTACAGTTTTCACACTTCATCACTGCGCCTCCTCTGCTGGCTGCTGGAGCCATCTTTTGCGTCCTTCAGTGCATTTTTCAGCGTCCGAATAGTCTTCCCGATCTGGGTCGCACCTCCATCCAAATGAAAACGCACACTGCTGACAATTAGCCGGATTGCATTCCATCAAAAACTCCGCCAGTTCATTATCATCCATTCCCCGGATGCGGTCGGCGTTGGTGATAATCTCCGGGTCGGTTTCAACACCGTATGTACTTCTTAAAGCAGCACAACCCGAACCACGATACGTCACGGTGCATTTCGCAAACGCCGGGCAATTCTTACAGCCTTTCACCTGTTTCCCTCCTTCGGCTTTAAGCGGTAGGCTCTCCAACCTTCGCCATATTCACGAAACGGCCAATACCCAAATTTAGGAACTCCGACATCCATAACCCTTTCTTGTGATACGGAAACTATTCCCATTCCACCAAAATATTCTTCTGATTCTGGGATATAGACTACCTCCCCGTCCATCCGCCGTAATTCCTCCAAGGTCAGCGGCTGAGGGTTCTCGCGTTCCGCCTTGTATCGGTCGCGCTCTGCGGCCACCGTGGCAAGTTCGCCTATGAGATTCGTGTTGGCGATTCTTTCGTTGGTTAATTCGGCGCGCAATTGTTCAATGCGGTCTGCCGCTTCCGCTGTAATGCCTCCATGATTTTGGTATTGAGCGGAGTATGCGTTTAATCGCTCCACAAGCTCTTTATCTGTCATGCTCTGCCTCCCTTTCCTCCAGCGCGGCCTCTGCGGCTTCGCGTGGGAATTGCGTTTTGCAGGAATAACAATAGTAATATTGCCAATCAATTCTGGGGAAAAGCCGCATCTTCCCACACTTTGGACATTTCAGCGCTTTGGGGTCTATTTTGACACGCCCCTCTCTGTCCGCCTGCGCCAGCTCGCAGAGGCGGTCAGGTGACATGCCAAGTGCCTGCCCGGCTAATTTTAGTATTGCATCCTCGTTAAACGCTCTTTTCATATTCTCCGGCTCCAGCCCGGTGTCCTCGTAGGCGGCGAGGCGAGCTGCCAGTTCTTTTACACAATCGACAAATTCATCTACCGTATCATCTTTAACTGGCGGGAAATTTTTATGCGCCCAAAATTTACCATCGAAAACAGTAATTCTCTCCATTTTACACATCCTCTATTCGTGTATCCCGTTTTTTCTTAATCTTTTTAACGATAACATGTTGAACACATCAAATTCTGTTGTACCTATTTTTGTTTCTCCTGCATGCGGATTTTTAGGAGCGTTATCACCGATTGGGCTTGATTCTGTAAATTTTTTGCTCTCATTGCAAAATTTGTTTAATAACTCATAAAATTCTTTTGGCTTATTCCAAGCTGGAAATTCTTTATACTCTTCAATTGCTGTATGCAAATACTTCCAATAATCATTCAATGTCAATCCTCCTTGTAGGCTTTAGGGAATCGTATACTCGCAATCACAACCGAGCCATGCGGCAATTCCTTCCATGTAAAATTACCCGTCGGATATTCACTTCTGTATGTTGGCATTACAATCCCGTCTTTAAGTGTCACTAAATACCAGCCAGCCTTTTTAGGGGCTTTTGTTGACCATCTCATTTCATTCCTCCCGTATGTCTCCGGCCCACTGCTCTGCCATGGCTTTTGCAATGCCGGGAAATGTCTTCGCGCGGTTTTTGGCTCTGTCTTCGCTCGGCGGCATTTTCCATATCCTCTGCTCCCGTCCTTCAACAATTTCTGTTGGTATGAGCGGGGGGCAACCCTTTCAGCCAAAGGCACGTTTTCTTTGTTTCTCCATGCCCAAACTGCCACGGCTGAATAATCTGGTCTGGTTTTTTCCAAACCGTTGACATGATTCCAACCGGATTTTCGATTGCAATTTTTGAACAGTCAGCATTTGCAAATTGCATGAAGAAATCAATTGCCGCCTGCTGCCGTCCGTCTTTGCGCTTTTGCTCAAAATACCTTGCACCACTCACAGCCAAATGGGTACAAGGAGGAAACGCAAGAATCATATCCCATTTCATTTTCAAAAGTTCCAGGGCGTCCACCTGCAAATGCCACTCAGGGTGCCCTCCGCTGCATGGTTCAATGTCGCAGCTGTAAGCTTCATGACCTATCCTCCGCAGTTCAATCGTTACTGCCTGGCTTTCTTCGCAGGCTACTAAAATTTTCACTTCGTATCCTCCCGGCGCTTACCCCAACTGCAAAAATCGTCTGGATTTTCTCTGTCCATATAATGGGAACACCATCCTAATCGAGGTTTGTTATAGTTTCGGCACTCCCGACAGTAGCACGCGCCAGCAGCGTGCACCGGGTCGATGGAAGGCAGTTTGTTTGCCTGCGCAATCGCACTATCGTATCCAGCACATTTATCTGGAATGTTACCATTCAAGCGACGTTTGAATTTCAGGCGCTCAATCAGCGCATTCGCGTCAATCAGCCTTGCCATTATCAGCCCTCCGGTTCCATGCTTCTTGTGCTTCGAGGTACTCAGAATCATTTTTGTGATATTTTGTGCTGTATAACACCCTATTTGAACGAGCATCACAGTTTGTACAGCGCACATATACAGCATCGCACCAATGGAATTTAGTTTTTACTTGTTTCCTTACAAATTCAGCTTTTCCCCCGCAGAAAGGGCACGGCTTTAAGTCAGTCATTGTCATTCCCTCCGTCTACCAGATACAGGTCTGCATACTGTTTGTTTAATCCAACAGAACAAAGCTCCCCAAACTCATCTGAGATGACGGCCACAATTGCCTTGTCAAGTTCTCCACATGTTACTTTCGCTTGCAACGTTTCAAACGGAAGTAATCCGCCAGTGCTTTCGTCAACATTGAAATTCAACTCAATGGTAGCGACATATTTCCCTTTAATCATTGTCATTCCCTCCGGCCATCTTGGCGCCGCAGTTGGGGCAGTAATTATCAACAATTCTCACATGGCGGCAATGAGAGCAAGTACCCACCTCATGCCCGTTTTCTTCATGGAGTTCTATCCACTCACCACGCACCACCGGTGCGGCGTCAACGGCCGGGGCGTCCTCTATGTCTCCGATATCTACCACTTGCACATATCCGCACTGTGTATCTGCTTCCCATGCTTTTTCCAGCAGCGCCTTTCGGCTTATCAAATCGTCCATTTTCTTTCTCTCCAATCACATCGGCTCTACGCCCATCTTTTCATAGCTCATCCTCGATATCGGCTACGTCTACACCAGCTTCACGCAAATCTCTCAGCATCGCAAAATCCGCGCAGTTGTCAGCCCGCAGCTCACCGTATTTCTCGCATACCTGCGGCATCTCGGATTGGATTCGCTCGATATCCTCAGCAGTAAATCCGGCATTGAGCGCTGCGCACATCCACAGATACTGTGCACGCCTGGCAACGTCATCCAACTGCTTTTCAATCACCCGTTTTGCAGCATAGGCGGCTGCCTGCCGCTCTTTTACAGATAGGCATTTATCCCTGTATCTTGCGTTCACACGTCATCCATCCTTATTTGTCTTGCTTTCAACTTTTCTTTTACTTCGCTGCCCAACAGCGTTTTATCGCCAGTCATAGCCGCAATGCATGTGCAGGCTAGTGGAAACAGCACGTCAATTCCTTCTCCGCTTTCCAGCGCCTTATGCAGCCGAATGCGAAACTCGTTCGATACCTTTAATCCAGTCTGCCATTCATCTCGCAGCATGTCACGGGTCTGTTCTGTACTGACAGCTCGTTCAAATGCATTCCGAAGCCGTACCTTTTCATCATGCGCAGCTTGCACATTCACAACACCTCGTCTATAATCCTCATAGAGATGTCTGAGCGCAAAATAACACATCTGTTCATGCAGAGGCGCGTTATCCGGCATCGGTTCAAACTTCAGCACGGAATGTTCAATTTGTTTAAAATCCATTGTTTTTTCCTCAGTCATCGTAACCACTCGTATCCACCTTGTAACCACCCCACTGGTTACGTGTTTTTTGGCTTTGCAAAGCCATTTTTCAAGGTATGTAACCACTGTAACCACTATTTGTGGAAACTCCTATACGCGCGAACACACACAACCCATTTTTTACCAGCATATATGTTTCATACGTGATATGTATATCAAAACAGTGGTTACACTGGTTACAGTGGTTACAAGGTCTGATTTTTGGCTCTGTTGAGCCATTTTTTTGTAACGCAAAACGTAACCAGTAGAAGTTTGAGTGGTTACAAATCAGTCCGGAATGTAGTCCAAAGGCTCAAAATCGTCATTTTCAAGCTGCGGGAGCCTCAAAACCACGCATCTGGTGGGGATGTTGTTGATTCTGACAGTCTTCGTCAGATGCGGTTTGCTCGTTTGCAGGTAGTTGTTCTGCGCGAGCCAGCTCAACAGCGCCTGCGCGTTGTATCCTCCGTCTGCGCATATCGAATCAAATACCTTCCGTATCACGATTGCCGTATCATCGTCCTCCAGCCGTCCCCAAACATCGCTCACCGGGGCGTCTCCGCCAAGGAACTTATTTGCATTCTGGCTGATCGTTTCGCATAAATACTGATATCCGCGCTCATGCGCTGAAACGCTTGCCTTGGTTCGCAGAAATTCGCCGATCTCACCGGCTGTGAGCGCGCGGCCATCTTTAAAAATCCACTCTGTTGCAAGATTGTCGGCTGTAAGCACAAGCGCCGCAGCCATAGCCTGCTTTTCCGTGGTATCTCCCTCGCCAAGCTGTACGCTGTACCGTTTAAACAGATCGGCAGCGCGCTCCATTGCACCGTCCTGTTGTAAGTGCTCAACAAATGCACGCCCCGCAAAGCCGTAGTTTTTACGAACGGTATCTGCAACGCCGCGCGGGTCTTCAAACAGTTTTTCCCGGCATTCTATTTCGATGATACGGTTTACCGCACCGCCGCCGCTGCCCGCGCCTGTAATAGGCATTTCTCCGCTTGTAAGGATGCAGTTTGCCCAGGTAGGAGTTTTATCCACCCCTCCGCTTTTCGTGCCTCTGGTGCGCCCTGCACCCTCCGAGAGCATATAGATGTCCTTGTCAAACTCCCGCTTGTCCTTTACGATCTGCAGCTCGTCCAGTATCAGAGGCAGACTGTTTACAAACGCCGCAGACTTTTCCCGTCCAACCGCAGTGCTGTTGAATGTGTGGATGAAACGCCCGATTTCAGGGTTTGCCCATACGCTGGCTGCCAGCATAAGGCCCACGGTCTTGCCGGATTCCGTGCCTCCCCAAAGGTGTACGAAGAACGGCAGACCGCCCAGCGGCTTTACCAGGACAGACGCAAACGCCGATGCAAGGATAACGCGGGCAAATACACTCTTCTGCCGGATGCCGCGTGCCATGCCGAGCCATTTTTCCATGCTGCCGCGTTTTTTCACGCTCTCAAAAAATGTTCGAAAATTTGCGTCTCCGTCAAATACAAGTTCTTCTACGTAGGGCGAAAAACCCTCATCTTCAATCCATCCCAGGCGGCTCACACTGTTTTTTTCAGGGATCCGATCATAGTTCAAAGATTCGAGGTCATAGAAATACTGTACCAGGTGCTTTGCGCTTTCAGACGTCACAGCGACGCCCACGTTTGCAAGCTCCAATATCTTATTTGCGCTGGCCAACACGCCTTTTTCAGCTATGACTTTGCGCCACTGCTTGCCCTTTCGATAGGCAATCTGAAGCTTCTCTGCGCCCGTGTCGATGTTTACGAGCCGCAGCACCGGCATGATCGGATGATTGCACGCCTCAATATCCGAGCCATATGGACCATCCGTTCTTATCCCAAATTCATCCGCCACCCAGCGGCCGGAATCCAGTTCCATTTCCTGTCCATCGAATTGCGTGACATTCGGCACCATGATCTCTTTGTTTTTGATGCGCAGGCTGTCTATGTATGCCTTATAGAGTTTTTTGAAGCCGTTCACGCCGACCGATTTTGCCCAAATCGTCATCTGTTCCAACGCACGGTCATGTACAAACGGGTCTGCCTTGTGCGCATAAACATCCTCAAACGGCTTCGTTCCTTTTAAAAAATCGTCCTTTGTATAGGGCGATATCGTCATTTCCTGTGATATTCAAATCACCTCCAAGGGTGGCCTTGCAGCCACTCCCATTCGTATTCACAACCACGCACAGCGGCAATATAGCTTGGATGCATTGCTTCTATGCCTATATGCGGACGGAAATCTTTCTCCGCTTCCTCACAGGCTCTGTACCGCAGCATATGGCTGTCCCACTCTTTCCTGTATGCCTCCAGCTCTTCCAGCTCTTTTGCACGCTGTGCGCGGCGCTGAACGGCCATGGCGCGGGTATCAGTCTTTTCATCATCTGTAAACCCAAAATCCGCGCCAAGCCGTATGACCGCCTGTGAAAAGTTGAGTCCAAACAGCTTCATCACGAAACTGATCACGTCGCCCCCGGCGCCGCATCCGAAGCATTTCCAGCGTTTGTCATTCGCATATGTGCCAAGGCTCGCGGTTTTCTCGCTGTGGAAAGGACATACGATAAAGCCTGCACGATTCTGTTCAAAGCCATACTTGGCGAAGATATCCCGCATCGTAAGGCTGCCCTTGATAATGTCCACCGCACGCCCCATCAGAATGCCTCGCTTTCCAAAAGCTCCTTTGCTTCCCGGTACAGCACCTCGCGTATCAACGGCCCGCTCAACTTCGGCTCGCAGAAAAGCAGCTGGCAGTTATACCGCGCCAGCCACGCCGTCATACTTGCTACCAGCGCCTGCGGCGTCATTCTCGTGCGAAATTCACCGTCCCAGGCCTGTTCCCACGAGCCGTTTTCCACAAGCAGATAGATTTTCGCGCCCATGCCGGCCGCGCGTTCAAATTCGCGTGTGAACCTGTCCCGGCTGCGCGTGTAGCATTGGCACAACTCGTCAAGGCTCATTTTCCGTTCCACGGCCACACGCCCGGCAAGGCTCCACCAGTCGCCTGTGGGCAGCCGGAACTTCGCGGAATAGTCCCCGAAGTCCAGCTTCTGCCTCTCGTACGGGCATTCCATTTTCTTTAAACGAAGCCGCAGACGCGGCGTGTCCTGTTCCCGTGTGTCCACCAGTATCACCATGCTGTCAAGCACGGATTTTTGCTCTACCGGATGCATCAGAAGGGCAAATCTTCGTCATCGTCAATGGTGGCGAAATCATCTGTATCCGCAGCCACGTCAATGCTCACGGCATTTTTGTTCGGCTTGTCAGCAGGCAGAGTAAACTTGCCATTACGCACTCGTTCTACCGTCAGTGCTCTAAACGGCTGCGCTTTCCATCCATTGCGCGTCCCCATGGCCCATTGCTCGTTGCGGAACAAAATGCCGACCATCTTCCCCTTGAGCTGTTCTTCGTGTTCAAAATCAAAATGGTACCCGATATTGCTTTCTTCGACAGCTTCGATCAGCGCCTTGAGTGCGCTCTTTGTCCACTCGTCATTTTCCGTGCCGTCGTCTTTGGGGAGATACTGCCGGAGCACACCTTTCCACTTCTTGTCCTCGCCGCGCTGCGCATCGAAATCCTTCTTGTAGTGCCCTGTAAAATCTCCCTCTGCAATGTCGAATGCGATCTCCAGCTTTTCAAAGGTGCTGCTGCCGTCGCGGCTCTCGTATGTGCGTACTCCTGCTTTCAAAATTTTGCAGATGTATGCTCCCACAGGCAGTTTTTCCCGCTCCGCTGCGGCTTTTACATTTTCCCAGTTATCAGGTTTTTTAATTGCCATTTCCATTACTCCTTTTCTTTTACAGCCTTTTCCAGTCCGTAATATTCGCGGATGATTCCATCCACGGCTTTCAAATCGTTTTCAATTACCGGCTCGAACATTTCCATCGGGCTCTTCGCAGTCGTGGTACCGTCGCTCTGCGTGATAAATTGATGATTTCGCCCGTCCGTCTGGCACAGCAGCACGATGGAAAACAAACCTTCCAGCGTCAATTTTTCATCCAACATCTTACCGATGGTCTTTGCCTTGATTCGCCCGTCCACCACGTCCACGTGGTGCAAAAAGTACACGATCACATCATCCGGCAGTTTTTTGATAACGAGCTGCACGAGATTGTAAAAATGCAATGCCATGTCTGTGAATTTCTGATATCCCACCTCAGCCGATTTGCTGAACATCTCAAAGCACATCAGATACTGGCTATCGTCAATAGCAAAAGACTTGCACTTGCCGCCCAGCAGGCCGGACATGATTTTTGCGTATTCATCCGTGTTTTTGCTCGGCAGTTTCTTTTTAAAAGGCAGCGGTTTCCCGGCCACATTGAAAATACCGATCTCACCCGGCTCAAAGTTCCGCAGGCTCGCGCTTTTTCCGCTCCCGCTCTCGCCCAGAATCAAAACTGGAATCCCCAAAATTATTCCTCCTTGTCAAACACGACACGTTCAGCTGCGTTCAAAATGAATATGCTGCCGAGCTGTGTCATCGAAAGCGTGCTCTCGTTATACACGTCAACCAATGCGTTATATGCTTCCGTGCTTATCCAAATCTGTGCACGGTTATTGTTGGTGTATTTTTTGGTTCTCGCTGGGATATGGATTTTACCGTCATTTCTCTCCATTGTTTTTCTCCTTCAGCGGGCAAAAACGCCCGCGCTCCTTAAATGGTTCCAGCAGCCATTCACCTGTGAACCGGCAGCTGAACCGTTTAAAATCCTCCTCATACCGGCATCCAATCAGGCAGTACCTGCAGACCTTTTTCCCTTTTGGGAACCAAAACGGATCCGTCAGATACAGCGCTTCAAATTCCTGTATACCAGCTGGGAAATCCTCCGTGATGGGATTCAAGCTCCCACCTCCAGATCTGCCAGCTCCTCGTCTATTTCTTCGATTTGAGCATCCAATTCAAAGCGTTCAGTCTGGAGTGCATCTTTTTTGGCAAGAAGTTCTTCAATACGCTCTTTTTTCAACTCATCCGCATGCGATAACTCCGGCGCAAAAATGCCATACGCAAATTCGTCGTTACTATATGCCATTTGACAAACGCCCTCTTTCGGTGTATTTTATAGATAGTGTATTTTTCTTTGTTGCCTTGTCCGTGTTGGTAGCGCGGGCAGGGC
>ENA-OWPN01002621-OWPN01002621.1-human-gut-metagenome-genome-assembly--contig:-NODE-2621-length-10480-cov-3.332662_pt1 | contig 10480 bp, 6 predicted proteins | sample MGYA00248266_ERZ651850 | MGnify/ENA primary metagenome ERZ651850 (study PRJEB26924, sample SAMEA4378296) | human gut metagenome | biome: human gut; feature: human-associated habitat; material: faeces... | reverse complement strand
CCAACTGGACGAGGAACAGCAGCGGTTCATTGCTTCTTTCTATCAACAGCGGCTCAACGGACTTATCAATCCCGTATGGCTCAATGCCTTGAAACAGTTGGGCAATGAGACAGACGAGAATATCTACCTGGCTGTGAAAATGAAAAAAGAGGGGCGGAAAGCCGGAGAATATGCCATCATAGAATTGCCTGTGGGGCTGGTAGGACGGTTTGTACGCTTGCCGGACAAAGAGGGCAAGAGCTATCTGATGTATCTGGATGACGTGATACGCTATTGCCTTCCTTTTATTTTCAGTGGAATGAACTATACCCATTTCGAAGCATATGCGTTCAAGTTTACCAAGGACGCGGAAATGGAGATAGACAATGACCTGCGCAACGGCATGTTGCAAAAAATATCAAAGGCGGTGAAAAGCCGCAAGAAGGGAGAACCGCTGCGTGTGATTTATGACGCAGGCATGCCCAAGGATTTGTTGAAACGTGTGATGAACAAATTGAACCTGGACAAGCAGGACACTGTGCTGGGCGGTGGAAAATACCATAACCATAAAGACTTGATGCGCTTTCCCGACTGTGGGCGGAAAGACTTGAAGTATCCGGCATGGACTCCCATCTTAAAGAAAGAATTGGCGGAAGATGTCAGCATCTTGGAACTAATCCGCCGGAAAGACCGCTTTATCCATGTGCCTTATCATAGTTTTGATTCGTATATCAGGGTGTTGCAGGAGGCGGCTATCCACAAGGATGTGAAGTGCATCAAGACTACCCTTTACCGTCTGGCAAAAGACTCCAAAGTGGTAAAAGCGTTGATTAATGCGGCACGCAACGGAAAGAAGGTAACGGTGGTGATAGAGCTGCTGGCGCGTTTTGACGAAGCATCCAATATTGACTGGTCCAAGAAGATGCAAGATGCCGGTATCCATGTCATCTTTGGCGTGGAAGGGCTGAAGGTGCACTCCAAAATAACCCATATATCCATGAAAGCGGGTGCAGATATTGCCTGCATCAGCACAGGAAACTTTCATGAAGGAAATGCGCGGATGTACACGGACTATATGCTGATGACGGCTTCCAAGAATGTAGTGCACGACGTCAGCCAGGTATTCGATTTTATTGAAAGGCCCTATTCTCCCATTCGCTTTAAGGAATTGCTTGTCTCTCCCAATGAGATGAAACAGAAGTTTGTCCGTCTTATCAATGAAGAAATAAAGAACAAGCAGGCAGGAAAACCGGCTTATATCATGGTGAAGATCAATCATATTACAGATCCGGTGATGGTGAAAAAACTATATGAAGCTTCTTCCCACGGCATCAGGATTGATTTGCTGGTGCGCGGCAATTGCTCTTTGGTTACGGGCATTCCGGGAATGAGCGACACCATTCGTATTAACGGCATCATAGACCGTTATCTGGAACATTCGCGCATCTTTATCTTTGCCAATGGTGGTGATGAGAAAATGTTTATAGGTTCGGCAGACTGGATGCCCCGCAATCTGGACAATAGGGTGGAAGTGATTGCTCCTGTCTATGATCCCGAAATCAAGGCAGACCTGAAAAGGGTAGTGGAGTATGGATTAAAAGATACCCTGCAAGGGCGTGTGGTAGATGGTACTGGTGAGAATCGCCCCTGGACTACGGAATCGAACGAGTCTTTTCGCTCGCAGGAAGAATTGTATAATTATTATGTAAACGAAAACAAGTAAGAACTAATAAAGAAAATGGGAAAAGTAAATTATGCCGCTATCGATATAGGCTCTAATGCCGTGCGTCTCTTGATAAAGAGCATTGATCGTGATGCTGTGCAAGAGAAGAAATTTAAGAAAGTAATGTTACTCCGCGTCCCCCTTCGTTTGGGGTTCGATGTGTTCTCTATCGGTGAACTGTCCGATAAGAAAGCAGATAAACTGCGGCGGTTGATGAAGGCCTTCCGCCAGTTGATGAAGATTTATGAAGTAGATGATTACAGGGCTTGTGCCACCTCTGCCATGCGTGATGCCCGCAACGGAATGGAGATTATAAAGAAGATAGACAAGGATACAGGCATCCGCATTGAGATTATTGACGGTCAGGAAGAAGCACGGATGATTTACAATAACCACGTGGAATGTCTGGAAGACCGCTTGGGCAACTATATGTATGTAGATGTAGGCGGTGGCAGCACGGAAATCAATCTGTTGACCAATGGCGAACTGGTTTGCTCCATGTCCTATAATATAGGTACGGTGCGTATGTTGAGCAATGCAGTGAAAGAAGGAACTTGGCAGCAGATGGAAGAAGAATTGCGCAAGGCTACGGAAGGTTTCACGGGTATCAATATTATCGGTTCGGGTGGCAATATCAACAAGCTGTTCCGCTTGGCGGATAAGAAAGATAAGAAGCAGCAACGCCTGCCGGTCAGTTCGTTGCAAGCCATTTATGATGTATTACAGCCTTTAACTCCGGAGGAACGGGTAGAGGCATTCAGCCTAAAACAAGACCGTGCCGATGTAATTGTTCCTGCTGCCGAAATCTTCCTAAAGATAGCCCAAGTGGTTCATGCGGAATATATCTATGTACCCGTTATCGGTCTGTCCGATGGCATCATAGACAACCTTTATACCAAGAGCCTGGAGGCGGAGCACTTAAAATAGTACGTTAGAGAAATATTAGAAAAATAAACCAGGAAACGTTTTTTTGTTTGAATTATAGCTCATATCGAAAAGAAAGTTCTATCTTTGTATCACATATACGCACTAAAAGCCGACAAATAAATGAGTAAATTTATCAATCCTTTTACAGATATAGGATTCAAAAAAATCTTTGGACAATCTATTACCAAGAACCTGTTGATTGACTTCCTGAACGATCTGTTGAAGGGGGAACGAGTAATAAATGATATAACATTTCTTGATAAGGAACAGATGCCTGTCTATGATGGCGACCGTGGTTTGATCTACGATATTTATTGCACTACGGACACGGGTGAAAAGATCATTGTAGAGATGCAGAATAAATATCAGGACCGTTTCAAGGAACGTTCACTCTATTATTTGTCTCAGGCAGTGGTTCGCCAGGGCGAGCGTGGTGCGCGATGGCAATATGATATAAAAGCCGTATATGGTGTATTCTTTATGAATTTTTATTTAGGAACGGATAAAGGCCGTTTTCGTAAAGACATCATTTTGGCTGATAAAGAGACGCATGAACTGTTTATAGACAAGATGCGTTTTATCTTCTTGGAACTTCCCTCTTTTACCAAGGAGGAGGAAGAATGCGCTAATGATTTTGAACGCTGGATATATGTATTAAAGAATATGGAAACGCTAAAACGTATGCCTTTCAAGGCACAGAAATCGGTATTCGACGAACTTGAAAAGATCGTTGACATTTCCGCTTTGAGCAAAGAGGACCGTATGAAGTACGATGAGAGCATCAAGATTTATCGTGACAACCTTGCTATTGCCAGCGGACAGAGAAAACTAGGACAGAAAGAAGGATTTGAAAAAGGTATGGAAAAAGGAAAAGAGGAAACTCTCCGACAAATAGCCCTAAATATGAAATCCATGGGAATCCCTTCCGAACAAATCATGCAAGCCACCGGCTTATCTTTGGACGAAATAAATAGTCTATGAATATTCTAGAAAAGTAGATTAGCATATAAGTTTCACCTATCTTTTATTTCGGCGGATGGCAAATCCGCCGAAACTTTAATCATCACCCATCCTTATCCCTACCACCTGCTATATCTCCCCCTAAAATCCCCTATTTTCCCCGTAAACACTAACTTTTTTTCATTCTTTTCATAAATAATTCGTATTTTATTTGTGATTTAGATACTTTATCCTCATCTTTGCACATAAATAGGGCATCCATAGCCATTCGGCTAAAGCATCCCCTCCGCAGGTTTCCCCCTTTTGAAGGGGGATCTAAGGGGGATGTTCCCTCCCACACAACACTGGAGAAGCTGGATGATAAAGCCCCCTACTAACATTTTTGTTTGAAACATGTGAAAGATTATTTTGTATGATAGGAAAGTTCTTTTTGGTTGGTCTACTGGCATCATTTCTATTTGCCGGATGCAGTCACGGTTCTGATGATCCGCCATTGCCTCCTGTACCCGATAATCCCGATCATCCGGATGAACCCGATGAACCTGATAATCCCGATCCGGAGCCTGTACTTGTTCCTATCGAACTTTATACCTCCCTGCTCAGTCGTTCGGCAGTCGATCAGTTTGATGGCACACCTGTGGGGCTTGCCGTGGGCAGCAATTCCGGAAGCATAGATGAACAATGGGACGCCATAGCCGGAGAACAGCAACTCAGTCTTTCATCCGTACATTATTATCCCACGGACAGTTCCGCCGTCTACCTTTGGGGCTTCTATCCCCGCACCCTGCTTTCTATGGGCAAGGCGCATTATGAGCTGACGGGCAACGAAGATATTCTCTATGCCGAAGTCCAATCGGGCTCTTTGCGGCTACCGTTTTCAGAGCAGGACAAGAAAATCACCTTCCGCCATCTGCTGGCACAGTTGAATATCTCTGTGGAAACAGGAGAAGACTTTCAAGGAAGTTACCGTTTAAAATACTTGTCGCTGGATGGCTCTGCCACCAGTGCCTCTTTGGATTTGCTGAAAGGTGAAATGTCTTTTGGCAGTAAGCCCATGCAGGTAGTGGTTTATGAGGCGCCCGGTACAAGCGGCCTTCCTGTGGAGGCGGGTGTGGAAATCCCTTTAGGCAATATCCTGGTTCAGCCGGGAGCGGAAATGATAATGAACATGGTGCTGGCAAGAGACGGGGATTCTGCCCATGATATTGCTTTCGAAGATATTCCCGTGGACTTTGAAGGTGGAGGCTCTGAGTCCGGTTTGTCTTATGACCTGTCGGTAAAGTTGCCGGATAAGTTAGAGCCGGATAAACCCGATAAACCGGAAGAACCGGACAAGCCCGAAGAACCGGACGAGCCGGACGAACCCGATAAGCCCGATGTTCCCGATATTCCTGTTCCTCCTCCTTCCAAGGAAATACAGATCACGGTAACCATCACTAAATGGGTGGAAACTACTTGGCAAGGTGGCGATTTGGATATCTTTTACAAGGATGGGAAACAATGAACTAGCATATATAAACAATTAACATAAAGAAACAATGAAAAAGACAAGACAATTAGTTACAATCGGGTTGCTGGCAACAGGTTTGGTAGCCCTTTATGGATGTTCTTCGGATGCTATGCAAGAAGAAGATGGTGGTAATAATAATGGCAATATTCAGCCTGTAGAGTTAAAGATACAGACTTCGGTGGAGATGGCGCGGGCGGCAACTGAGGGTGTTGTGAAAGGAGATGCGTTTGCTGATGGGGATAAGATTGCCGTGTATGCCAATAACGACCATTATAATAATACAAGTAATAATTATGCGGTATATGTAGCAGGTAGTAGTGGCTCTAGTTGGACGGTAGATGGAAGTAATCATATTTATCTTTCTACAGAAGACGCTAGTATTTATGGTGTTTATCCGCATGATTTGGAGGTGACGTATGCTAGTACTGCTATCACTACAAGCGCAACTGCTGCTATAACAGGATTATTTGCAGGAGCAACTACAGCCCAAACTGATAATAGTAATAAAATTACCCTATCTTCCTCCAACTCTACTGATGCCATCAATGCTGCTCCCGGAGAAAAGGATTGTATGTGGGCTACCGCTTCCAGTGTAAGTGCCACAAGCCCTACTGCTACATTAACTATGGCACATGCCTTGGCATTGGTCAGCTTCAAGTTTTATAAAGATGCTTCTTTTGCTGGTACAGGCAAACTGGAAAAGATAGAATTGAAGGCAGCAGAGTCCAGTGGAGAGTTCAAAACAGGTGCAGCTACTATGAAGCTTAATGATGGTACTATAGATATAACGGCTGATACTCAGGGAACATTAACGCGTTTCCCTTATGCAGATACTAGCACGCCAGGATATACATTAACAAACAGTAATAGTTCCCTTCCCGGTTTCAGTTTCATGGTATATCCCAATACATCACTTGCTGCTGATAAAGTAAAAGCCGTATTCACCATAGACGGAGTGGCATATCCTATAAATATACCGGCAGCATCAGGAACGTCTAATGCGTGGGCAGCCGGATACAACACCGCTTACACCGTAAAAATGAGTGGTAAAGAGCCTACTTTAAGCGTTTCTGTAACCAAGTGGCAAGACGCTACAGTTGGCACCGACCTTACCCCTATAAACTAACCGAATCAAGAACTTGAATGAAACGAACCCTATACATACCATTCACCGTTTGCATCCTCCTATTCTCTGCCTGTTCGGGTGACCTGCCCGAACAGCAGGCAGGGGAATCCCGTGTCTTGCAACTGAACTTTAAACAAGAAGGGGAGGCTACCCTTGTCCGAACTTCCAACGCATTGACTACGGAAAATGGTGCAGCCGCAGAAATAGGACTATGCATCACCCAAGGTATAGGATATGAGGCATACCCCGGCAGAACCAACACTCGTTATACATTCAAAACAAATGGCACAGGATTATACGAAGGAGATGGAAGCAACTCAACTACCACCACCTTCTACCTAATAGGGGAAAATGCCCATATACAAGCATTTATCCCCAACTCTGCCGTTACCCCAACCAATAGCGGCAATGGCTACACCATCCCCGTAACCATTCCTGCCCAGCAAACATTCACCACCACCGGCGGCGCTCCAAGCGGTGAAGCCATCGACTACCTTTACGGCTCTGCAAGCAACAATGTAGGAGATGCCACCTCCATCACCACCAACGCCATGCAGGCAAGCCCTACCAACATCTACCTGCACCACGCCTTGGCAAAAGTAATGTTCACCTTGCAATGCGATGCAAACCGCACCCCCAATACCGAATACGACTGCGTAAAAAGCATTGAAATATCCGCATCTTCCAGCAGCACTCCTTTCTTAACCGGAACTACTGGAACTATGCAAATAAACAACGGAGCCTTGGACAATCTTACAGAAGCAAACAAAATAACATTAAAACCACAAGGAGATCCCATAACCATAGGAACATACAATACCCCCGCCACCGTAGCCTGCGGACTGGTAGCCCCACTTAATGGCACCCCCGGAACTGTTACCCTAACCATCACATTGGGAAAGAAAGACGATACCGACCACGACCGCACTTACACCGCCACCTCCAATGCATTCAATGTGCAATGGAAGGCAGGTTACTGCTACACCTACAACCTGGTGCTGGGTAGCAAACTCACCACCACCTCCGATGCCGTAACTTGGAATAACATAACTCTCTCTACCGGCATAGAGGCCAAAGAAAGAGGAATAAGCGCTGCCGCAGAACTAACAGCGTTTCGAGACCAATGGAATAGAGATGGTCTACAATTCAAAACAGGAAGCACCGAATACGACTATACCCCCTACGAACCCTACGGCTGGTACGATCAAAGTAACGGCGGTCAATTCACCATCAAACTGACTGCGGACATCGTTTTTAACGAAGCATCCGATTCATGGACACCCATAGGAATTGAAGACAAGCCACTCACCATCCCCTTTGACGGGCAAGGCTGGAAAGTCATTCTCCAGCTACAAAACAACGCCATGGAGATTAAGAACCAAACATATTCCGGTTTCATAGGCTATGCCAAAACCGATATAAAAAACTTATCTGTAGTGACCGATCCACAGTCAGGTGTAATCTCTGATGCAGGCAAAAATAAAATAGAATCTACCGGCGCTACCTATGCCGGTGGATTGGCAGGCTATGTGGAAGGCAACATCATCAACTGCTCCATAGACCTAAAAGGAACGGATGTATCCAATTCAGCCCCTTCTACAGGAACGGATTGCTACATAGGCGGACTGGTGGGGTGTTGTAAGGGAAATATTTACAACTCTGCCGCCTACACCACTCCCGTAAACGGTAACCCCGCCTCCGTAACCCTTATTGGTGGTGCAAGCGGAAGCTGCATAGGCGGATTGGCAGGAAAAGTAGAAGGAACTTCCGGTGCAAGCGGTACAGACAATGCAGATGTGAATGTAAATAACTGTTATGCCCATTTGGATGGATTGGGATATTCCACTACCGGCGGAGACGGTAGTGGACTCACTAGTGGAGACACTAGCGGCGCTACAAACGAAGTCCCTAGCGGAATCAAAGCCGGATGGCTGGTAGGAGATAACACAGCGGCAACTTTTAGCAATACCTATTATATGGCTGGAACTGCCACCACTGTAACTACCAATGATAGCCAAACAGGAATCAACGCTTTCACTGATTGGAGCGCTCTATGCACCTCCCTCAACGAAACCGCCGCCACCCATAAATGGGCATCTTGGCAGGAAGAAAAGAATACATCATCAGACAAAACAGAAAAAGTAATCTTAATATTAAGAAAAGGAAAATGAATAAACACCGAATATATGCAATTTTAGGACTGGTTGCCCTCACCACAGCCTGCCGACAAGAGCAAGAGGAACTGGAAGCTCCGGCATCCCCTGCCGCCCACAGTGTCACTGCCTCCATTGTAGAAGTAAGCCCCATCTCCCCCCGAATGACGGATAGTGATGAGCAAACCACTTTTGAGGTTGGAGATGCCATCCGCATAGGCTGGTCAGGGATGAGTGGCTCTCCTTACCAATATACTTACACCGGAGAGAACAGCCTCTTTGCCCCCAAGACGGATGCAGACAAGGGATTATGGGCAGCCTTGACGGCGAATACCAATGCAAATGTAGACGTATATGGCTGGTATGGATCACTTCTGAATGGCGATGCGATGCCTGCCGCCAATGCGGAGATCACCCTCCCCACCGATCAAAACACAGAAAATAACTATACAAAAAGCCTTTTCCTGTCTGCACACCAACAAGTATCGCGTACAGCGGATAATCTGAATTTCAGTTTCAAGCATTTGGTGGCATACTTACGAATCAATCTGGAAAGTAAGGATGGGACAATTACCCAAGATGACATCTTATCATCCACCATAGATATAGAAGGAATACACCATCAAGCAACTGTCAGCACAGGAACCACCGGGAGTGAATGGGAGTTGACACCCAAGGAAAATACCACTGCCACCCAGAGAATGATGCTATTAAGTTCCTCATGGTCTGTAGAAAATCCTTTTAATATTTCACATCAATGTTACTTGATTCCTCAAACGCTGACTTCTGACAATAAGATTGTCATTACTCTGGGTAATGGGAGAGTTTTTACATGCAGTTTGTCTACTGGTTTGGAGTTAAAAGCAGGAGAACGGAATGAACTGACCATTACATTGAAATCGGGAGATGGTTATGAAATAGTTCCTACCATTTCAATCTTTAGTAATGCTTATGTCAGTTCTTATTCCGGTAACCGCGTCTTTGCGGCAATGGACAACGGAACGGAAGCAGGATTGAGTAAAAATTATCTCCAAGTCTATGACAAGCAGGCGGATGGTTCATGGCGCGCTTCTTATGTTTATGAGGATGAAGATGGAGGGAATGTTTTTCCTAACGGGCAACAGGTAGAGTATTACAAAACTAAGAAAATAGACGCTATTGACATGTATGGTGATTATGGAGTAGTGGGTTATGGAGGTAGTGGTGCAGCGGATAGTCCAGAACCTCCGGATCAAAAAGGAACATTCTTCATAAAGAAAAGCAAAAACACAGGAAATTGGTATGTAGTTTGCGGTCCCCTAAAATCAACAGGATATGCTGTCGCTATAAATCAAAACATGGTATTATCCGGTAGCTGGTATAGTACTACTTATGCGTATATCATTAATGATAACGGAGAAATAACCAATACGGAAGGGAAACAGATAACAAATGTAGCGGGATTTAAATTGAATATGGCAGAAAATGGTATTTTGGTTACACATACAGGGGTGTATAAAATGTCGATAAAAAATGGAGTGCCGGATGCAGAAGATCTAAAGGTGACAGAACTACCACGTAATAAAATGGCAACGGACGGATATAAGGTCATAGCAATGATAGATAATACTACTAGTGGCAATTATAATACACGTATCTATAACTTGAGTTCGAGACAGTTGGAAACATTTACAGAACCAATGGTAGCCGGCAACGGACGTCCTGTGGGTATTTATGACAGGTATGCTCTAATAGGAAGAGAATCTGAAGCGTTAGTGCTTTACTATTTTAACGATGAAGGTAAGTGGCAACCAATAGGTGATAAATTAAATGGAAAAACAGACCCTCAGAGTTTCTTAAAGCTGGCAAAGAAATATAACAAGGAACTAGAGAATGTTGATAAATTAAACGGAAGCAACGTCTTCCTGAAAGGAACCCGCGCATTGGTTTCCTCAGACGGTGTTACTTATTTCATAGAATATATAGATCAAATGGTAGCAGACTGGTTGGCAACGCAATCCCTTACTACCACTACAGAATAAAAAAACGAAATTATGGCATTATCCAAATACACCATCCTGGTAGCCGATTATATCCCCACGGATATGCTACTATTCCAAATA
>ENA-OWPN01002616-OWPN01002616.1-human-gut-metagenome-genome-assembly--contig:-NODE-2616-length-10508-cov-2.741797_pt1 | contig 10508 bp, 9 predicted proteins | sample MGYA00248266_ERZ651850 | MGnify/ENA primary metagenome ERZ651850 (study PRJEB26924, sample SAMEA4378296) | human gut metagenome | biome: human gut; feature: human-associated habitat; material: faeces... | reverse complement strand
GGGGTTTTTCAGCTCTACGCCGCAGAAATTGACTCTCAAATCCGCCATTACCACTTGACCTCCTTTGCGTCAAACACCGGCCCGTCCTTGCAGACGTGACCGTATCGGGTTTCACCGTTCTCCGCCTTGAGCGCGCACGCGCACACCAGACATGCGCCGATGCCGCAGCCCATGCGCTCCTCCATCGAGACCTGGCAGGGCAGGCCTGCGTCCTCTGCGAGCGCGGCGATGGCCTTCAGCATGGGCTTGGGGCCGCAGGCGGCCACACCGGTCGCATCCCCCACCAGCTCCTTCAGTACGTCGGTGACAAAGCCATGCCGCGCATACGAGCCGTCATCGGTCGTGACAAACGCTTCGCAGACGGCCTTAAAATCGTCCTCGAGAATCACCGCGTCCTTGTTCCGGAAGCCGAGAATTGCGCGCGGCTGCGCGCCTTCTCCCGCCGCTTTTTTCACGCATGCGAGCATAGGCGGCACGCCAATGCCGCCGCCGATGAAGATGGGCTTTGCGCCGAGTGCAGCGGTGTCGAACCCATGGCCGAGCGGCCCAAGCACGTCCAGCTCGTCCCCCGCTTTACGGGCGGCGAGCCACTTGGTGCCCTCACCCTTGACCTGAAACACAATGCGCAAATTGCCATCCTGCCAGTCGCAAATCGAAATCGGACGGCGCAGCAGATTGCCCTCGCCGCACGCGATATGCACAAACTGGCCTATCTGCGTCTGTTCACAGATGGCGGGCGCGTGCATGGTGATGGAATATAAGCCTTCGCCCAGCCGCGCACATTCCACGACCCGGCAGATTTCCTGAATCGACATACCTCTTTCCCCTTTCAGTCATTACTGCTTCTATTGTACAGGAATTTTGCGCAAAAGGGAACAAAAAAAGGACAGGCAAGCCTGTCCTTTTTCTTACATCACTTTTGCTTGACTGCGCCGTCCTTGATGATATCCCAATTCTTGCGCAGGTAGTCAAAGCCCGAGTAAATCGTCACGAGCGTGACTACCCAGCCGATAACGGTCAGCGGGATATTCATGGTTGCCACATACTCCGGTACGGTCTCAATAATCTCCGGCGGCAGCGCCCATCCCGGCCCATAGAAGCCAAAAGACGGAAAAATAATGTAATACAGGTAAATTAAAATAATGCCGCCGATCTGGACGCAGGTTTTTACCTTGCCCGTCCACGTTGCGGCGAGCACGCGGCCTTTATTGGCCGCGACCACGCGCAGCGAGGTGATGATCAGCTCGCGTGCAAGGATGACGCACACCATCCAGCCCGCAATTGCGCCCTGCTCGGCAAACAGGATGAGCGCCGAGGATACGAGCAGCTTGTCCGCCAGCGGGTCGACAAACTTGCCAAAGTCAGTCACCTGATTGTACTTGCGGGCGACGTAACCGTCAAGAAAATCCGTGAAGCTCGCCACGCAGAACAGAACCAGCGCCACGACCGTCGCTGTCGGGAATATAAAGGTCGGCACGAAAGTCTGTGCAGAGGTCGCTTCATCATAGATAAACATCGGCTGCGACGCGAAATACAGGAAAAACGGAATCATCGCGATGCGCGTGAGCGTGATTTTATTGGCTGTTGTCATTTTTCTTCCCCCTTCTGCCGGACACCGAGCAGGTCAGGCCCAAGGCTTTCGGTGATGCGCACCGGAACAAACATGCCCGCTTCGGGCGCGTCGTCGCTTTCAAAATACACATGCCCGTCGACCTCAACCGAGTCGGCATAGGTGCGGCCGTACCAGAGCTGCTGCTCGTCATCCCAGCCCTCGCACAAAACGTCCATCACTTCACCGTGACGCGCGGTGTTGTAGTCGTCGAGCACACCCGACTGCAATTCCTCCACAATCAGGCGGCGGTTGGCCTTGGTCTCCGCGTCAATCTGGTCGGGCAGCTCGGCGGCTTCCGTTCCCTCTTCGGGCGAAAACTCAAACACGCCGACGCGCTCAATCTGCGTCTCCTGCAAAAAGCTGCACAGCTCGGCAAACTCTTCCTCGGTTTCTCCCGGCAGGCCGACAATCAGGCTGGTGCGCAGCACCAGACCCGGAATACGCGCACGCAGCTTTTCAATAAGCGCGGCGAACTCTTCGCCGTCGCCCGGACGGTGCATTGCGCGCAGAATGCGCTTTGATACATGCTGCAGTGGGATGTCCAGATAGTTGACGATTTTCGGCTCGGACGCAATCACGTCAATCAGCTCGTCGGTAATCTGGTCGGGGTACAGGTAATGCAGACGTATCCAAGTGAAATTCAGCTCACAAAGCTGCCGCAGCAGTTCGGGCAGCAGACGCTTATGCTCGGGCAGGTCCATACCATACTTGGTGATGTCCTGGGCAATAACAATAAGCTCCTTCACCCCGGCATCCGACAATTCCCGTGCTTCTTCCAGCAAAGCCCCCATTTCACGCGAACGATACGGCCCGCGCAGCTTGGGGATGATGCAATAGCCGCAGCGGTTGGAGCAGCCTTCCGCAATCTTGAAGTAAGCGGTATAGGATGGGGTCAGACGGCTGCGATCGCCCTCAAGCGCCGCCGATGCCATATCCGCCATGTACGCGGCCTTTTGGCCGCCGAGCGCAGCATTTGCCGCGTCCACAATGTTTTCATAGCTGCCTGTACCACAGATGGCGTCAATTTCCGGCAGCTCCTTTTGCATTTCCTGCGCATAGCGCTGCACCAGACAGCCCGTGACAACCAGACCTTTCATGTTACCGGTCTGCTTATACTGCGCGGTTTCGAGAATCGTCTCGATGGCCTCGCTCTTGGCCGCTTCGATAAAACCGCAGGTGTTGACCACACCCACGTCGGCCTCAGCCATATCCTCGGTAATTTCCCAGCCCGCTGCGCGCAGCAGGGCCAGCATATGCTCGCTGTCCACCAGATTTTTGGCACAGCCGAGCGAGACCAATCCGATTTTCGGCATTGAATCTCTCCTCTCTGATAATTCACCTTATTATACAAGATATTTGTATATTTGTCACGCGAGAAGCGCTTCCATCTCGCCGATAAGCGTATCAAACAGTTTGGTTGCGTCCTCAATCGGGGCGGGGCTTGCCATATCGACGCCCGCGCCGCGCAGGAGTGTAATCGGGTCGGCCGAACAGCCGCCCGACAGGAATCCCAGATAGTCGCGCACCGCGCTTTCGCCCTCGCGCAGAATGCGGCGCGACAGCGCAATCGCCGCGGCGTAGCCCGTGGCGTACTGGTAGACATAGTAATCATAGTAAAAGTGCGGAATGCGCGCCCACTCGAGCGCAATCTCGTCATCGACCACCATGTCCGGCCCGAAATACTGCACATTCAAATCCTTGTACAGCGCGCACAACGCCTCGGCCGTCGTTCCTTCACCGCGTTGCGTCATTTCGTTGACGCGCAGCTCAAACTCCGCGAACATGGTCTGACGGTACAGCGTGCCGCGGAACTGCTCGAGGAAATGGTTGATAAGATAGGCGCGCTGCTTTTTATCTTCGGTAACCGACAGCAGATACTCCATCAGTAGCGCTTCATTGCAGGTCGAGGCGACCTCGGCGACGAAAATCACATAATCCTGATAAGCGGTCGGCTGATGCTTGTTAGACAGATAGGAGTGAATCGCGTGACCCATCTCATGCACCAGAGTGAACACGTCGTCGAGCGTACCCTTGAAGTTCAAAAGCACATAGGGATGCACACGCGCACCCGCGGAATACGCGCCCGAGCGCTTGCCTTCATTTTCGTATACGTCAATCCAGCCATTACTGAAACCCTCGCGCAGCAGGTTCAGGTAATCCTCCCCGAGCGGCGCAAGCGCTTTGAGCGTAATTTCCTTTGCCTGCTCAAAGGTGAATTTCATCTCCACGCCCTCGACCACCGGTACATACAGGTCGTACATGTGCAGTGCGTCCACGCCGAGCGCACGACGGCGCAGTGCAACATAGCGGTACATCGGCGCAAACGAACGATGCACTGCGTCGATGAGGTTATGGTAAATCTGCGGGGCGACCTCGGTGCCGTCCAGCGCGGCGGCGAGCGTTGAGGGGTATTTGCGGGCGTTCGAGAAGAACAGCAGCTGCTTCATCTGCGCGGACAGAATGGCGGCCGCCGTGTTGCGGAACTGACCATAAACTGAGTAAAGCGAGTCAAACGCCGATTTGCGCAGCATGCGGTCATAGGACTGCATCAGCGGGATATAGGTGCCGTGCGTGACAGGATGCTTCTTTCCGTCCTTATCCACAGCATCCGGAAACTTGAGGTCGGCATCGTTCAGCATGGAGAATACATCGTCGGGCGCGGCGGCCATTTCGCCCGCGGCGGCGAGCAGCGCCTCTTCCTTATCCGACAGCACATGCTCCTTGCGGCGGCGCACGCGGTCAATATTCTTGCGGTACAACTCCAGCTCCGGCGCGGTTTGATAGAAACCCTCGAGCGTCTCGTCCGGAATGGCGAGCAGCTCGGGCGTCTGGAACGCCGCCGCCGACTGCAATTCAACTGCCAGCCGCGTCACCTGACTGACCATCTCCTGATAGGCCGCAACGCGGGTATCCTCATCGCTTTTGCGCTGCGCATAATGCACCAGCGCATCGAACGCAAGACTGATTTCATCGTCCAGCCGCAGATAATCCAGCAGCGTCTCGGCGCTTTCACCCAGTCGGCCGCAGAACGCACTGACACGGGGAATAAATTCCTTGGCCGCAGCAAGCGCCGCACGCCAATCATCATCGGTTGCAAACAAATCGTGAATCGCCCATTTGTCCTGCGCGGCCACGTCCGCGCGGGCGGGAATCTGCATGGTTTCCATGGAAATACTTCCTTCCCAGTATGAATTTCAATACTCTATTATGATACCCCAACTGCATGACGTATGCAAGCAAAGCGCGGTAAAATCGGCGGTTTTTCCGAAAAATACAAAAGAAGCGTGCTTTGCACGCTTCTTTTTATTCAAACGTATCCGGAATGCTCTGACCGTATTCCGCGAGGGCGTCGCGGATGTCCTGCCACGAAAAGCCGCGCCGCTGCAAAAAAGCAACTGCTTTGTCAATCTCCTTGCGGTCGGACACATCGCCGCGCAGGCGCTTATCCAACAGCGCAACCAACTGCGCGCGGTCGGGCGAAAAGCCTGCGAGCGCGTTTTCCGCCGTCTCGCGGTCGACCCCGCGACGCGTCAGCTCCTGCCGGATGCGCATTTCACCATATCCCTTGCGGGCGCAGCTGCGCACGACGCTTTCCGCATAGGCCGTATCATCCAGCAAATGCCGCTCGGTCAGCCACGCGAGCGCATAGTCTGCGGCTTCTTCGTCGTGGCCCTTGTCCAGCAGCTTATCGCGCAAGCCTTTGGCGCTCAGCGCGCGGTAGGACAGCTGCTTGGCAGCGGCATCCAGCGCCGCGCGGTATTTATCCTCACTCATTCTTCGTCGAGGTCGTCAAAATCATCCGCGTCGATCGAAACCGCCTTGGACGAGCTGGCTTTGGATGCCGCGGGCTTGGCTGCCGGTGCGGCGACCGGCGTACCCGGCTTAGCTGTCATCGCCTGATGCGCACTGCGGCGCTCCTCCTCCACTTTTTCCATGATCTGCTTCTGCACATCGTCCGCAATATCCGGATGATCCTTAAAATACTGCTTGGCTGCGTCGCGGCCCTGACCCAGACGGGTTTCGCCCATCGAGAACCATGCGCCCGACTTGTTAACGATGCCATATTTGACACCCAAATCGACCAGTTCACTGGTACGCGAAATGCCCTCGCCGTACATAATGTCAAACTCGGCCTCCTTGAACGGGGGCGCGACTTTGTTTTTAACCACCTTAACGCGCGTATGGCTGCCAATCATCTCGGTGCCGTTCTTTAGGTGCTCCATGCGGCGCACATCCAGACGCACGGATGCATAGAACTTGAGCGCGCGGCCGCCGGTTGTAACTTCCGGGCTGCCGTAAATTACGCCGACCTTTTCACGCAGCTGGTTGATGAAAATAGCAACGCAGTTGGACTTGGAAATCGAGCCGGCCAGCTTGCGCATCGCCTGACTCATCATACGGGCGTGCAGGCCGACAAAAGAGTCGCCCATTTCGCCCTCGATCTCGGCGCGCGGGGTGAGCGCGGCAACCGAGTCAATGACTACAATATCAATCGCGCCCGAACGCACGAGCGCTTCCGCAATGTCCAGACCCTGCTCACCGGTATCCGGCTGAGAAACCAGCAGACTGTCAATATCCACGCCCAACGCCTGTGCATAGACCGGGTCGAGCGCATGCTCTGCGTCGATAAACGCGGCGGTACCGCCCATTTTCTGTGCCTCAGCCACGCAATGAAGTGCAACCGTGGTTTTACCGGAGGATTCCGGCCCGTAAATCTCCACAATACGGCCGCGCGGCAGGCCGCCGATGCCCAGCGCGAGATCCAGTCCGATTGAACCGGTCGGGATATGGTCAATATTCATACCGGCGTTTTCACCCAGGCGCATAACCGAGCCTTTGCCGAACTGCTTTTCGATCTGCCCGAGCGCGGCCTCCAGCGCCTTCTTTTTATCGGCCGCTGGCGCGACCGGTTCCAACTGTTTCTTGGTAGCCATGAAAAGCCTCCTGCACGTTTCAAAAATTCCTGCTCTTATTATAGCAGTGCCAAAAAACAAAAGCAAGAAAAATCGAATATTTGTTCGTTTTATTTTTGTAGAAAAAATGCCCACCAATAGGATGGGCATAGCATTCGTTTATTCCAATGGATCATTGATTTCCGTATTGTAGCCATAGACAATGCGCGGCACACCAGCCAAATCCTCTGTGATGCCGATGCCGGCAAAATGGTTTTCCTCCAGAATGGCCGCAACGTCAGTCGCCTGCTGCCAGCCGCACTCAAACAGGATTATGCCGCCGGGGACCAGCAGCGAACCCCATTTGGAACAGATCGATCGATAAAAATCCAGACCGTCCACACCGCCGTATAATGCCTCGTGCGGCTCGTAGTGATATACGCTTCTGTCCAGCTCACGCATTTCCGCACGGGTCACATAGGGCGGGTTGGACACAATAATATCATATTGTCCCATGTTGACCGGTGGACGGAACCGAACATCTGCATTGAGCGCGATAAATCTGTTTTGTACTCCCAGCCGCCGCGCGTTTTCCCGCGTAATGCGCAGCGCGCCTTCGGAATTATCCACAGCCGCAACATGCGCATCCTTTACCGTGTGCGCAGCGGCGATGCCGATGCAGCCCGAACCGCAGCATAGATCGAGAATGCGGGGCGAAACTTTTTTCTTTGCCTGCTCGATCACCATCTCGCACAGCGGCTCTGTATCCGCGCGCGGAATGAGGACGTTTTTATCCACCAGAAAGGTTAGACCGTAAAAATCCCATTCGCCGAGGATATAGGCCAGCGGTTCGCCGTCCAGACACTTATCACACAGCAAATGCGCGTAATCCACTGTCGCATCATCCAGGTAAAGGTGTCCCCATTCGCCCGTTTTATTCTTGTCAGCCTTACAGGCATAAGCGGTCAACTCGCGCGCAGACAGCGACGGCTGCGGGTCATCCGCCTCTTTGAGACGATGAAACAACTCCATATAGACATCGTTTATCGTTTTGGTCAATCAAATTCACCTCTTTTTGTGAAATGACGCGCAGGATAAAATTGCACCCCTCCCCTCTGGGGTGGCAACCGTGCAGGTTGTTCTGATCCTGCGAAATGGGTGGCAGCCGAAAACAGGAATTCTGCTTTGCGCGCAGCGCGCCCTTGAGAAAAAAGGGGTGATTCACAAGAGGGGAGAAACCTTTGGTGTCTCCCCTCTTGTGTGCCTGCGGCGCACAGCCGCATCGTTTCTATCGTTTGGATAAAGCATCTTTACCAGTTATCCGACCCGTCATCCGGAATCACCGCTTTCATGCCGGTGATGGCAACCTCAATCATGGAGTCATCCGGCTCAAACACGGTCAGATGCTGAATCATCAGGCCGGGCCAGCGCAGTGCGCGCGATACCAGACTCTCCGACCGCCCTGCATAGCGGTTAAACTCATAGCTGATACCAACCACCAACGGCAGCAGAATCAGATGCGCCAGCATACGCAGAAACGGATTGGTGATGTCAATAATGGAAAACACAATAGACGAAACAATGGTCGCAATAATAATCAGCACAAACATAAAGCTCGTGCCGCAGCGGGGATGGTACTTTTTCTGACGGCGCACGTTCTCCACCGTCAGCTCCTCGCCCGCCTCGTAGCAAAAAATCGTTTTATGCTCCGCGCCGTGGTACTCAAAGGTGCGGCGAATATCCTTCATATGCGATACCGACCACATGAAAATCAAAAAGATAATGACGCGCACAATGCCTTCCAGCACATTGCGGGCAAGTACCCCCCAGCTTTCCGGCACAAAACCGCCGAGAAAGCTGGGCAGCAGCAGGAAAAGCGCAACCGGCAGCGCGATGCCGATGATGGTTGAGATACCGAGAATGAATTTATCCAACCCTTCCGAGCCGAACTTGCTTTCCACCCACAGTTCAAACTTAGAGGGCGGTACATCAACCTCCTCATCCTCAAAAAAGGATGCGGAATAGTTGATGGCCTGAATGCCGTCCTTCATGGCCATGAACAGGCCGTAAGCGCCGCGAAAGACCGGCTTTTTCCACAGTGCGGACGGCTGATGCGCGTCCTCTTCTTTTGTCACCAGTTCACCGTTGGCGCGGCGCACAACCGTACAGGTCTTTTTCGGGCCTTTCATGACGATACCCTCAATGATGGCCTGACCGCCGATGGTGGTTTTCTTTTGCGTTGTCATGGGTTATCTCCTTCGGGGGTGTAGGGATTATCCGGAACTTTCGGAATTGCACCCGTAATACCGAGCGCTTCTTCGGCCTCGGCGGCGGGCAGCGTGACGGTCACGGTCGTGCCTGCGCCCAGCGTAGACGCGATATCCAGCGTACCGCCGTGCAGCGACACAATTTCATCCGTCACGGCAAGGCCGATGCCGCTGCCGCGCTGCTTGGACGAACCTTTATAGAATTTCTCCTTGACGAACGGCAGCTCGGCTTCCGGAATGCCCTGACCGTAATCGCGCACGCTTGCGACCACCTTGCCGCCGTCTCGCCGCAGGGTGATATCGATTTTCTTGCCGTCGCCACCGTACTTCGCGGCGTTATCCAGAATGTTGAGAAATACCTGCTTCATACGGTGACGGTCGCCGTTGATATAATAGTTGGCGTCCACGTCCTCATCATAATTGAGTTTGATTCCGCTCTTGTGCAGCAGATTTTCATACATGTAAACCGCTTCGTACAGCTCAATCGACAGGTCAAACAGCTCAACCTCGAGCTTCATGCGTCCGGACTCGATGCGTGCAAAGTCCAGCAGCTCTTCGACCATGCGTGTCAGACGGTTGGACTCCTTCTGAATGATGGTCAGTCCCTGCATGACCTCTTCCGGGTCCTCACCGCCGCCGGCGAGCAGCGTTTCGCTCCAGCCGCCAATCGCGGTCAGGGGCGTGCGCAGTTCGTGCGACACTGAGGAAATAAAATCGTTTTTCATGCGCTCGGCACGGCTGATTTCATCCGACATATAGTTAATTGTATCGCATAACTCGCCAATTTCATCGTCATAGGTTTTTTGCAGGCGCACGCCGTAACGCCCCGCTGCAATTTCCTTGGCAATGGTGTTGATTTTAAGCACCGGATCGACGATTGATTTGACAAAATAGGTGTTGGACGCAACCACCAGCATCAGGAAAATAAAGCAGGCCAGCAGCGCAATACCGATGATAATCCAGATCTGTCGCTCGACGATGCGCAGCGAGGTGATAAAGCGCCCCCCGCCGATCAGATCGCCTCGCGCAGACAGCAGCGGCGCGGTCACGCTCATCACCCGTTCGTCCGAAAGCGGGTCACGGCCGGTGTAAATTGCAACCTTTTGTGTCGCAAGCGCCTGCGTAGCATCCTCCGTCGAGGCCATGCCGCCGCCCGACAAACCTGAGGTGGAAAGCAGAATGCGGCCAGTCGAGTCCAGAAACTGCTGCTCCAGCTTATCCTGCTCCTGAAAAGTGGTCACGGTCGATTCCGCCTGCGTATAAAACTGGTCGTACGTATCGGTGAAGTATTTGCGGAAGGTATCCGCTGCGGTGGTCGCGCGGGATACCAGATTATCCCGCACAGTCGCATAATAATAGCCCGATATGCCGACGGATATCAGGATCATCACGACCGCGAGGATAACAAGCACGAACGACAGTGAGTTCATCATCCATCGTCCCTTGATGCCGCCCGGAGAGTGCAGCACCTTGGGCACGGCCGGCTGCGGCGGCACTTCAGGCTTTTTCTTTTGTTTGTGATAATTCATAACAGGGGGCCTTTCTGCAAAATGCCGGTTTTCAGGCGGCAAAACGCCGCGGGAAGGCTAAATCAGCCTTCCCACATATAGCCGTAACCGCGCACAGTGACAATGTGCGTCGGTTCGGCCGGATCATCCTCAATTTTGATGCGCAGACGGCGGATATTCACGTCCACAATTTTCAGCTCGCCCACGTAGTGATGGCCCCACACCATCT
>ENA-OWPN01002614-OWPN01002614.1-human-gut-metagenome-genome-assembly--contig:-NODE-2614-length-10535-cov-5.751813_pt1 | contig 10535 bp, 6 predicted proteins | sample MGYA00248266_ERZ651850 | MGnify/ENA primary metagenome ERZ651850 (study PRJEB26924, sample SAMEA4378296) | human gut metagenome | biome: human gut; feature: human-associated habitat; material: faeces... | reverse complement strand
ATATGTTCTTCACTTTTGTGCAGTAAAGTTTTCCCACAATTATTTTACACTAACTTTCTGTACGAACAACTCCGTTTCGTCATAGAAGACGAAAAAAGTCAATACCATGTACATTCGAAGGGGATAACGGCTTCTTCACCACCGTTATCCCGTTTTGTGCATTAAATTTCCGCATTTTTCTTAATCGAAGCGATGATTTGCGATATTTCTGTAATTTCCTGCATGTCAAAAATTTCCATTACGTTATTCGGCCTGTCAAAAGGTGGATCTAATAAGACCTGCGGAGAATCCATATATCCGTTTACTTCAATATAGTTGATAATTTGCCGGATAAAGTTAATTTGCTTTTCATTAAGCGACCGTTCGTTAATAAGATGAGAAAAGGCCTTTTCTGCCGCATCGTGATCCATTTTAGCAATTTGACGGACCAAGAGGCCGAAGCCTAATTGTCCATATTGCTGTTCATATTCCTGCTTTGAACCTAAATCTTCCGTGAAAATCCGTTCTAATTCCTGGTAATCCTTTACCGTCAGCGGAACATTATGAATCAATCGCTGAATGACGACGTCGTCCTTGTGTTCATTTACATAACGGTTCACTTTTTCCTTATAATCCTTAAAAGCATACGGCGTGACCGGCTCGCCTAGTTTAGTCGCAATAACCGGGTCTGTCAGCATAGTATAGACGACAGGCTTTGGCCCGGGGCCATCCAAAAACTGCATCAGGCTCCGCAGGCTGCAGCGCACATGTTCAAACGTACACAGGTCGGCATTCATCCAAAACGTTTCCGTATTAATGGACTTAATGAGGCTGAGCTGCGCCTTGACCATGACGATGCTTATCTGCTTTTCCAGCTGACTGGCAATTTGGCATAGCTGCCTTCTAGCCGACTCGTACCCCTTTTTCTTCTCCGCAAAGGCAATCATCAGGCCGTACATGAAGTTATCGAAGCGCTTGGCCATTTCATCGCGATCCTTCATCTGCACAAGAGGGGCAATTTCCCTCTCCAGCTCCGCTTTCGCCGTATCGCTGATATAGGTCAATGCGTCGTCTTTACGATATGTATCGATATACCGCAAGTGCAGACGGACCGTACTCAAATTCGTGTTCAATGCCTGAATTTGCTTTCGGCAAGTCTGAACTAATTCATTTCGCAATGCCTGATGCGTATCTGCTGCAAATTTGCTGTCCTGCAAATCAGCAGCCAAGGTAATTCGTTTAATAAAAATATTTTCTGACAGCGTCCGAATATTTCCGTTGCCGGCGTCGTTTTCATGCTCACGGAAATAGGCAAAATTACTGCAATAATCGAAGATGAGGAAGTATTTCTTTCCTACGTATTCGCCCTGTCTGAAGTCATTGCACTCCAGCGTCGGGCAAAGACGTGTCCCTCTGCCGATCATCTGCCAAAACTTCGTCTTGCTGCGGACCTTTTTGAAGAAGACCAAATTGACGCATTCCGGCACGTCGATACCCGTATCAAGCATGTCGACGGAAACGGCGATTTGAAGACCGCTGTTCTTCTGCTTAAACTTGTCGATGACACTCTGTACATACGAATCGGTACAAACCACGCGGGCCGCAAAATTTCCATGATACTCCGGATAAAGCTTGTCAAACCGCTCTACAATAAGCTGCGCATGTCGTTGGTTCTGCGCAAAAATAATCGTCTTGCCCAGCATGTCGCCGCCGTTTGTCCGAATCCCCTTTTCCATGACCTCCTGCAGCACGTTGTCTATTGTTTCTATGTTATATACCGTCTTATTCAGCAATGCTTCGGAAATAAAATCGGGAACCACTCCGTCGTCTTCTACGAAATCGTCTTCAAACCGTTTCTTATCTTCTGGCGATAAGTCGTCATACGTAATCCCTTCGGTTAAAAACTTCGTATACACCTCGTAGTTGTAATACGGTACCAAATACCCTTCGTCGACGGCTTCCTGATACCCATAGGCATAGGTCGGTATATTATCGTCCAGCTCGAAAAACTCATACGTATTTCTATCTACATCCATTTTAGGCGTAGCCGTTAACCCTACTAAAACTGCATCGAAATAATCAAAGATTTCCCTATATTTACGGAAAATACTGCGATGGCTTTCGTCGATAACGATGAGGTCAAAATGAGCCGGCGTAAATGCCCGCACATCTTCGGGCCGCTTCGTATCGTCAATGGCGTTTAGAATCGTCGGATATGTAGAAAAGACAATACGAGCGTCCTTTTCTTTTTTATTACTGCATAAATTGCACAAAGACATGCGGGGCAGATAATTTTTAAACGAATCTTTCGCCTGCGTCACTAACGCCGTGCGGTCGGCAAGAAATAAAACGTTCGTCACGTAATTACCCTTCGACAGCACGTCTACCAAGCTGGCAACAGTCCGCGTCTTTCCCGTCCCCGTCGCCATGACCAGCAAATGCTTACGCACGCCGCGCTGGATTTCGGAACACACGGCGCGGATCGCTTCTTTCTGGTATACTCGGTCCGTAATGGCGTCGTCAATGGGAATCGTATGTAAATCACGATGTGATTCTGTGCGGCGGTTCATAAGCCGTTCCAAATCCTCTTCGCTAAATACGTTGCTGACATTCCGCGGCGTACTGCCTACATCATCCCAAAAATACGTTTCATAGCCGTTGGTTAAAAATATCATAGGCCGGACTTGGAACTTCTGTTCCAGACAATCGGCATACAATTTTGCCTGATACTTCCCTACGTTGGGATCTTTGCTCCATCGCTTTGCTTCTACAATCGCCAAAGGCCTGCCGTCTTTCCCAAACAGCACGTAGTCTACAAAGCCGTTTTTTCCCGGTACGCCGCCCATATTTTCTACAGGATATTCTTCCCATACGTTTTTAGACGGGCCGCTGAGTACCCAACCTACGAATCCCAAATTGATGTCAATATAATTCTTTCTCGTTTCGTATTCCGTCGGGTCATCCGGCATAAACGTGCGATTCTGCCGGTTCTTTTCCTTTTCTGCTGTCAGCTGAGCCGACAATTCACGAATCTTGGCATACAATCGTTCTTTCTCTTTTTCATTCTCTTTCAGCAGGCTGTCCCGCTCTTTAATCTTCTTTTCGTCGATGACAACTTTTTCCGCCGGAATCTTACGTTCATCAAAATGACGTTCTGTGTAATCGGCGCCGTAGCAATAATCAATCCATTCGACGAATTCAAACAATACGCGCAAGGCCATAATGGCGTTGCTGGCTGTCACACTATGATTCGTATGAACACTCAGATTACCTAATTTAATGAGAAAGGGAAATTTTTTCCACGTATCGTACGGCAGAGCCTCTTTAAACGAAGGCTCATGAATCAAGGATTGCAAATTATCCCGATAGGGCATTTCCATCGTATTATCGGCGGCATATACCCACTTTACGGCCAGCTCCAAGGCTTTGCGGCAGCCTACGGCACACATAGCCGGAGAGGTCTTGTACACGCGTTCTGCTTCTATAGCCGCCGCTGCAAAAGCACTATATTCAGTTTTAGTTTTTAAAAAGTCAAAATTCGCCATAATTACGTCCTCTTATGATGTGTTCAATATTATGATACTGCAAAAGTTGACATTTGAATAGCAATCTTGATTTGTTGATTTCATCTATAAAATCAGAAAATTTACACTGATCTTTTAAACTCGGGACATGAACATTAATTCCTTTTAATTTAGTAACGTTAATACCAGCCATAATTGCCCCCGAACTAATTACTTTTATTTGTTGCTTTATCGCATTACTGAAATGCAGTTGATATACAATAAAACAAGGATTCACAATGTTTTTATCCACCCTAATTCTTAAAACATCGGAGTGAATAATGCCTTCCTCATACTTAAAAGGAAACAAAGCGCACTTTCCAACATTTCCCTTTCTAGACATTGCTATATCTCCTGGCCTGATTGAATAGGCTTTTAATTGTCTGGCTTTTTCATTTGTCAAGAAATGCGTTGGTTTCATATTAAATCCACTATTAATTTGTGGAATTTCCCAGATTGCAACACCTTCAGTCTGATATTCATCTTTATTCAACTGAGTTCCAAATGGCCCACATTTTATATCATCAGGACTACTACAAAGTTCTTCCAATTTGCACTTATAATACCGACACTGGGGATTAGCCAAATCACCAAACATTTCTATAAATCGGGATTTGATCAATTCATCTAATGCTTTTAATTGCAATTTTCTTGATTGAATAATCAATTCTACTTTATCCAAAATGTTAATTATTTCTTTTTGACGAATGTCTTTAGGCAAATCAAATGTTTCTTTTTTATAGTCTTTAAAATAAATATGCGGAATCGTTGCTCCCGTATAATATTTTTCTAAATGCATAGATTTTACGGCATAATACAAAAACTTAGGAATAATATTCTCTTTAGGCAATAAATACTGCATCGTTCCAATTACAGAAGATTTTCCCGGTAAAAGCATGGTTCTTCCAATCCCAGCTCCATCTTTGACAACTGCCACATACGTCTTTTCTTGCTGGTACATCCCAATATTTTTTATAAATCCACTTGCACCAAATACGGGATACTCTCCTGTCATATTCGCCAAATCTTTTTGAGCATATTTTGATGTTGCTTTTGTGCATACTTCGTCCAATGTAACCCTCATTCTCTGCTCCTATAAATTAGAAGCTAGGAAGGAACATTAGATCCATTATGCAATATATTTACGATGAGAAGCCTTTACATTACTCTGATTGACCATGGCATACTGCATGGTCGTGTCAATTTGCTGATGACCGAGGAGCTTTTGTACTTGTTCAATAGGCATTCCCTTGTCAATGGCCCTCGTCGCCATCGTACGGCGGAATTTATGGGGATGGATTTTATGCAAATTAAGCCGCCGCCCCAAGGTGCGCAAGCGGATTTCTACGCCGCTAATCTGCAAGCGATCGTATGGCGCGTCGAGGCTCACGAAGAGAGCCGGATTGCTGTCTCTGCGACTGGCAATGTAGTCCTGCAAATGGAGCTTCGTACGGGCATCAAAGTAGACTTTCCGTTCTTTATCGCCCTTGCCGTAGACGATGCATTCTCGCTCTTCCAAATTCAGGTCTTCAATATTAAGGCGCACCAATTCGCCTACGCGCATTCCCGTCGAATACAGCAGGTCTATCATGGCTAAATCGCGGATTTCCTTGCAGTTATCGCGAAGCAACTCCATATTTTCATCGGAGATGACTTCTTTAACCGGCTTTTTCGTACGGATTTTGTGAATGCGCCGAATAGGGCTTTTCAAGATATAATCTTCTTCCTCCAGCCAGGAAAAGAAACTCGACAAATTACGGCGCACGTTATCGACAGTTACCTTGCTGCAGCCGTTGCGTTTTTGGTAGGCCTGCAAGTATTCCCGCAACACTTCCGTCGTCATACAGCGCAAAGGCATATCCGTATAAGCTAATAAAGCGGCAATCGTCATGCCATAATAGGCAATCGTCCGTTCCGAACAGCCTTCAATGCGCTTTGCCGTCAAAAACATATCCATATATTCTTCATTGGAAACGGGAATCGTTTCTTCGTTTCCCTGTGCCAGCCGGGAAATCAGCACTTCCTGCAACCGCTTCAACTGCGCCCCGTTCAGTATGCCGGCCATGTCGTTGATGATATTAAAAATTTGATTTTCCATTGCTATTCACTCTCCTGTATTCGTTTACCAGTAGTATAGCAATGGAATCGCCATTACCCAAAATACTTTTGCATCAAGCTGTCGAAAAGCAGCTGCGTTTCATCGAGGGACTTTTGGATTGCAAGTCTTGATTTGTCGACCTGAATAACAAAAGACGAAAACTCATTTTGTAATTCCAAAGGAGGTATGATAACAGGTAATTGCTTTACTTTATTTAAAAATAAATGTCCAATAGCAGAAGCATGTATATTTGCATTCATAATTTCTTGTATTGAATTAAATTTTAACAGCCATGCAATAAATATAGAAGAAATTTTTTCTTTTTGTAGCTTCAACAAGGTTATACCTCTATCCATAGAAAATGGTTCCGTATCCGGCACGATTGCAACATTTCCAATTGTTCCTGTTGTCGTCACTAAAATATCTCCTGTTTCAGGATTACATCTTCTATATATTTTTTCATGTACTTCATTGGCTACAAAAGTCGTCGTTTTCCAATCAATAGCTCCATCAGGTTTTATATGCTTTGCATTTAAAAATGGATGACCGATTTCAGATCGTGGAACACTTCCATGTTCACCATCCGTAATCCGTATACAAATAGATTGCATATTTCCTTTAATCCACTTTTTTTCATTTCTAACAGGATCACCAAACATCTCCACAAATCGGGATTTGACTAGTTCATCTAATAAATGTAATTGCCTTTTATGAGCATTAATTAATCGAGCTATAATATCTAACTCATTTGCTATAAAATTTTGTTGCTCCATACTCGGTAATTCAAATGGCAAGGCATTAAATACTGGTCTGGTTAAATGTTTCATGGTTGCGCCATGAGTTTCTGATTCTGCTCTTTTTAGAATATAAGATACCTGATAAAAAAAATACTTTTTGTTAAGAGATACTTTATCAAATACAACCTTAAATATATGCTGATTTAATACTGCTTTTTCATCTTGCCAGATATATATGCCTAAACTAGCTGACCAAGAAATTAGTACATCTCCTCGATTAACCTCATACTTTAAATCATATGTACCACTATAATAATTAGCTTCACTTGTAGGATTTGTTAAATTCTGTATACGTATAATTTTCAACCCACAAGTTGACCAATCTGTAGGCTTAAAAGCAAATCCATTAATATAAGACGCAACACTGCCTAATGTTACTTTCAATATATATCCCTCACTCCAACTTATAAATTAGAATTATACATTCTCTTTCTTCAACATTTCGTCCAATTCCGCCAAATTCTTCGCAATTTCGGCTTCCAATTCATGTAGTTTAGCCATGATTTCCGATGTCGGCGGATATTCTACAGGCACGTATTCGATTTCCTTGTATTTATTAATGGACAAATCATAATCGTTATCGACGATTTCTTCCTTCGGCACGAAAAAGCTCTGCTCCGTCCGCTTACGTTCCGCTTCGTTCTCTAAGTGATGGAATCGTTCGATAATGTCGGGAATATCATTGTCGTCTATGGCGTTGCGCTTATCGTCCAAGGAAAATCCGTCGGCTTTCATATCATAGAACCAAACCTTATCCGTGCCGCCGGCTCCCGTTTTCGTAAAGACTAAAACAGCCGTCGATACACCGGCATAGGGCTTAAACACGCCAGAGGGCATAGAAATAACCGCCCGCAGCTGATGGTTTTCCACTAATTCCTTGCGAATGGATTTATGAGCTTTTGAGCTGCCGAATAATACGCCGTCCGGGACAATGCAGGCACAGCGGCCGCCTTTTTTCAACATCCGTAGGAACAAGGCCAGAAAAAGCAGCTCTGTTTTCTTTGTATTGACGACAGATTTTAAGTCATCGTTAATGCTTTCGGCGTCGACAGTCCCCTTAAAAGGCGGGTTGGCCAAGCAAACCGTATAGGCGTCGCTGATTTGGTTTTGCTTAGAAATGCTGTCTTTATAGGAAATATCGGGCTGCGTAATAGAATGAAGCATGAGGTTCATGGCTGAAATACGCAGCATCGTCGGATCTGTATCAAAGCCGCTGAACATCGTCGTTTTAAACGCATCCCAATCGGCTTTGCTCATTTGGCTTTCGTAATTCCGGCGCACATATTCTACAGCCGATACGAGGAACCCCGCCGTACCACAAGCAGGGTCGCAAATCGTATCCTGCGGCGTCGGCGCGACGAGTTCTACCATCATATCGCGGATGTGCTTAGGCGTGCGGAACTGGCCGTTTTGGCCGGCAGTCTGTAATTTTCCCAGCATGTATTCATATACGTCGCCCTGCATATCGAGATCAGCGATATCATGGGTATACAAATCATCTAGTCCGGTAATGATTTTCTGCAGCACTAAGGCTGTCGGAATCATAAATGTCGCGTCGGCCATGTGTTTGGCAAAGGAGCTCGTTTCTGCCTTTTCCGCTCCTGATTCATCAGGAAGTTCGATGAAATTGCCATTCTCATCAAAGTCAGGCAGTCTGCCATGCTTCATGTTCTTAATCGCCGGGAAGACATACCGGGATATAATCATAAAAATGTCGTTGGCATCTTTGTTTTTAAATTTGCTCCACCGCATAGATTGACCGATAGACGACTGCGGGAAAATTCGATCTCTTTTGACGTGTAATAAAAATTCAGCTTTCTCGTTCTCCTGCTCTTTTACGTCAAGAGAACGGATAAACATCAAATATGTCAGCTGCTCAATAACAGTCAGCGGATTCGTAAGGCCGCCAGCCCAAATGCTCGTCCAAATTTGGTCAATCTTGTTTTTAATTTCACCAGTAATCATACTACACCTGCCATCTCACATGATATTCATGTTATATTATTACAAATCTACGCATACATTATACCATTACAAACTTTAATTTGTACAATTTCTATGTATGCCAGTGTCAAGTTGTCATGGATATACGACGATTTTCTAAACTGCCTATACGTCAGCTCATGCTGTTATCACGCTAGGTATTACTTCTGCTGCCGATCACTGTAAAAAATATACTGTTACATGAGAAGCAGCCGGCCAAGTACTACAGTTCCAGCAGGTCTTCTAATATTTCAATCCATACCCTCGCACGAGAAGTGACGCTATGCGTAACGTCAAGCCAGCATTCGTCCATCCCATTTCAATCCACACCCTCGCACGAGAAGTGACATCCGTATTGGTCGTTACGACGCCGCGGGTATCCGATTTCAATCCACACCCTCGCACGAGAAGTGACCCAATGCGGAGCTAGCCGAATACATTGGCATCTCCATTTCAATCCACACCCTCGCACGAGAAGTGACATTCCAAATTGCGGTATTCGACGGGCAGCTGGTCATTTCAATCCACACCCTCGCACGAGAAGTGACCATCGCACTATGACCCGGATGCCGCAGAAAACAAATTTCAATCCACACCCTCGCACGAGAAGTGACCAGCTGAAATCATGGGAGTACGGTATTTGCAAGATATTTCAATCCACACCCTCGCACGAGAAGTGACTCGGACTTCAGTACTGTGGTATTGCCTCGCTTTATATTTCAATCCACACCCTCGCACGAGAAGTGACTAGCATTTAAAAAGGCAAGATTCACATAATTGGAGATTTCAATCCACACCCTCGCACGAGAAGTGACATAAAAGTTAATCCAGTTTTCTACTTGTTTTCTCATTTCAATCCACACCCTCGCACGAGAAGTGACGGACGTTAAGATTCGCAGAATAATGAGAGCGTGCGATTTCAATCCACACCCTCGCACGAGAAGTGACTAGTGCTGCTAAGGCTCAGGCTGACGCTAATGAGATATTTCAATCCACACCCTCGCACGAGAAGTGACTCAAGATTGGACAGATGTTGTGCCGCTTTATCGTGATTTCAATCCACACCCTCGCACGAGAAGTGACTGCTACATTTAGTATACTACAAAAACAACCTCAGCAAATATAGGCATCAATAACTATACTTAGTAATTTATACCGCTTTTTCGCATCACCAAACAGCATCTTTCTATGTATATTAGTGCGGAACCAAAGGAAAAATGCCGCATGCTTCTGGTTCGCACAAGCTGCATGATGATGTTTTCCTCTATCCGTATGGCTATCTTTATTATACCAGATGAATCCTTTCTACCGTTCATCTCATTATGATCGACATTGTCCCACATCTCGCTAAATCCGACAGCATTTTATCCTCCCCCATTTCCCCGCGTCTCGGCCAAACGAATTTGACATTTTGTCCTTTCCGTGCTATAGTGCAAATTAAGTATTCGTATAGAGGAGGTATATTTCATGAAAGTTGTGTTATTAAACGGCAGCCGCCGTGAAGCGGGCTGCACGTATACAGCCTTATCCGTCGTCGCCGATGTCCTGAAGGAAAACGGCGTCGACGCAGAAATTATTCATGCCGTACCGACAGACGATGTCGTCAAAGCCGTTGCTGAAAAAGTTAAGGAAGCCGACGGATTAGTCGTCGGTTCGCCCGTGTATTGGGCTTCTCCGTCGGGAGAAATTATTTCCTTTATGGACAAGCTGGCCGGCGTGGCTGGCTCTGCTCTGATCCACAAACCGGCCGCCGCCGTCGCATCGGCTCGTCGGGCCGGCACGACAGCTACGCTGGACGTACTGAATAAGTATTTCTCCTATCATCAAATGCCCATCGTTTCGTCCAACTACTGGAATGTCGTTCACGGCAATACGCCTGACGAAGTAAAGCAGGACGCCGAAGGCATGCAGATCATGCGCGTCTTAGGCCGCAACATGGCTTGGCTCCTCAAATGCATTGAAGCCGGCAAAACCGCCGGCATTACGGCTCCTGAAACAGAAGCTAAGGTCATGACCAATTTCATTCGGTAAATTGCCCGCAAAAAAGACTGGCTTGCTCTGTGATGTGACCCCAAAAAGTTAGACTTTAGTAACGAGGTAGTTTTTGCTATCTCG
>ENA-OWPN01002613-OWPN01002613.1-human-gut-metagenome-genome-assembly--contig:-NODE-2613-length-10536-cov-2.925866_pt1 | contig 10536 bp, 9 predicted proteins | sample MGYA00248266_ERZ651850 | MGnify/ENA primary metagenome ERZ651850 (study PRJEB26924, sample SAMEA4378296) | human gut metagenome | biome: human gut; feature: human-associated habitat; material: faeces... | reverse complement strand
GCAGGCAAAGATATCAACGTCAGCGCCAGCGATGTACTGGCAGGCAAAGACATCACCCTAACCGGCCAAAACGTCACTATCGAAAGCGCCGACAATACCTATAACGCGCAGGAAAAACACGAATATAAAAAGACAGGCATCACGGTGTCGTTGGGTGGTGCTACTTTGGATGCCGTTAATACTGTGGTTCAGCCGCTTGAAAGAGCGCATCAGGTACAGGATGACAGATTATCTGTTTTGTACGGAGTAAAAGCAGGTACAGAGATCAATGACATAGTAAATGATTTTAGCAAACAACAGGGTATTATTGATGATTTGCAAGGGCAATCAGATCTTTTGGGACAAGCGATAGTAGGCGGCGACGGAGATTTAGCAAAAGAACTGAATGGACTGAAAGATGCAACTAACAAAAACCTGCAAGATGCTAAAGACAATCAGTTAGGTGGTAAAAATACTATCAACGTCAATATCAGTATTGGCAGTCAAAAATCAAAAACTGAATCTGAAAGCACTACAACTGTTGCCCAGGGAAGCAATGTCAAAGCAGGCGGTGATGTCAATATTACTGCAACAGAAAAAGACATCGATATCAAAGGCAGCAATGTAGAAGGTGAAAACATAAGCTTAAAGGCCAAAGAAGATATTAATGTAACTGCCTCTGCCAATACCAATAAAACAGAACAGGACTCTAAATCCAGCAGCGGCAGCCTGGGTGTAACTATAGGCACTGGTGGTCTGCAAGGTGTCAACGCAGGTTACAGCCAGTCTAAGGGTGAAATCAAGGGAAATGGCAGTAGTTACAACGAAAGCACCGTAACTGCTAATAAAGATTTAACCTTTACCAGCGGCGAAGATACCAATATCAAAGGCGGTATGCTGAGCGGTGAAAAAGTGACCGGTAACGTGGGCGGCGATTTAAATATCGAAAGCAAGCAGGATAGTAACAGCTACAAAGAAAAGAATACTTCTGCCGGGCTAAACCTTGATCTTAACCTTAATAATGGCAAGATAGGAGTCAGCGGCGGAGCCAGCAAAGAAAATATCGACAGTAATTACAACAGCGTCACCGACCAGAGCGGTATCTATGCAGGTGAAGAAGGCTTTGATATTACTGTTGGCAATAACACCGACCTGAAAGGCGGTATTATTGGCAGCGAAGCAACATCGGATAAAAATAAAATCTCCACAGGCACATTGACCTATGAAGATATCGATAATAAAGCTGAGTATGAAGCTGGCAGCATTGGCGCGAATATCAATATCAATAACGGATCGGACTACAACGAAAAAGGTATAACGCCAGCCATAGGTATGCCGGCAGAAGGAAAAGAAGAAAGTACAACAAAATCTACAATAGCGGCAGGAGAAATCGAAATCCGCGACAAAGAAAACCAGAAGCAGGATTTGGCTGGTTTAAATCGTGATACCCAAAACAGCCTGAATAAGCTGGGAGAAATCTTTGATAAAGACTCTATCAAAGAGAAACAGGAATTAGCTGGCTTATTTGGTGAATTAGCGTATAATCAGGTACATAATATTGATGGTACGCCTGAACAAAAAGCAGCTTTACATGCTCTTGTAGGTGGAATTATGGGTGAACTGACAGGCAGCGGCTTCCTTGCGGGAGCCAGCGGTGCGGCAGTAAACAAACTGTTGAGCGATGAACTGAAAAAGATTGCCGGAGACGATCCGGCGCTGCATCAATGGTTAAGCGCAGCGTTAGGAGCGGTAGTATCCGATGTTGTTGCGGGCAATGCACAGGCAGGTTCAAGTGCGGCGGCCAGTGGGACGAAGAATAATGATTATTATGAAGAATGGCTAGCACAACAAGGAATTGATCCAAGTAAAACGCAAATTACTGAGGTAGATAATCCAGAAACTATTTTGGGAGGAGGAAACTTGGATTTAAGTGTTTCAGTAATTATGGCAATTACTGGCGAAGGATTGGCTGATCTTACGGCTCAAATGGCTGATACAATAAAAATTGACACATCAAGTATATCTCCATCAATGAATATAGCTTATAATACTGGTGTATCTAATAAGAGTAAAGTCATCTTGCAAAATGTATCTAAAGTTGCAGATAAAGCTATTACGATAGGAACAGGTGTATATTCAGTTTATATGGATTCAACAAAATATAATGATTTATCATTAATTGGAGCAGTAACATTAGATGTTGGGTCATTATATCTTATAAATAGTACAGATAAAATTGTTGTGGATAAATTTGGAACGTCAAAACCTATGATTTATGGTATCAAAACTATGAGTGGAACAGTTGCATATTTAGTTGATGAGAATGTTTTAACACCAATAAAGAAAAATTGGGATGATTTTGTTCAAGGAAGGAATGAATAAGAATAATGTTTGAATGGGTACCATATCAATGTTGGTTGTTTATAAGTATTACAGGTTCACTAAGTGCTTTTTATGTTTGTTTATTTGAAAAAAAATATTCAAGTACTGTAAGAATTGCGTTTTTTATATCAGGATTGGCGCTGCCATTTCTAGCATTAAAAGAAAGTATAAAGAACAGGCTTATCGAACCAATATTTCCAGAACATATTATAAGCTATGGATCTTGGGTATCACTTATTTTGCTTTTACTTTCTTTCATATTATTATTTTCTGATATATATTTTTCTGCAAAAAAAAATAAAGACGAAAAAACAATAATTAGTATCAAAAAATTTGTTAGAAAAATTCTTATAACGATTACTATAGGTGTTTTGGTATTTTTTTTAATGTACTTCTATATAATGATTAGATAGCAAAAATCTAATTCACTTTAGTAAAAAATTAACTATTAATAACCTAAAATTTCGTACTGGTCAAATGGTGATTTTCTGGCAGGTGCAAGTGGTACGGCATTGGTAGAATCAATGCAGGGAGCTTTAAGTAAAATTAAAGATCCTGCGCTGAGGCAAATTGCGGCAGGTGTATTAGGAGCTGCCATAAGTTAAGCCTTAACAGGTAAAGGTCAGGCTGGTGCATCAAGTGCGATAAGCACAGAAAAATACAATGAATTGAGGCATCAACAAGTTGAAAATAAAATGGACTTGGTGGACAAAATTATCTCAGATAATAGTCTGACAAAGAAAGAAAAAGAAGCGAAAATAAAAATTGTTGAAGAAGTTAGTAAGACGATAGAACAATCTCAACAACAGGTGTTAGAGGAGCACGGGTATAAACATTGGTCAGAAGTTCCTGAGGGGCAGTTGTCAGAATTGCTGAATGAGTCTGATAAACTTGTTCAACAGCAAAATGGTTTTAACTATTTAAAATCAATTGGAGTAAATGCTACTACGACAATAGCTGACTTGCCGTTGGATATGGCAGGAAAAGCAAAATTCTTAAATCTTGGTATCTGGACTAGTGGATCTGTGCTGATAAATTTGAATAAAGATGCTAAGGAATATAGTGGAGTAGATTTTATAATTGCTTCAGGTATTGATGTTGCAGCTCCTATTATGTCATCAATAGCTGGTTCGATAGTTGGTGCTGGGGAATCAGTTGTTGACGATGATAAAAATCCAATAAAAACTATATCGAAGATAGTTGTAGGTGGCATTACTTTTGGTGTTGCAAGTGATTTCGTGGCAGATTGGATGAAAAAGGAATATGCTAGTACAGACATAGAAAAAATTTATAGTAAAATAAAGATGGGGTATAAATAATGAGATATTATTTTATTATTGTATTATTAATTTATATTATTGTTAAATTTTTATATGATATTTTTATGTCAAAGAAAAATATGTTTTCATCAAATGCATATTATATGAGTTTTTTAATAAGTAAATTAATGTTTATAATATGTTTTATATCAGTTCTTTATTCTATATACATGGGTAAAACATTATCTGGATATTTTGGTATATTGTGGTTTATAACTATATATGTATCAACATACTACATAGAAGATTTAATTAAGCAAAATAGAATGAAGAAATTTGTTAATATTAGATTTTTGAAATATTTTAGAATTGCTGTAGTTATGTTTGTGATTTTATTATTTTTTGCAGCAATACGTGCGAAATATTTGGGATATTACTAATTTTAAGCTAATAGTACTACTATTATTGCCTATGGCAGTATGGTCAAAGGTATCAACATTAGAGGGAGTGGAGTCAGTGGCGAAAATGTCGAGCTGGCTGCCAAGCAAAGGGCGATGTCAATAAAGTTATATGGCAGAAAGTATGAAAATACTCTAATCAAAAATATTATACTGGAGATGAAAAGATGGAAAGAATCACAAAATTAATTTTTGTAGTATGTTTAATTATAGTTTGTAATACAGTTTTTGCAGAAAATACTATTGATACCAATCGGTTAAGTGAAATTCAAAAAATTACAGAAGAGTTAATCAGTTATCGTAATACAGGGGACTATGATAACTTTGTAAAAAATTTTACGCCAGAATTGAAAAAAGAAATTTTAAAGGAAAATATTGTTGAATTATGTAAAAATTTGCACAATGATTTAGGAAATCCCCAAAAAATAGAAATAATTTCTCAAGAAAGAAAAGACTTTATAGATAAAGTTACATATTTAATTCACTTTGAAAAGAATGATCGGCCGTATTGGGACCCCAAAGGAATTGAAGTTGTTGTTGCTGTAGACGATAATGATAAAGTGCACGACTTTTATTTTTATCATCTGTCAAAAGCTGAAATAGATCAGGTTTCAAGAGTGATGATAGAACCATTTTTTGAGGCCTTGGATAATAATGATTATGATAGATGGAAAGCATTATTTTCAGATATAGATCCGAGTTATACGTCGAAAGAGTTTTTTAATAAATTAAAAAGGACTTTGGATAAAAACGCTGGAAGTATTCAGGGATGGTATTTTTTTAATGAATATATTTCAGATATTAAACTGTCTTCCAGTGATATTCCAGCAAGGGCGGTAAATGTGTCATTTACATTGTTTTTTGAAAAAAAATATCTGCCGTTTTTTGTTTTGCCGATAGAATATAAATATGATGATCTTCGGTTTGGTGATATGGAATCGGATAAATTTAAGACATTAGATAAATTGATGCAATATTCGGCAGCTGCTACTTTAAATAGAGATCAGAATAAATTAAAATTACCATATGATGGTCTGGTATATTTGATGAAAACAGATCCAAGGTTTCCGGCAAGAGATAAAAGTCCTAAAGAGTTAAAATTTATTCGGTTTGGTCAAAAGTAAAAATATTAGTTTTTAAGTTTAGGAAAAAAGTCAGCGTTTTGACTAAGCAATGTATGTTTTTTTGAAAGTAACTAAATTTGGCAGGAGGATGTATTTTTAGTATCATATACTTGATATTTTAAGGAGGTCATAGATATGGAAAATGAATCATATGTAGAATCAGTTAAACGTGCAAGTATTGTGCAAAGCTTTTTTGCCCAGATTTATGGGTGGATGTTTTTTGGACTTTTAACAACAGGGATAGTTGCTTATTATACGGCACATTCACCATTCCTGTTAAATTTGATTTTTAGCAGCAAAATAACTTTTTATGTGTTTTTATTTGCACCGATCATTTTAGTTATGATAATCAGCAGTAAAATCAATTCTTTGAGTGCAAGTATGGCCAGCTTTTTGTTTTTTGTTTACTCGGCTGTCACTGGTATTACGCTTTCGGCAATTTTTCTTGTTTATACGCAGGAATCCATTGCCACGACTTTTGGGATAACTGCTGGTACTTTTGGCGCTACCGCTCTTTTTGGTTATGTCACCAAAAAAGATTTAAGTAAAATGGGCAGCATCCTGTTCATGCTTTTGATCGGCCTGATCATTGCTTCGGTCGTCAATATGTTTTTGAAAAATGACACTATGATGTGGGTGCTTACCTATGTGGGAATCATTATTTTTGTCGGTCTTACTGCTTATGATATGCAGAAGCTTAAAAAAATTGCCTATAGTATCGATGAGGATGAAAGCAGTATTGCTAAATTTGCGGTGTTGGGCGCACTGACTTTGTATCTTGATTTTATTAACCTGTTTTTACGGCTGTTGCAGATTTTTGGTAAGAAGCGTTAAAGCGGTTTTGAACAAATAATAGCCTGTGGTTTAGTAAGTGTGTATTTTATGCATAATGATAAAAGCGTCTGTTTCTTATAGAAACAGACGCTTTTACTTTATTAGTTATAATGGAGTGTGTCTAATATTTCTTCAACATCATTATATTCCTTGATATTCTTGTAAGTTGGTGCCATAAGCATATTGCCGTTGGTATCAATCAAACCCCATTTATCATCAATTTTTATTAAGGCACTGCCTTTTTTCAATGGTTTGATATCTTGAACTGTATTTGGAAGTTCTGCTATTGTGTCACCATTTTTATCAATAATACGGTATTTACCATTAATTTTGACTGTAGCGTGATCTTCATAAAATGGAGTTGCCAGTTCAAATTTTGCACGAATTACTTTATTGCCTGTTTTATCCATGTAACCCCATTTGTTGTCACCGATACATACAGGAGCTAAACCGTTAACAAAATTTTTGGCGTTTTCAAGTCCGTAGCCAAGTAAGCCTTGGTTGATGTCATAAATACCATATTTTTCATCTTTCACAACAACGGTAGTATCCTGATCATAAAGACCAAAAATACTTACATCATCAAATTCTAGTGGTACAATATACTGCCCTTTAGCATCAACATAACCATATTTATCGCCTTTCATAACTAAAGCTTTTCCGTTAAAAAATGCGCCGGTATAGTCATTTTTAGTAGGTATTATCTCAGTACCTGAATTGTCAAGATAGCCATGCTTGGTTGTATTGCGAATTAGATTTGTGTTGTTGCCGAAAGTCCCCGAATGGGTTCCAAAGGCAATAGCGGTTGTTAATAAACCGCCAATAGAAAAGCCGTGTTTTTGGCGGGTGATCTCGATCAAACCATTAGGAAGCTCAGTAAAACTGTCGGCCTTTACTTTGGTAATAATATTTAAGTTGTCATCAGCAAAGGTACTTTCTTTACCTTTTTGGATTAAAAAACCGCCTAATTTTAATTCTTTTATATTATCTGCGTTAAAAGTGGATAATATTTTGCCGCTGATGTCAATAATGCTGTAGTCTTTAGCAATTCTAAAAATATGACTACCGTTATTTCCCCAAGCTACACAGTCTCCCTTAGGTGCAGTTACAAGTTCTTTTCCTGTAGTATCAATGAAACCTGTGAAGTCAGGTTTATTGACATAGGCAGTACCTTTGTGAAAAGAGGTTGCTGTCTGATATTGTGGCTCAATGATATATTTACCAGTAAGATCAATGTACCCAAATTTATCTTTTTCCTGAACTGCTGCTAGTCCCTCGCTGAAATTTAATGCATTTTGATATTTTCCACTGCAAAGTAATTTTAAATTTTTATCATAATATTGGCATAGAATACCTTTTTTAGCTAGAAAAATTTCGACTTCAGGATCATATATAATATTGTCGTAAATGCAGGGGAGGATAGTTTTGCCATCACTGCTGATGACGCCATGCATGGCGTTAGTATCTTTATAGAAAATTCCGTTAGAGGTTACATTCACCTGCTTGTAAATAGGTTTCAGAAGTAATTTTCCGTTAAGATCAGCCAGACCATAACTTTTGTTTTTTTCAAGTAATAAAAAATTGGAATTGTTTGAGGCTATATTATCATATTCGGCTGCGAATAATAATTGTCCGTTAGAGGAAAGCAGGCCTGTTTTACCATGTTCTTTGATAAAAATAAGGTCTTTATAAATTGTATCAATGTTTTCATACCTAGCCGGAACGATTATTTCTCCGATAGAATTAATGACTCCTTCTTTTTTATTTTCTTTGAAAATATAATATTTGGAGCGATTGGTGATTGTGGAATAAAATGAATTGTCATAACCATTTTCTGACATAACTTCATACCAGTTAGCAGCTATTGATGACATTGGATATTCTTCCGCTGAAACCTGTGATGTGGCACTAACATTTATCATCGAGGCTAGAGCGAAACTTAGAAGTGTACTTTTGATAATTTTGTTCATGAAATATCATCCCCAAGAAAATATTTAAATACATAACTTATTTTAACACTTTCAGGCAGAAAGTAAATCAAAATAATTAATATATCCAACTTAACGCGTTTATATTTTGTCAAAATATAAATGTGAAATGGTTTTCATTATTTAAATATTTACATATAGTTGTGCAAGCTTGCCTGTTTTTGGTATAATATAGTGATATATCATAAAGCTGCATTTTGTTAGTATTTATGCGGGTTTTCAAAGCTCAGGTCACTATCTTGGACACTATTGAGAGGGTATTAAAGGTTAGGTTTAGCTAATCTGCTTAGTGTTCAAGATGGCATCTGGGCTTTTCGCCATTTATCGAAGTATTCTTTATCAATGAGCCATGTGCGACCAAAGAGGAACGCTTTGAGTTCCCCGGAGCGACACATGGTATAAATTTTGTCACGCTTGGTTTGCCTGAGGATATTAGCAACTTCCGCTGCTGTATAATATTCGGATTGTTGGGTTGTCAGTATTTCCATTTCTTTTAAAATCTCCATTTATGTTGGATTTCGACACCAGAGATTTTATGGTCACTAGGGTCGATATGCAATTCCATTTGGACTGCTTTGTTGTAGGTGTAATTTCTCTGCACAGCCACCGGGATATAGGTGTTGCTTTTATGTCTCCCTATGCCGATGCCTATTTCCCACTTGGGAACCATATGGTTGACCAGAGGGGTGACATCTATTTCCTGCTGTAATGTAGCAGTATAAGGAGTAGCATAAGCTGTAGAAGCAGAGGCAGGAGTTGTCTTATCGTAAATAGGCACCTCTACTTTCTTTTGATTAATTGTGGCGATATATTTTTGTTCGACAATCAGGTCGGGGGCTGCCGTGGTTTCCTTTGGGGTTACCTTAAGGTTGGCAGTGGAGCTGATGGTGTTTGTTGGTGGAGCGGATATTGCAGGTTGGCTATTGATAGGGAGTAGGCAATAAGTTACTGAGGCTCCCAATAGTAAACCAAAGGTGAATATGAATAGGTTAGATTTCATTGTTTAATAGGTTCCTCCTCCAAGTATTGCCGGGAGCATCATTTGGATTACCTTGAGTATTCCTGTGATTGCTTCATAGTTGGGTGTTCCTGTATGGTTGGTTAAGATTTTTGTTGTGTCGATAAGCCATACGAGGAATACGGTGGCTATTATTAAAATAAGTAGTCTTATGAATATGGTTTTAAGGGTGGTCATAGTAGTGGTAGCCTCCTTATAAGATTTACTGACCTTTAGTAGTTATTTAGAATGTAGGCAGTAGCTACTCAGGAGGAGGGAAGTAGCTACTACCTTAGGAGAATGAAGGAGAAAAGTAAAGGAGTCGTAATGGTTACCTCTGGAATACTCGTGTCCATTACTACGAGAGAACCCAGAGGAGGTCTATTAGTAACCTTTAGTCCCCTTCTTCTTGTATATGGAACGATAGCAATATGGTTATATGTGGAACAATTAGATACCGAGGGTAAGAGTTACCGACAACTAACTATTGAAGAACCTTTCTACTATGTTCAGGTCTTCATAGCCATAACTACTCCTGCCTTTACTTGCTTTTTTAACAGGGAGTTCTTCTTCGTAACTTATGCCTCTGTCTGGGTCTAACCATTTTTCAAGTTCTTCCTCCAGTAGTTCCTCAAGACCTACCTGTGCATCTCTATCTAAAACCTCTAACCAATGAGCTACGGCCATTGTAACTGCGTCTAAACGGTCATCATGGGCTAAGGCTCCTCGGTCTCTGGAAATGCGGGTGAGCTGGTAGATGAGGGAGTAAGCAGGATCTTTTTCATAGACTCTGTAGTCCTCATGGATAACAGAGGTGTTGATTATCAACTTATGGCGCATCATTACAGGTTCAAGAGTGTCGATGATACGCAATTCTTTCTGTTTGCTGTTTTTGATTTCTTCTACAGAACAGGGATGGATGTTGTTAAGGACAGGTTTGAGAAGTTGGACGAACATACCATCACCAAAGTTGGCTTCGACAACGATCTCATTGACTCCATAGAATTTAGCTTTTGTAGCAAGGGCTTGTAAGGTAGCGTCTGTGTACCCTTCACGGTATCCACCAACTTCCATGAGGAACAGGTAGCCGTTTAGAAATTTAACTATAGCGTAGGCTGTTTCGTCCTTCCCTCTGCCACTGGGGTCGATTGCCATTACCGTCCCTGTGTACTTTGAGACCTCCTGTGAGCGGAGTAATGGCGAATAGAAGTAATCACCCTTAAGGGCAACGCAAGGCACCTCAGGGAGCCTCTGAGACGCTCCAGAAGCCCATGACCATTGCAGGGATGCTTCTTCGAGGTCGAGATCAGCGACAATAAAGTCAGCTACTTTGAGCGGATATTTTTCGGCATCTGAGAGGTTGGTGTTGAGTTTGAATTGTAGGGCAAAGCCAGCCTTACCATAGGAGAGGCGACGTTTTGCTATTTCTTCTTCGTTGAACCTTGCGGGGTCTGTTGGATAGCCTGCATAGGCTTCTGGGTTGGCATCATATTGCCGGGCGATATAATGGGCTAG
>ENA-OWPN01002608-OWPN01002608.1-human-gut-metagenome-genome-assembly--contig:-NODE-2608-length-10566-cov-3.104938_pt1 | contig 10566 bp, 3 predicted proteins | sample MGYA00248266_ERZ651850 | MGnify/ENA primary metagenome ERZ651850 (study PRJEB26924, sample SAMEA4378296) | human gut metagenome | biome: human gut; feature: human-associated habitat; material: faeces... | reverse complement strand
CATCTGCTCGTATGCATATTTTGAAGGGACCCCAATAGTACTTGCATTTAACTGATTTTCAGAAATTTGCAGATAAGAGCTTCCTCCAACAAAATCATCCGCTCCATTTCCCAATATGCTGAGTCCCCACTTCTTATATTGTACATTTAAAGCAACTCCATAAATAAGTTTCGGATCTGTTGTTCCAATATTTACCTGATCCTTAACCGTAATTTGCTTATCCCCATCCAAATCCTTATACATTTCATCACCCATTTTAGCTGTCGCTTCAATTTTTCTATAAGCAGCAAGCTGTTCTTCTGTTCGTATTATACCATCTGCCAGAAGTGCATAACGAGAATTCAAAGATTCTCCTATCTTTAAATAACTACTCAACCCTAATCCTGATTTCAAAGTTATGGACTGGACATCATTATACAATTCTTTTATCTTATTCGTATTACGACTCAAATTAACAGTTGCATTTACTTTAAGATCCTTCATGTCAACAATATTACCTGTAATAGAAAGTTCCCAGCCTTTATTCAAAACAGACCCCACGTTACTTAACATAGCTGAGAATCCTGAAGTAGAAGGTATAGGCACATTATAGAGCAGATCAGACGTCTTTCTATGATAATAATCAGCAGTAATATGAATACGATTCCATAAAGATAAATCAACACCAAGATCAAATTGATTAGCGCGTTCCCATTTCAAATCAGGATTACCTATTGTTTCATAAAATCCCTGCATCTCCGTGTCATTATATATATAATTATCAACCTTCAACTGCGCCAATGACTTATAATTACCAATTTCTTGATTACCTGTAACACCAAAACTTCCTCTTACTTTCAGATTAGTAATGACTTTATTTCCCGCTAGAAATTTTTCCTCGCTTGCACGCCATGCCAATCCTATTGAAGGAAAGAATCCCCATTTATTATTTTCTCCAAAGCGGGAAGAACCATCATAACGGGCAGTAGCAGTTAATAAATAACGATCTTTATATGCATATGTAACACGCCCAGTCCATGATATCAATGAATTCTCATACTTATCACTTCCATATTCTACAGTTTCCCGATTTGCCTGTCCCATATCCCATGCGCCGGTTTCATCATTTGCAAAGCCACTACCTGAAACAGATAAGGTTTCATACATATAATTCTGCCATGAATAAACACCAGTAGCTGTAAAACGATGGTCTCCCCATTCATTTACATACGAAAGTATATTTTCTGTAAGACGACTCATTTTCTTTGTATATCCATTTCCACCTTTTCCATATCCAGTCGAAGTCGTTATTTTCGATGTCGTGTAATTGTAATCACGCTTATTAGCAATATCAAGACCAAAATTCGTCTTAAAACTCAGTCCTTTGGCTAATTGAAATTCTGCATAAACATCTCCCAAAAGACGACTGACACTGGATTTTGTCGTTACCTCCTTATAATTAGCTACAGGATTCCAGTAAGCAGCATCACCAAAAAGAGTAGATATTCTAGGATTATCTTGCGGTACTGCAAAAGTACCATCCTCACGATATACAGGCAAAGTAGGCCAACCATCACGCCAAATATCATTTAATGCACCTTGATAGTTGCTCAACTCCGCCATATTTGCTTCTGTATATGAATATTGCAGATGTGTTCCTATCTTTAAAAAGTTATTAAATTTGTGCAGCACATTTGTACGGAATGTATATTTATCAAATTCAGAGCTAGGCAACAACCCATCCTGCAAATAAATACCTCCTGATAACATATATTGTGTATCACCAGATGTACCGTCTAGCGACAAACTATAGTCCTGAACCGGTTTACAGCTATACAAAGTCTCCCTTTGCCAATCTGTGTGAGTATTAGGAGCCGGATTTTCTTCATTATAGACAGTAGTGCCTTTGGAGTTCATATAAGCAGAATTAATATAATCAACGAACTGTTCATGTGACATCGTATCAATCAGACGTCCAGGCATTTGAAATCCATAGTTAGCATTAAATGAAAGATTCTTAGAATCCTTCCCACCGGTTTTAGTAGTAATCATTATTACACCATTAGAACCACGCGATCCATAAATAGCCGTCGCTGAAGCATCTTTCAAGACTTCTATGGATGCAATATCATTTGCATTAATTTCATTTAATGAACCATTCATCAAGGGAAAACCATCTACTACATATAACGGATCATTTCCTGCACTAATAGAACCATTACCACGTATACGGAGTGTGGGAGATTCACCCGGACGGCTATTTGTCACAACCGAAACCCCGGTAACCCGACCTTGCAATGCCTGTATAGGGTTGTTAGCTGTCACTGAAGTTATATCTTTCGATTTAACTTGCATCACCGAACCAGTCAAATCACTTTTCTTCTGAGTACCATATCCTACTACTACAACTTCATCCAAAGTTTCAGTATCTTCTGATAAAATGATCTTAAAAGAATTCTTGCCCTCAATTTTAACCATTTGTTCTATATAGCCGATATAGCTTACTACCAAAACACCTTTTTGAGGAAGATCAGGCAATGAAAATTTACCATCAAAATCAGTAATAGTACCTTGACTTGTACCTTTCAATACAACATTAGCGCCAATAATAGGCTCACCTGCTACATCTACTACTTGCCCAGTTACCTGGACTTGAGCATACATTACGGATGTTATTCCTAATAACAAGGATAAAAAAAACATCCTAATTGATTGTGTTTTCATAATTCTTAGCATCACAATTTGTTTTTAGATATTAATTAATTATTAATTGCATTCAACCTATATTCTTAAAGAAAAGCCTGAAAAGCAATGTTCAAAAGTACAGACTTACAAATGATAAAAAAAGATGGAATGAGTTACATATTACCATAAAAACATGGATTTTTTATTATCTATATGGACTTTTTTCCATCAATCCCCCCTGTTTGCCTATCAGGAATAATTAATTCTGTTTCTTCCTCTTAATTCACTGGTCATATGGGATCACTTCTTGCATATAAATAGCGTCAAGACTCCAAAGAGAAACATCATTCGTGTTAATCCCATCTGATTCATCCAATGGAGCAGGAACTATGGGAGGGAACAACGTTTTTATTTTCAAAGGCAGCTTCATTCCTCCTCTAGCAAATAAATCATTCCATAATTTCTTTTTCATTGCTATATCTTGAATATGAAATGCAGCATAAGCTTTCAAACGAGTCCGATAACGATCATTTTTCACCATCAGTGCATATTCCAACCAAGCCTTATTCCATTTGGGAAAGTCAATCATGCCCATCATTTCATTCATCACTTCAAAACCACCCATAATAGTCATCAAATGATTAGTATTCTTTAAATCCGGATCACATTCACTAGTAATAATACCCGTTGCCGGATCAAATCCTAAAGCTGCCGGTCCTGTACCGATTCGATTAGGAAGTGCCAAAATACTTTTCATACCCGCCAAAATTTTATCATAATATTTAATATTGCCCGTACGTTCCCATTCCGTCATCCAATTACCTGCATAAGCCAACCAATCTGGTCCTATTCGGATACGTGCAGGAGCCGTACAAGGATATTTGCTGCGGGGTTGCGCCAAACGCATAGGGTCCAATGTGTACAATTTCTGTTCTGCATCTTTAACGTCAGTCATTAAATCACCACAACGTTCGTCAGTAGTCAAATAATAATAAAATCTATTCCAAGCTGCTTGACTAATACGAGCTTCTTTAGCACCACACCCCCAATGGCTCACATTATGCCTACTCCCCAACCCGGCATTAGGACCAATATGATAAACATCCACTTCCGCCGTATGCCTAGTCATTGCCTCCGCCATACGCCAAATATCGGCACGTCCTGTACGTAAAAAGCTATACCACAACCACATATTCGAAGCTAATTCTGTATTATCCCATGCAAAACCTCCCACATCATATCTCCAGGTATGACGGTAACGATCATAAGAATGCATAACATCACCATAATGCCAAAAGCCATACCATTTATTTTGCTCAATGGACTTTTTATAAAAATCAATATAGGCATCCAAACGCTCCTCTACACAAGCCCGAAACACAGTACTGCGATCAGGAAGACTCCATATTCCAAAAGCCCGCCTCTTATGCAAATACTCAGGAGTTGGCAACAAAATTCCTGATTCAGTAAAAGATCTAGCGTAATCGGCAAACACTTTTTTCCCGGAATACCCTCCTTGAGGAATAAAAAGAAGAGTAGTGGTACGAGATATACCATAAGGAGTACTCATCCCCTCTTGAATATCTTCATAACTGGCGCTCAATGTATGGGATACATTATCATAATGTCTTAAATCCATAGGCTCTGATTCAGGACTCCACAGCCAAGCAGTAAGAGTAGCCATAGACGTTTTTGCCTCTGATATTTCAATTGTGGAAGGATATGATTGCCAAAAATCATGTAAACCAACTCCTAGACCACCCGTAATATCACCAACAAAAGCATATCCTCCACTGCGCGAACCTAAAAATGTTCCTATCCAAGGATTATTATCATTAGCACGTTTACGAATAGAAAAGGCATCAGCTGTAAGTTGAGACAAACGATAAGTATTCCATGAAGCCCAATTATCTAATAATATACGACTTTTGCCATCAAAATTTTCATAATTCGGAATACGTTTACCTTCAATCTGCCTAATTTGTAATGACGGATCATTATTAAGGACACGATGGTCTGCCAAAGGTTGTACTGCCTCACTCCATACGCCACCATCAGCACAAGAAAATGCCACATGACGATTATATAAAGCTTCACGCATAGGAACGCCAAACTGTATTCCCATCGCACGAATAAAATCTTTATCCTGATCTCCATCAAATATAAAACTATGCACCATTCTAACCTGATCACTTCCACTATAAAAATAGAGACGGACAATAAACGGCAACCATTCACGTCCTCCTAGGCTTCTATGCATACCTTCCAATTTAACAAGTGCACGTACCTTACCTATACGTTCTACTTTTACCGATTTCAATATACTCTGATAATTGGTAAAAGTTATCAAGGAGGTATTTCCAAGCATTGGCTCACTTTGAGTCTTACATATTAAGTGCACTTCCGTCCCAACTTTTATACCTTTATATAATAAACTATCTATCAAAAATTCACCCTTACGAGGAATATAAGCTGAAATAATCCCAGTATGAATTTGGATATCATAAGGAGTTTCTATTACAGATATAGAAGAATTATCCAAAATATTCATTTCTTCTTCTGTTTGCTTTCCAAATACCAATCCCTCTATCCCTGACGGAATAACACTGGCTACCCCACACCATTTCATAGAACCATCCGGCCAATAGGCCAATGGCCAGACATCAACAGGAAGATTTTCATTTTTTGTTCCTGTTAGTTTAAATTTACTTTTTGGATACACTTCTCCTTTTGCGAATGGGACACCAAAACTGACAGGTTGATTTAAACCAGGAACTCCACCTACCCAATGCAAAGGAACCGAGGAAAGGCTGTCGCTTCTTCCTGCTATTATAGCACCTTGAGCATCTGCAACCAAGGATAATAATACTAACAGACACATATAAAATTCACGCTTTCTCATTTCTCTTTTATTTAAAATTGTACTATAATCAAAACACACCTACATTCCCATGAACTATGAAGCAAAAGTATAAACTAAAGCAGAATAAAGAAATAGCCCACATACGGACCAATACTCGCAAAACATGGATTTTTCTCAAAAAACATGGAGATTTTCGCAACTACCTTGGAATAAATCAAAAGACCTCTATTTTTGCAAACCAAACACACTATATATTAAAACAGTATTTGATAAATCATTCCACGACAATCAATTATTCATTTTACAATATTATAATTTATGAATTTACGTACTATTACTTTATTTTTCTTATTGGTAGCAAGTATCCGGCTAACAGCACAGGAGCATATCAATTTAGATGGAAAATGGCTGTTCAAATTAGCCAAGACAGAAAAAGAAGCCAAGCATTTGGAAAATTTCTATTTGCCAAAGTTCAACCGTAATGGCTTTAAACCCATTCCTGTTCCGTCCAATTGGGCAGTACTGGGGTACGAAGAACCTGTTTACCGGGGTTTCAAGGGCAACAAAGCCAGTGAAGGATTTTATCTGCACCAGTTCGTGACTCCTAAAGACTGGAATGAAAAACGGATATTACTTCATTTTGGAGGTGTTTGGTCATCAGCCGAAGTATGGCTCAATGGAGAATATCTAGGTAAACATGACAGTGGCTACACCTCATTTGCCTTTGATGTTACCAACAAATTAAAAAGCAACATTCCCAATCAACTGGCAGTCCGTGTAAAACAAATAAGTAAAGAATATAAATTTGATGTTTTTGATGACTGGACTCTAGGCGGCATCTACAGAGATGTTACATTGGAAGCGATGCCACGCAAACGCTGGATAGACAATGTCGTGGTCCAAACGACTTTCGATAAACAATACCAAGATGCCGATCTGGAAATAAAAGTAATGATCAGCGATAAACAAAAAGGTACACTACCCGGTAATTATCCTAGCCCAGGCACTCCTTACAATCTTCGGTTTACTCTTTCCGACAAAGAAGGTAAGGAAGTTGCATGCCGCCAACTGACTATACCTGCTCATATCGCAACAGACCGTGAAACAAAACTAACAATACGGACACAGTCTCCCAAACACTGGACTGCCGAAACCCCTTATCTTTATAACTTACAAGTTGAGCTGATAGAAAAAGACCAAGTAACTCATACACGTACCGAGAAAATAGGATTCCGCCAAATTTCCACTGACGGAGGAGTCTTCAGAATAAACGGACAAGCGATCAAGCTACGTGGCGTGAACCGTCATGATGAACATCCCGATGTAGGTCGTGCCACAAGAAAGGAGCACTGGTTGCAAGATTTGACTCTTATGAAAGCAGCCAACATCAACTATATACGCCTGTCTCATTATACTCCGGCCAAAGGATTTATCGAATTATGTGATAAAATGGGAATGTATGTTGGTAATGAAGTATCTATGGGCGGGGCGGGTAACTTAATGTATGATCCTTCTTATTCTGGGGCAGCATTGTTACGGTCTTATGAAACAATTATCCGAGACATCAACAGTCCATCCATCATCTATTGGTCAATCGGTAATGAAGATCCATTGACTTCACTACATCTAAGCTCAGTAAAACTAGTAAAAGCGCTTGATCCAACCCGTCCTGTCCTACTACCTTGGAGAGCAGAAGAATGGCTTCCCGAAGAAATTGACATTCTAGCGCCACATTATTGGAAGCCACAAGAATATGACCAATTGGCAAGCCGTTCGGAGCGTCCTATCATTTCAACAGAATACACCCATGCTTACGGCAATGATGGATTCGGAGGACTAGAAGCACGTTGGAAAGCATTAACCAAACATCCGGCAGGAACCGGAGCTGCCATTTGGATGTGGGCTGACCAAGGAATCAAGACTCCGGTGCGTAAACCCAAAAACAGCAACAAAAATTTCGGAGTAGCGGATGATTATCTACGAATTGACTATGCCGGATGGGATGGAATTGTCGACTCTTACCGCAATTTCACCCGTGATTATTGGGAAACAAAAGCTGTCTATGCCCAGGTTTATCCCGCCATAGACAAGGCTTCATTCATTCCTGGTCAAGATTCCTTACGCATTCCTATCCAAAATGATTTCGACTTTACAGATCTCAATACCGTAAAAATCAATTGGTCTATCTGGGAAGACAAAGAGATACTAGCATCAGGTAGCAGTTCAATCAACGGACAGCCTCATGCCGAGTCGATATTTAAATTGCCGATCGGATCTTTGAAAACAATTCATGCTGACAAGACCTACTATGCATGGTTTATTTTCACAAATGCAGACGGAAAGGAAATTACACGAGATGCTGTAGAACTTTGTCCTTCCATTGAACAGACAACAAAAGTTCTACCTTATGCCAAAATATCAGTAATCCAATCAGAAACAGTCGCTGTAAAGATAGGTGATGTACGTTACATCTTTAATCCTAAAACCGGACAATTAGTTTCTGCTGAGGTACAAGGGAAACAATTGATTACAGATTTACGCCCTATAATATGGCGTCCGCTTGATCCATGTGAAGAATCCGCATTCGGAAAAGAAAATCTTCGTAAAATAATAGATTTAAACCAATACACTGCATCTGTTTCAGAATGGAATATAAAAAATGATCCCGATGAAGTTGTTATTCAGGCAAAAGTAGATTATAACATAGACCCAGCCAACCGTTTTACAACCACCTACCGCTATACCATTGGTTCTGACGGACATTTAAATGTAAGTTATCAAATTCTGACCAATATAGCAATCCCTCAAGTACCTATAGTGGGAATGACAGTCAAATCAGTCCCTGAGCTCAAAGAAATGCACTGGTTAGGTCTTGGTCCTTACGATGCTTATCCTAATAAAAAAGCAGCTCCGATACTTGGTGTTTGGGGAGGAACAGCCGGAAGCCCGGATGTAACAGGAATGAAAGCAATGCGTTGGATGGAGCGGAATAATTCGACCTACGGTTTCCGTATAGTACACAATGGTTATATGGAACACAATTCTTCCAGCCCTGAAACTATACATATTTTATCCAGTGTGTTCGGACGACCGGAAAAAGGACGTCAGGCCGATGAATCCGTTCCTCAATTACGAACTGATACAGGGAATCCATTTGTCGGTGGATTTAGCATCTCATTAAAACACATTCTATAAATTTGTAACCGTAAGGAATTACACAAGCACCTTACGGTTACATTATTTTTTAAACTAAAGAATAATCGCATGAAAAAATATTTCATTCTAATCCTAATATCAACTTTCAGCTTTTTTCAGATCAAAGCACAAATAGGCGCTATGGCTATGCCTGAAACGATTGCCCCCATATCTCCCCCTTTTGATATGCCGCAATTATCAAAACCTCAATTTCCCGATTATACTGTAAATATTATCCAATTCGGTGCCAAACAAAAAGTAAACAGCACAAAAGCAATCCAAAAAGCTATTGACCATATAAGTTCCAAAGGTGGAGGGCAAGTGATAGTCCCCCCCGGACAATGGTTTTGCGGGCGTATAGAACTGAAAAATAATGTGAACCTTCACTTGAGTGAAAATGCTGAATTACATTTCAGCGGAGACATCAAAGATTATCTTCCTGTAGTATTTACCCGCATTGAAGGGGTGGAACTATACTCATTAGGCGCGTGCATCTATGCCAATAGCGCACACAACATTGCACTGACAGGAAAAGGAAAAATCATTGGTCCAGGCAAAGAGTGCGAGATATACTCACAACATATCAACAACTTCTCATTAGAAGAAGAAGTTGCTACTGTTTTTCCTGTAGAACAACGCATTTATGATGGTACTGGAAAAATACCAGCTTTTCTGCCTATGACATTTGCCCCTATACATTGCTCAAATGTGTATGTGGAAGGCGTTACTATCACCAAAACCATCTTTTGGAACATTGTACCTCAGTACTGTGAAAATGTCATTATTCGTGGCGTCACCGTAAACAGTCATGGCATGGGACGCACTGACGGAATTGATATTGAATCAAGCCGGAATGTATTGGTAGAATACTCTACACTAGATTGCGGCGATGACTGTTTTACTATTAAATCTGGACGGGGTGAAGATGGCTTACGTGTAAATCGTCCTTCTGAAAATATTGTAATCCGTCATTGCCTGGCATTACGTGGTGCAGGAGGTGTAACCTGCGGGAGTGAGACTGCCGCTATGATACGAAATGTATATGTACATGATTGCATTTTTGATGCCACAACTCATGGTTTCTATTTTAAGAGCCGCCGCATCAGAGGTGGTGGAGGTGAAAATCTTCACTTTGAGCGCATAACCATGAAGAATCCTGCCATTGCTTATTCATGGAGTCTTCTAGGTTCAAAAAAATGGGTAGGAGAACTAGCTAGCAGATTCCCCATTCGTACCATTACTCCACTTACTCCTTCTTATAAAAATATCACATTCAAAGATATTACTGTAGAGCATTGTAATAAATTAATTGATTTAATTGGCTTGCCCGAGATGCCTGTCACACAAGTGCTAATAGACAGAATGAGTGTAAAAGATAGCCAAGAATTAATAAACATTCAAGATGCAAACGGCCTTGTCATCTGTAATTCGGCTCTTGCTTCTACCAATAATATTATAACACAGACTGGAGCAACAAATATTATGTTCATCAATACCTCTTTCTATATTCCAAATAGTAAAGTACAAGTTATATATAAAGACAAAGAATATCTTCCGGTTCTTATAAAATAACAGCTTAAATAGAAATACTACTAAAAGAGACATGATTACCATAGCCGCCAAGTAAATTTTCGTCCTCAGATCTCACTCTTTTAAAAAAGAAAAGAGTGAGATCTGAGGTGTTTTTATTAGTTCTTCAACATTTCAGATTATAACAGCAGTTAAGCTCCCTAACATTCTTTTCAAAAGCTTCAGTCCATCTGCAAATCTCATATCCAAAGGCATTCCAGCTGAAAGATCACACCCGAAAAACATTTCAGTCCAAAGAAGAATCCTTCAGCATC
>ENA-OWPN01002603-OWPN01002603.1-human-gut-metagenome-genome-assembly--contig:-NODE-2603-length-10597-cov-2.856479_pt1 | contig 10597 bp, 9 predicted proteins | sample MGYA00248266_ERZ651850 | MGnify/ENA primary metagenome ERZ651850 (study PRJEB26924, sample SAMEA4378296) | human gut metagenome | biome: human gut; feature: human-associated habitat; material: faeces... | reverse complement strand
ATCTTCGCCGCATTGTCCAGACGGCTCCAGCTTAAATTTTTTCGGTCGCGTTTATCGTTTGGCATGCGATTGACTCCCCATTCAGGAATTGTTCGATCAGGTCATAGGTGCGCCGCACCATCGGAAACCGCACCGGCAGCGAAAAATAGCCGTGCAGCGCATCCGGCATGCGGTATTGCTCCACCGAATTGCCTGCATCCCGCAGCGCGCGGGCATAGGCCTCGCCTTCGTCGCGCAGCGGGTCAAACTCAGCGGTCACGACCAGCGTGCGCGGCTGGCAGGATAAGTCAGGCGCAAGCAGCGGCGCAAAATATGGATTGTGCATGCGTTTGGGATCCCCGCCCGCATACAGCATCATATAATCACACACGCGCTTTGCCGTCAGCAAATAGTCTGTGCCGTTTTCCCGCACGGAATCAAAGCGCGAGTCAGGCGAATGGTCATGATAGGTCGCAGGATAAATCAGTATCTGCTGCGCGACCTTAAATTCTCCGCGGTCGCGGGCCATCAGCGAGACCGCTGCCGCCAGATTGCCGCCCGCCGAATCCCCCACGAGCGTAATCTCCTGCGAGCGCACGCCGAACTGTTCGGGATGCCGGTAAACCTCGCGCGCAGCAGCATAACAGTCCTCCAAACCCTCAGGAAACACATGCTCAGGCGCAAGGCCGTACTCCACCGAGGCCACACGACAGCCTGTGCGCCGCGCCAGATTGCGGCAGACCGCATTATAAGTGTCTACATTTTCGAGCACCCAGCCGCCGCCGTGGAAAAACAACAGCAGGCGGCCGTCCGTCTGCTTTTTGGGCGTGTAGATGCGCACACGAATATCATGCCCGTCCCGTTCGATTTTATGGTCCCACAAATGGTAAAGCGGCGCCAGCGGCGTGCGCAGGCCTCGTACCGCCCGCTCCACCCGATAGGTTTTTTCCAAATCAATATTTGCCGTATAACTCAGTGCGTGCAGCGCGGCACGCATGGCTTTGCTGATTGCCATTGTCTGTTCTCCATTCCCTCAATTCCCTTACAGTATACCATGCTTTGTCCCCCCACGCAAAGCATCTATCCTTTACAGTTATTTAACAGCTGCGAAACTTTTTTCTCTTGACGAAACCACCATGCATTCCGCATAATAGAAGTATTGCAAAATACTGCGAAAGGAGAACCCAAATGAGCGAAACACTCGAATTGCTTCGTGAGAAAAAAGGTTTTATCTGCGATATGGACGGTGTCATCTATCACGGCAACCGTCTGCTGGAGGGCGTAACCGAATTTGTCGACTGGCTGCAAAAGGAAAACAAGAGCTTTCTGTTTTTGACCAACTCGTCCGAGCGCTCACCGCTTGAATTGCAGCAGAAGCTCGCCCGCATGGGTCTGGAAATCGGTGAGGAACACTTCTATACCTCCGCGCTGGCAACCGCCAAGTTTGTCGCCAGCCAGAAGCCCGGCGCATCCGCCTATGTCATCGGCGCGCCCGGCCTGGTCGGCGCATTGTATGAGGCGGGCATCGTGATGAACGACGTTGACCCGGACTATGTCATCGCAGGTGAAACCAACACCTATAACTATCAGACCATCCTCAAAGCAGTCGATTTGGTCAACAAGGGTGCGCGTCTGATTGCGACCAACTCCGACCTGACCGGTCCGTCCGAGCAGGGCATCATTCCGGCCTGCCGCGCGCTGGTTTCCCCCATCGAACTGGCGACTGGCAAAAGCGCGTATTATGTCGGCAAGCCCAATCCCCTGATGATGCGTACCGGCCTGCGCCTGCTGGGCGTGCACTCGCATGAAGCCGTCATGGTGGGCGACCGTATGGACACCGACATTGTCGCGGGCATCGAAACCGGTTTGGACACCGTACTGGTGCTCTCCGGCTGCACCACACGCGCGGATGTGGAAAACTATGCTTACCGTCCGCACTACATCTTAAACGGTGTGGGCGACATCCCGCCCGGAAAATAAAACAATTCTTTCCAGCAGCCTGCCTTGCGGCAGGCTGTTTTTTTCTGATGCGCGGATAAAATTCGGACAATTCCATGCTATACTGAAAGCAATAAAAGGAGGGGATGCACATGGCGGGACATATTTTACTGGCAGAAGACGATAAGGCGCTCTCTGCGCTTATGCAGGACTTTTTCCGGGCGGCGGGTGTGCGGGTCACCCCTGCGTACGACGGTGAGCAGGCGCTCACGCTTGCCGGAGAGCAGAGTTTCGACCTTTTGGTGCTCGATGTGATGATGCCGCAGCTGAACGGGCTGGATGTATGCGCAGCTGTACGGCGCGAGAGCGATGTGCCGGTGATTTTTGTCACCGCGCTCGGGCAGGAGGGCGACACGCTCGCGGGTTTTCGCGCAGGCGCGGACGATTACGTCACAAAGCCCTTTTCCTTCCCTGTGCTGGTCGCCAAAGCGCAGGCGCTCATGCGCCGGGCGCGCGGCCTGCGGCTGGGCGCAAACGAGCTGGGCTACGGCAGCATTTTGCTGGACACCACGACGCACGCGGTCACGGTGGATGGTGCGCCGGTGTCTCTGCGCCCCAAAGAGGCGCAGATTCTCGAGCTGCTTCTGCGCGAACAGGGGCGCACCGTGTCGCGCGACCTGCTGATCGAGCGCGTGTGGGGCGTGGACTTCGACGGCGACGAGCGCATGGTGGACCGCCATGTGGCTGAGCTGCGAAAAGCCCTCGGCACAGCGGCGCAGCATATCAAAGCAATCTACGGCAAGGGCTACCGATTGGGGGGATCGTGATGAAAAAGCTCAAAGCATTCTGGCTGCGGCGCAGCATCGCAACACGGCTGACGGCACTGACGGCGCTTATGCTGGCGCTGGTGTGCGCGCTGTGGACCTGGTTTTCCATGCAGCGCGCGAATGAGCACATCATGCAGCAGCGTTATTCCTATCTGGAATACATTCAGCAGTTCTTGCTCGACAAGCTGGAATTACATGTGCCAGATTCGGATCACCTTCCTCTGCCGGACTCTGAATCCTATTGGAAGCTACGGTTTGATTACGCTCGCTGGACGAGTTCAAATTCCTCTACACCTTTTATCCTGCAATATGCGGTGGGTGATGAGATCGTTTCCTTAACATCACCGCTTACCATCATACAGACAGTTAGCGCACATGACGCACCGGTCTACCATAACGTAATCATTGATCTAGGCGGCTTCTCCGAGGCCGACATCTGCTCCTTACAGCAATGCGCGCAAACGGTTACACCGGAATGGTCAGGTAACAGCCCATATTGGACAGTTTATGGCACGGTGAAAGGATTGGAAGAGGACGAGTTTTCCAAAATCACCTATCTCGTAGCCAACCGCATTGTTTCCTGTGTGGATGAGCAGACTTGGCATGCGCAGACGCCTGTGGAGGAAACCACCTCGCAGCGCCTCTTCTTTCAGAATATTTTTGCAGATAACAATGCAATGGAACAGTATTTCGACGCGCTCCACTTTCTTCAGTATCGTCAGCGGGAAGATCGAACGCAGGCCGGACTGGATGCTCTGCAAACGCGGGATTTTTCTTCCACAGTATCCGGCAACGGTTATTCTACGCTGTTTTTAGCATATACTTCCGATTATACGAACGAAATTTCCCTTTATTTCAGATATATTCCATTCCTGATGGTGCTGCTTTATATACTTGTGCTGTTCCTGTTCTATCAGGGTGTGCGCTGGGCTGTGGTCTACCCACTGTACGACACCACTCATCAGGCGCAACACGTCGCGCACCTTGAATTTGACGCTTTCCATCCCGACACCGCCCGCGGCGACGAGATAGGTGACCTCAACCGCGCGCTGGCCGATATGGCAGGAGACCTGCACCAGCGCTGGGACAGCGAGCGCGACCTCGAAGACCGGCGGCAGCAATTCGTCGCAGCGGCCAGCCACGACCTCAAAACCCCGCTTGCGCTCATCGGCGGCTACGCCGAAGCCATCGCGCAGGACATTTCGCCCGAGGAGAACGCGCGCTACCTTGCCGCCATCGAGCAGGAAACCGGCCGCATGAACAGTCTGGTGCGCGAAATGCTTGACTACACCCGTCTCGACCGCACGGACGAGCTGAAACACCGCACCGCCATCGACCTTTCCGCCCTGCTGCGGTCGCTGCTGGATGAATATGCACCGCTGTTCGAACACCGCCGACTGACGGTCGAAATCGCGCCCGGCATCCGCATCCGCGGGGACGAAACGCTGCTGCGCCGCGCGTTCGGCTGTTTGCTGGAAAACGCCGCGAAATACTCGCCCGACGACGGGCGCGTGACGGTCACGCTGCGCCGCGGCGGTGGGCCGCTCTTTACAGTCGAAAACGACTGCGATCCCATTCCGGAAAACGAGCTTCCGCGTCTGTTTGAAATGTTCTACCGCAGTGATAAGGCGAGAAACCGCGCCGGCGGGCACGGCCTCGGTCTTGCCATTACGCAGAAAATTCTCGCGCTGCACGGTCTTATCTGCCGCGCGGAAAATACCGAAACCGGCGTATGCTTTTCTGTTTCCGTCCGGTAAATACGGCGAAGGCCGTCCCCTTAGGGACGGCCTTTCTTCTCTCTCTCTTCTTTCGATGTGTCAAACCCCAACACTTCGGCTTGGACATCGTTTTCAATATCCTTCTTGCTTCTCTTCGGACGATCCAGACGCGAAATATACAAATATTTGCGAATAACGAACAGTACGCCAACCGAAAGCACCGCCAACAGATTTTCCAGCGGCGAAGTATGCTCGACGATCATCTGGCGGGCAATCGCCAGCAGCATCACATCCACCACAGAGTCGATTGTGTAGCTGGTGATCATCTTGATTAACTCGATGCCGATAATGATCAAGCAAGCGTCGCTCAGGCGCTCTTGAAAATAATCCGGCACCAACAACATCTGATTCAGCTCCGTCGTACACACCAACCCTACGCTGCCTACAACACAGGCCAGCAGGATAATCAGGCCAAGTGTGATCTCAATCGCAGTGGCGGCACTGGATATCTTGTCGCGCAGATCCGAGTTCATCTTTTTCTCCTTCATTCCTCATATTCTATTCCATTTGTTCCACTAGTATAACATAAATTGCCCGCCGTCTGCAACAGGCGGCGGGCAATTCCCGTGGGAAGGGGAGTGATTATTTTTTTCCAGTTACGGGATCAGCCGATGCCGCCATAATATACACCCAGAATCAGCGCCAGCAGAGCCAGCGGTACATAGATGAACTTGCCGAGCGGATAGAACCAGCCGCCAATTGGCTTCTTGATGCCTTCGTTGACGGCCGACAAAGCGGTCTTCTCCTTGAGCACCCAGAAGAACATGATGCCTGCGAGCATTGCGCCGAGCGGGCAGATCCAGATCGAAACAAGATCCATCCACTGCGAGGTCCACGGCTGGATCGCAATCGAAACGATCATGCCGATTACACCGATCGTGGCGACTGCCGCGATACGGTTGAACTTCAGCTTCTCCTGCAGGAACGCCACCGGCGCCTCGTACAGGTTAACAATCGAGGAAACACCTGCGAACAGTACGCAGATAAAGAATACAACACCGATAATACGGCCGCCGGGCATAGCGTTGAAAACGTTGACCAGATAGATGAACATCAAGCCAGGGCCACCGGAAACATCGTTGATACCAGCACCCAGCACAACAGCCATGGCCGGGATGATAACGAACGCCGCCAGCAGCGCCGCCATCGTATCAAACACTGCAACGTTGCGCGCAGAGTTCGGGATATCCTCGTTCTTGCTCAGGTAAGAACCGTAAATAACCGAGCCGTTGCCTGCAACGGACAGGGAGAAGAATGCCTGACCGAATGCAAATACCCAAACCTCGGGATTCGCCAGACCGGCCGGGTTAAGCGTGAAGATGTACTTATAGCCCTCGGAAGATCCACTCAGGGTAAAGATATAAATACCAAGGCCGAGGAACAGGAAGAACAGAACCGGCATCATGACCTTGTTGGCCTTCTCAATGCCGCCTGCAACGCCCAGCGCCATGATGATCAGCGAAACAACCAGGCCGATGATCTGCCAGACACCGTTGCCGATACCGAAAAAGCCGCTGCTCACCATCATGCTAAGTGCTTCGCCCAGGGACTCAGCGCCGGGTGCGGTCGCATCAAATGCACCGCCAATGACGCCCATATCCGTACCCATGCCGAACAGGCCACCGGAAATGCTCAAGAAGGTATACTTGAAGATCCAGCCGAGTACGACTGTGTAGCCGATGGCCAGCATCAGCGCGCCGATGATCGGAATTGCGCCGATCAGCTCGCCAGAACGGCGGTTGCCGGTGCGCTCCTCGGTGCACATGCCGAATGCGCCTACCGGGCCCGCACCTGCGCGGCGACCGAGTGCGAATTCTTCAATAACACCCGATGCACCGATCAGGATAACGAAAATGAAATATGGAATCAGGAAGGTCATACCGCCGTATTTCTGCACCATGATCGGGAAACGCCAAATATTTCCCATGCCGACCGCCGAGCCGATACAAGCTAAAATAAAGCCCCATTTGCTTGAAAAGCCATCGCGTTTGGTTTCTTCATTACTCATACTTTACACCCCTTTTTCTACCGGTCGTACCAGTAATAAAAACACCCGCGGAATTTTTCACTTTTCCGCGGGTGTCCTTTACCTTTCATCTCCTATGCTCTTTCCACGCGGCACAGGTTACGCCCTTATTGTCTCCTTCAGATTACTTCTCTTCGTTCGGGTACGGCTCGAGGAATGCATGGAAGTGACGCATCGGCAGCTTGTGGCCCCATACAATGCGCATGTTCGGAATGGACTCGCGATCCTCATACAGCGCCTTAACTGCTGCGATAACGTAATCCAGATGCTCCTGCGTCAGACGGCTGCGGTCAATTGCGAAGCGAACCACGTTTGCCAGCTCTGCCTGCTGCTCCGGGGTCTTGAGGTCATACTCCATGGAGTAGTCGCCCAGCTCGGATACACGGATACCATAGCGGCGAATCAACTCAAGGCTGAAGCCCTCGCCTGCGAAGGTATCGTGGCCGCGCTTGCCGTCAAAGAATTCATCCATATTGATGTACACTGCATGGCCGCCTGCCGGAAGTACAACGCCCTTGACACCGGCCTTATAGAAGCCTTCTGCCAGATAGTTGCACTGTGCAACGCGCTCGTTCATGTAATTGAAGTCGCAGCTCTCGTACAGGCCAACCGCCAGAGCCATGATATCACGGCCGGACATACCGCCGTAGGAATCGTTGCCGTAGCAGGAAATCTGCTTCACCTTCAAGGTAACGCCTACATCCGTAACGATGTTGCCGTTCTCGTCGAAATCGGAGAACTTCTGCCAGAACAGGCCTTTGTCGCGGAATGCGAGCATGCCGCCCATGTTGGCGTGGCCGTCCTTCTTGGCGGACATAGTGAAGGCATCGCAGTACTGGAACATTTCGGTTGCAATCTCCGCGATGGACTTATCGGCATAGCCATCCTCGTTCATCTTGATGAAGTATGCATTCTCAGCCCAGCGAGCGGTATCAAATACCACCGGAATCTCATACTTATGCGCAACGCGGTTGATTTCCTTCAGGTTTGCCATAGAAACTGCCTGACCGCAAACCGGGTTGTTGGTAATGCAGGTGAAAATCAGCGGAACGTTCTCGGGGCCGACACCCTGAATCAGCTGCTCCAGCTTCTCAATGTCCATGTTGCCCTTGAAGGGGTTCTTCTCATACTTGCCGCCTTCCGGTACTTCGTACAGCAGTTCCTTGTTGTACAGGTTACGCGGAATGGAGCCCATCTGCTTGATGTTACCCTCGGTGGTATCAAAGTGACCGTTGGACGGGATGGTGAACTTCTTGCCGGGGTAACGGCGATTGAGGATGTTGCGGACGATTTCCATCAGAACGGACTCCGCCGCACGGCCCTGCTGGATAATGAAGGTGTTCGGGCGCTCCATCTGCTTAGCGCCGCCATTAAAGAAGCCGCCTTCATACTCGCAGAGGTACACTTCGTTCATCATCTTCTCTACGTCGCGGCAGTCCGTGCGCACGAGGTCGATGATCTTCTTCCAGTTCTTCTCGCCGCCGCGCTCAAAGATGTCGCGGAAGGTATCGAGCAGTACATAGTAACCGGTGTTGCGGCCATACGCCTCGTCGCCGAGGAACAGCGCCGCCCACTGCTGGTTGGTCATCGCGGTGGTACCGGAGTCGGACAGCATATCAACAGTCAGCATACCGGCCGGGAATGCGAATTCATTCCAGTGGGTCGCATTCAGAGCGCGCTCGCGCTGCTCAATCGTAACGTCCGGCAGATCGCGAACGGCAAACGTGAAATGATGGGGAGCGGGTACATCCAGCGGGTAGTGAGCCATGTTCTTGTCCATATAAATTACCTCCATTTTTCTTGGCGCATAGCGCCTTATTCTTAGAGGATACCCCGGTCATCGATTGCCGGTTTTCCGCTTCCGACAATTCCGACTGGCGGACAGTATCTTTTACTAACGTAAATGAATATCGGGGATGTTACAGCGCCGCGATAACCTCAATCTCGACCAACGCATCCTTGGGCAGACGCGCCACTTCAACTGCGGAACGGGCCGGATAGCCTCCCTCGCCAAAGAATGTTGCATAGACTTCATTCATTGCGCCGAAGTTGTTCATGTCACTGAGGAACACCGTCGTCTTAACGATGCGATCCATACCGATTCCGGCTTCCGCCAAGATTGCCTTTACATTTTCCAAAGACTGCTTGGTTTGTTCCGCAATTCCTTCCGGAAATGCGCCTGTCGCCGGATTGATGGGCAACTGCCCGGATGTGATAACCAGTCCGTCTACTGCAACGGCCTGTGCGTACGGTCCGATAGCCGCGGGAGCCAAATCCGTACTGATGACTTTTTTCATCCTTCCACGCCTCCTTTTCTGAGATAAATTTATCACCAGAATAATAATTTGTCAAGCGGTTTTTGTGTATTTTGTACCATTACACACTTTCATTTTCGTTTTTTGTAGGAATTTTATATAGGTTTTGTCAAAACTATATAATAATTATTTCTTTTAATTGTGATAATTTATTCTCATCTTTTTTGACAAATCTCTTTTTTTTACGGTATAATAAAATCAAGGACAAAAACCTGTCTGATTTTTGAAAACGAGGTGAGCGTATGGCCAATCCGTTGCTGCAACATTATATTAAACTGACCGAATTTCTCGGTCAGGCGCTTGGCCCCGATTATGAGGTCGCGCTGCACGATCTGACCGATAAGAACCGCTCTATCATCGCTATCGCCAACAACCATGTCAGCGGACGCGAGGTAGGCGCCCCTCTAACCAATGTGGCACTCAAAATTCTAATGGATAAAAGCTACGAGTCGCAGGACTACCGGCTGCATTATTGCGGTGTATCCGCCGCGGGCAAAACTTTGCGCTCTTCCACTCTGTTTATCAAGCAAAATGGCCGTCTGATTGGCATGCTCTGCATCAATTTTGATGACAGCCGGTATCAGGCAGCCAGTGAAAACATCCTGCGCCTGTGCCATCCGGATGCGTTTGTGGAGGAACACTGTCAGCCCGACAGACCGCAAAGCGGAGAAGCTGTACGAGCCGTACCAGCCACGACCGAAAGCTTCCACAACTCGATTGACGCTGTTGCAGGCGACGCGGTCAACCGCGAGCTGGTACGTCTGGGCGTGACTGCCGAACGACTGACACCCGACGAACGTATCCAAATCATCTCCTCGCTCGAAGCAGGCGGCATTTTCCTGCTCAAGGGCGCGGTCAAAGATGTCGCCGATGCACTGCACTGCTCACAGGCCAGCGTTTACCGCTACCTGTCGCAAATTAAAAAAGACGAAATCTGATACATTTCCGGTTAATAAGCAAAAAATGAGCGCATTGCGCTCATTTTTCACTCCCCGGAACGGAAACGCAACGCCCCATCCCCCTCGGCCGCTGGCCGACAAAGCAAACCATATTTATGAAAGGGAGGAACCCCCATGCGTTACATTGATTTACGAAGCGACACGGTCACCCAACCGACACAGGCCATGCGGGATGCTATGGCCGCCGCTGTGGTTGGCGATGATGTATTTGACGACGACCCGACCCTGCACGAGCTGGAGGCTTATGCCGCCGAACGGCTGGGCAAGGAAGCTGCGGTGTTTGTCACATCGGGTATGCAAGGCAATGCCTGCGCGCTGCTGGCGCACACCCGCCGTGGCGACTGCGTCATCATCGACCCACATTCGCATATCGCCGACCACGAAGCCGGCTCTTATGCCCAGCTTTCCGGCGTTTCGCTTCGTTTTCCACAGAGTGTCAACGGTACCATGGACCCGGACTCTGTGCGCGCCTGCCTGACTGACGACAGCGACGTACAGGTCGCGCCCGCAACGCTTGTGGTGGTGGAAAATGCACATTCCACGGGCGCGGTCGTCTCGCTTGACAACATGCGCGCTATCTATGAGGTCGCGCACGAAAAAGGTGTGGCGGTACATCTGGACGGCGCGCGGCTGTTCAACGCCGCAGCGGCACTCGGTGTTTCCGATGTGCGCGAGCTGACCCAGTACTGCGACACTGTGATGTGCTGCCTGTCCAAAGGCCTGTGTGCGCCGGTCGGCTCGATTGTCGCGGGACCGAAGGAGCTGATCTGGCGGG
>ENA-OWPN01002600-OWPN01002600.1-human-gut-metagenome-genome-assembly--contig:-NODE-2600-length-10604-cov-4.016020_pt1 | contig 10604 bp, 5 predicted proteins | sample MGYA00248266_ERZ651850 | MGnify/ENA primary metagenome ERZ651850 (study PRJEB26924, sample SAMEA4378296) | human gut metagenome | biome: human gut; feature: human-associated habitat; material: faeces... | reverse complement strand
TTCCCTTTTACTATCTTCTTTATCTCATTCAACTTATTCAAAGCCTCCAAAGGAGTCAGATTATTCACATCAAGAGTCAATATTTCATCGCGTATCTGGCACAGCACAGGATCATCCAACTGGAAGAAACTGAGTTGCATCCCGCTACGGCTGGAAGCAATTTCGGCTGTGGGCTTGGAAGCAATGCCTTGCTGGCGGTTGTCCGTTTCCAGTTGATGCAGAATATCGTTGGCGCGCTTCACGATGCTTTTCGGCATACCGGCCATCTTGGCTACGTGGATACCGAAAGAATGCTCGCTGCCGCCCCGCTCCAGTTTGCGCAGGAAGATCACCTTATTGTCTATCTCCTTTACAGATACATTATAGTTCCTGATGCGCTTAAAAGATTTCTCCATCTCGTTCAACTCATGGTAGTGAGTAGCGAAAAGGGTACGAGCCTTTGCCTTGGGATGCTCGTGGATATGCTCCACAATAGCCCAAGCAATGGAAATACCATCGTAAGTAGAAGTTCCGCGTCCCAACTCATCAAACAGCACCAAGCTTCGGGGCGAGAGATTATTCAGGATATTGGACGCTTCATTCATCTCAACCATAAACGTGGATTCGCCTACCGAAATATTATCGCTGGCGCCCACTCGGGTGAATATCTTGTCTACCATGCCGATGCGGGCGCTTTCGGCAGGTACAAAGCTACCAATCTGTGCCAGCAGGGTAATCAATGCAGTCTGGCGCAGCAAAGCCGACTTACCTGCCATATTAGGACCGGTAATGATAATGATCTGCTGGGTTTCAGAATCCAGGAATACATCATTGGCTATGTACTTCTCTCCTACCGGAAGCTGCTTTTCTATCACCGGGTGACGGCCTTGCTTGATGTCAATCGTGTCGCTGTCTTCCACCACCGGACGGATGTAGTTATTCTCTCTTGCCACATTGGCAAAAGCCAACAGACAGTCCAAGCGGGCTATTTGGTTGGCATTGATCTGAATGGCAGGGATATACTCTGCAAGAGCAATCACCAAGTCATTGTATAATTTGGTTTCAAGCACCAGAATTTTATCTTCGGCGCCTAAGATCTTTTCTTCGTATTCTTTTAACTCCTGAGTGATGTAGCGTTCCGCATTCACCAAGGTTTGTTTACGAATCCAGTCGGCAGGCACTTTATCTTTATGGGCATTGCGCACTTCGATGTAGTAACCGAATACATTGTTATATGCTATCTTCAAGCTGGGGATGCCCGTCAGTTCGCTTTCACGCTGCTGCACTTTCAGCAGGTAATCCTTGCCGGAGAAAGCAATCTGGCGCAACTCATCCAGTTCGGCATTTATTCCATCGGCTATCACGCCCCCTTTATTTACCAGCAAGGGAGGATCGTTCTTTATCTCCTTCTCTATCTTCTCGCGGATGGAAAGACAAAGGTTAAGCTGTTCCCCGATGCGGCGAAGGCTTTCATTATCAGCATTCAGGCAAGCATTCTTTATCGGCTCGATGGCTTGCAAAGCCACTTTCAACTGCACCACTTCGCGCGGAGAGATTCTTCCTACAGCAGCCTTTGAAACGATACGTTCCAAGTCACCTATCAGATGCAGTTTTTCTTCTATAAAGTCTTTAAAGTCTGGCTCGCGGAAGAAATATTCCACTACGTCCAAACGCTCATTGATTGGTTTTTCATCTTTCAACGGAAAGACTATCCAGCGTTTCAGCAGGCGGGCTCCCATCGGACTGATGGTGCGGTCTATTACGTCCAGCAGACTGGTTCCGCCATCGTTCATGCTACCTATCAATTCCAGACTGCGCACCGTAAACTTATCCAGACGCACATAGCGGTCTTCCTCAATGCGCGAAAGGGAAGTGATATGGGCAATCTGATAGTGCTGGGTCATGTTCAGGTATTGCAAGATGGCTCCTGAGGCTACAATACCGTTCTTCAGATGCTCTACGCCGAAACCTTTCAGGTTCTTTGTTTCAAAGTGCTTCAACAGTTTCTCACGGGATGAGCTCTCGTTAAACACCCAGTCGTCCAGTTCAAAAGTAAAGAACTTGCTTCCGAAGTTTCCTTCAAACATACCCCGTTTGCCACGCTCAAAAAGTACTTCTTTCGGGGCAAAGTTATTCAGCAGTTTGTCAATATAGTCAAAAGGCCCTTCGGCGGTAAGGAACTCACCGGTAGATATATCAAGGAAAGCCACGCCGCAATTTGCTTTCCCGAAATGCACGGCAGCCAGGAAGTTATTCTCTTTGTAAGAAAGGACATTGTCATTGATGGCTACTCCCGGAGTCACTAATTCGGTAATGCCGCGCTTCACCAGTTTCTTGGTCAACTTGGGGTCTTCCAACTGGTCACAGATAGCGACACGCTTTCCGGCACGTATCAGTTTAGGCAGGTAAGTATCCAGTGCATGGAAAGGGAAACCTGCCATCTCTACGCTTTTTCCCTGTCCGTTGGCACGCTTGGTCAGCGTTATGCCCAGTATCTCGGAGGCAACAATGGCGTCTTCTGAATAAGTTTCATAAAAGTCTCCGCACCTGAAAAGCATGATTGCATCGGGATGCTTTGCCTTCAACTCAAAAAACTGTTTCATCATCGGGGTTAAAACCACATCATTTGCCACTGTTCTATCCTTTCTTTTTTAAAGTTAATATTGCTGGGCAAAGATAGTAATTAGCGAATGGAATCGGAAAAAGTTAAAGAAAAAATTATATCTTTGTCCGAGCTAAAAAAATGAAAACGATGAAAGAAATAAAAGTAAACGAGCTGACAGACAACCTGTTTGAAGCTATCAGCAAAGAGTGGATGCTGGTAACCGCCGGCACAAAAGACAAGTTTAACACCATGACCGCCAGTTGGGGAGGAACGGGATTCTTATGGAACCGTCCGGTAGCTTTTATCTTCATCCGCCCCGAGCGATATACGTTTGAATTCATAGAGCAGAATGATTATCTTACCCTTTCTTTTCTGGGAGAGGCACATAAAGATGTTCATAAGGTATGTGGTTCTAAATCCGGACGGGACATAGATAAAGTGAAAGAAACAGGATTATTGCCTTTGTTTACCGAGAATGGAGGCATCACTTTTGAACAGTCCCGACTGACTTTTGAATGCAAGAAGCTATATGCAGACATGATAGATCCGGAGAACTTCATTGATAAAAACACCATAGACAAATGGTATGGAGGAGCGCATGGCGGTTTCCACAAGATGTATGTGGTGGAGATTGTGAAAGTACTGGTGAAATAAGTCACCGAAAGCAAAAAGAAGGGATTGTTGGCACCGGATTTGGCACCGATTTTATTGGTCTATTTTTAAGACTGATAATGACCGGATACGAAAAAAGCCTCTAAAACTGTAATTTTAGAGGCTTTTTGTCTTAATTAAACTGTTGATTTGTTGGACTACCAAGATTCGAACTTGGACAAACAGAACCAAAACCTGTTGTGCTACCATTACACCATAGTCCAATCATTATGTGCTTTCCTTGGAAAGCGGTGCAAAGATACGTTTTTCCTGCAATACATTCCAAATATTTTAGCACTTTTTTTTGCAATATACTGCAAATGCTTAACTTTGCGGCATAACCAAAAGACATTAATAGCATGAAAAAACTTCTGGCTTGCATCGCTATAGGCTTTGCCACAGCAACCGGTTACGCAGAAACACCACTGTGGATGCGTGATGTGCAGATCTCTCCTGATGGGACGGAGATTGCATTTTGTTATAAAGGAGATATTTATAAAGTCCCCGCCAATGGAGGAGTGGCTACCCGGCTCACTACACAAGCATCTTATGAATGCTCCCCTATCTGGTCACCGGATGGCAAGCAAATAGCCTTTGCCAGTGACCGAAATGGCAATTTCGACCTGTTTGTGATGTCTGCCGACGGCGGAGCCGCACAACGACTTACCACCAATTCCGCTTCCGAAATCCCTTCGGCTTTTACTCCGGACGGCAAATATATACTTTTCTCGGCTTCCATTCAAGACCCTGCCGACAGCGCCCTGTTCCCCACATCTGCCATGACCGAACTCTATAAGGTTCCCACAACAGGCGGACGCACCGAGCAAGTATTAGGCACTCCGGCAGAGATGGTTTGCTTTGACAAAACCGGTACTACTTTCCTGTATCAGGACCGCAAAGGCTTTGAAGATGAATGGCGCAAGCACCACACTTCTTCCATAACCCGCGACGTATGGATGTACAACGCCCAAAGCGGCAAACACACCAATCTGACCAACCATGCGGGAGAGGATCGCAACCCTGTATTCGCCCCGGACGGACAAACCGTTTACTTCCTGAGTGAACGGGACGGCGGTACATTTAATGTATATTCCTTCCCATTGGGTACTCCCCAATCCCTAAAGGCAGTGACGGATTTCAAAACGCATCCGGTACGTTTCCTTTCTATGGGCAGCAACAGCGCACTCTGCTACACTTACGATGGCGAGATCTACACCCAACATCCGGGAAGCAGTCCGCAAAAAGTAGAGATTGACATCACCCGCGACGACCGCAATCAAGTGGCCGACCTTAATTTCAGCAAAGGTGCAACATCAGCTACCGTTTCTCCGGATGGCAAACAAATTGCTTTCATTGTGCGCGGTGAAGTCTTTGTCACTTCTGCCGACTATAACACCACCAAGCAAATCACCCATACCCCTGCCCGCGAAGCAGGTCTTACTTTCTCGCCGGACAACCGCACCTTGGCTTATGCCAGCGAACGCAACGGCAACTGGGAACTCTACATGGCTAAAATAGCACGCAAGGAAGAACTCAACTTCCCGAATGCAACCCTCATTGAAGAAGAAGTGATCCTGCCTTCCGGCACTGTAGAACGTGCCGAACCGCAATTCTCCCCGGACGGAAAGGAGCTTGCCTTCATAGAAGACCGCAATCGCCTGATGGTGCTCAACCTGGAAACCAAGAAAGTGCGCCAAGTCACCGACGGCTCTACTTGGTATAGCACAGGCGGCGGATTTGACTACTCATGGTCGCCCGATGGCAAATGGTTCACTCTTGAATTTACAGGCAACAAGCATGACCCGTACTCTGATATAGGATTGGTCAGCGCACAAGGCGGAAACATTATCAATCTGACAAATAGCGGTTACACCAGTGGTTCTCCCCGTTGGGTACTGGATGGAAATGCCATCTTGTTCATCACTGAACGCTATGGTATGCGCGCCCATGCCTCATGGGGTTCGCTGAACGATGTGATGCTGGTATTCATGAATCAGGATGCTTACGACAAGTTCCGTTTGAGCAAAGAAGACTACGAACTGCAGAAAGAGCTGGAAAAGGAACAAAAGAAAGCCACCGAAGCCAAGAAAGACGATAAGAAAAAGACCGATAAAGGAAATAAAGAGGAAGACAAGAAAGATGAAAAGGCAAAAGACATTGTAGTGGAGCTGAAAAACATAGAAGACCGCATTGTACGCCTCACTCCCAATTCTTCCGATCTGGGTAGCGCCATTATCACAAAAGATGGAGAAACACTATATTATTTCGCTGCCTTTGAGGGTGGATATGACTTGTGGAAAATGAATTTACGCAAGAAAGACACCAACCTGCTGCATAAGATGGATGCTGGATGGGCAAATATGGAAATGGACAAGGACGGCAAGAACCTGTTCCTGCTGGGTGGTAACAGCATACAGAAGATGGGCACGGACTCGGAAAGCCTGAAACCCATCAGCTACCAGGCAAACGTAAAAATGGATTTGGCTGCCGAACGCGAATATATGTTCAACCATGTCTACAAACAGGAACAGAAACGCTTCTACAACCTGAATATGCACGGCATAGACTGGGATGCCATGACTGCCGCTTATCGCAAGTTCCTGCCGCATATTGACAATAACTATGACTTTGCAGAACTACTGAGCGAATACCTGGGCGAACTGAATGTGTCACATACCGGTGGACGTTTCCGTCCACGTCTGAATGGTGAAGCTACCGCTACTTTAGGTTTGCTTTATGACTGGAATTATGACGGCAAGGGATTATTGATTTCCGAAGTAGTGGAGAATGGTCCCTTTGACCATGCACGCTCTAAGGTAAAAGCCGGAAATATCATCGAAAAGATTGATGGTAAAGAGATTACTCCGGAAATGGATTATTCTATGCTGCTGAATGACAAGGCAAGAAAAAAGACATTGGTTTCACTTTACAACCCTCAGACTAAGGAGCGTTGGGAAGAAGTTGTTGTTCCCATCAGTAACGGAGCTTTCAGCGGACTGCTTTATACCCGTTGGGTGAAGCAACGTGCTGCCGATGTGGATAAATGGTCAAACGGACGTTTGGGATATGTGCACATTGAATCTATGGGAGATGATAGTTTCCGTTCCATTTATTCAGATATTCTGGGTAAGTATAATAATCGCGAAGGCATTGTGATCGACACCCGTTTCAATGGCGGAGGACGCTTGCACGAAGATATTGAGATCTTGTTCAGCGGAAAGAAATACTTTACCCAGGTAGTTCGCGGACGCGAAGCCTGTGATATGCCGAGCCGCCGTTGGAATAAGCCGAGCATTATGTTGCAATGCGAAGCCAACTATAGCAATGCGCATGGTACTCCGTGGGTATATAGCCATCAGAAGCTGGGCAAACTGGTAGGTATGCCTGTACCGGGAACCATGACCAGCGTATCTTGGGAGACTTTGCAAGACCCGACACTGGTATTTGGTATTCCTGTCATTGGGTATCGCCTGCCGGATGGAAGTTATTTGGAAAATTCGCAATTGGAACCGGATATAAAGGTAGCCAATTCACCCGAAACGGTTGTAAAAGGAGAAGATACACAGTTGAAAGCCGCAGTAGATGAATTGCTGAAAGAGATAGATCAGAAGAAATAAAAAGGAAAACTCCCTGTCCCGGCACAAAGCCGAAGCAGGGAGTTTCCCATTTTATTTTATAGAGCCTGTTTTATTTAGCAATCACCAAATAATAGTTCTTCTTGCCACGCTGAACCAACAGATACTTTTCATCCAGCAGGTCGGCAGTCGTAATTACCTGGTCAAAGGCATTTAGCTTCTCTTTATTCAACGAAACGCCACCGCCCTGTACCAACTTACGCATTTCACCTTTTGAAGCGAAAACAGCAGCATTATCCACGAACAAATCTACAGCCTTCACGCCTTCCGCCAATGCATCCTTGGAGATCTCGAACTGGGGAACGCCTTCGAACACTGCCAGCAGCGTATCTTCATCCAACTTCTTCAATGCATCCGAAGTAGCATTACCAAACAAGATGCCGGACGCCTCAACAGCAGCATTGTAATCTTCTTCTGAGTGAACCATGACAGTCACTTCTTTAGCCAAACGCTTCTGCAATACGCGCAAGTGCGGAGCCTCAGCGTGTTCTGCCGTCAATGCCTCTACTTCTTCTTTGCTCAGTGAAGTAAAGATCTTGATGTAACGGGCTGCATCTTCATCGCTCACATTCAACCAGAATTGGTAGAATTTATAAGGAGAAGTGTAACGGGGATCCAACCAGATATTTCCCGATTCAGTCTTACCAAACTTACCACCGTCAGCCTTCGTAATCAACGGGCAAACCAGTGCATAAGCCTCATTGCCATTGGTACGACGGATTAACTCTGTTCCGGTAGTGATATTACCCCACTGATCCGAACCACCCAACTGAAGTTTACATCCTTTGGTTTCGTTCAGGTGCAGGAAGTCATATCCTTGCAACAACTGGTAAGTAAATTCTGTAAACGACAGACCGTCACGGGCTTCACCGTTCAAACGCTTCTGTACAGAATCTTTAGCCATCATATAATTTACCGTGATGTGCTTACCTACCTCGCGAGCAAAGTCGAGGAAAGTAAAGTCTTTCATCCAGTCATAGTTATTCACCAATTCAGCTTTGTTAGGAGCATCGCTATCAAAATCCAGGAACTTGGCCAACTGCTTCTTGATACAAGCTACGTTGTGACGCAAAGTTTCTTCAGTCAGCAGATTGCGTTCCTGCGACTTGCCCGAAGGGTCACCAATCATACCGGTGGCACCACCCACAAGCGCCAACGGCTTGTGGCCGCAACGCTGGAAGTGACGCAACATCATGACACCACACAGGTGACCGATATGCAAAGAATCGGCCGTAGGGTCAATACCCAAATAAGCCGTTACTTGTTCTTTAGCCAACAATTCCTCGGTGCCCGGCATCATTGTGTGCACCATTCCACGCCATGTTAATTCTTCTACAAAATTCATCGAATGATTATCTATTTAAATGTTTGATTTATACTTTAATAATGCCACAAAAGTACGACACTTTATCTGAAGAAACAACTCTTATCGCTTAAAAAAGATTTTCCGGGCGTTTTGGTCTATCCGGTTGCAAAGGTCGTTTGCTTCCAATCCTCGTGCTTCTGCCATACGTTCTATAAGGGTATGAATGCCCAAAACGCTTTCATCCGTTTCAGTCAATAAACGCTCCAAGGGAATACTCTGCAATACATCAGCCTGATATTTTTCTCCTAATGAGAGATGAATACCTTCATTCATCAACCGGCGGGCAATGTTCAGATTATTACGAAATCCATGTACCACCCAAGGCATTCGCGGACGATATTTCTTTTTTAGTTCAATCAATTCATTGAAAGACTTTACGCAATGAATCACCAGTGGTTTCTCTATTGATTCACTTAAAAAGATTTGCTTGATAAAGACTTCTCTTTGCAAGGAAAAATCAGTGGAGGTCAGTTTGTCCAGCCCTGCCTCTCCTATTGCCAATACGGCAGGGTGCTTCACTGCCTCTTCCAAGCTCTCCCACTCTTCCAAACCGGCCTCCGAAGCCCTCCACGGATGAATTCCCACCGAATAGTATCCTTCCTCCGTAGGGGCGGGGTTTGCCCGCCCGATAACATTCCGGGTGTACGTGTATGCATTCGGGCGGGCAAACCCCGCCCCTACGGTGGATGAGTTCAAAAACGAACAATATTTAGCGGACACCCGCCCTGCTCTTACCACGTATAATTCAAACCAAAACTAAGCAATTCCTGCAACTGGAAATAGCTCTTATTATCATCCGTCAACTTCACGCCGTCATCATAACGCGCATGAACGAACAACTTGGTAGACAAATAGCGGTTCAACACGAAATTGAACGTATTTTCCCAGCTGGCAATCACCGTATCATAAGTAGTAAAGTACTCTAATTTAGACTCCCACACTATGCTGGGAATAATCTTCCAATTCAAGTTGCCGGTAAACTTGGAACCGAACAGATTCGCCGTCTTATGCCCTGCATCTACATTGAAAGCTCCCGGATCAAGAATCTTATCACTATTAATATACATAAAGGTATAAGCCAACGGAGAACCCAACAAAGACAAGGAGTAATTCTTCTTGTTCTGCTTAAAGTCCATACCGAGGGTCAAATCGAACTGGGCCGGAGACAGGAAATTAGAAATCATATCATTCGTATTCGTCTTATAGTTTGCAAAGAACTGGGTCTTGAACTCCCCTGCCAACGTATAATACCAATTCTTGAACGCCTTTACACCCAGCTTGCTGTTCAGACGGAACAGGTCGGCATTCGTCTTATACTTATGCACCGTGTCTGAGGGAGCCGTTACGAATCCCAATTTTATTTCCAGCTTATTTTCAAACTCCAAGCGTTGGCGGTCGTCAAAGTTAGCCTCCAGCACCAAACCGGACAATAGGGCATTCGTACTTTCACCACCCTTATACCAGTTATCGGATATATAATGTTGCGTGAATTGCAAATAGCCATTCCCCTTGTGAGTCCAGAAATTGGGACGCATCACCACCAGCTCCTTCTCCGTTTCCAGGCTTCCTACCGGGGCTTCGGGTTGAAGGAAACTCTTAATCCTCTCCTTTCTAGGCTTTTTCACGATCTGATTGTCTTCCAAGGGTTTCAAATCTGCCATATAGAGCTCATTGTTCACCAAGCGCTCCGGATGTTGCAAATAATAATTTCTCAAAATATTGTTAGACCAACGGTCTGCCGCCGCCAATGTCTCAAGATCGGGCAGACGGTAAATAGTAGAAGATACGGAATCTCGCTTGCCCATGTATAGCGAATCGGTAGCCGTAAGGGTACGCGCGTCGGGAGTCCACGTCAAGTCAAAAGCCTGCTTTATAGGAGCTTCGTAATAAGTAGGCGGAACAAACAATTTATAGAAAGCCGGGTTAGGACGCACACGCCTGGGCCCGGGAGAACTTAAATCATCCCACATCCTGAAATAGGCAAAATATGCCGCACTCAGATTTGATAACGAATCAGAAAAGGCCTTCACAACCCCATTCTCTTTTGCCTTAGTGACTTTCTGTGCCGGTGCTCCCAAGCAGAGCAGGGACAACATTATAGTAAAACAGATACCTTTTTTCATCATATACATAATAGTTTTGTGCAAAAGTACACTTAATTTTCTTTTTCCCCAAAAAACTGTTTCCTTTATATAATAACATGGAATGATAATTTAGGTTTCGGCAAATGATTTTTTAAAGCATATCCAGCGATATTGAAAAAGATTTTGTAATTTTGCAACTTTGATAAATATTTCGATTGACGATTGAGAAAATAACATTTAAAAATATTAAGTAGTGGGAGAAACTAAGTATATCTTCGTAACTG
>ENA-OWPN01002599-OWPN01002599.1-human-gut-metagenome-genome-assembly--contig:-NODE-2599-length-10608-cov-8.289965_pt1 | contig 10608 bp, 9 predicted proteins | sample MGYA00248266_ERZ651850 | MGnify/ENA primary metagenome ERZ651850 (study PRJEB26924, sample SAMEA4378296) | human gut metagenome | biome: human gut; feature: human-associated habitat; material: faeces... | reverse complement strand
TTGCCAAAAGTTTTGCACGATGCAAAACCAACAGAGCAAGCAATAAGCGACACCCATTTTTATATAATCAAGAGGTTTTTCGACAGTCTGAAGCGCTCATTAAGAGCGGTCGGAATTATTTCTTATCTTTCTTTACATTGATTTCGGGAATAGCCACATTGTCGTAATTTACCGGCTCTTCGTCTGTTTCCTCGGTATCGCTTTGTTTTTGCTCTATTGCGTATACTTCGGGAAAAGCGAGATTGTCATAAAGAACATTGTAGTTTTCCTCCGAATGTCCTGCTTTATCACTCATTTTCCCTTTTTTCTTTTTCTGCTTGTCTTTATCTTTACCGAACATATAATTCCCTCCGAAAGTAAACCACTGTAGGTTTACAGCATATTTATAAAGAACGTGATGGTGATACTGTTGAGAAAATCCGCAAACAGACTGCCTATAAGCGGAACAAGGAGATACGCCTTTACAGACGGCGCATACCTTTGACATATAGCCTGCATATTGGCCATTGCATTTGGTGTTGCGCCCATACCGAAGCCGCACATACCGGCTGTCAGCACTGCCGAGTCATAATCTCTGCCCATAATTCTGTATACGACAAAATAGGAATACAGGAACATCAGCAGTACCTGTCCGCCGAGCATGATTATCAGCGGTAATGCAAGGTCGGCAAGCTGCCAGAGCTTCAGCGTTATCATTGCTATTCCGAGAAATAACGACAGACATATACCGCCGAGGTCGTTTATTTCGCCCATATGAATGGTGATTTTGCCCGTGTATTCGCCGATATTACGCATAAGAGCGGCAACAATCATCGCACCGATGTATATCGGGAACGTCATTCCTGTCATAGTCAGCAGGTAGGAGATTACCGTGCCTGCGCCGACAGCGAGTACAAGCTGATATACGGCGGGAGCGTACATAGAGAAGTGACGCTCGTGCTTCTTGCCCTCTTCGACAAGCAGGCTGTCATCTTCGGGTACGACTGTCTTTAATAGGTCGTGCTTTACTATAAGCCGTCTGCCGATAGGTCCTCCGATAAGGCTTCCTGCGACAAGTCCGAATGTAGCCGCCGCAGTACATAGGGTGGTGGCTCCCGATACTCCGAGATCCTCAAGAACAGGACCGAACGCACCTGCCGTACCGTGACCGCCGACCATTGGTATAGAACCGGTACACATACCTATAAGCGGATCGAGTCCGAGCAGATTGGAAAGTCCGAGTGCGGTGAAGTTCTGTCCGATTATCAGCAGTATGACCAGTATCAGAAATACTATCATCGACTTTCCGCCGCTTTTGAGGACTTTAAGGTTTGCCTGGAAGCCTACAGATGTGAAGAACAGTACCATACAGACTTCTTTCAGTGTATCGTCAAAGCTGACGTCTGCAAGACCCGTGCCGTGCAGGATGCAGGTGAGTATTGCAAACAGCAGACCGCCAATAACGGGAGCGGGAATGCAGAACTTTTCAAGGAAATGTATCTTTTTGCGCAGAAATGCGCCAAGCATCAGGACAAGCACAGCTATTGCGACTGTCTGATACATATCAAGTGCTATGCTCATCTTGTTACTCCGTTTCTACGTTTATTCCGTTTTCGCCGTAATACTCGGCGGCACCAGGATGAAACGGGATATTGATGCCGTTGACAGCTGATTCTCTGTCGGTTACGATATTTACGGGAAGTGCATTTTGTATAGTTTCTGAGTTATCGAAAATCGCCTTTGTTATCGCTTTTACCGTGTCCTTAGGGCAAGAATTTCCTGCAAGCAGTACAGCGGTAACACCTATAGTCTTGACGTCTTCGGTCTGACCTTTGTAAGTGCCTGCCGGTATCGTGCAGGCAGAGTAGTAGCCGTAGGAGCTTACAAGGTCGTCTATTTTGTCGCTGTCAAGCGAAACAAGACGTGCAATGCCCTTGTCGCAGAGTGATTTTACAGTGGGATTAGGTGCGCCTATGGTGCAGAAAAATGCGTCTATAGTGCCGTTTTCAAGCTGACTTGCGGCATCCTTGTAATCAAGGTTTACCGTCTTTATCATATCCTCGGCAATGCCGTATGAAGTCAGAATCTGCCTTGCGTTATGTGCAGTACCTGATTCTTCTTCTCCGATGCTTACAGTCTTTCCTTTAAGATCCGAAACGCTTTTTATATCGCTGTCACTGCGTACAGCAATCTGACAGCTTTCGGTGAACAGTCCTGCTACTGCGCCGAAATCATGGTATTCTTCGGTAAAGCCGTTTCTGCCATTCCACGCATCGTCTATTATGTCGGTCTGAACCACTGCCATCTGAAGATAGTTTTCTGAGAGCAGACGCATATTTGCGGCAGAGCCTGCCGTTCTTTTGATATTGATATTGTAGCTTTCGAGCGAATCTATAGCATTCAGTTCACTGCCGAAAATGTAGTAATTTCCACCCTCAGCCGCTGTGCCGATTCTCACTTTGTCGCTTAGGTTGCAGCCGCCGCATAAAAGCAGTATTGCACAGCATAACAGCGGTATCAAGAATTTTTTCATTTTTCACCTCAGGTTATATTGTATAAAAGATATTGTAGCAAGAATTTATTGTAATGTCAAGTAGAAGAAGTTGACGGCTGAGGAAATATATGGCGAAAACGGAGAGTTGGTTATACCTGTAATGTTTGTGCATTTTCCGAATGTATATTCACTGATACTTGTAATCGGATCCGGAATAGTTACACTGTTACATTGCAGATAAATTTACATACAAAAGCAAGACAGAAAACAAAAACGAGCCGTATTTCTACGACTTGTTTATGATTATTCGTTACAGATTGCAGTCCACTTTTCAATCAGTTTTTCTTTACCGCCCGGTTTGTGCCACCATGGACACCCGGGATGAACGGTATTGATGATATTGGGCGCATTTTTATATTTTCCTTTGTAAGCATCCCATGCGGATTTTGAGGTAAATATTATTATTTCAGGGTTGAGGATATCAACAGTTTCGTCAAAAACCGCTGTAGATTCTTCGACGATTTTATCCCAGACTTTATTTGCATAACTTGTTGTTTCTTCTTTATTTTTAAGATTCAATCGGTCTGCGTTTTTTGAAGCACTGTATTTCAACGAGTTCCAGAATTTTTCACCTTTATATAACGACGGCATCTGAAAAAAGTTCATGAAAGCAAAATGCCTGTAGTTTTGCGATTTTTCAGTATTGATTTTGCCTATATCACGTTTTTCATAAATCTTTGAAAACACTTTGACAAGCTCGGTGAAAATCCCATGAGATCTTGTCCGATATCCGTTCAGATAATCTACAATGACTTTCTGAGTAATTATCCAGTAGCGCCAATTACAGTCGTCCGAATTATTGTTTTTGAAAGATTTCATATCTTCGCAAGAGTCTGATAACCATTTTTCAAAATAGTCAATCGGGAAAATGTCCTGCTCTTCTTTTAATTGTGGAATAAAGTGGCTCTCACCGACTTGCAGTATCCTGTATTTTTCAAACTTATCTCCGACAAAAGCAATATATTCAGGATGAAGTTTGTAAAAGCTGATTTCTTTCAGCTTGCTTTCATATTCTGTGTTTTGGTATTCTGCACCCATTATGTACCGTCCTTTCATGCTTCCAATGAAAATGCCGAAGCATTCATGTCAGCTCTTTGCTATGACTATAACCGTTTGAAAACATCAAATAAGTCCCACTGTTTTAAAAAAAACATAAAAATGTATCACAGAGAAAATTTCTGACGGCAAACATTCAGATTACGTTAGTTAAATATCGTTTTTCATCCCCCGAGATAAACCCTGAAATTCCTCTCAAGCAACGTTTTCACCAGCTCCTCGTTACTCCTTATCCTGTGCTGTGTTTCAATTCCGTAGGCACTGTCAAAGTCGGTGCTGTGCAAATCGCTTCCTGCGGTGATAACCGTATCTTCGTTGCCAAAAACACGGATTGCTTTTTCGTTTTCAATATCACGGTTTCCTCTGTTGTAGCCCTCAATTCCGTCAACTATCGAAATATCCGGTACTTCATCTGGATTTTTTATGTAATCTCTGTCACGGAAAGGGTGAGCGTAAGCAATAAATCCGCCGACTGAGTGGATCTCTTTTGCCCATATATTCAGATCGGCATTTCTCAGAAACGGACGTGATAAAAGAAATTCCGGCTCAAAGCCGTAGGCTAAAAATTCCTTGCCGTTACCGTAGCCTTCTTCAATGCCGAAAAACAGGTCAAAATCAAGTTCTTCGGCGATTTTTCTGCCGTTCGTGTATGCCTTGCTGTATTGCATAATAAGCTGTTCCCACGGCAGAGAACGTGAAACACAGGTGTTGCCTCTTATAAAATGGTTTGTTACAACAGCACCCGAAAAACCGATTTTTACATACTGCTTTATCATATCTTCTACCAAGCTTACAGCACAGGCGCTGCCTTCTTTGGTGTGCATATGCAATTCGTATCTGTACATAAGAAACTCCTTTTGATTCGATGAATGTTCGGATATTATTGTAACACATTTTGAGAGGTTTGGCAAAGGTATATTTTATCAGAGTGTATGGCAAAACCCCGATTAAAAAGCAAATCGGGGTTTTGTCGAAGCTGTTATAGCTGAATTTAAATTTACAAACTCGGATAATTGCGGGTTTATTGCGATGATTGCAGTGCTATTTTGCTAACTTTTGTTCGCCGTTCTCGCTTGTGTAATAAATATAATCGTAATCTCCCCACAGCGAACGTGGGATTATTTTTTCACCGCTTACAATTTCGCTGAGAATGCCTGTTGAAAGGTCGTAACGCTTGATGCTGTCCTTTTCACTGATAAAATAGATGCTGTGAGCATCGTAAATCAAGCCTTCGGTTACAGGCTCGTCTATTATCAGTGACGCATTTTTATTTACGCCTACCTTATACAAACCGCTGTCTGTAACAAAGAAAAAATCTCTGTCATCGGTGAAAATTAAGGAGCTTGTCGTAAATATGCTTTCGCTGTCCTTAAAGGTAAGTCCGAACAGATTTTTTTCTACTCCTCGGGTGTTCTGAACGATTGTTTGTGTCGAAAAGTCATTCAGGTCATAGTACCGCATTGCTTCTGTTCCGTCTTTGGCGATATACTCGACTAAAATGTAATGCTCGGTTATAAAGCAATGAATGAAAGTTTCGTCTGAAAAATAACTCTGCGGAATATCGAGCTTTTCATTGCTTGCAAGGTCAATCAGCGATATTGAAAATCCGCCGGAAGATTGATTGGTATCAAGAACGATTTCATATTTGCTTGTTTTCAGTTCTTCTGTAAAGGGAATATTATATTCGCCGATCAAGGTATATGAGCCGCCTACAAGCTTCATTGTATCTTCGGGATCGTAGCGGTTATTCGCAACACTGCACGAGGACAGAAGCAGTGAAGTGAAAATGCACATCGTTGACAAAAGTGCCGCCTTGCGTATCTTTTTCCTTTTTCTTTTCAGTCGGTTATTGCTGGAAAGAATCGTTCCTGCACAAGCTGCCGCCGAAAAAATCAGTAAACCGCACATAAGCACTGCAGTATACCAAAGAGGCACTCCAGAAAACTGCATATAATTGTTTTCGGCGGTCGGCGTGACATCACCGTAAAAATAACCGTAGCCACGCATAGCCCCTGTCGGCAGAAGATAGCTGAGATTTGAGCGGTTGCCGACATAGTCGACAACTATCTGCACGGTTACAAGCGAAAATACGCTTGCGGCATAGCTTTTAAAAAGCTCGGAAATAAGAATTGCAACCGAGGCGATAAAAATGCTTCCCACCAGTTTAATAAGCTGGGTCTGAATAAACAGGCCGCCTATAGAAAGCTCTGCCGTGCAGTTTGTCATTATCACTATACCTCGTGCGGAATACACCCAGTATTCAAAGGGAAGCTGTTTTGAAAGGCAGTATCCCTCAACCGCCGAGAGTAAAACCGATGCCACTGCGACCGATAAGAGCAGAACTGCCGTTTTTGCCGCCATACTGCGTGACTGTCCTGCGGGAGTAGTACGCAGTATATATCTTGTCTTGCTTGTATACTCTGTTATTACACTCAGACTGCATATAAGACAGATTGCAAGCACAAAAAGGTAATCGGCCGACGCATCACATATTATGGGGATATAGCTTACAGGCAGAATATCGCATTGGCGTTCTTGCGCCTGCCGTACCTGTTCGACAGTTTTTTCAATCTGTTTTTTGATATTGAGCGTAGGTTCGTACAGCTTCATCTGCTCGTAATATTCAATATCCGATATTTTGTGTTCCAGACGCTGATCAATCAGCTTATCGTATTGTTGACTTGCCGTTTTCAGCTGATTTTCAAGCTCGTCTGCACGGTCAGTTTTTTCTTCGGTCACTGCTCCTATAAACGGAGAGATTATCTCAAAATATTTCTCTCGCTCTGTGGCAGAGTCAAATCCGTATGTCTGCTTTGCAAGCGGCAGAGAAGATAGCAGTCTTACTATTACTACAGCTGCCAGAATTATTATTGCGTACTGTTTTATCAGTATCTTTTTCATCTCATATACAAATATTTTCATATAGCATTACTCCTCGCTTTTCCGGTAAGCCGTATCGCACGTTGCGGACAGGCGACAGCAAAGCAAATAAGATTTACTGTAACGCAAAGAAGTATTGTAAGTATCGGCAGGAAAATTATGTTAAGCACAGGGAAGCCCATCACATTAACAAATTCCGCATCGGTGAAAAAGTTACTCATACATATCATAGAAAAAGGAGAGAATTGTGATGGTACAGAGCCGTGCAGATAGATAAGCGCACCTATTGCGCAAAAGCTCAGGGCATAGGAAATGCCGATGTTTTTCTGGGTAGAGGATATGAGCAGTACAATTTCACCGATAAGCACAGTAAGCAGAAATCTCATAAACGCCGTAATAAGTATTGCGGTAAATATGCTTATGTCAAGCGGCGCATAAGCAAAGCTGTGTATCGCATATATCGGCTGCTCCAAAAATTCAATGCCGTACCGACAGCCGAAGGATAAAATATCCGTAAATGTCATTATCACCGTAATGGCGGCACAAAATGCGTACATACACAAATGCTTTGCAAAAAATACGCTTTTGACCTTTCCGCAGGCGCATATTATCTTGTCATCGCTGATAGCCTTTTGTTTTGAAAACGAGGGAGCAAATACAAACAGCACCATTATCATCGAAATAAAGGCAGAGAACTCATAGTCAAAGTAAAGGGCGTAAGTATCGTAATTGCCGTATACGTCTATATGACGGTTTCCGTACAGGCGTTCAATCTGCTGAGCCTCTCTCACCTTGTAGTCGTTTTTACCCTCGTAAAACGCAATTGCGGTCTGTGTTTTCTCTCTCAGCACAATGATATTGTTTATGTATTCTATTGCATATTTCATTTCTTCGATAACTTTTTCCGATGACCCGTTATCTCCGAAGGCAAAGCCGGTATAATATCTGTCATCGGGCGTAGTCGGATAGTCGAAATCCGATGAGCTTACAATAGCCGACATTTCATTTCTGTATGCGGCTATCCGCTGTATTTTTTCATCGGTAATCTCACCTTTGTACGCCTGATATATATTGTGCATAAGACCGTCGGCAAGATAATCCTGTGTGCCGTATAATTGAACGGTTTCATTGTGCTTGTACAGGCTTACAAGTATAAGAGCCGCAAACAACAGCAGAACGGGAAGCCGCAGCATATTCTTTTTCAGTTCATATTTAAACAGTTTCATATCACATATCTCCGAAATAATATATACATACGTCCTCAAGTGTAGGCGGTACTGAAACAGCGTCGTTTTCGGGATATTCATCGGATACTATTCTCAGGGTATACTTATTGCCGTCAGACACTGCGTTTGATACACGCATACGGTTCATATAGTCCATTACTTTGTCACTCTGTGCGGTTATCTCCCATACCTTGTCTGAAATATCGGAGCAAAGCTCCTCCTGCGTTCCTGTTTTTATTATCCTGCCGTCGTTCATAAGCACGACAGTTTTTGCTACATACGCAATATCGGTCACGATATGAGTTGCAAGTATTACTATTTTGTCTGCGGCAAGAGAGCTTATAACATTTCTGAAGCGTATACGCTCCTTTGCGTCAAGTCCGGCGGTAGGCTCGTCAAATATAAGCACCTTCGGTTCTCCGACTATAGCCTGTGCTATGCCGAGCCTTTGCTTCATTCCACCTGAAAAAGCGCCGATTTTCTTGTCGGCATCCGCACGGAGATTTACTCTGCCGAGCGTTGTCAAAGCGTACTCGTCTGCATTATCGGGAGAATATTTTTTCAGTGCCATTATGTACTTTATGTAGTCCTTTGCGGTAAAGTTGCGATAAAAGTCCATACCTTGCGGCATAAAGCCGAGATGCGACAAAAAGCTGTTGTCATTACCGTCGGTAAAGGATATACTGCCGCTGTCCCTGCCGATTATCCCCGTGATAATATTTATCAGCGTTGATTTTCCCGCACCGTTGGGTCCGAGAAGTCCGTATACTCCCTCTGTGAGAGTGAGAGTAAAGTCTTCAAGTGCGTTTTTGCGTTTTTTACCCTTTGTGTAGGATTTTGTGATACCTTCTAATTTAAGTTCCATTATTTTCCCTCGTTTGTTAAATTCAAAGCATACAGTGCATCATTATAATGTACTGTATGCTTAGCTTGTAGAAAAAGTCTGTTTTTGAAACAAACTTCTAACTTACTGTCCCTATCCCCCTGCCCCCTTTCCCAGGGAAAGGGGGGTACTGGGGCTGCCGCCCTCACCCCGCTTGGGGCTTCGCCCCAAACCCCATTTTTGATAATGATAGAGGTTTTTTGATAGACTAAGCATACAGTGCATCATTATAATGTGCTGTATGCTTTCTTCTGCTGAAAGTGTGTTGCCTTAACTGTCAGTGCTTGATTATCCGTAATTTTGGTTACGCTCTATCCTTTGGCCATATAGCTTCAGACTGAACAGTATGACTCATTATGCATTTTCCGTCGTCACGCAGGCAGGCGACAGGTAAAAAGACTATCGTGTCACACTCACCCAGTATTTCTGAAAAATCCTGTGCTTCATACACATACAGCTTTCCCGGTTTCATATCTATGCTTTTATAAATACTTCCGTCAGGAAAAGCGTGGGGAGTGCCGTTTACGAACATAGAAACAAGGTATCTGCCCTGTGAAGACATTTCATAGTCAAATTCACCGTCTTCACTTACCGATGTGATAAAACCCAGATCAAGCTTTCCGTTTTCATCAAAATTAAAATGCGAATGATATTCGGAATCGACATTTGCAAAGGGGCGTGTATTTTCAGTTATGGCTTTTGGGGCGATATTAGCCATTTCCGAGTATTTTTCTATAACCTCATCGGTTAAATCCAGCTCGGTAATACCGCTCTCTGAAATTTCATCCTTGGTGTAATTGGTTATCGGTGAATTAAGTGTCAGTGTACGAACCGTACAAGTAGCTGCCCGATGCATCAAAAATCCCACAGGATATTCAGGCTGAAGTCTGAAAAGCGGGTTATCTACAGAAATAACTGTAAGCTGCAGCTTTGTCAGGTCCTTATCCTTTTCGTTTATCTGCGGCTCAAAGCTGAGGGTGATTTTTTTGCGTGCAGTGTAATCCTCGTTTTCCTTTATGAAATCATCCTTTTCATAAGTCTGAACATACATATATTGATCTTTTTGCTCGCCGTATGATATTTTCTGAAGTACGCCGTTTATCGCTATAAGGCATCCTGTTGATACATCTGTGAAAGATTCTTCCGATTTACAGCTCTGTTCTATACTGCAAGGCAATTCCATTATGCCACCGTTATATTCAACAGTGTCAACTTTGTCATCTATGTCACATAACACGTTTCCGTTTCCGAGTGAAATGAGCTTTTCACGTGCTTTTGCGGATCTTTCCTCAGGTGTTAAATCTTCTTCGGAACGATCATTTTGCGATGCCGATATGTCGGTGCTTTGTGAGATCTCAAAGTCTGCACTGACAAGTCCGCCCGATATAGCTTCAGGGGCTGATGAACAGCCGGAGATGATAAGAGCAAGAAACGATGCTGTCAGAGGTTTTAAAAGTTTTTTCATGTTCATACTGACAATCTCCTAATAATTTCTTTTTTGTGATAAATTTTCTTGCCGTCCGATACAGTAAGTGTACAATATCGTTGTAATAAAATCTGCAATTCTGTCGGACGTTTCAATATAACGAATGTTAGATATAGTGATATACAAGGGAAATTTTGTTGAAATAATAAACGGAATTACCGTAATGAATAAATAATCTGATTTAATTATAGCTCTGATATATTCCTTTGTCAAGTATTTTGATACGCATTTGTGATAGTTTTCTTGTACTTTTAATTAATGTCAGAGATAAACAGGGTAACAAATTTATATCTCGGATTTTACCGCTATAAGAGTTAACTATGATTATACGGCAGAGGGCATACGGGAATTATTTATAAAAGGAGAGAAGTTACAATGTATAAAAATAAAGCCGCACATCATATTGAACGATGAGCGGCTTTCAGCTTGTAGAAAAAGTCTTATATTTGTGTGCTTCTGTTATATCATTCAGCTTAGACTACGATAGCGAGCTACCGATAGTTCTTTTTGTCGGATAGCACTTCTCGGGTTCGCTATTCCATTT
>ENA-OWPN01002592-OWPN01002592.1-human-gut-metagenome-genome-assembly--contig:-NODE-2592-length-10627-cov-5.207908_pt1 | contig 10627 bp, 9 predicted proteins | sample MGYA00248266_ERZ651850 | MGnify/ENA primary metagenome ERZ651850 (study PRJEB26924, sample SAMEA4378296) | human gut metagenome | biome: human gut; feature: human-associated habitat; material: faeces... | reverse complement strand
TGTTTTCAAGGTGCTGTCCATCGATGAACTACCCTAAGTCTACACCTAAATGACCATCCGTCCCGTATATCCGAAAGGTAGGAAATCAGCATAAAAAACAGGCTATTTCCACGCTCTCGGAATTGTGGTAAAATGATAAGTACAAAGAGACAAAGCTGGATTTAGTGAAAGAACGCAGAGATGAGGAATACTATGAGAAAGAGAAAAAGAGTTATGAAAATATTTTTTACTGTGATTGTTGCAATGCTTATATTGCTGCTTATTATATACATCAATCATCAAATCCATTTAAAAGGAGAAAATGAATTGCGTTTGCCGTTAGGAAAGATGGTTGAAGTTGATGGACACAATATGAGCGTCTATATTGAAGGCACAGGTGATACAACGCTTGTTTTTATGTCGGGTGGGGGGACTTGTTCTCCCATACTGGATTTCAAATCTCTCTATTCTCTTTTAAGTGATAAATATCAGATTGCCGTTGTAGAAAAATTTGGATATGGTTTCAGTGATGTTGTCGATAAAAACAGAGATATTGATTCCATACTTAAAGATACAAGGGCAGCGCTTACATCAGCGGGATTAACCGCACCTTATATCCTATGCCCGCACTCTATGTCAGGGCTTGAAGCATTATATTGGGCGCAAAAATATCCTGATGAGGTGTCTGCAATTATTGGGCTTGATATGGCAGTTCCAGAGTATTATGGAAGCATGAACATAAATATTCCGCTTATGCGTATTGCAAGTTGGGCGGCAAACATAGGTGCCACTCGTTTTATTCCTGGGCTTTCGGACAGCGATGCCGTAAAGTACGGCACATTATCGGAGAAAGAAAAAGAAATCTATAAAGCAGTTTTCTACAGTCGGACGGCAACTGTAACTATGATAAATGAAACTGAATGGGTGAAGGAAAACGCTGAAACAGTGCATAACATGGGAACCCCGCAGCTTCCAATGCTGTTATTTATTTCGGACGGTTCTGGCGGAACGGGATTCGATAAAGAAACATGGCGGGAAATCCCTATAGAATATATATCACAGATTGATGAAGGGGAATATATAGAATTAAACTGCCCGCATTATGTTCACGACTACGAATACAAAGCAATAAGTGAAAGTATCATTGAATTTCTATCGAAACATTAACTTCCCATTTATCGGGCAGACAAGGAGGGAGAGCATGGAACTATCCATACAAGAACGGCTGAAAGACCTGCGTGTGGAGCGTGGCTTGACGCTGGAGCAGCTTGCGGAGCAGACCCATCTCTCCAAGTCTGCTTTGGGCAGTTATGAGGGGGACAAGTTCAAAGACATCAGCCACTATGCCCTTATTGAGTTGGCAAAGTTTTATGAAGTGACTGTTGATTATCTGCTGGGGCGTTCTCAAACAAAAAATCACCCAAACGCCGATCTTGCAGACCTGCGTTTGAGTGATGATATGATTGAACTCTTGAAAAGCGGGCTGGTGGATAATTCCCTCTTGTGTGAACTGGCGGTACACCCGGATTTCCCCCGGCTGATGGCTGACCTCGAAATCTATGTAAACGGTATCGCTGGCAAACAGGTGCAGAGTGCAAATGCCATTATAGACGCTGTGAGCGCGACCATTATGAAGCAGCACAATCCCGGCTTGACCGACCCGCAGTTAAGACAGCTTATCGCCGCCCACATTGATGACGACAGCTTTTGCCGCTATGTGATACAGCAGGACATAAACAAGATAGCTCTTGACCTGCGGGAAGCCCACAAAAATGATTTTTTCAGCGTCCCAGAGGATAACCCGCTGAAAGATTTTTTACAGACCGCAGACGAAGTCGCCAGCGAGGACGGCGACCCAGAACAAGCGTCTTTGGCGTTTATCTGTAAGCGGCTCAAGCTGAATTTGAAAAAGCTGTCCGAGGAAGAAAAGAAGTGGCTGAAAAAGATTGCACAGAAGTCTGACTTGCTGAAAAATCCGAACCCGCAGCGGGGGAGGAAATAAAAGAAATATATTACGGAGGAAATACAGATGAGATTTTGGGGCAAAGACAGAAAACAGGATAACAGAAAAAATATTTGGATTGAGCATCTCAATATTGATACAGGAAATTGGTTTCAAGTGTTTTCAGCTTGCTTAGGTAAAATGATAGCAATACAGACTGCTTGTAGTGAGCAGGTGGTAAAGGGGCAGGACTGGAATGTTGATTTTTCAGAGGGCGTAATACTTTTTGGAAATCAAAAGTATCCGCTTCAATTCATCGGAAGCGAAGCAACATCAAGTAACACATGGCTGTGGGGGTGGGAAAATATCAATGGATTTTCCGAGAAAATTATTCAGGTAGCCACACACGCAAAAGTAGTGGGGGAACGCTGGAATTTAGAGCCACTAACGACAGCAGAATTTACATTGGACGATACATTCAACGGGCATAACCTGTCTATCGTAACTTGCGGCTTAGTTGATAAGTATTGTTATTACAGAGGTCCACATTCTGGTGGAGCAATTTTTGTTGCATTTTCAGGTGTTCCTGATAGTGTGTTTGCCTCCGTCGATGTTCAAAAATTCGTATCTATAACGACGCAATGTATTCAACAATTTCATATTGATCACAAAATTTTTGTGGAGGGATTTCTCTCGTGGAACAATACGAAATATGAATGGGACAATCAAACATTACTCGCTCATTTTCAGCAAGATTTGAAAATTGAGTTTGAACAAGTAAATGATTTTTGGCGTATTTGCGCTATGAATACCATTTTATCTGGAAAATAGCAAATCCAGTCGAGCCAGTCAACGGTCAAGATGAACGGCACATTTTATGCGCCGCCATTGACAGCCCCGCCCGCCTTTGCTGATGGGCAATCAAGGCGGGAAAGCCCTAAAATGGCTTCCCGCCCATTTCAATTTTGAGAGAAAAATCTGTCTGCTTTTTCGTGAGTGTGTCCACAAGTTCGGGACATTTTGTCCCGAAGTCCGGCATAGGACGAGGGACGGGGGCTTTCATATACGCCCTGTCTGCTGATGAAACCACCCCTGCGCTTGCGGCTCCACGCCACACAATCACAGCCTTGTTTTCTTGCTGCTTCAAATGCTCTTGCCATCCCGGTTGGCAACCGCATTTTCGCAGCAACGCCGACAGAGCGTATAACACACTACACTTTGCAAGCAAAGTCGTGTGCCAAAGGGTGCCCCTTTGGAAACCCCGGACAACAAAACAGGCTGAATATCTCGCACTTTCCCGGTGCTTGATACTCAGCCTTTATTTGTTGTCAGCAGCCCCCGTTTCGTGGTCTGCGTGTAGTTCCTTGTAAACTGACCTAAATATAGTTTTAAAAATCATCTGTGTGCTAGGGTTGATTCTGCTCTCTCTGATTTCGGACTGGGCATTATTAGCACCTATATTTACATTGTTATTTATTTGGAGTCGTAATTCAGAAATTAAAATCAAATATGCATTTGCTGTTTCAATGTTGTTATTTGGAACTTTCAATTTCTTAGGCGGTATTGGAAGATTTTCTATAAAAACAAATATAATTTATGCAGTAGGAAGTATGTTGGGTATTGCACTTGCCGGAATTGCAATCATATATTTTTATAATGGCAAACGAATGAATAAAGGAAAGAAATTCTCTAAGTGGTTCTTTTATTTCTTCTATCCTGTACACCTATTTTTATTAGGATTGATCAGAGTTTGTTTTTTCTGATATTTTCAAAAGCTGACCGTTTTTCCCTTACACCTTTCCTCCGCAAGCCCTTTGAAATACGCCAAATGGCATCCCATCCGGGATGCCATTTTCATATTTTCACATCGGGAAAATACTGCTCCGCGAAATCCACCTTTTCCACCCGGAAGGACTTGCCGTTGAGATAGGCCAGCGCCCCGGCGTCCGTGGTGAAGGTGAAGGTCAGCTTGTAGGAATACAGCGCCTGGTAGTTCCGGTCGAAGCGCTTGTCTAGCTTGCCGTACTTGCCGTCCCCCAGCAGGGGGTGTCCCGCGTGGGCGAACTGGGCGCGAATCTGATGCGTGCGGCCGGTAATCAGCTCGCACTCCACCAGGGAAAGCCCCGCCGCGGTTGCGAGGGTTTTGTAATTGGTCTGGCAGGTCTTGCTGCCGGGCTGGGGTGTGTCCGTGACGTACACCCGGTTTTTCTGGGCGTCCTTAAAAAGATACCCCTTCAGGCTCCCCTCTTTGGGTTTGGGACTCCCCTCCACAATGGCAAGGTACCGCTTGTCGATCTCCCGATCCTTGATCTTCTGGTTCATCACCCGCAGGGCTTCCGCCGTCTTGGCGGCGATCACGATGCCCCCGGTGTTCCGGTCAATCCGGTTGCACAGCGCCGGGGTAAAGGCGTTTTCCTCCCGGGGACGCCACTCCCGCTTCTGGTACAGGTAAGATTGAATGTGGTCGATCAGGGTGCGGCCGTACTCCGCGCCGTCGTGGGGATGCACCGCAAGGCCGGGGCGCTTGTCCACAAGCAGAATGTTTTCGTCCTCGTAGACGATGTTCAGCTTGGGATTCGCCACGGTGAGATAGGCGTTGTCCTCCCGGGGGTTGTCAAAAAACTCGTCGTTGATATACAGCTGCAAGACGTCGCCCTCTTGCAGCCGGGTATCCCGGTCGATGCGCTTGCCGTTGCACTTGATGCGCTTGATGCGGATATATTTCTGCGCCAGGGACGCCGGAAGCAGCGGAACTGCCTTCGCAAGAAAGCGGTCTAGGCGCTGCCCCGCATCATTCCGGCCGATGGTAAACTCTTTCATGTGTTTCTTCCCATGTTTTCGTCGAAATGTTGGTTGACCTGCTCCGTGAATTCCAGTGCGGCGTTGTATCCAAGCTTTTTCTGACGGTTGTTCATGGCGGCAACCTCCAGAATCATGGCAAGGTTCCGCCCGGGGGTGATGGGGATGGTATTCATGGGAACCTTGACCCCCAGCAGCTCCATGTACTGCTCCTCCAGACCCAGCCGGTCGTAGACCTCCTGGGTGTTCCATGGAACGATGTTCACGATCAGGTTGATCTCGTTTTCCGTGCGGACGGCGCCCATGCCGAACAGCTTCGCCACGTTGACGATGCCGATGCCCCGCAGCTCGATGTAATTGCGGATCAGCTCGGGAGCGGTACCCACCAGCGAGTTTGTGGAGACCTTGCGGATTTCCACGGCGTCGTCGGCGATCAGCCGGTGGCCGCGCTTGAGCAGCTCCACGGCGGCCTCACTTTTGCCGATGCCGCTGTCGCCGATCAGGAGAATGCCCTCGCCGTAGACCTCCACCAGCACGCCGTGGCGGGTAATCCGGGGCGCCAGCGCAGCTTTCAGGTAGGTGATAATGGTGGAAACGATGGTGCTGGTGGCTTCCTTGGTGCGCAGAACGGTAACATTGTGCTTCTGCGCCATCTGGAGGCACTCGGCGTGGGGCGGGATGTCCCGGGCGATGAGCAGCGCCGGGAATTTGTAGGAAAACAGCCGGTCGAAGATTGCGCCCCGCTCCTTGGGCTGCAACTTGTCCACATAGCTCATTTCCACATTGCCCATGACCTGCAGACGCATAGGCTCGTAATGGTCAAAATAGCCCGCCAGCTGAAGGCCGGGTCTTGCCACGTCCTCGACGGTGATGCGGATGGCGTCAAAATCCGTGGACGCATAGGTGACTTCCAGATTAAATTCCTTTACCAGCGTTTTCAGCGGCACACTGTATGTATCCGTCATGGTTTTCACCCCGAAAGCAAGCTTTTCCCCACCATTATACCCGTACGGGGCGGGAATATCAATACATTTCAAAAAAACAAATTATTTTGAAAAAAACACTTGCATTTTACCGCGAAATCTGATATCATATCTAAGCGCCTGTGAATTGGCGTATTTATCGAGTCATTATCGGATGGGAGGTGCTAGAAAATGGCTAAGTGTGATTTTTGTGGTAAGGGCGTAACCTTCGGTATCAAGGTCTCTCACTCCCACAGACGTTCCAACCGTGCATGGAAGCCCAACGTGAAGCGCGTCAAGGCTGTCGTTAACGGGACCCCCTGCCATGTGTACGCTTGTACCAGATGCCTCCGCTCCAACAAGGTTGAGCGCGCCGTCTGATTATCCTGGCATATAAATCCGCCGCTGAAATTTTCAGCGGCGTTTTTATTTTGTCTCCTATTATGTAAAATCGATGCTTCCCCTTCCGGGGAAGCATCGTTCGTTTCACCATATCCAATTTTACAGCAGCGCCATCACGGCATCGGCGTACTGGGCGGCAGTGGCTGCGGTGCCGTCGCTCCTGACTTCCACTTTGCACGCCTCCATGGCCTTTTCCAGCCGCGCGGCGGCGTCAACCCGGCATATGTGGCGAAGCAGCATGGCGGCGGCCTTGATGATGCTGGCGGGATTGGCATAGTCCCCCATGCCCCGCTCCATCATCCGGGGGGCGGAGCCGTGAATCGCCTCAAACATGGCGCAGCGGTCGCCTACGTTGGCGCTGCCCGCCGTGCCCACGCCGCCCTGAATCTGGGCGGCCTCGTCGGTGATGATATCGCCGTAGAGGTTGGGCAGCAGCACTACCTGGAACTGCTCCCGCAGCGGCTCCTTCAACAAATTTGCCGTCATGATGTCGATGTAGTAATCGTCCACGGTAATGCCGGGATAGTCGGCGGCGACCTCATGGCAGATGGCGGTGAATTTTCCGTCGGTCTTCTTCATGATGTTGGCCTTGGTGACCACCGCCACGTGGGTCTTGCCGTTGTTTTTGGCGTAGTCAAAGGCGGCTCTGGCAATCCGGCGGGTGCCGGGGTCAGTGGTCACCTTGAAGTCCACCGCCATGCCGGGCAGCTCCACGCCCCGGCTGCCCAGAACGTATTCACCCTCGGTATTCTCCCGGAAGAACATCCAGTCGATGTTCTTTTCGGGGATGCACACGGGGCGGCAGTTGGCATACAAGTCCAGCTCCCGGCGCATGGCCACGTTGGCGCTCTCCATCTTGCCGCCCATGGGGGTGGTGGTGGGGCCCTTCAGCAGCACGTCGCAGGTCTTGATCTCCGCCAGAACGTCATCGGGGATGGCCTTGCCGCAGGCCATGCGGTTCTCAATGGTCAGCCCCTCAATCTGCCTGATAATGATGGAACCCGCCGCGATCTCCTCCGCCAGCAGCTTTTCCAGCACCCGGGTGGCCTGCGCCGTGATGATGGGGCCGATGCCGTCGCCGTCAATAACGCCGATGGTGACCTGCTTCTTGGTGGAAAAATCCGTCTTTTCCCCGTTCATGTTCCGGATTCGCTCCAGCTGCTCCTCCAGCAGCTTCTGAAATGCCTCACAGGCAAGTGTAATTTCCTTCATTATTGTCCGCCCTCCTTTGTGTAGTTCAGCAGTCCGCCTGCCATCAGAATCGCCCTTTGACGCTCCGTCAGGGCGCAGTTTACATAAAACTTGAAGCCATCATCAGCAGTGACCGCGAGTCTACCCCGCTCCATGCCGCCGGAAATGTCCGAAATGGTCAGAACCGCGTCCTGACTCAGCCTGTCGTAGTCCTCCGGATTCTCAAAGGTCACCGGCAGAATGCCCGCGTTGATCAGGTTCGCCACGTGGATTCTGGCAAAGGACTTGGCAATGACGCACCGGATGCCAAGGTACATCGGCACCAGTGCCGCGTGCTCCCGGGAGGAACCCTGACCGTAGTTGCTGCCGCCCACGACGATGCCGTCTCTCGCCGCCTTGGCTCTCTCGGCGAAGGTGGGGTCGCAGACCTCGAAGCAGAATTTGCTCAGGTAGGGGATGTTCGACCGGTAGGGCAGAATCTTCGCACCGGCGGGCATGATGTGGTCGGTGGTGATGTTGTCCCCCACCTTCAGCACCAGCTTTGCGGTGAGACTGTCGGCAAAGGGCTTGCTCTTGGGGAATTCCTTGATGTTGGGGCCGCGAAGCACCTGGGCGTCCGCCGCCTTATCCGCGGGGAGCGGCGGCAGCACGGCGGAGTCGTTCACCAAGAATTTCTCCGGCATGGTCACGTGCAGGGGCTGGTCGATGGTGGTCGGATCGGTGATGTATCCCGTCAGGGCAGAGGCCACGGCGGTTTCGGGAGAAACCAGGTATACCTGCCCATCCCGGGTGCCGGAGCGGCCAAGGAAGTTCCGGTTGAAGGTTCTTAAGGAAACGCCGCCGGAATTGGGGGAGAAGCCCATCCCGATGCAGGGGCCGCAGGCGCATTCCAGCAGCCGCGCGCCGCCGGCGAGAATGTCCGACAGGGCGCCGCAGTCGCTGAGCATGGTCAGCACCTGCCGGGAACCGGGGGACACAGACAGGCTGACGGAGGGGTGAATGGTCTTGCCCTTCAGCATGGCGGCGACCTTCAGCATATCGTACAGAGAGGAATTGGTGCAGGAGCCGATGCACACCTGATCGACCTTCACATCCTTCAGCGTCTCCACGGCCACCACGTTGTCCGGGCTGTGGGGGCAGGCGATCATGGGCTTGAGGGTGCTCAGGTTAATGTCGATGATCTTATCGTATTCCGCGTCCGGGTCGCTGGACAGGGGAACGTAGTCCCCTTCCCTGCCCTGCGCTGCCAGGAACTTTCTCGTGACCTCGTCGGAGGGGAAAATGGAGGTGGTCGCGCCCAGCTCGGTCCCCATGTTGGTGATGGTGCCCCGCTCCGGGACGGACAGGGTGGCAACACCCTCGCCGCCCCACTCGATGATCGCGCCCACGCCGCCCTTGACGGACAGAATCCGCAGCAGCTCCAGGGACACATCCTTGGCGGTGACGTAGGGTCTGAGCCTGCCCGTCAGGTTCACCTTGTACATTTTCGGCATGGTGATATAGTACGCGCCGCCGCCCATGGCCACCGCCACGTCCAGCCCCCCCGCGCCGAAGGCCAGCATACCGATGCCGCCGCCGGTGGGGGTGTGGCTGTCGGAGCCGATGAGGGTCTTACCGGGCTTGCCGAAGCGCTCCAGATGCACCTGATGGCAGATGCCGTTGCCCGGGCGGGAGAAATACACGCCGTGCTTGGCGGTGACGGTCTGCAAATAGCGGTGATCGTCGCTGTTTTCAAAGCCGCACTGGAGGGTGTTGTGGTCGACGTAGGCAATGCTCAGTTCCGTCTTCACTCTGGGAATGCCCATGGTCTCGAATTCCAGATAGGCCATGGTGCCGGTGGCGTCCTGGGTCAGGGTCTGGTCGATGCGCAGCGCCACCTCGCTGCCGGGGGTCATGTCTCCGGACACCAGATGGGATGCAATGATTTTCTGTGCAATTGTCTTACCCATGATTTATGAATCCTCCCAACATGTGCTTTTTCGCGTTTTCGATATGCTTCGCCATCAGGCTTTCCGCCAAATCCGCGTCGCCGGAGGCCATGGCGTCGAAAATCGCCTTGTGCTCCTTCCGGGTGTTGACGGTGCGGGACCAGTCCTCCATGGAAATGCGGCGGTAGCGCCGGGTTTTCCGGTGCAGCGGAATCAGCGTGTCCATGATCACGGTGCGCTTGCTCAGGTAGCAGATCAGGTCGTGGAACTGTTCGTCCACCTGCCGCAGCTGCTCCGCGTCCCCCTTGTCATAGTAAAAGTCCTGAAGGTCGACAATGTGGGTCAGCTCGGCAAGTCCCTCGGGGGTCATGTTCTTCGCGGCGTAGTAGGCGGCAAGCCCCTCGATGCGCTGGCGGATGTTCATGATGTCCTCCAGGTCTTCCTCGGTGATGCCCACCACCCGGGAGCCTTTTCCGGTGTCCTCAATGAGCCGCTCCTGTTCCAGGCGGCGCAGCGCATCCCGGATGGGGGTGCGGCTGACGCCCAGCTGGTCAACCAGCTTCAGCTCCGTCAGAATCTCTCCCCGGGGATAGACGCCCTGAATGATGTCATTCTCCAGCTTCTCGAAGACCTGATCGGCCAGAGACGTGGTTTTGAATTGATTCATATTCTTCTCCTTACCCTCTTTCGGCAAAGTCCGGGGCAAGCTGCCGGATTTTCTCTTTCAGCTCCCGTTCCGTCATGACCGTCTGGCGGCCGTCCTCGTACTGCCGGTCTACCCACTCCTTCATGGCGACCACCAGCGGCGACTTTTTGTCCAGCTTTTCGCCGTCCTCCAGGCCGTAGGTCTGGTTGATCCAGTAGGCGACGCCCGCAAGGCCGGAGGTTTTGCTGATCTGCACCGTGGCGGGCTTGTTGAGGATTTTCTTGGTGTCGAAAATGGTGTAAATTTCCTCGTCCTTCATCAGCCCGTCGGCGTGGACGCCCGCCCGGGTGACGTTGAAGGCACTGCCCACAAAGGGCGTCATGGGTGGGATACGATAGCCGATTTCATTTTTGAAGTAATCGGCGATTTCCGTGATGACCGTGGTGTCCATGCCGTCCAGAGATCCCCGCAGAGACGCGTACTCGAACACCATGGCTTCCAGCGGCACATTGCCCGTCCGCTCGCCGATGCCGAGCAGGGAACAGTTGACGGCGCAGGCGCCGTAGAGCCACGCCGTGGAGGCGTTGGCCACGCCCTTATAGAAATCGTTGTGTCCGTGCCATTCCAGATGCTCGCTGGGGACGTCGGAATAGTGCTGCAAGCCGTAGATAATGCCTGCCACGCTTCTGGGAAGCGCCGCCTCGGTGAAGGGAACGCCATAGCCCATGGTATCGCAGGCGCGAATCTTCACCGGCACCCCCGCTTCCCGGCTCAGCCG
>ENA-OWPN01002590-OWPN01002590.1-human-gut-metagenome-genome-assembly--contig:-NODE-2590-length-10636-cov-13.390133_pt1 | contig 10636 bp, 4 predicted proteins | sample MGYA00248266_ERZ651850 | MGnify/ENA primary metagenome ERZ651850 (study PRJEB26924, sample SAMEA4378296) | human gut metagenome | biome: human gut; feature: human-associated habitat; material: faeces... | reverse complement strand
GATAGGCGGCGCGGCGGGCTTGGTGCTGAGCTTTATCGCCAAGTGGCTGATACCGGTGATCTTCGCGTCCCGTGAGCTACGGTGCGTGCTGCCCTGGTGGCTGGCGGTCTGCGGCGTGGTGTTTTCCGGCTGCGTAGCCATTGCCGCCGCATGGATCCCCGCCCGCAAGGCAACGCTTATCAGCCCCAACGAAGCCATCCGCTCTGAGTGAGGTGACGATATGAAAAAGATATGCTGTATAGTGCTGACCGTACTCTGCATCCTGCCGTGCTTGGCAGGGTGTGGGAAAGCAAATGCTGTCAATGAAGAGCCGCTGATCCGCAGCTTCGTGATCGGCAACAGCACGGCGGAGATTCAGACCCGGACGGAGGATGGCGAGACCCGCTATGTGATCGCCATTACGCTGCCGACGGACACGGATTTCAATAGCTGTGCCGCAAATGTAGAGCTTGCCCCGGATGCGGTGCTTTCCATGGATAGTCCTTGTATCGTGAACGAGCTGGGTGGGCGGCCTATCCTGAATTTGACATTGCCGGAGCGTGATTTAGTGGTTACCTGCGGTGAGCAAAGCCAGACGTACAGTTTTCAGGTCGGATTAGAATGAGAGATAATTCAATGAAAAAGATATCAATTATTTTTACAGTGCTTATTATCGCACTGCTATTAACGCTGACAGCCTGCGGACAGCAGGTAGACGAACCCGCCAGCTCTGATGGTGCATCGACAAACGCAATATCTTCTGTAAATGTTAATGGGAAGGAGTGCCGCGTTGATGCTGTGAAAAACCCCGGCGGCCAGGAAACCGGGATGCTGTTCAGCATTTCCATCCCGAAAGCGGCAGTTCAGGATGAGACGAACGTCACACTGACGCTGGAGCTTGGCTCTGGTTGGTCGATTTCAGAGGATAGTAATTGTATAGTCCAGATGGATGGCAGCAATGTCATTGTGGATTTGAGTGAAGAAGCGCCGTTAATTATCGTAAAGGCTGACGCCATGGATAAGACACGCTGCTACCATCTGGCTGTAGAATAGCAGGAAGTTTTATGTTTTCTGTTCTGATTTTACGGAGGTGATGCCAGTGGGTTAATTGAAGAACCGCAACGATATGTAAAAAAGAAGATTTTAGAAAGGACAGCATATGAAAAAAATGATTTCTCGGCGCCTCGTAGCGCTCTGCATGGCGTTTGCCATGATGTTCTCTCTGCTGACTGTTGTTCACGCGGAAGGCTCTAACGATGGTCTGTCTGCTCCTACTACTCATACCGAGGTAGCTAAGCCGGCCACGATCAACTCCATTTCTGTTGGATCTGCGACTGCCTATTATGAGACGGACGATAACACCGGCAATACCACTTACATCCGTGCCTTGCTGACCGGCAAGACCGAGTATGACCTGAAGAACGCTACGGTTACGGTCAATCTGACGAACAGCAGTACTACAGTTGCTCTGGACGGTACCGCTATTACCGGTGGTACCACAACTCGTACCTTCACAACGGACCTGATGAATAAGGCACATACCCTTACCATCGGTTCGGTCGATTATGTTCTGGCGGCCGGTCTGCCCAGTGGTCAGGTTGCCGTCAATGCCAATGATCCTGTGGGCTTCTCTAATGTGAATTTTGATGATGCCCTTATGACCGTATCTGGTGCTAATGTCCAGAATCCCTTCATGGGCAACACCTACTTTGTCAATAGAAACACGAGCTGGACCTTTATCAATTACTTTGTTACCGGCATTCTTCCCAGTGACTCTTCTTTGGATGACATTGTAGCCACTTATACGTTGAGCGATGGCGCGACTTTGTCCGGTGCCGGTGCCGAAGCTGTAACTTCTACGGGTTGTACATTCGACTTTACTGTCAGCAAGATTATCACTATCACCAATGGCACCGAAAGCCGCAGTTATAATGCGGAACTTGCCATTGATGGTCAGTCTGTTATCGTTCAGGAAAAGGACGGCGTCCGCAACTATGATATTAATCTGACCGAGGTTGTTAATTCTACCTATTATGCTGATGCAGCCATTAAAAATAAGGTCGATGCTATCGCGACTGCTTGGAACGCCTATATTGCTAATCCCCATACATTTAATGCTGGAACCAGCGTTATGACCATTTTGCAGGACTTTGATACATGGGCTCATACTACAACAAAGCCTGGATCCAGTGAAAAGTATTTTACCGGTGACTCTGACTTTGGCGGAGGTACCTATCTGTCCAAGCTGAATGGCTTAAACTGGAACGATTGCGGCAATCTGGCTGGATATATGTATACCAACGATGCCAACGGTTACTACTGGACAGCCGCCGACAATCACTCTACGATTCCCTCGGTTGGTGCCGCTGACATGGTCTTCACCAGCTCTACGCGAATTGTATGGTTCTATACGGTGAACTATTGGAACTGGTTCTAATATCTACAGGGGCGCGTGTTAATATGCGCTAAATGACTCAGATGTGTGGGCGGGCGGAATCCGCCGCCCGCCCACACATCAATCTTTCTAAATGGAAAGGGGACCCCCAACAATGAAAGCAATTCGGCGCATCCCGGTATTCTTACTGGCTTTGATGATGCTCCTTTCCTGTATCACGCCGGCACACGCGCTGGAGTCCCAGTATACCCTGTGGCCGGTTTTCAGTCCTATTTATGATGATTACTATATAGCGAGCCATGGCTTTGTCCACTTTGAGGGATGGGACAAAGGCGTGTTTTTCACCGCAATCAAAAACAGCTATGTACAGCTAACACTACCAGAAGGAACGAGTAACTTCAATTTAACGCCCTCGTACTATACCGGCACGGTGGGTGCGCCTGGCTGGGCAGATACAGGCATTCGCTTTGAAGATAGCGCACGACGGTATCGAATCGAGCCGGTGGTCAAGGGAGCAGCGGACTATTCTCAAACACAATTCTGGCGTTTCTATGATGCCAAGTCAGATCGAAGTTTCGTGTTGCCTGTGATCACCATGGTTGAAAACCCCTCCGAAACCGAGGAAACGGTTGATAAGCTTGAGGCATATACTGCCCGAGTGGACAAGTTGATTTCGACCATGAAGCAGTTCGACGAGATATTCGATGCCTTGGTAGACTCGCAAAACAGCGCGTCAGTGCAATATGGTGGTCGCCATCCCAGTGATGTCAACCTGGCCTGTATTGTGGCCAATATGATTCAGAAAGGGTTTGACATTAGGATCGCATGGTCCGATACGCATAGCTATTGGGTAGAGGGTGCTGGCTGGGCGACAGCTACTGCTAAAGACATTATTAAACATTGGACGACCTATAAAGTGCCAGATACGGGTGACAAGCCCGCCTGCAATCCTGGAGATAAGATATCACAACAGAGGATAAAGGAATTGGACATGCTTCTGGATGTGATTGCTCCCTATTATCTGAATTATCTGGAAAACCACCGTATTGCAGAACCCATTATTACCCACTACGAGGTGGACGGTTCGCGAGGTCTGATCGATACCGAGAATAAAACGGTCACCCTGAGAATGCCGGAGGATACGGATTGGAACAGTCTTCCCGAGCCTACGATCATAACCAATGGCGAATGCCAGGTCAACCTATATGCTGGAAGCTTGGGGGGGAAATCTGGAGTAGCCCATTATATGGTAACGCCGGGAGACCGCGCGACGGGAACCTGGTATAACGGCAGTGATACCACCGGATATGGCTTCAAGAAGAATCTTGGACAGGATTGGACGGTTCGGGTTGAAAAGGGAACTCCTTACACAAAGGTACTTACCTTTGACATTGAGACAGACGACGGCAAGGTTCGCTCTGCCCGCATCACGGATGGCGTGAACGGAAGCGACGGGACGATCAAGCTGAATCTGCCCGTCGGAACCACTTTAAACGCTCTGTCCCCTACGGTAGATTATGCCGGTGAGGGATTCTATTATACTGTTAACGGCCAGCGGAGTGACCAGACCGAAAAGATCGACTTTAGCCAGAAGATCAAGCTGGTCGTCTATAGCACAAAGTATGGGACAGAAGCCACATATGACGTTTCTGTCACAGCGGAAAAATCTGCGGAGAATGACATTCTCTCCTATAAGATCGGTGATGCGGTCGGTACGATTTCCGGCAACAGCGTGTCCATAACGATTCCATATGCCACGGACCTTACCACGACAGAGCCGGAGATAACGGTATCCGAATTTGCGAAAGTGACACAGAAGCCCGCAGAGCTTCAGGTCGGTGAAAATCACTATACCGTGACTGCGGAAAACGACGCTGAGAAGGACTATATCGTGACGATCACCCGCACTCCGGTAGCGACGGGGCGACAGATCAAGTCTTTCCGCTATGGCGGGTATAAAGCCACGATCAACGAAGGTACGGCTGAGATCACCATGACGCTGCCAAAGGGTATCTCTCCTGTTTTCGCGCCGACCATCGAAATTTCCGAGTTTGCCACAGTTTCTCCGGCATCCGGCGAAGTGCAGAATTTCAGCTCGCCTGTCAAGTATAAGGTCACGGCACAGAACAAGGCTTCTAAAACTTATACGGTCAAGGTTACGATATCCTCTGAAGCTACTCCCAATAAGTATATAGGCAAGCTTGAGCAGGTTCGTGACAGTATCATCACTCGGTATCGCAGTGAAGCAAATGATGACTGGGAGTGGATGGACCTCGGCTTCTATGAAAACCGGCCAGAAAACTACAATACCTCCGATCACCCCTTCGACATTGCCGCAAAGCTTGCAAAGCTGGACACGACCACAAATGTGGCAATGACCGAGTTTGACCGTACCATCATGATGCTGACTGCCCGCGGTTTTGATTGCACGAAACTCTCGCAGTACAACAATGGAAAACCGTACATCGACAGCAAGGGCAATGAGATCGACAACCTTGTCGCAGCACTCTACAACTATTCCGGTGAGTACACCATCAACGGCCCCATTTTTGCGTTGCTGGCTCTGGACATGGGAACCTACACCATTCCGGAAAATGCCAGATGGACGCGGGAGAACCTGATAAATGTCGTTCTGGACTACGGCAATTATGACGAGTTCGGCATTGACATGGTGGGAGCTATCATGTACTCTCTGGCCCCTTATCAAGAGGATGCAGTTTACGGTGCGCAGATAAAGGAAAAGCTGGATTTGTGTCTGGAGATCATCCTAAGAAAGATGAATTCCGACTTCTCCTTCGGTGGGTGGGGTACGATCAATAGCGAGTCTGCCGCATGGGTCATGATGGGCCTTTGCAGTATGGGCATCGACTGGAATGCCGATCCCCGATTCTCGGATGGTCAGGGTCACAGTGCGCTGCAGCACTGGATGGACAACTTCGCCAACGTAAATGGCGGCTATTTCCATCATACGACCAGCGTGACCAACAATGCTATGGCGACCTATCAGGGCTGCTATGCCACCATGTGGTATCTCACTTTCCTTGAGAAAGGTGGTCAAGGAAATCCCTGCTATTTCTATTACCACCGGTTTCCCTTTGCCCGGCAGCTGTCTAAGGATGCTTCCATCACCGGCTTCGAGATCGAAGGCAAGCAGGGCATTATTACCGAGGATGGTGAAGGCGGCGAGAACACCATCACTGTTACAGTGCCCAACGGTATGCCCTTGACGAACCTGACTCCGAAGGTGACGATGGCGGAAGGCGCGACCTTGCTGGCTCCGAGCCTGCCCACGACCTTTGTGGAAGGCGTTAAGCAGCCGTTTACCGTGCTGGCCGAAGATGGCAAGACACAGAAAACCTATTATGTCACCGTGAAACACGGCGATGTGGGCGCTTCCGGTGCCGAGTTGGATGCCAGCAGCATTAAGCTGAAAAACGGTGTACTGAACGTAATGGACATTCTGGAGAAGAAAGTCACCAAGGCGTCCGATGGAGCAACGGAGATCCTGCTTACGGTGAGAGCCGGTGTGGATACCTCAAAGATGTATCTCAGCGCCAGCATCTCCTATGCAGCGACAGTTGATCCCTCTCTGGATGGTAAGGATGCGATGAACTTCTCCAACTGGCAGACCTTCACCGTGACCTCCGGTGACGAGACGGTGCAAAATATCTACCGGATCAAGATTGTGTCCAAGGCGCAGGCGGAGATCACCAGCTTCCGTGTGCAGGCAGGCGACGAGTGGTACAATGGCACCATCGACAACGCCAAGAGCACCATTACTGTCACCGGTGTGGACGATTCCAAGCTGACCAGCACCAAGCTGGTCACGGACATCGAATTCACCGGAAAGACTTGTTCGCCGACCTCCGGTATTGCAGTGGACTTTGCCAATGCAGCCACGTTTACGCTGGGCGGCGACAATGATCTGGCAAGCCGCACCTATACCGTCACTGTGCTGAACAAGAGCGGTCAGCCGATCTCCGCAAAGAGCAGCGGAGGCGACGATGATACGCCCACCACCAGCACAGCGAAAATCACAGGCTTCTCCGTCCTGGGCGTGGAGGGTAAGATCGACCAGAGCGCCGGAACTATCACTGTCACACTGCCGGTGGGAACGAATGTCACGGCGGTCGCGCCGGTCGTTACCGTTCCTGCGGGAGCTGTGGTCAGTCCGGTATCCGGCGAGGTCGTGAATCTTACCAGTCCTTTAACCTATACCGTAACGCTGGGTACGGAGAGCAAAAACTATACCGTCACCGTTATCTTTGAGCGCAGCATTTCCCGGCAGCTCTGGGATAAGGTGACAGAGAACAGCGACGTAGCCGATCATCAGACCAGCTACGGACACAGATTTAATTAAAAAATAGAAAGGAGAGAGCCATGAAAGCAAAAAAATGGCAAAGGACAGTATCCCTGCTCCTTTGCCTGCTCATGGCGATGAGCTTCTTTGTCGTAACCGCGCCAAAAGCATACGCCGACGAAAGCGCAGCGGTTACATGGCCGCAATTGACAAGCTTTACCATGACAGCCAAATACGTGTTCAATAGTAGCACTCCTAGAAAACAGAAAGCGGCTTGTAAAGTAGTAACGTCAACCGCCGAAATCGAAAATTATAACACGATAAGGGAAAAAACAATAAATGGTAAAGCGTATTCCTTTGTTGGCGTGATCAAAATTACGGTTAAGGCACCTGTGAAGGTCGAATATGATCCAGTTACAGAAAAAACTTCAATCACGGATGATCCAGTGGATGTCTATCCTAAGAATCTCATCATTACAGGATATGACACCAAGATCTTGAGACCAAGTTCTGAAAATGAGGATGTAACAATATCTGCTTCTGATAGGATAAATGTTACCAAAAATTCGGAGGATAACAGCTTTTATCAATCTTCGCTTAGCAGTAACATAGGTAACAATTTGAAGCTTACCATGAATAACCAGTTCTATTATTACGACTGCATCGTGACCATAGAAAGCAGTACCAGCGAAAACAAGGTGCCGACCATAAAAGCGGGTCTTAGCAATTTGCTTACTGCCCCTGTGGGAGAAAACCAGGCATGGACGATAGACCTATCTCAAATTTTTGAAGATGCCGAGGGTGATGAGCTGACCTATACCGTAAGTGTTAACGATGGGGATGCGCAGCTGGTAAATGGCTCTACCTATAGTTACACGCTTTCTGGGGAAGCCACGTCTGCCACGCTGGTTTTTAAGGCAAGTGATGGGAAGCTCGAAAGTGAAGCCTATACCGTAACATTGACAAAAGAAGTGATTGCCTATCACGCAATTACCACTTCGACAGAGGGAACTTATCAGTGGAACAGTGCCACCGGAAGCATGGGCAATGTGATCTCTATTGTCGAAGGTGGTCAGCTTAATCAGGTAAGAGTCGGGAGTACAGTAACGATCAAGGCGGAACCAACAAAATATGTAGTTACTGCCGGTGCTGTATATGATGCACAGTTTTCCGCTTGGAAAGTGACTGGTATCACGCTTAATGATGCACAAAGATCCAGCGATACGCTGACTTTTGAGATGCCTGATAATGACGTGACAATTACGGCTGTATTTGTGAAAAAGGGCTCTCTCGTTAAGCTGAAGGCTCAGCCTGTTAAGGATGGAGAACTGAGGTTATACATTAATGCAACTCCAAACAGCATTAACAGCACGTATAGTTCTGACTTGAAAACGCACGTCAAAGATGTGGTGGAAGATGTGGTCATTGCGGACGCACTTGTTTCCGCACGGTTGATAGGAGAGTATAACCCGGCCTCCAGACTGTCCAACTGGGTGATCAAGAACGAGACTTCTGGCGTTGAACTTAGCGCATCGGATATAACCTACGACACGAATACTTACCCTGGGCAACCTGCCGGGGGAGAATCCTATCAGGTCCCGACCTTCAAGGTTGACGGTAAGTCCGAGTATAGTATCACGGCCATCTTCGAGGCAAAGGACTACGGAGCGGTCAACGTCACGGTGAACGACATCAAAATGGGTGAGGCGACAGCTCAGGTTGATGGAGGAGAAGCGTCAAGCAGTCTTACCGTGGTGTACGAGGGTGTCACCGTAAAACTGAAAGCGACGCCAAGGGAAGGCTTTATTTTCAAGAGCTGGAAGGCAAGCTATGGTGATGATGATACTCAGGTTACGATTGCCGACGAGAACGCGGCAGAAACCACCTTTAAGATGCCGCAAACCGGGGAAAAGCCCGTCAACGTGGTTGCCGAGTTTGCGGTCGATCCCAGCTATCTGAGTGAAGACTGTGCTTTGACCGATGTGACCCTGTTGGATAACAATGGCAGCAGTATCGCTTATTATGGCGACCAGGATCTCACGAACTTTACCATCGAGGTTCCTGCCGATACGGATAACGCCAAGCTGGCCGGCATGATCCTGAAGCTGACGGTTTCCGAGAATGCTCAAGTCTTTCAGGATGGATCTGATACACCGTGGGATGCGAACGGACAAGCCTGCAATATGACGCTGGGTACGGCCACAAAGTTCGTCGTGCGTTCGCAGAAGGATCTTGCGGAGGGCTACGAAGGCCCGAAACAGGGGTACACCATCACCATCAACCGCGCCAAGAGCACTAAATGTGCCATTGAAAGCACAAAGCTGGGCGAGGTGGAAGGTACTGTCGATCAGACGAAGAAGACCGTGACCTTCACGGTTCCCGCCGACACCGATGAAAGCGCCGTGGCCGATATGCCGCTGACGTTCAACTGCTCGCAGGATGCTTCCATCAAGCTGAAGGATGCCAAAGAGAACTGGGACAACGGCACAGCCTGCGGCATGGCGCTGAACGAGGAAAAGACCTTTGTCGTTACGGCGGAGGATGGCACCACCATAGCGAAGTACACCGTTGTGATCCATCGTGCCCCCAGCGATAAGAAGGCGCTTACCGACGCGACGCTGGGCGATATCGCGGCTGTGATCAACGAGGACAGCCATGCCGTCACCTTCACCGTCCCCGTCGATACGACGGACAGCACGCTGGGCGAGATGATCCTGAAGTTCACCTGCTCCCCCCGCGCGGCGGTCAAGCTGAAGGGTGCCGACAACAACTGGCCTGATAACGGCGAAGCCTGCAGGCTGGAGCTCGGTGTTTCCGCTACCTTCGTGGTAACGGCCGAGGATACCTCCACGCAGGAGTACACGGTCACGGTCAATCGCGAGAAGCGTACCGAAAGGGCGATCACGGAGGCTGTCCTGACTAAGACGGACGGCACCTCCGTGAAGGCGGATATCAACGAGCAGAACAAGACGGTCACCTTCACGCTGCCTGTGGGCACCACAAATGCCGATGTGGCCGCCATGACGCTGAAATTCACCTGCTCTCAGGACGCTTCCATTAAACTGGATGGTGAAACGAGTGATTGGCCTACCGACGGTCAGCTCTGCGACATGAAGCTGAATGAGGCCAAAACCTTCGTTGTTACCGCTGAGAACGACTACTATACGCAGGCATACACGGTCCTCATTACCAGAGGCAAGAGCAGCGCGAAAGAGATCACGAATGCCCTCCTGCTGGCGAAAGCCGACGATACGACGTCTCTGGCGACGGTAAAGATCGACAACACCAAGAAAACGGTTGACTTTACCCTGCCTGTCGGTACGGACACAAGCAAACTGGGTGACATGATCCTGAAGCTGACGGTTTCCGACGATGCCACAGTGAAGAAATCTGGCGATACGGACAACTGGCCCGCCGCTGGCAAAGCCTGCGGTATGGAACTGGATAAGGCTGCCACCTTCACGGTGACGGCTGAGAACAGCGATAAGCAGGACTACAGCGTGACCATCACCAGAGCCAAGAGCAGCGAGAATGAGATTACTGCCGCTGTTCTGCTGAACCAGACCGGTGACACTACGCCGTTTGCAAAAGCGCAGATCAGCGGAACCAACATCATCTTTACGCTGCCCTCCGATACGAATAAGACCGATCTGAACAGTATCGGGCTGAAGTATCTGAAGCTGACCTATCCGGAATCCGCCACCGCAAAAATGGTGGATGCGACTGGAAAGGACGCTTATGGCGATGCCGATGGTACGGCTAAGTGGCGCAACGGTGACGTAAAGTGCAACATGTCTCTGAACACGCCCGTCAAGTTCATCATCACCGCCGAGGATAACACCCCCAAGACCTACACGGTGGAGATCAAGTACACCGCCCCCAATGCCCCCACCCTGTCCAACGGCTCCGCCACCCGCACCAGCAAGACCGCTGCAACCGTGAAGTTCACCTCCAGCGAGGCG
>ENA-OWPN01002589-OWPN01002589.1-human-gut-metagenome-genome-assembly--contig:-NODE-2589-length-10640-cov-3.402362_pt1 | contig 10640 bp, 8 predicted proteins | sample MGYA00248266_ERZ651850 | MGnify/ENA primary metagenome ERZ651850 (study PRJEB26924, sample SAMEA4378296) | human gut metagenome | biome: human gut; feature: human-associated habitat; material: faeces... | reverse complement strand
AAAACTTTACCATTTTTAAGAAGCTAGCATAATTACTAGCTTCGCAATATTATATATTTACATATATATATATACAATAAATATATAATAAAAAATTATTTAATTAAAAAAACTAAAATCACCAAGAGGGGGTTTATAAACCCCCTCTTAAAAAAAGAGATTTACTTACAACTGTATCCAATAACTAAAACTACTCAGATATTTTTTATCAATAGTGATCACAGCAATCTCCACATCTTTAGAACCATTAGGGTTTTCCTTGTAGACATTTATAATACGTCGATCATCAATATTAGATGTGGACACATTATGAAAAAATATATCCGAAATAGATTGGACTGCATATCTGTCATATATCTGTTTGGAAAAAATAAGTTTTTCAGAATCGTCAAAAACCTCAACTGTTTTGTTCTGACCTTTTTCTTCGATCACAATCTTCATAGATACTCCTATGATAAATTATTAATAAATTTGATATATAAGAGAACCTATTTCTCTTATATTGCAAATGTAATATATACATTTAAATTATTTTAATTTATACTTAAAAAATACGATAACCAAGATAATCTTGGTTATCGTATTTTTTTTATTTATTAGGGATAGCTTGTTGAACTTGATTTTCATTTAATTCTTTTGGTGGTACACTAATAACTAATGTACAATTCCATTTATAAATAGGTCCATGAGGTTTTCCATGTATTGTTAAAACATATTTTGCATATTCAACTATACCTGGAGTTACAGTATATTGCTCTTCTTTATTTTCAACATTAGCTTCTGTATCATCATAATGAAAAACACATTTCATTCCTGGAATTATCAAATAAGGTTTTGCATGTATCCAAGAAAATGTAATATGTTCCATTTGTTCTGACGATATCATAGATAATTTATCAAAAATATTACCTGTTGTACCATCATATCTAGTATTAACTTGACTACTTGTATTAGTTGAAGATGAATTAACTTTTGCGATAATTGTAGATTGAGGATTTAGTGTAATTTTTCCATCATTAGAAACAGTATGAGAAACATCAATAGATGCATCACCTTGTCTAACAGAGACTGCATTACCAATATTTTCAGAACCTTTTTCTGAAGAATTATAAGATTTAACATCAGAAAAAATAACTATATGTAATTCATTATCTTTTTTATTAAAATATTGAGCACCACCATCTACAGATTTTGGTGGTAATTTATAAATATGTAAAATTTCTTCTTTATCAGGATTTGTATCAAATGGTGGATATAAATAAAATCTTGAGCCATCAAAATATTGCGAAATACCTTTTTGATATATTCCATATTTTTCTTGTAAATATGAAAATATATCTTTCATATCCATTAACCCTGGTATTATTACTGTTTCATATTTTTTCTCATTATCTACTGGAGAAATATAAGCATCTTCAATATCAAATAATTTTATAAGATACATACATACTGATTGCATGTTTGTATCAGCTAATATACAATTAACTTTTGTTTTTAATAATTTATGTGAATTTTCAGGAATTAATTGCATATCCAAAGAAATTGGTGTATACAATTGATCTCTATCCAAATCTGTAGACTCTGTTTTTTTCATAAGAGCTGCAGTTGCTTGTTTTTTTATGTCATTTGGATTTGCTAATAATACTTTAAATTCATAAATATCTGGTTCATCATTATTTCCTGGTCCATAAAAATTTCTATCCCATCTAGTTTGTATTAATACGCATTTTAAATCTTGATGATTTTCAATAAGTGATAGAATATCTTGAGGAAAAAATTTTGCTCTAAGCATTATTGTATCAATTGTAGAGCCTATAAAATTTTGTTCAATAGTTAATTGTTCTATTTCTTGAGGTTTTATTTCAATATTTTTATCATGCTGTATAAAAGTGCATTTTAATTCATAAATTGAATCTTTACTACCTGACATTTTCTCATATACTGTATTGCTCAATATTTTTGAAACACCTAGTAACATGTTAAACACCTATAAAAAAGATTCTAAAACATTTTTCGCATTAATTGGTTTATGTTTTAATTTGTTACAACATCTAAAATAACAGCTATATAATTCATTTTTAAACGCCAACATTTTGTTTAATTGATCTACAAATTTACTAAATTCTTTTGTAAATTTAGTATTTTTAAAATGAGCTAAAAAAATATCTAATTTTTCATAAATTTCAATAACATGTTTATCATTCAAAATATAAAAAGAAATATTATTAGAATGCATATCAACCATTTCTATAATGGTACTGTATGATCTAGCCATAGGATCACCAAAGTGTTCTAATAAAACTTCTGGAGTTTGATCATTAGTATTAAAACGTGGTTGTTTTGAAAATCTTGCAAAAGGATCTGTTGGTCCTTTATCTATATATGGAGCATTCATAGGAATTGTATAGTATTCTGGAATTTTTGTATATGACAATTTTGTTCCAGTTGGATATTTTTTTTTACTAAATTCATAAAAAATATCTTTAAAAAATGGCGTAACAAAACGTTTTCCATTTTCTAATATAAACGAAAATAATTCCCCACTTTTTGTATTTTCCAAATTTTTAGAAAAATATGGATCAAACATACTTTTCTCCTAAGTAATAGATTTTATAGCAACATCTATTATACCTAAATATAAAGGACCATAATAAAACAATTTATCTTTTGATAATTTTCTAAAATTAGAGACACAGATACTCACTTGATTTGCATCTATTGTACCTGAAGTAATATACTCATAAATAATTTTTTCTATTTCTGTCATTTGATTTGACAAACCATTATAAAAAACACTATCAAAAATATAATAACCATCTATTTTTGTCAAATTAGTATTATCATTATTATTATCATTTTCTGGAATCATAGGTTTTTTAATACATGGTGGTATTGTTGAACATGGTGGTTGCTTAAAAAATGTATGATGATGATTATGATGTATATTTGGCTTATAGTAATAAATGTGATAATGAGTATGGTCATCATTTGGATCACAAAGTTCTTCTTCATCTATGTCACAATTTTGTTGTGCTTTAAAAATTGGGTCTAGTTCATTTATTGTATAAACTTTTGTTTTATTATTTGTATTATTTTTATTTATTTTAGAACTATTTTCAATAAGAATTTCAGAATCATTTAATAAAACAACATATTCTTTATTTGTTAATCCATTGAGTTGAGTTCCAAAAATACCATCTATTTTTTTAGATGTTGTACAAAACTTTTTCAATGATTGTATATCACTATGTTTTAAATCTGTAAATATACTCCAAATAGTATCTAAATAATCATCTACTATAACTAATTGCATTGGTCTTTTTTTAATAACGAATGTATCATTTTTTTTCAACATAAATTTAACAACATACGGATCATATATACCATCTGGTCTCAAATATGATTCAACTAATTCATTGTAAAAAATATGATTATAATAAATAGACAATGATTTTCTTATTTCTCTTAATTTTTCTAACGTTATATAACTACTATGTTTTAAAAGTGTTAATTTTTCACCTAAACATTTTTGTATATCAAATACTGATGAAGATCGAGTTCTACTTTCTAAAATTTTTCTATCATCAGCATTTAATCTACTACGTAAAATAAAATTTATTCGATGATACGAACCTTGTCTTAATGATAATGGTTCTATATGTGTAATAACAAATAAACCAATTGCATCATGTATTTTATATACAAATAAATCACCAACAGTAGGTTCAAATCCAGGATATGTTATACCTTCACCGGAAAAATTAGCTATACCTTTTTCTGAATCCCATGAAAAATTAAATTGCGATTCTGTTCTAAACTCAAAATTTATGATCTGTTCTAAATCAATATGACTATCATGTTCAATAAAATCGGTATCACCAAAAGAAGTTCTCTCTCTATCATCTGGCAATAATTGTTTATAATACGTAACTCTTATTGGTGTACCACTTACATATTGCATTAATGTTCCATGTAATTCATGGTAACGTTGCTCATCAAATGATGTTTGATATACAAATGATTTATTGTTTGCTTCATTTCTAGCTATAATAGTATCATCGGGTCTTTGATATTGAGGTGTTGGTTCAACTAAAGTTGTTATATCCGGTGGAACTTTTTGATTATCAAAATTCCTATCATCGCTGTATTTCTGATCTTCTTGTGATGAAGTTTGCATATAAGACCCTTGGTGTGATATAATTCCCATTATCACTTCCTCCATTTATAATATTGTTAATATCATTATCATTTCTTTTATCAAAAAAATCTGGATATCTTTCAATGATAAAATCCCATTTTGGATTTAAATAATTTAAATCAACCATTTCAGATATAACAATATGAAATCTTTTTGATTTATCTTTACTTTTTAAAACAATATTCATTTCATCAATATCCCAACCAAGTTCAGATTTATTATATTGCACATCGTTTCTAAATACGGATATATTAAATAAACAATCATCTTCATATGACTCGCAAGATTGAATTCCAATAATTTCTCTAACTATTGGATGTAATGTATAATTATCTACAATTTTATCAAATAAAGAAATTCTTGTTTCATCTAATGCAGCTCCATGTTCATCTTCATCTAATGTTACAGCTATAATCCAAAAAGGTCTTTGAGTATATTCTTTAAAAGAACTGTTTTGTGGTTCTCTCCAATCATCATAAAACGGACTTTGAAATAAAAAATCATATCCTTTATATACATTTTGCCAATATTCATAGGTTGTTTTTTCTAAATGAGATTTAACAAATTCAATATTTCGAATATTATAATTAATTTCTTGACCTATAGGTAAATATTGTACAGGTACCATATTGTTCATAATAGTAATTGGATACATCATTGTATAAAAAGCTGGTCTAGCAAATTGTAATGTAAGTGTAAATGGTACTGTAAAAGATACTGTACCTTCATTATCATTATTTTCTTGAGGTTTTTCAGCTGTTAATTCAATATCTTTTAAAATTTGACATGAACATTTCTTAAAAATTATTTCTTTATCAGTATTCGTTCTATTTACACGTTTACTTAATTTTAATAATGATCCAACTAATAAATATTCGTCAAAATTTATTTTTGTCAAATCAAAATCTCTTAATTTAAATAATCCATAAAGTTTTCGTATAACTTCATTATTTATAGGTAAATCATACATTATATCAGATACATACCAGGTATTTTCTCCACCATGCATCTCATAATGTGCACTCATCATTGTAAATGCAGTAGTTCTAGATAAAAAAGTAAAATTAATATTTAATGTAATTACACAAGGAACTTCATGTAAATAAACAAATATACCTGCATCAGGATCAGCAAACATAGCTCTATCTAAAGATAATTGTTTTGCAGGAAATCCATATCCTGGATTATATTTAAAATTTAACATCTCCCATTTTGTATTCTCAGGATTTAAACTTACATCAACATCAACATCAACTCTATTTCCATTTATATTTATATTTTTATATTTATCTTTAGTTTTAGATGTTGCACTAAAACCATATTTAATAAAAATATTATCTTTTATAACTGATGTTAAACCAAAGTCTTTAATAGTCTGATGTATTTGCTGTCTTACTATAGGTTGTAAAACGTGTCTAGGGAATTCTTTTACAGGAATATCAAAAATAGGCATTTTTTTTCTCCAAATTAAAATTTTTATTTATTTTTCTATATCTATAGCATGAAAACAACTTAAGGAGATAAATTATGAATCTCGAAAATTCGGTTAAAGATGATCAAATTATTTCTATTGAAGAACGTAAATTTCAATCTACAAAAAAATTAGTTATAGGTATTTCAGGAAAAAAATTAGTTGGAAAATCAACAATTGCAGAGATGCTTATTAAAAGAGCAAATCATCTTCCTTTAAAAATATGTAATTATGCATTTGGTGATCCTGTTAAAGAAGAAGTTTCTGAAGTATATAAAATCGATAAAGAATTGTGTTACACACAAGAAGGTAAATTATCAGAAGTTACATTTGAAATGGATATTAATGATCCTAGAGTTCCAAAAACAAATGATTGTGTCCATTTTACATCAGAAAATTCTCAAATTGAAAATAACATGCATAAAACTACTGTAAGAAGATTATTACAATGGTATGGGACAGAATATGCCCGTAAAAAAAATCCAAATTATTGGACAGAAAAAACTGAAGAAAAAATAGTTGAATTATTTGATTTATATGATATTGTAATTATATCTGATGTCCGTTTTCCAAATGAAGTAAACTCTATAAAATCATTCCCGTTACATTATATTTGTAAAATACTTCCTTATAATAATTATCCATATTTTAATGATACTCATCCATCTGAAACAGCGTTAGATAATATAAATATAACTTATGATAATATATTTTCTCCAAAATATGGAAAATTTCATTTACGTTTAGTTACTAATAAAATATATTCAAATGTTATAGTACCCTTTATAAATTCATTAGAGGAATACTAATAATATAAAGTGGTCTAGACCATCTTTTGAAAGATGGTCTAGACACTTATAACAATACAAAATTAAAGAGGTTGAAAATATGGCTACAAATCTCTCTAATGGAAGAGTTGTATTTGGAAATGGATCAAAAACGTATTATGTTGTTGAAAACAACGTATACCCAACAAAAGAAATAGCTACAAAAAATTTAACAAAAATTTTTAAACATGAATCTATTGCAAAAAAATTTATTTCTGAATTAAAATCTTTTAATTATTTTAATTATATTACAGCTATGGTACAAAGTGGTAATAATTTAAGTGAAGTAGTAAATGCTTTAAATGCAGCTTACAATACTGATATAAATATTTCGTGTGAATTAGCTGTTGATATATCTAGTCTTACATTTACTCAAAATGAAGAAACTAAATTACCAGCTTTAATATTTAGTGGTGATGGTAAACAAGATACTATTTTTACAATAAAAATTACACCTTTAAATTGCAAATTTAAAGGAACATTATCATCTCCAGAAACTGAACACTCTACAGCTTATGAATTTACAGGAACTGGATATGAAGAATTAAATAATGAATTTGCTAACATAACTTTAATTCCTATTTTACAAAATGATGTTTCACTCAAAATTGAATATAAAGTATCAGAATTTGAACCATCTGAGTATACACTTATATCAAATATAGAAATAACTGATGTAAAACCAGCATTAATAGATGGTGAAATAACATTTGATTGTTCTGCTACAAAAATATTTCATGGTAAAGAAAATGATCCAATTTCTATCACAGCATCTGGTTTAATCGGTGATCATACTCCTGTTACAATTCAATTAACTTGTGAAAATGCATCATTTAATGAAAGTGAAACTACAAAATCTTTTACAGTATCTTCTTTAGAAGAAATTAATCCAGAATTAGAAAATATAGTATTCACACCTTCAACTGACTCTGGAACTGTAAAAATTATATTTACAGCAACAAATAATGAACAAACACAAATTGGAAATAAAGAAATTTCATTATCTATTATAAAAGCTGGAAATTTATTAATGGATCAAACATTAGATAATAAAATTTCTTATATAAATGAATGGAAAACTTTAGGAGCTTTAACTTTTACAACTAATGGAGATGTTTCAACTGCTGATAACTGGTCAATAAAACTTACTCCGACAAATTGCAAATTTAAAATAAATGAAGATGACACTGAACATGATAATGTATTGAACATATCAGCCACAGATTTAAATGATCTCAATACAAAAATTACAAATTTATCTATTTATGGAACTGTAGCTGGAGATGCCAAAATTGAAATATCTATGAATTGTGATGGTGTCGAATCTACTGACGAACTTAATTATACAATAAAAAATAAACCAAATTTAAGTATAAATGATAGTTCTTTAAATAAAACACTTATTACAACTATTGAAAATCAATTAGGTTCATTAACATTAGATGGAACTATAGATGAAGGAGATACAGTAATATTTAAAGTAGCTCCAAATCAGTTTATTTTAAAAGGTCTTAATTCTAATGCAACTACTGAACATACGTCAGAATTCACATTTGAAGCAACCTCAATTGATTCATTCAATACTGAATTTTCTCAATTAGTTGGAAAAACAAATGAAGTAACATCTCCAACATTGACTTTTACATATGAAATAAAATATAATAATGAAATTTATTTTACACTTGATGAACCAATTTCAATACAATTTTCTGTTGTTCAACAAGCGAATTTAACTACTTCATTAACTCCGATTCCATTAGTTAAGAATGTTAAAAGTTCTGGTATGCCATTTACAATAAATGGAACTTCACCAGAAGGACATCAAATTGAATTGACTATAACACCAACAAATTGTACGATTAGCAAAACAAATGAAGAAGAACAAAAAGGTGATCCTATTATTTTAACAGGTGAAAATGTAGAATCATTATCATCACAAATAACTGAATTGTATGTAACAGCAACTGAAATATCAGACTGTAAAATAGTATCTACTATAGCTGTTAAAACAACAAATTACACAAAATCATCAACAACAAATTTTGAAGTTACAAATGCTCCACAATTAGGTGATATAACATTTACACAAAATGGATCAGAAACATTATTTACTGATAGTGAAAATCAAAATATTGTATTTACAGCAACTGGAGAAATTGTAAATAATTTAGTTCCTTGTAATTGTGAAATTACTTGTACCAATGCTACAATGGGTGGCAGTATTTCATCAGCTGCTGCTTCGCATACCTGGTCTGCTAATTCATTAGAAGAAATCAATAATGAATTAAATAATGTGGAATTTACAATTACTGGTTCTAGTGGTGACACTGTTGATGTAACAATATCTGTTTCAAATTCAGAATCAACAAAAATTGCGAATTTTGAACATTCTTATAATATCAAAACTTTAGGTAATGCTACTATTACAATACCAGAATTGACTGATTTAAAATATGGAAGTGAAGAACCAAATACTCCTATTGCTATAACTGCAACAGGTAATATGAACGATACTACAGAAGCTAAAGTTTCTATAAAAATTACAAATGGTAATGTTTCTGGAATAGTAGAACAAGAAGGTTCTTCTGAAACATATGAATTTACTATAAATGCTATCAATGAAATAGATACCAAATTAGCTGCAGTAGTTATTACACCAACAGTTAATACTGGAAACTGTAAAATAACAATTAATGTTACATCAAATACATTTGAAAATAAACTTATGGGAACGGCGTCAAAAGAAGGATCTATAATTGATAGTTCTGTAGCCTAATTTATATAAATAATTATGATAATAGAGAAGTAGTGTTTTGCACTACTTCTCTATTATCATAATTAAAAAATCCATTTCACATATCTAATATGCATTTAAAACAAAAATTCACAATAAGGAAAAATATATGTTTAAAATTAATGCAATGGATGTTATTGGCCCCCAACCTAATATTTTTATAACATATTTGAATACTGGAACTCTTTTAGACATAGCACTTGGAACACCTGCAAAATGTAAAAATAATTATGTTTTTAATGGTGGATTATCAAATATACTTGGTATAGGTGGAAGAAGTCAAACATATAAATCAACTATAGCTGATAGTATTGTTGCTAGAGTAGCTAGTATTTATCCAGATGTTCAAGTACTTATATTTGATAGTGAAAATAGCAAACCTGGCTTAAAAAGATATAATGATTTTGCATTATTTAACATGGATTTGACCGATAGAATACGGTTATTTGATACTACTACAGATGATTTAAACAGTATTTATGAAAAAATAAAAGCTATTGTCGAATATAAAAAGAAACATGAAAAAGAGTTACTCATTGAAACACCATTTTTAGATAAAGATGGAAAAAATATTAAAATAATGTTACCAACAATTTGTTTAATTGATAGTTTTACTGTTGCAAAAGTAAATAGTGAAATAGAAAATATAGAAAAATCACAACTTGATAGTAGTGATTTAAATACATTATGGATGAAAAGTGGTAAAAATAAAACTATTTTTATGAGACAAATTGTACAATATGCTAGAAGTGCAAGTATTTATTTTATTCTTACTGCTCATATTGGAGAAAATAAAGATTTAAATGCTTCTCCATATATGCCAATAAGAAAACAAATGCAATTTATGTCTCAAAAAGATAGATTAAAAGATGTTGGATCACAATTTGAATTTTTAACTAATAGTTTTTTTTATACAAATTCTCCAACTATTTTAACATCTGGTAGTGGAAATAATAAAGAATGTTATTATCCATCTATATTTAATAATGCTGTAGAATTAAATAAAGTTGAATTAACTATAACTAGAAATAAAGTAAATATATCTGGAATTTTAGTTCCAATGATTATTTCTCAATTTGAAGGTATCGTAGATCCACTAGTATATGTGGAATATTTAAAGGATCACTGTGATAAAGTAAATGATGTATTTACTCAAAAAGGAGCAAATATGTCAACATTTATTTATCCAGATGTTTCATTCACGAGAAATACTATAAGAGAAAAATCAAAAAAAGATTATAAACTTACAAAAGCTTTAGAAATTTGTGCACAATTCAAATGATCTCTTTGCATCTAAAAACAAAATTTGCAATAAACAATACTTTTACACGCTGCTCAGAAGGGCATCAT
>ENA-OWPN01002584-OWPN01002584.1-human-gut-metagenome-genome-assembly--contig:-NODE-2584-length-10671-cov-4.211096_pt1 | contig 10671 bp, 6 predicted proteins | sample MGYA00248266_ERZ651850 | MGnify/ENA primary metagenome ERZ651850 (study PRJEB26924, sample SAMEA4378296) | human gut metagenome | biome: human gut; feature: human-associated habitat; material: faeces... | reverse complement strand
CTTTGTCAGGAATTAATCTTCAAACTGACAACTATTTTCAGTACACTTCAAACGCCTTTACGTTCAATTCAAAACGCACTTGCGTTTAAGATCAAACGTAAGTGCGTTTTACTTCAAACGCACTTACGTTTTAGGTCAAACGCCCTTGCGTTTTTTTCTTGTCTGCTTTTTATGCAGAAAATAAGAACAGTTTTCTTTACTTTGCATGAAATTGATAACTTTGTGAAACTTATATCTTTTAAATGTTCAATTTTTAACAAGTAACAACATGAATGATTCTTTTTTGGAAACACGACAGGTCGTAAAACGGTATGCCAACCATACGGCGCTGGATGGAGTAAGCATCGCAGTGCCCGAAGGACAGGTATTTGGTTTGCTGGGACCCAATGGGGCAGGAAAGACCACGCTGATTCGTATTATCAACCGTATTACAGCTCCCGATGCCGGTGAGGTGTGGTTTGACGGACGACTCTCACGCCCGGAAGATATTTATTCCATTGGCTATCTTCCCGAAGAACGTGGACTTTACAAAAAAATGAAGGTGGGCGAACAGGCCATCTATCTGGCACAATTGAAAGGATTAAGCCGTCAGGAGGCCAAGAAAAGACTAACCGACTGGTTTGAGCGCTTTGAAATTATGCCTTGGTGGAACAAGAAACTGGAGGAACTTTCCAAAGGTATGCAGCAGAAAGTGCAGTTTGTCATTACCGTGTTGCATCGTCCCCGCCTGCTGATTTTCGACGAACCGTTTTCAGGCTTTGACCCGGTAAATGCGGAACTGCTGAAAAGAGAAATCCTGAAATTGAAAGACGAGGGACATACCATTATCTTCTCTACGCACAACATGGCTTCTGTGGAGGAAATCTGCGACCATATTGCACTAATCAATCATTCAAAGGTGGTGTTGCAGGGAGCGGTAACAGACATTCGTTCACGTTATAAAAGCAATCAGTATGAACTGATGATGCAGTCTTCGAAACCGTTACAGAATTCGGATACCTTTGAAATTGTCAGCAGTGAGGTGCAGGATGAGCAGACGGTAAACTATAAACTGCGGAAGCTCACTTCCATTTCCAATTCTGAGTTATTGTCACTTGTAGGTGCGCAGGGCGAAATCTGCAAGTTTACCGAATGTATCCCTTCCATGAACGATATCTTTATCCGTACGGTAGAGGGGAAAATCTAATCAAAAAAATAAATCTTTCAGTTATGAACAAGACATGGATTATTATTCAGCGTGAATTCATAAACCGGGTAAGCAAAAAGTCGTTTATCCTGCTTACCATATTGATGCCGTTCATTTTTGCGGCACTTATTTTTGTCCCGTTGTGGTTATCCACGGTCAAGGGCGGAGACCAGAAACAGGTAGCCATTATTGATGCCACCATGAAATATCTTCCTCAGTTTAAAGACGATGAATCCTGGCATTTTGTGGGAGTTCCCCAGATGGAAGCCTCTTTTCGAAGTGACTCCACACAGTTTGATGCCGTGGTAGAAATCAAGGCCGACCTGGCTGAACATCCGGAGGCCGTAACGATTTATTCGCGGAAAGAAGTTCCTAACAGTCTTTCGCGCCTGGTGAGTGAGACGCTTGACGAGCAGGTACGTCAGGACAAGCTGCTGCATTATGACATTCCGCAGTTGCCTTCCATCATGCAGGATGTGAACCGCAAGTTGAATATCCGCACGGTAAAATGGGGAGAAGACGGGAGTGAGAGTGAATCCAACGCAGGAGCGGCTATGGCAGCCGGTATGGTGCTGACTTTTCTGATTTACATGTTTGTGATGTCATACGGAGGTATGGTTATGCAAAGTGTGATGGAAGAAAAGACCAACCGCATTGTAGAAGTGATTGTTTCTTCTGTTAAGCCCTTTCAGTTGATGATTGGAAAAATTATCGGTATCGGACTGGTCGGTGTGGCACAGCTGGCTATCTGGGCGGTGTTGATTATAGTATTGTTGGCTGTAGCCGGGGGAATCTCTGGTAGTTCGCCCGAACTGATGGGAGGAGCATCTGGTTTGCTGGCAACTCTTCAGGGACTGAATCTGGCCAAGATGGGAGGACTCTTTGTCTTGAACTTTATCGGAGGGTACCTGGTGTATGCTTCCATATTTGCAGCTATCGGTGCGGCCATCAACGGGCAGGAAGACTCTCAGCAGTTTATGATGCCGATTGTTCTTCTGTTGATTTTTGCCCTCTATGCAGGTATTTACAGCTCCGATAACCCCGACGGACCGTTGGCTATCTGGTGTTCCATGATTCCGTTTACTTCACCTATTGTCATGATGGTGCGTCTGCCTTTCGATGTACCGGTGTGGGAAACGATGCTGTCTGTAGTTATTCTGTACGTTGCCGCTTTCGGCATGATTTGGATAGCCGGAAAGATTTATCGGGTAGGTATCCTGATGTATGGAAAGAAACCTTCTTTCAAGGAAATGATTCGCTGGATTACGTATAAGTAAGTTATAGTAATTATCATAAAAAAGCGTTCCGGATTCGAAATCCGGAACGCTTTTTTATGGTGAAAATTATTTTTATTCCTCTTCTGCCTCTAACAACAGTTCCATTACCTGGCAGGCCGATTTAGCTACGGAAGTACCCGGACCAAAGATAGCCATTACACCGGCTTTATACAAGAAATCGTAGTCCTGTGCCGGGATGACACCACCTGCAAAGACCAGAATATCTTCGCGGCCCAGACGTTTCAATTCGGCAATGATTTGCGGAATCAAAGTCTTGTGTCCGGCAGCCAATGAAGAAACTCCCACTGCATGAACGTCGTTTTCTACAGCTTCGCGAGCGGCTTCTTCCGGAGTCTGGAACAACGGGCCCATATCCACGTCGAAACCACAGTCCGCAAATCCGGTAGCTACTACCTTGGCACCACGGTCGTGTCCGTCCTGTCCCATCTTGGCAATCATGACACGCGGACGACGGCCTTCTTTCTTCGCAAATTCTTCGGTCAGTTCGCAAGCCCGTGCGAAATCTGCATCCTTTTTACTTTCTGATGAATACACGCCTGATATTGTTCTGATAATTGCTTTATAACGTCCTACGACTTTTTCGCAGGCGTCAGATATTTCTCCCAGTGTGGCACGTACGCGAGCAGCTTCTACGGCTAGTTCCAGTAAGTTGCCCTTGCCTGTGCGTACGCATTCGGTAATAGCCTCCAATGCCTTGTCCACTTCAGCCTGGTTACGGCCTTCTTTCAGGCGGCGCAGGTTTTCAATCTGTTCCTGGCGTACGGCTGTGTTGTCCACTTCCAGAATATCAATCGGGTCTTCTTTTTCCAGACGATATTTGTTTGTACCCACGATAGTCTGTTCACCCGAGTCGATACGAGCCTGAGTACGTGCAGCAGCTTCTTCGATACGCATTTTCGGAATACCGGTTTCGATGGCTTTGGCCATACCGCCTAGTTTCTCGATTTCCTGAATGTGTTCCCAAGCCTTGTGAGCCAGTTCGTTGGTCAATGCTTCTACGTAGTAAGAACCGCCCCACGGGTCTACGTTCTTACAAATCTGCGTTTCTTCCTGAATGTAAATCTGAGTATTACGTGCAATACGTGCCGAGAAGTCGGTCGGAAGGGCAATCGCTTCGTCCAATGCGTTGGTATGCAGTGACTGCGTATGTCCCAATGCGGCAGCCATGGCTTCGATACAGGTACGTCCTACGTTGTTGAACGGATCCTGTTCGGTCAGTGACCATCCTGAAGTCTGTGAGTGTGTACGCAGTGCCAGTGATTTCGGGTTCTTCGGATTGAACTGTTTTACAATCTTGGCCCACAGCATACGTGCGGCACGCATCTTGGCTATTTCCATAAAGTGGTTCATACCGATGGCCCAGAAGAACGACAGACGCGGAGCAAAGGCATCAATGTCGATGCCGGCAGCTACACCCGCACGCAGGTATTCCAGACCGTCGGCCAGTGTATATGCCAGCTCAATGTCGGCTGTAGCACCGGCTTCCTGCATGTGATAACCCGAAATGGAGATTGAATTGAATTTCGGCATTTTCTGAGAAGTATACTCAAAGATATCCGAAATGATCTTCATGGAGAAGGCTGGCGGATAAATGTAGGTGTTACGCACCATGAATTCCTTCAGAATGTCGTTCTGGATGGTTCCTGCCATCTCTTCCAGTTTCGCACCCTGCTCCAGTCCGGCATTGATGTAGAACGCCATGACAGGAAGTACGGCACCGTTCATGGTCATGGAAACAGACATCTTGTTCAAAGGAATACCGTCGAACAGCACCTTCATGTTCTCGAGCGAGCAGATGGATACACCGGCTTTTCCCACGTCGCCCACTACGCGCGGATGATCCGGGTCGTAACCGCGGTGGGTAGGAAGGTCGAAGGCAACCGACAGACCTTTCTGTCCGGAAGCCAGGTTACGGCGATAGAACGCATTCGATTCTTCTGCAGTAGAGAATCCTGCATACTGACGGATGGTCCACGGACGGAAGGTATACATCATTGAGTAAGGGCCGCGCAGGTAAGGAGGAATACCGGCTACGTAATCCAGGTGTTCCATTCCTTCCAGGTCTTCCTTCGTATATACCGGTTTTACCTGAATCTGTTCCGGTGTCTTCCAGTTGGCTGTGATGCCGTTCTCTTTTTGCCAGTCAGCTCCGTTCTGAGCATGGAATCCGGCATATATGTTGATATCTTTAAATTTCGGTTTCATAGTATCTTCTTACTTAATTCCTAACTTTTCGTTGTATTCCCTTAATGTTTCCAATACGTTGCAGCGTACGTGGATGAAGTTTTCGATGCCTGCAGCCTTGAGGTCATCCATGCATGCCGGAGCACCGGCTACGATAAACATGGCGCGGCCGGCCACTTCCTTGAAGGCAGGGATGGCATATTCTGCATATTCTTCATCGCTCGAGCAGATTACCACGATGTCCGCATGTGCATCAAGGGCAGCTTTTACACCTTCTTCTACACTCGGGAATCCCAGGTTGTCGATGACTTCGTATCCGGCACAAGCCAGGAAGTTGCACGAGAACTGGGCGCGGGCCTGACGCATGGCCAGGTTTCCGATGCTCAGCATGAAGGCTTTCGGACGCTTGCCGGAATGTTCGGTCTGCAGACGCAATGCCTCGAACTCGCTGGCGGCACGGTCGGTATTCAAGCTGGCAAACGAAGCCTCTTCCTGATGGCCTCCGCCGCATGCACACTTAGGAGCCAGCGGTGCTTTTTCTCCCGCTTTCTCGTTAAAGTTAGGATATTGGTTGGTTCCGAGCAATATTTCTTTCCGTTTCGATACGGCTTCATGACGGGCCTTGTTGCTGTTGTTCACCGCCTGCTGTATCTTTCCGTTTTGTACGGCCTGAATCATACCGCCCTCTTCTTCCACTTCCAGGAAGAGCTTCCAGGCCTGTTCGGCAATGGCTACGGTCAGGTTCTCGATATAATAGGAACCTCCGGCAGGGTCAACAATGCGGTTCAGGTGTGATTCTTCCTTCAGCAGCAGCTGCTGGTTGCGGGCAATGCGTTCAGAGAAGTCGTCCGGAGTCTCGTAAGCCTTGTCGAACGGAGTCACCGTGATGGAGTTCACGCCCGCAATGGCGGCACTCATCGCTTCGGTCTGGGTACGCAGCAGGTTTACGTGAGCATCGAACAATGTCAGGTTGAAAGTAGAAGTTTCCGCATGGGCCACCATCTGGCAGGCACAGTCGCACTGAGGTTGATATTCTTTTACAATATTTGCCCACAGCATACGTGCGGCACGGAACTTCGCGATTTCCATGAAATAATTGGAGCTGATACCGAAATTGAAGCGGATTTTGCGTGCGGCAAGGTCGCTCGGCACTCCCGCTTCGGTCAGCTGACTGAGGTATTCGTTACCCCATGCCAGTGCATATCCCAGTTCCTGATAGATATAGGCACCTGCATTGTTCAGTCTTACCGAGTTGACGGCGATACATTGGATATGGGGGTATCCGGCTGTGATTTCAACCAGTTTCTTGCCTTCACCAACCAGGGCACTTACGTCTTTGCCCTTTTCCAGCATTTTACCTATCGGGTCGAAATTGATGGAACCGTATAATTTTTCAGGGTCGTATTTTTTCTCTTTGAAATAGTTGACAAGCAGTTCAGCCAGAGCTGCCGAATGACGCTGACAAGTAGAGAAGTTCAGCTCGATGCAATCGCAGCAGATGTCTTTCAGCAAGGTCTCTATGTATTCCTTACTCAGTTCCTTGGCCTTGATGCAGAATCCCAGTGAGTCAATACCCTTGTTCAGCAGGTCCAGGGCTTTGGCATTGGCCTGGGCAGGGTCTTCAACCGAAATATCTTGACGGATAAACCAGGTATTGTCATTTTTTTTGTTTCCCCTGAGATAAGGATATTCACCGGGAAGTGTGTCGGTAGTTTTTAAATTCTCGAGGTCTTCTTTACGGTAGAAAGGCTTTACCTTGAATCCTTCATTGGTCTTCCAAACTAACTTCTTCTCAAAATCAGCACCTTTCAAATCTGCTGTTATTTTATCCATCCATTTCTGGGTAGAGACGGACGGAAAGTCTGAAAAGAGTTTTTCTTTACTATCTGCCATAGTGAATTTGTGTTTTATGATATATATGATTTAATGTTACTAAGTATGTCGGTTGGATAAACATACAGGGCAAATATACTAATTTATTACACATAGCCACATAATGTGCAAGTTTTTTTAGAGATAAATGTTTGCTAAACTCTATAATCTTGGTTACATTTGCCCACACTTAAAATTGATAATATTATGAATTGGCTACAAGATTTATTGACAAATCCCGACTCGATAGCACACATTGTGGCTCTTTATGCGTTTGTCATAGCCGCGGGAGTCTTATTGGGGAAAATTAAAGTGTTTGGTATTTCGCTCGGGGTTACTTTCGTTTTGTTTGTGGGGATTTTGGCCGGACATTTCGGTTTTACCGGAAATGCGGCGATTCTTTCCTTCATCCAGGACTTCGGACTGATATTGTTTGTCTTCTGTATCGGTCTTCAGGTGGGTCCTTCTTTCTTTTCTTCCTTTAAAAGGGGGGGTATTACGCTGAACATGCTTGCGCTGGGTATCGTGGGGCTGAATATCGCAGTGGCCCTGATCATTTACTGGGCGCTTCAGGGCAGGGTAGACATACCGATGATGGTCGGTGTGCTTTGCGGTGCCGTAACCAATACTCCGGGACTCGGTGCTGCCAATGAGGCACTGCAGCAGCTGAATTACAGCGGACCGGAAATTGCCATGGGATATGCCTGTGCGTATCCGCTGGGTGTAATGGGTATCATTCTGGCCATGATTCTGATCCGTTATCTGTGCCGGGTGGACATGGACAAGGAGGCTGATGACATCCAGAAGGAGGAAGAGGCCAATCCTCATCTGAAACCTTATAATATTGCCCTGCGTGTGGAGAATGCGGCTTTGAGCGGCAAGAAACTGTCGCAGGTGCAGAACTTCCTGGTACGTGATTTTGTCTGCTCGCGTATTCTGCAGGACGGTCATCTGTATATTCCGAATGCCGATACGGTACTGCGTCTGGGCGATGAAATGAATATCGTTTGTGCCGAGGATGACTCGGAGGCGATTCAGGCCTTTATCGGTCCGAAGGTGGACGGGGTTGACTGGGACAATCAGAGCAAGCAGGTGAAACCGATGGTTTCCCGCCGTATCCTGGTCACTCAGCCTTCTATCAACGGTAAGACACTGGGTGAGCTTCATTTCAGCAGCATGTACGGGGTAAACGTGACTCGTGTCAACCGTTCGGGTATGGACCTGTTTGCGGCACGTCAGCTGACGCTGCAGGTGGGTGACCGAGTGATGGTGGTGGGTCCGCAGGATGCCATCGACCGGGTGGCCGACTTGCTGGGTAACCAGTTGAAGCGTCTGGACCGTCCGAATATCGTGACCATCTTCGTGGGTATTTTCTGTGGTATTCTGTTCGGTAGTCTGCCGTTGGCTATTCCGGGTATTCCTACGCCTATCAAACTGGGTCTTGCCGGGGGGCCGCTGATTGTATCTATTCTGATTGGCCGCTTCGGACATAAAGTGAAACTGGTGACGTATACCACAATGAGTGCCAACCTGATGTTGCGTGAGGTGGGACTGGTGCTGTTCCTGGCGAGTGTGGGCATCAAGGCGGGAGGAAACTTCGTACAGACGGTGGTCGAAGGGGATGGCCTGCTGTATGTGGGAATCGGTTTCCTGATTACGATTATTCCGTTGCTGATCATCGGTGTGATTGCGCGTCTGAAACATAAAGTCAACTATTTTACGCTGATGGGTCTGATTGCGGGTAGTACTACTGACCCGCCTGCCCTGGCTTATGCCAACCAGATTTCGGGTAACGATGCGCCGGCGGTAGGATATTCTACGGTATATCCGTTTACGATGTTTCTCCGTATCCTGACGGCTCAGCTGCTGGTACTTTTCCTGGCGGGATAAGTGACGCTGCAGACTGAATCGAAAACGGTATGATATCTTAGAGGAAGGAAAGTAATATTGTTACATTGCTTGTCCGGACCTTTCTCTGACATGTTGGTCGCCGAAAGTGTCCGGACAAGTTTTTTTGTACGGATAAGCGGAGATAATGTGCCGGAACGGCGCAGGAAGATGATTGCAAAAGTTTTCTGAATATGCTTGTCGGCGTGGTTTTATTGGTTTGCGCCGCTGATTAATAAAACCGCGCCGTGGAGTGATAAAATCGGGTAGCGGATTAAGGTAGCTTTCAGTTTCTTTATTCTTTTGTCTGCTGTTCGCTGCACTTATCCGTAACCGCCTCTTGCAGAATGTTTCTGCGGACTGCAGACACGGCGCATTTTTCTTTGATGAAGTGGTTTTCTTCCGGGGCTGCGGCTTATTCGGCTGCTTCCCTGACGCATACGGACGGTCGTCCTGCCGATAATTGCGGAAAAATGCTTACCTTTGCAATTCATTTGTAGTAAATTAAGTTCAAAGAAAATACAGCGTATATGATTTCAGTAGATGGATTGACCGTCGAATTCGGCGGGACTACCCTGTTCAGTGATATTAGTTTTCAGATCAATGAAAAGGACCGTATTGCCCTGATGGGAAAAAACGGAGCCGGTAAATCGACCCTTTTGAAAATATTGGCCGGTGTGCGTCAGCCTACCCGTGGAAAGGTTACGGCCCCGAAGGACTGTGTGATTGCATACCTTCCTCAGCACCTGATGACGGAAGACGGGCGGACGGTATTCGAGGAGGCTTCTCAGGCATTCTCGCACCTGCGCGAGATGGAGGCAGAGATTGAGCGTATGAATCAGGAACTGACTGTCCGTACCGATTATGAGAGCGATTCTTACATGGAGCTGATTGAGAAGGTGGCCGCCATGAGCGAGAAGTTCTATGCCATCGACATGACGCATTTTGAGGAAGACGTGGAGAAGGCTTTGCTGGGTCTGGGATTCATGCGTGAGGATTTTAACCGTCCTACGAGCGACTTTAGCGGGGGATGGCGCATGCGTATCGAACTGGCGAAGCTGTTGCTGCAGAATCCGGATGTGCTCTTGCTCGACGAGCCGACCAACCACCTGGATATCGAATCAATACAGTGGCTCGAAGACTTCCTGGTGAGCAGTGCCAAGGCGGTAATCGTCATCAGTCACGACCGTAAGTTTGTGGATAATATTACTACGCGTACCATTGAGGTGACCATGGGACGTATCTATGACTATAAAGTGAACTACTCTCAGTACCTGGTGTTGCGCAAGGAACGCAGGGAGCAGCAGATGAAGCAGTATGAGGAGCAGCAGAAGATGATTCAGGAGACGAAGGACTTCATCGAGCGTTTCAAGGGAACCTACAGTAAGACGCTGCAGGTGCAGAGCCGTGTGAAGATGCTGGAGAAACTGGAACTGATAGAGGTGGACGAGGAGGATACGTCGGCATTGCGGTTGAAGTTCCCGCCTTCTCCCCGCAGCGGCAGCTATCCGGTGATTATGGATAATGTGGGTAAAACGTATGGCGACCATGTGGTGTTCCGGAATGCCAGTCTGACCATCGAGCGGGGCGACAAGGTGGCCTTTGTGGGAAAGAACGGTGAGGGTAAGTCTACGCTGGTGAAGTGTATCATGAACGAGATACCGCACGAGGGTACGCTGACACTGGGACACAATGTGCAGATCGGGTATTTTGCACAGAACCAGGCGTCGCTGCTGGATGAGAATCTGACGGTCTTTCAGACGATTGACGATGTGGCGAAGGGGGAAATCCGCAACAAGATCCGGGATTTGCTCGGTGCCTTCATGTTCGGCGGTCCGGAAGAATCGATGAAGAAGGTCAAGGTGCTTTCGGGAGGAGAACGGACGCGTCTGGCCATGATCAAACTGTTGCTGGAGCCTGTCAACCTGCTGATTCTGGATGAGCCGACCAATCACCTGGACATGAAGACAAAGGATATTCTGAAGCAGGCGTTGATGGATTTTGACGGTACACTGATTGTGGTTTCGCACGACCGTGACTTCCTGGACGGACTGGTGACCAAGGTGTATGAGTTTGGCAACCAGCGGGTGAAGGAGCATCTTTGCGGTATCTATGAATTCCTGGAAACCAAGAGGATGGAAAGTCTGCGGGAACTGGAGAAGAAGAACTGAGATGGTGGTTTGTCGCAGATCAGGAGCGGCAGACGGGAATGAAATAAGGAAATTGTTTCCAATATAAAGGCGA
>ENA-OWPN01002583-OWPN01002583.1-human-gut-metagenome-genome-assembly--contig:-NODE-2583-length-10680-cov-7.583718_pt1 | contig 10680 bp, 9 predicted proteins | sample MGYA00248266_ERZ651850 | MGnify/ENA primary metagenome ERZ651850 (study PRJEB26924, sample SAMEA4378296) | human gut metagenome | biome: human gut; feature: human-associated habitat; material: faeces... | reverse complement strand
AAAAAACTGACCTCCCATCGTTAGATTTTTGGTCTAACTTTTGGGGGTCAGTTCAGGAAGATCCTGATTTTTTGTTGTCTATTCAACGATTCAATTTATAACCGCTGGGGAATGCCCGGGCCGACAGGCCAGCCTGTGAGATACCAGAAGATGAACAAGGCGTACCACATGACCAGGAAAGCCATGGCGTAGGGCATCATGAGGGATAAATAGGTGCCGATGCCGCTGTCTTTTTTGTAACGGCGGATGATTTCCAAGAACAGGGGCAGGAACGGGTTGACTAAGGCGACGGTATTCAGCGCGCCGTCGCCGGCCCGGAAGGCGGCCTGGATAAAGGCCGGATGATAGCCCAGGAGCATGAACATGGGGACGAAGACCGTCGACAAGAGGGCCCATACGGCGGAGCCGCTGGATGTAAAGAGGCCCAGGAGCTGGCCGAAGAGCATGAAGCAGATGAGAGCCGGCAGGCCGGTCATGCCTACGTCTTTCAGGAACAGAGCCCCTTTCATGGCGATTATCGTCGACATGTTGGTCCAGGCGAAGGCTGCGATAAACTGGGCGATGAAAAAGGCCATGACCAAAAAGCCCGACAGGCCTTTGACGGCGTTGGTCATACAATGTATCATGTCGTCGGCGTTTTTGATTTTACGGATCGACACGCCATAGGTCAGGCCGACGGTCAGGAGAAAGCCGCACAGCAGCGGGATGACACCGCGCAGCAGAGGCGACCCCAGGAGCGAATGGGTCTGGGAATTGCGGAGCAGGCCGTTGTCGGGAAAGGCCATGAGGAAGACGACGGCCAAATATAGGACGGCGGCGATGAGGGTGTGGCGCAGGGCCTTTTTTTCCTCCGGCGACACGTCGGGAATGGTCAGATTTTCCTGGGCGTGGGCCGGGTCATATACGCCCATGCGCGGTTCGACAAATTTTTCCGTAATGAAGGTCGTCACGGCCGTCAGGTAGAATACGGCGAAGGACATGAAATACCAGTTATCGATCGGCGTGACAGTCATCGTCGCGTCGATAGTACGGATGGCCTGGGTCGTAATACCCGACAAGAGGACGTCCGTCGTGACGATGAGGATGTTGGCCGTAAATCCCGAATAGATGGCGGCCAGGGAACAGGCGAAGCCGACTAAGGGATGGCGTCCCATGGAATAAAACAGCATGGCCGCTAAGGGCGGCATAATGACGATGGCCGCGTCAGAGGCGATATGGCTCATGAGGCTGATGAAGACGACGGCCAGGGTCACGTACTTCCGCGGGATATTGTGCATGGAGTGATGGATGAGCGTCTGGAGCAGCCCCGTTTCCGACGCCACGCCCAGGCCGAAGGTCAGGACGATGATCATGCCCAGGGGCGGGAAATTAATGTAGTTTTTGATGAGGTTCGTCAGGAGCCAGTCCAAGCCTTCAGCGCTGATGAGGCTGCGGATATGGATGATTTCATTGGTCTTGAGATTGACGGCCGTTACGCCGGCCAGCTGCAGGACGTAAGAGCAAAGGGCCAGCACCATGAAGAAAATCAAAAAAAGAATAGCTGGATTGGGAAGCTTGTTGCCTACCCGTTCCAACCATTTGAGAAAAGAGCCGCGCGTGTCGTCGCTTACGGCGACGGCGGCAGCGGTGTGTTTCATACGGATCCCCTCCTATGTAATTATGCTGTAAAGGTATACGTTATCATTCCCCTATTGATATAAAGTAATACTTTACTATAGTAGCGTATTACTTTACACGCAGCATGTCAAGAAAAAGTATTTAATCTATCCATAGGAAATTCGTATGGTTTTAATGTAATGGGGATATAATCGAAAAAATCCCCTGCTTTACCGGCAGGGGACGTCAAATTGTTATTTCCAGATTTCTTTCATAATGTTCTTATACGATTCGTTCAGGTGCTCGATGACGGTCTGGAACAAGGCGTATACGAGGTCGCCGTTCAGCGATTCGTCGGCGCTGACGATGGAAATATCCAGGATCAGGGAGCCCTTGTTGTCAACGTAATACTTAAAGGCCTTGAAGGTCTGGTTGTACGTGTTGAGCAATTTTGCGAGGCCTTCGCTTCCTTCGGGGACCTTCGGGGCGACTAAGATGCGGATGATGCCGTAAATGCTGTCGTCGGCGATGACGATGGTCGGCAGGTTATTGCCGTCGATATTGAGCTGCGAGCGGAAGACGACGGTATGGAAGGGGTCGTCCTTGATTTCGTCGACTGTAAAGGCGGACAGATTTTTTTCTTTTAAATATGCCTGGAAGCTTTCGGCTTTTTTATTCATGACAATCACTCCTAATGTAGTAAAATCAGTAAGCTTATACGTTATTATATCATAAATTGCGCCTTCTGGCTTCCGTATTTGCGTCCACCCTGGCGGTTGTTCTGTGATATAAATCACAATGTATGATTCGTGCGCATAATTGACTGTTAATGATTGAAAATACGCAATTATGATAGAAAATGATTGAAAAAGAAAGAATTTGATTGTATAATGCAGGTGTAAAGGAACTTAGCAGAAAGGATGAGGGTCATGCTGACCGAAGAAAGACAAGCTGAAATCATGCGCATCGTCAACGTGCACGGCGCCGTGTCGGTTCAGGAGCTGGTCAATTATCTGGATATTTCCGAATCGACGGTCCGGCGGGATTTGGCCGCCTTAGATGAAGAAGGGCTGCTGCGGCGCGTTCACGGCGGGGCGACGTCCTTGAAGGAAGGGGCCTACGACGCGGCCATGGAAGATTTGCAGGACAAGTACTCCCTGCACATCGGGGAAAAGCGGCGCATCGCCCAGTTTGCCGCCTCTCTGGTCCGGCCGGACGACTTCGTGTATCTCGACGGCGGCTCGACGGTCGAGCAGATGGCCGATTTTCTCGTCGGCTCCGAGGCGTCCTTTGTGACCAGCGGCCTGCCGACGGCCCAGAAGCTGGCCCGCAGTGGCGTAAAGGTGTACGTCCTGCCCGGCCTGGTCAAGGGAAAGACCGAATCGGTCATCGGCAGCGAAATGCGGGACATGCTGAGCCGCTACCACTTTACGAAGGGATTTTTCGGCACGAACGGCCTGACGCCTCAGGAGGGCTGCACGACGCCCGACGTGGAGGAAGCGGCCTGCAAGGGCGCAGCCGTGCGGCAGTGCCGGCAGGCATACGTATTGGCCGACGTCAGCAAGTTCGGCCAGTCGGCGCACATTACCTTTGCAGACCTGGCCCAGGTCACGGTCGTCACGGCCAAGGGCGAAGAAGACATGGACTATAGTTCTTACGAATCTTTGACGGAGGTGCATATCCTTTGATTTATACGGTTACGTTCAATCCCTCGCTGGATTATGTAGTGCAGATGAAGGAATTTAAGGCCGGCGACATCAACCGGGCCGAAGCGGAAACGATTTATCCCGGCGGAAAGGGCGTCAACGTGGCGCTGGTACTGGGAAATCTTCACATTCCGGCGAAAATGCTCGGCTTCATCGCCGGCTTTACGGGACGGGAAATAGAACGGCTGGCTTTGGAATGCGGCAGCGACTGCGATTTCATCGTGCTGGACGAAGGCTATTCGCGCATCAACCTGAAGATCAGCGCAGCTGACGAAACGGCGGTCAACGGCATGGGGCCGGTTATCCCCGACGACAAACTGCAGGCCCTGATGGCCCAGATCGACGGGATGGCCGACGGTGATACCCTCGTATTGGCCGGCAGCATCCCGGCCGCCCTTCCCGACGACATATACGAACGGATCCTGCGCCGCCTCGAAGGCCGCTCCGTACGGGTCGTCGTCGACGCGACGGGCGATTTGCTGAAAAACGTCATGAAATATAAGCCCTTTTTAGTCAAGCCGAATAACTTCGAGCTGGGCGAATTGTTTGATACCGTCCTCAAGACGGACGAAGAAATCGCCGAATGCGCGAGAAAGCTTCAGGATATGGGCGCGCGCAACGTCCTCGTATCCCTCGGCGGCGACGGCGCCCTGCTCCTCGGCGAAGACGGCCGGGTATACCGCATGCAGTCGCCTAAGGGCAAGCTGGTCAATTCCGTCGGCGCCGGCGACAGCATGGTAGCCGGGTTCTTAGCCGGCTTCGAATCGTCGGGCGGCGGCCTGCAGGAGGCCCTCAAGATGGGCATCAGCGCCGGCAGCGCTTCGGCCTTCCACGATTGGCTGGCGACGGAAGACGATATTAAAGAAGTATACGGCCAGCTGCCGTAACGCAGGTTTGTAGGTAAAAGGAGATTGTAAATTCATGCGGATTGTAGATTTATTGAAAAAAGAAAGTATCGACTTACAAGCCGTCGTCGCCGACAAGGGCGCGGCGATCGACCATCTCGTATCCCTGATGGATAAAGGCGGCAACGTGACGGATCTGGAAGGATACCGCAAGGCCGTGCTGGCCCGCGAAGCCGAAGGCAGCACGGGCATCGGCGAAGGCATCGCCATCCCCCACGCCAAGACGGACGCCGTGTCGGCTCCGGGGCTGGCGTCGATGATCGTCCGTTCGGGCGTAGAATATGAAAGCCTGGACGACGAACCGGCCTTCCTGTTCTTCCTCATCGCCGCCCCGGCCGGCGGAGCCAACGTCCACCTGGAAGTGCTGAGCCGCCTGAGCCGTATGCTCATGGACGACGAATTCCGGGAAAAATTGATGAACGCCAAGACGGCCGACGAATACCTGGCCGTCATCGACGAGACGGAAACGGCCCAGCTGGCGGCGGAAGCGGAAGAAGAAGCTGCCGAAGCAGAAACGGCTCCGGCTGACGAACCGGCCTCCCCCGCTCCGTCGGACCGGCCCTTCGTCATCGGCGTCACGGCCTGCCCGACGGGCATCGCCCACACCTACATGGCGGCGGAAGCTCTGGAAAGCAAGGGAGCCGCTATGGGCGTCGACATTAAAATCGAAACAAACGGCTCCGGCGGCGTCAAAAACCATCTGACTGCCGAGGATATCGAACGGGCCGTCGGCGTCATCGTCGCCTGCGACAAAGACGTGCCGACGCAGCGCTTTGCCGGCAAGCCCGTCGTCTTTACGAAGGTCGCCAACGGCATCAAGATTCCGGAAGAACTGATCCAGACTGTCCTCGACGGCAAGGCCCCTATTTTCCACGGCGAAAGCTCGTCGTCCGAGGCCGTATCGCTGGATGCGGCGGAAAAGGAAAGCGCCGGCCGTCAAATCTATAAGCACCTCATGAACGGCGTATCCCACATGCTGCCCTTCGTCATCGGCGGCGGCATCCTCATCGCCCTGGCCTTCCTCTTCGACATGGAACACGCCGGCACGGCCCAATTCGGCACGGGCACGCCTCTGGCGGCCTTCCTGAAAAACATCGGCGGCCTGGCCTTCAGCATGATGATGCCTATCCTGGCCGGCTACATCGCCATGAGCATCGGCGAACGGCCCGCCCTCATGCCGGGCATCGTCGGCGGCTTTTTGGCCACGACAGGCGGCTCGGGCTTTTTCGGGGCCCTCTTTGCCGGGTTCATCGCCGGGTACCTCATCATCCTGCTCAAGAAGGTATTTTCCAACCTGCCCCAGGCCCTGGACGGCACGAAGCCCATCCTGATTTATCCCGTCTTGGGACTCGTCCTCATCGGGGTCATCATGACCTATATCATCAACCCGCCGACGGCCCTGTTCAACACGTGGCTCTTTGACGTCCTGAACAGCATGACTACGACGAGCCGCATCGTCCTCGGCTTTATCCTGGGCGGCATGATGTCCATCGACTTCGGCGGCCCCATCAATAAAGCGGCCTACGTCTTCGGCACGGCCTCCCTCATGAGCGCCTCCGGCGAAGCGATTTCTTCGGGTATCATGGCTTCGGTCATGATCGGCGGCATGGTGCCTCCCATTGCCATTGCCCTGGCTATGCTGCTGTTCAAGCAGAAATTCACGGCGAAGGAACGGCAGTCTACGGTGACGAACTTCATCATGGGATTGTCTTTCATTACGGAAGGGGCTATCCCCTTTGCCGCATCCGACCCGGTGCACATCATTCCGCCCTGCGCCGTCGGCGCGGCCGTCGCCGGGGCCCTGTCCATGCTCTTTCACTGCGCCGTTCCGGCTCCTCACGGCGGCATCTTCGTCTTCGGCGTCGTGACCAATCCGCTCATGTACGTCGCGGCTCTGGCGGCAGGCGTCGTCGTCGCGGCCGTGCTGATGGGAATTGTTCGTAAAAAACAGTCGGCTGATTAATTGCATTCGGCTGTAAAATCAGATACACTTATAGTATGTAATATATTTTCACATAATATAATATTGGGCGCACGCGCCTGCGAAGGAGGAACTACACATGAAAGAATTTACGTTTACTGTCACCGATCCTATGGGTATCCACGCTCGTCCGGCCGGACTCTTGGTCAAGGAAGCCAAAAAATATGAATCGGCTATTACGATGCTCAAAGGCTCCCGCAAGGGCGATTTGAAAAAGATTTTTACCATTATGGCTCTCGGCGTTAAACAGGGCGAAACCGTTACGGTCCAGGTAGAAGGCGCCGACGAAGAAGCAGCCGCCGCGATGGTTGAAACTTTCCTCAAGGAAAACTTCTAATATCTACGACATAAGGGGGATGTATCCATGCTGACGTTAAAAGGGAAAAGCGTCTTTCCCGGCATTACGATCGGGCCGCTGGCGCTGTTCCACCGCAACACGATTTCGACGGCCCAGCGTCCGATTCAGGATGCCGAAGCCGAAGTAGCCCGCTTTCAGGATGCTCGCAAGGTAGCCATTGAACAGCTGAAGGACTTGTATGAAAAAGCCCTGGAAAAAGTAGGCGAAGAACAGGCCGCCGTGTTTGAAGTACACCAGATGATGCTGGACGACGACGATTATATCGACTCTATCGAAGGGCAGATCCGCGATGAAATGCTCAACGCCGAAGCGGCCGTCGACCGGACGGCCCAGCAGTTTGCCGAAATGTTCCGCTCTATGGACGACGCCTACATGCAGGCCCGCGCCGCCGACGTCCTCGACATATCGCGCCGCGTGGAACAGCAGCTGTGCGGCGGACCTGGCGTCGATTTCAGCAAATACGACCACGTCATCATCGCCGCCGACGACCTGGCTCCCAGCGAAACGCTGCAGCTCGACACGGACAAGATCCTGGGCTTCGTGACGTCGGCAGGCAGCACGAATTCCCACACGGCGATTTTGGCCCGTACCCTGGGCATCGCCGCCGTCGTCAGCACGGATACGCCCCTGCATACGGATGTAGACGGCATGATGGCCATTATAGATGGCCTGACCGGCACGGTATACATCAATCCCGATGAAGAAACGCTGCAGTCTATGGAAGCAAAGCAGCGCGAAGAAGCGGACCGGAAGCGCCGTCTGGAAGAAGTGCGGGGCGCGGCGTCGGAAACGAAAGACGGCCGTTCCGTCAAGATATTCGCCAACATCGGAAATCCCGGCAATATTCCCCAGGTCCTCGACAACGACGCCGAAGGCATCGGCTTGTTCCGCAGCGAATTCCTCTATCTGGAAAACAGCGACTATCCGACGGAAGACCAGCAGTTCGAAGCCTATAAGAAGACGGCCGAAGCGCTGGGCGGCAAGACCGTCGTCATCCGCACCCTCGATATCGGCGCGGACAAGCAGGTCGACTACTTCCAGCTGGACAAGGAAGAAAACCCGGCTATGGGCATGCGGGCCATCCGCATCTGCCTGACCCGTCCGGAACTGTTCAAGACGCAGCTGCGGGCCTTGCTGCGGGCTTCGGCCTTCGGCAAAATCGCCGTCATGTTCCCCATGATTATCTCTGCAGACGAAGTGAAGCGGTGCAAGGCTATCCTGGCTGATGTCCGGGCCGAGCTGGACGCCGAAGGCGTCGCCTATGACAAGGATATGGAAGTAGGCATCATGGTAGAAACGCCGGCGGCGGCTATCATGAGCGACGAGCTGGCGAAGGAAGTAGACTTCTTCAGCATCGGCTCCAACGACCTGACGCAGTACACCCTGGCGATTGACCGCCAGCAGACGAAGCTGGACGCCTTCTTCGACGCTCACCATCCGGCGGTGCTCCGCCTCATTCAGCAGACCGTCGAAAACGGCCATAAGGCCGGCATCTGGGTCGGTATCTGCGGCGAGCTCGGCGCGGATCTGACGCTGACCGAAGCGTTCCTGCGCATGGGCGTCGACGAATTATCCGTCAGCCCGCCCCTGGTGCTTCCCCTGCGTGAAAAGGTACGCTCCCTTGATTTGAGGAAATAACTTGCAGATAATAAAAAGGTAATTCCCAAGTATGCGATTTGGGAATTACTTTTTTTATGTTATGTATTGCATTTTTACTAATAAATGTTGTATAATTTTGCTTAATTAATTCATATGTATTTGAGATTACTAAGGGGATGAACGATATGAAATTTACAAAATACGTTGTTACAGCCTTGGCCGGCATGATGGCCGCGTCGATGATCGCCGGCTGCGGCGGCCAGGATAAGGCGGCTGCTGAAAAGAAGGAACCGCTCCGCGTCGCTACGAACGCTACCTTTGTGCCCTTCGAGTTTAAGGACGAAGCGAATCCGGAAGATTACAAGGGCTTTGAAATGGATTTGATTAAGGCCGTCGGCAAGGAAATGGGCCGGGAAGTCCAGATCAACAACCTTCCCTTCTCCGGCATTATCCCGGTCATCCAGCAGGGCGATATGGATATTGCCGCCGCCGGCATGACCATGACCCAGGAACGGGCTAAGAACGTCCTCTTCGCCGCTCCCTTCTACGAATCGAAGCTGGTTATCCTCGCTCCCAACGGCAGCGGCATCACGTCTATCGACGACTTGCAGGGCAAGACCGTCGCCGTGCAGATGGGCACGACCGGCGCAGGCTACGCCGAACAGAAGGGTCTGAACATCAAGCAGTTCGACCACAACTCCGAGCTCATCATGGACTTGCAGGTCGGCGGCGCCCAGGCCGGCATCCTGGATAAACCTGTCGCCGATTACTTCCTGGCTCAGGACGGCAAGGGCAAGTACGAAATCATCGACATTCCCGATACAAAATCGGAATACTTAGCCTTCGCCATCAATAAGAACAACACGGAGCTGCAGAAGGAAGTCAACGCGGCCCTGGCGAAGCTGAAGGAAACGGGCGAATTCCAGAAATTGTATAAACAGTGGTTCAATACGGACGCTCCCGATCTGCCGGCTACGGCTGAAGAAGCGTTAAAATAATATTGTCTGTGCCAACGGGCTGACTCGCATATATTACGGCGAGGCGGCCCGTTTTTTGTGCCATAAGAAGTACGGGACGTAGCATGCCAGCATGACGATCCACTGCAGCCCTTCGGCGTGGGCGATGGCCATGTTGCCGAGATACGGAGCCAGGGCGTAGGACAAGGCGATGCGGGCCAGCAGGGACGCGACGCCGACGACGCTGGAATACAGGACCAGGCCTATCCCCTCTACGGCGCCGCGGAGGGCCGAGGCGATGCCGAAGCATACGTAGTAGACGGAGATTTGCCGGAAGAATTCGCTGCCGATAGACGCCGCTTCGTCTCCGACGCCGAACATGGCTACCAGTTTGCCGCCGAAGGCCGCCATGACGACCATGAGCAGGAAGGAAATGACTGCGTTCAGGGCGACGCCGTACCGGCAGAACGATTGAGCCTTGGTTAAATTGCCGGCCCCCTTGCTCTGGGCGACCATCGTCGAGACGGCCGAGCCGAGGTTGATGATGGGAAGAAGCATGATGAGGTCGATGCGGTAAGCCGTCGTAACGGCGGCCACGGTGGCGGAGCCGAAGCCGTTCATGAACTGCTGGAGGGCCATATTTCCCAGGGCCATGACGCTGCTCTGGACGGCCGGCGGCAGGGCGAACCGCCATCCCTGGGCGACGATATGGGGCTGGACGAGTTTTTCTTTCAGGGACAGGTGCAACAGGGGCCGCTTCGTTTCTGCGTACCAGACGATGAAGACAGCCATGGCGATCTGCGATATACTCGTAGCCCAGGCCGCCCCGCCTACGCCCCAGCGGCAGACGGCGACGAAGACGATGTCGAGGACGACGTTGACGACAGACGACAGGACGATGGCGAAAAAGGGCGTCCGGCTGTCGCCGATGGCCCGCAGCAGAGCAGAGTAGAGATTATAGACAGCCAGAAAGGGCATGCCGAGCAGGATGACGCGCAGGTACTGGCCCGTAAACTCGGCGATGTCCGCCGGCGTGCGGAGGGCGTCGAGAAGGGCTTTCTCCCAGATACAGCCGGCGGCGGCACAGAGGGCGCAGGCCGGGACGAGGAGGACGAGAAAGGCCGACAAGATGCGGGGCAGCGTCTCGTATTCTTTTTTGCCGTATTTCTGGGCGGCTAAGATGGACAGGCCCAGGGTAAAGCCCGTCATGGACATAGTAAACAAATTGCTGACGGCCGTCGTCATGCCGACGGCGGCCAGGGCCTCTTCGCCGACGACGTGGCCGACGATATAGGCATCGGCCCAGCTGTACAGCTGCTGCAGCATCCCGCTTAGGATCAAGGGCAGGCTGAAGACGAGCAGGACGGCGGCAGGATGGTCTTTGGAATACAGGATCATGGCTTGGACTCCCCTCTCCTCTGATATAGAAAAAAACAGCCAGACTTTTCAGCCTGACTGTCGGTAGGTGCTCACCCGTACGTTTACTATATCGTATATTTTTTCACCGGTCAAGATTCGCCCCGTCTTCGACAGTGTCAAGTTGTTGTGGGTATATATTTGACAGAAACATCTTGGCATG
>ENA-OWPN01002578-OWPN01002578.1-human-gut-metagenome-genome-assembly--contig:-NODE-2578-length-10691-cov-2.522189_pt1 | contig 10691 bp, 5 predicted proteins | sample MGYA00248266_ERZ651850 | MGnify/ENA primary metagenome ERZ651850 (study PRJEB26924, sample SAMEA4378296) | human gut metagenome | biome: human gut; feature: human-associated habitat; material: faeces... | reverse complement strand
CTTCGCAAACGCCTTTGTACGAGCCAATGGTATGCCATTTGCTGTAAAATTGGATTCTCCATCCTCCACGGTAACACGTGCACAAATGCTGTCCGATGCAGATGATATTTTAAGCGATTTCGCCCAGGATTACAAGAGGATGGCCGAATGATCTGGATTACAGTAGACGATATAATTGCCATCCATTCTCGCGTTGTTGAAAAGAGTGGTGGTTTGGATGGGCTACGCGACAGAGATATTCTGGAATCTGCTATCTCCGCACCGCTCCAATCCTTTGGCGGAACAGAGTTGTTCCCAACCGACCTTGAGAAAATTGCGAGACTTGGCTTTGGATTAGCAGCCAACCATGCGTTTTTAGACGGAAATAAGCGAATCGGAGCCATAATGGTGCAACTTCTGCTCAAATGGAATGGCTATACTCTCCAACTGCGGCAGAGTGAACTGGCAGATATGTTTATCGCCATTGCTGACGGTTCCGCACAAGAGCAGGATTTGTTACAATGGATCAAACAGCACTTATAAGAAAATCTTTATAATTTAACTACCACAGGAGAGGCAATATAACTCGTTGCCTCTCCTGCTCTGTTTTACAAAAAAAATCATGTCCCCTGCTTTACACTGGCTGCATAGCTTCCTTCATTTCTTTCCAAGCACAGACACAACGGACAGAGGATTGCATTATACCATATCCTTTGTTATAACAAACTGTACATTAGGTAATAGACATTTTGTCGTAAACCCTCCATAATAAAAAAATAAAAATATGGAGGTTTCTTATATGCAAAGTTTAAAATTTTTGATTGCAAATTATATAGAAGTGTCTGAAAACATCAAAAAATTGTCACCAAACACCATAAAAGCTTATCGCATCGACCTAAAGCAGTTTGCATCTTTTACCCAGAACACTTTGGCCAAGAAGGATGTGATTAAGCGATATATTATGCATTTGAACCAACAGTTTGCCCCACGCTCTGTTAAGCGAAAGATAGCAAGTGTCCGAGCATTTTATCACGAACTATCCATAAATGGTATATTAAAGAAAAATCCATTTGATCAAATCCAAATTCGAGTACACGCCCCAAAACAGCTGCCTCGTACAATTCCCCAGCAAGTCATACATTCTATCCTGCAGAGTGCCTATAGAGAGTACGGGGCGGGAAAGCAAAATGCTTTACGCGATATTATGGTATTAGAACTTCTATTCAGCACTGGACTACGGGTTTCAGAGCTATGTTCACTATCAAAAGACACTTTTTCGTTAGGCAATGATGGATTACGTCTTCTAGTTCATGGCAAAGGCAATAAAGAACGAGTAATACAGCTTATCACACCCGAACTACTAAAACTCAGTATGCTCTACTGTCAAACATACTCTCATCAAATACAAGAACATGGTGCAATTCTCTATAATCGAAATGGCAAGCGAATCTCTCCGCAGTCAGTTCAACGCATCATCAATAAGTATCTAAAAAAGCTAAACATACAAAGTCATATCACTCCACATATGTTTCGACACACTTTTGCAACATCTCTTTTGGAAGCAGGAATGGATATCCGATACATTCAATCACTACTAGGCCACAGTTCCATATCAACGACACAGATCTATACCCATGTGACAACAAAGCAGCAGACTGTGCTCCTTACCGAACTCCACCCACGCAGCAAGATGTCCTTTGTGCTCAGCTAAGAATGCGGCAGATAATCCCGAATTATCCATTGAGTAATGATCATTTGCATTGATATAAGTGTTTGAGAAAGGTGGAGCTAAAATGCGGGCCATAGAATATGTCGAAGAAATAAATAATATCAAAGGAAAAACCATAGGAATTGTGTATGTTTTTGAAAATAATTGCTCAGCCCCGCGCAACTACGATGCTTGGGAAGGTGATGTGCTGTCCAATTGGATTCATGCAGTTTATGAATTGCATGGATTGCCCCTAGTGATGGATGTACAAACTTTTGTTGAAAAGCTTTCAAAGGGAACACTGCCACCTATAGATTTTGTCATCAACTTAAGCAATGGATACTTTGATATTTCTTCACTTGGTCTGGTTCCTTCAATTTGTACATATTATAAGATTCCTTGCATACCATGCAATGCATCCATGCTCTTGGCTGGCGAGAACAAACGACTCTCCAATTTGATAGCACAGTCCCTCGGCTTTCATATTCCGCAGTTGTTAGATAAGCAAACTCCAACAAGCATTACTCGTCCAAATAGTTTAGGCAGCAGTTATGGTGTGCATCGCGGAGCAAAAGCATCAGAACCATTTGATCACTTTACTCAAGAATTTATCCCAGGATTAGATGTAACAATTGGCATTTTATATAATCCTATAGAGAATTGTCTAGGCATTCAACCTGCTGTTGCATATGTTCCAGATTCAATGGATCCACAGTGGTTTTTCGGTGAAAAGGAAAAGCAAACCCATGTTGGTCACAGCAAACGGATTGTGCAAATTGATTCGCACTCTAAAAAGCAAATTGAAAAATTAATTAAAGCTTTCGTTATTACAACTTATTGCCGGATTGATTTTAGAGCCAAGTGTAATACTACTGAGGAAATACAATATTCTCTGACAAATGGATTATCATGGGATCAATTAAATTTTATTGAAATCAATCTTTTGCCAACTATAAAAGCTGGGAACAACTTCTGCTTTGCGTTAGAGCATCAGGAACCGGATGCTACAATGTCAACATGCTACCAACTATATCAAAGCAATGTGCGAAATGCTACTTTAACGGGTTTTATATTAAGCTGCTCAATACTATCCATCAAAGCCAAGCATTAAAAACTGTAGGATTATATAAATGATTTTGAATGAATCTCAACCGTAGTCCCGATACCACGGTATGTTCTTGTGGAAAAATAAAAGGCGTATCAAACAAATGAGGATATCGGTTTTGCAATAATGAAAGCTGCATAGAAAGAGATCCGGTCCCAAATTGACCGCACGATAATGCATTCTGTAGTAATTCTGCGACTGGGAATGTGTGTATTAAATCGATGGCGTATGTGATATTATAATTTGTTGCTACAATTAAAGCATTTGCAATAAAATTTGCACAAAGGAATGACATCTTTTGCGTCCCAAACTGATCAAATACATAGGAGAACAAGCGGGAAATGTCATTTGGTAATATGGTTCGATAATCGCACGATTTGGCAATTAGTAAATTTGTCATCAATCCCAGTTTTTGTATAGGACGGTATTTCGCATACGGAATTCCCTTTTCAAAACATTCTATTGCATCATCGTATCTTGCACTATAGAGATAGGCTACTCCGGTGTTATTGAAAATATAGGACATGCCAACCATACCAGGAACATTGTAAACAGCTTTTTCTTGAAGACGATGGAAAGCTTTGCAGTCAACATAATCCGTATAAAATTGATTGATCAGCAAATTATTCTCACAGTAAATGGCATGATCTTGCACATTATTGTTCTCAAAAATAGCAATAGCTTTAGCTAACATCTCATGCTTAGCACTGAGCGAAAGTTTTGGAAAAAAATTCGCATAACGGAGAACATGCGCTTCCAACACTTCATTTCCAACACTTTTTGAGAGTGTAAGTGCGTCTCCCATATCCGATGTACAACGATCCAAACAGTATACGCGAAACAACTTCAACATACATAGCATAGCTTCTTTAATTGTTTGATCACGCTCGGATATGCATGGAAAATCAAGCACAGTTGCAATAGCGCTATTGATCTCATCTAATGTTTGTGAAGATTTATTCTCTTCAACCAGCAAACTGCGAAAACGTAAAATATCTGGTATATTCTGATGTACGATTGAGCGTTGTTCCCACTCATCCGAGAGGAGAATCTTACGATCTGTTGCCGAGCAAGTGCTGAAACACTGCTTAGAAAATAAATCCAGAAATTCATTTGTTTCGCTAGCACCACAATTGATGACCCGATATATCTCGCTCTCACCACTATTTCTAATCATTTTCACATTGATGCCGTTTGGACACTCAGATACAAGAGTTCTTGCACGGAAGAAGTTATTGTCTTTTAGAAGAATAATAATTGTAGGCTGTAGAATACTTTCCTGATGTAAGGCGATGAGTTGAGTCAAATAACGCTTGGATATTTTCCCTTCCTCAATAATTATAGGATCAATGACTTCAGGTCCCGCGGCTTGATGCTTTTCAACCGAAAAGAGTTTGCTCAATGCAGAAATAACTTCAACAATCGAAATGGAAGATGTTTTATTGTTTGAGAAACAAAGTGACAATAATTCAACAATATTCGGAATATGCTGTTGTGTCCAAAAAATTATTTTTTCTATTCGGCGCTTTATCAAAGAATCAGAAACAATAAGGTTTTCTTTTCCACGAAACGATTTGAAATATTCATAGCCACGTCCAACTACAAATTTCTGCTCTACTATATAAATAGTAAATGCTTCTTGAGTTTCATGAAAAAAACTGCATACATCTTCAAACATGCAAATTCCTCCGCATATACCTAAGCTAATGAAATTGCCAACAGATAATTCGGGATTATCTGCCCTTTTAGAATATTATATCATATATATGGAAAATATCTACTCTCCAATTCACCTAATAATCAGGTCATTTAACACTTTGTGTCAAATGCATTTATTGTGTAAATAGTGTAGAATTGATCAAAAACGAGAATCCGATGATCTATCCGCCTTTTACATAAACGCAGCCACAACGCCGCCCGAGGATAGTTAAAATAAGTACTCAAATTAAGCTAGTTGGTCTACCCAGATGAGAGATTTTGTGATTTTTCTTGTTCCAGCACTCTAGCTTGTCCAAAGCAGCTAGGACGCCTGTTGTCCATACTAAAATAGTGATGTTTTTTGTCAGTTATATTGTATTAGCTGAGCACTTTGACAATCCTTCCATATGCCATTAAAGTGTCCCCTTCACAAACCTCAATAGGCGGATATGCTGTATTATCTGAGCAAAGAAAGACCTTTCCATCTTTATGAAGTAGTTTTTTACAGTAGACTTGTCCGTTAAGAAAAAAGGCACCACTTATGCCATCAGCTATTTCACTTTGCTTTTTGACAAAGACAGTGCTTCCGTTGGGAATATCTGGCTCCATACTGTCACCAGATACATGAAGAGCAAAGTCCCCATCCTCAATATCTGTTTCATATTCTACAAAAGGTATGTCGCTATCTAATATGTTCTCACCTAAACCAGCTGATAGAGGAATATCATATAGCGGGATAATCCGCTTTTTCGGATTAGTTATTATCTCCAATTCTTCGTTTGTGCGAATGTCTGCCATCCATGTCTGAATCTCATGGATTGCGTCCGGAATGTGCGATTCGATGTGATCTGGATTCAAGCAGTACATAAAACATAAAACTTCTTTGCAAGTACGCTGTTTTTCTTCTTCCGAAATAAAACGATAAAAACTAAGATCGTCTTGCATCGCATAAACGCGTGTTTCAAAATGGCTTTCTCCATGGAGCACTAGCCGGTACATAAGGTTTTCAAAATACTTGGAATAATCGCCCAAACTTTTTATAACTTTTGGATCAAAAGATACTTCCGCAATTCCTGTCCCATAAATAAAGGTCGAGAACGCTTCCAATGCGCGTCGCATAGAATTACCAATTACCAAATCCAAACCCTCGGTATTACCCTTTGCATAACTGAAAATCATATGTAGCAAATCACGATATTCGTTAATAGACTTTATCGGATTTGACAAAATCCGCCCTTGCAGTTCGAATGCTTTCCCCTTTACAGATACACCAAGCTGCTGCTTTTTGAAAGACTTCTCCATTTCATCAGCTATTTTTTGCAAATCAGAAAACGTAGATAAATCGTGTGTCAAAAATAGGATTTTGCTTTTTGCATTACCTTTAATAATTTTATGTGTCTGGTACCTCAGGAAGGAGCTTATACCAACCTTGTTTTCAAAATCAAAGCTAGAAATAGGATCATCAATAACTACCAATTCCTCATTTTGATATAGTTTTTCAATATCTTGATTTGACAATATCTGAGTGAAGAAATAACACAATGCAATAATATTTCTTTCGCCTAGGGACACGTTTTTGGGCTTGACATCTTTTCCGCTTGACTTTAAGTAGTACTTATCATTTTTTAACTCAATCGAAAGCCGACCATGCGAAAAAAACACATAGTCCAGTGCATTGTTTATGCTTCTAATGGCCAACCTCGCATTTGACTTTTTCTGTTCAAGATCCTTTAAGTACTCTGTGGTTTCTCTTACCTCTTTCTGCTTAGTTTGCATTTTAGTTTCCGCAGCTTTCATTTCGCGCTGCTGCTGCTGGTAATCGCAATATACTTGTTCTATTTGCAGATGTGCAATTTTTTTGTTAATCAAAACTAACTCTTGCAGGATTTCTTTCCGTTGGCGAACCGCATCTACAAATTTCTGCCGTTTTAACTCAAGTTTACTCAAGAGTATATTAAGCTGATGTATATCACTACCCAAACCTACAGAAGCCATGTTTACCGGATTGTAAATGCTGCTTAACTTCTGTTGAATGGCCTCTTCATATTGAGCTATCAGCTCTTGGCAATCCTTTATCTGCTGCTGAATCTCTTTTACCAATTCAGCATCCAAGTCCATAAATTTAGAATAGTCATCGCTTAATTTGGGGAAAGATATTGCAAGCAATTCAGACTTATGTGCATCTACATCTTTGTTTAACACTTTGTTAATACTATCAATTAAGCTACGCCGATATTCTTCATCGATTTCCCGGAAACAATATGGACAGACTGTAGTAGACTTATTGCCAAAGTCTCTTTTTGCTGCCTCAACAATAGATTGCCTACCATTCTGAATCATCGACAGAATGAGAGATTCTCGCTCAGTCAACACCGGTTTTTCTACTGATTTTGCCAGCAAAGAACAAAGATCCCTTTCAAAATTATCTGAAAACGCAATTCCACAGATAGGTATCGGATAGGTTGTCGTAGAATCGGCCACTTTAGCTAATAAAGTTTTGGTTTCATAAAACTTCTGTTGTAATTGCTCTTTTGTTTCGGTAACTAACATACCACCAATTTCGTTGATAATTTCTTCTGTCACCTTCGAATTGACTTTATTTCCTTTGATCTCAGAGTCTTTTGCCGCCCAATCGTCCTGTAATATTTTTTTAATACGTGCCAGATGATAAGCAGGACTAAGCGGATTTCGTTTTTGTTCAAATGCCTCTCGTGCTGTTTCTGCTGCCGTATATTCTTTTTGTGCCAACTCCAAAAGCGCTGTATAGCGATCTATATCTGCCTGTAAATCAACCTGACTACCCAAAAGAATAATAGTTCCTAAACCATCTGCATCAATTTTTACATTTTCATCAATGTATTTTTCATTGAATACAAATATTTTACTTTCTGGTGCTAAAGGAATCTCTCTGTCAGCTCGATCAATCAGTGAAGCCGATAATTCTTCCGAACAATCTCCAGAAGCAATTTTAGAAAAACCATCTGAAATTGTGCTTTTACCGCTGCCATTTTTACCATAAACAATAGCAATACGGTCGTTATCGTTAGGGAAAAAAGCTAAACTTGTTTTTCTTGAAAAGCAACGACCATTGATTGAAAGCCCTTTCACTTTTTCAATCATAGTTTCACCTCATTGTTTCCGCCATTACTCTTTTTATCTTCTTAATCTCTCATACAGCACTGTTCCCACGGTTTCCATCACCTGTCGCATCATATTCGGATCAGAGAACATCTTCACGAAGAAGTCCTCATTCTGCTCATACCGGGCGGCGGCCATGTTGGGAAAGTCTTTCTCGAAGAGCAGCATGAAGGTCTTGCGGTCGTTATTCTGGGCGTAGCTGTGCCACTTGTCCTGAGCAGCATAGTCGTTCTCCATCTGAAGCAGGACCTTGTCCATCTCAGTGAAGCTGGTGCCGTACTTCTCGTTGATCTTCTCAATGATAACCGTCAGCGGATCACGCTTCTTTTCCCTGCGTCCAGCTTCGCCGGTGATGGGTCGGAAGCCTTCCGGAGCGCTCTCCAACTGGATTCCACCTTCGAAGTCCTTTTCCAGACGGTAATACTCCAGCAATACCTTGTCATCCACATAGACCTTATCCCGCCCACCCATGGGCAGCATGGTATAGAGGAATTTTGCGTATACGCTGAATTTGTGGATCTCCTTATCGAACAGGCGGCAGACCTGCGTGATGAAGGCATAAATGCGGTTGAACCGAGCCAGAGTAGACTTGAAAAGATCCTGCTTTTCCTCCTCCAGTGCCTCAAAGCGATCCAGCGCCGGGCGGATGGTGCCCTGGAGCTTGCCCAAATCGCCACCAGACTGTTCCTTGGAGGAATAGAAGATCTCTGCAAACCGATCAATCTCTATCTGCTGATACACCCGGTACTCGTCCAGGGTGTTCTTCAAATCATACACCACATTGGGATCGGTCTCCTCTTCCAGCATCGTCTCCTCAAAGTATGGCTCAAAGGCTTTTCGAATGTCCTCGGCGGAGTTAACGAAGTCCAGGACAAAGGTATCCTTCTTGCCCCGCATGGTGCGGTTCAGCCGGGAAAGGGTCTGGACTGCCTTCACGCCGGACAGCTTCTTGTCCACAAACATGGTGTGCAGCAGCGGCTCGTCGAAACCGGTCTGATACTTTTCCGCCACAATTAGCATCCCATATTCGTCTGTATGGAACGCCTCCGGCAGGGCCTTCTCCTTGATGGTCTCGCCGGATTTTGTTTTGTTCAGCTTTTCCTCGGTGTAGGGCTCACCATTATCCTCCACCTCGCCGGAGAAGGCCACCAGCACATCCAGATCGGTATACCCCTTCTCCTGGATCTGCCGCTTGAACTCCAGCAGGTAGCGCACCGCATGGAGCCGGGATGGCGTTACGATCATGGCCTTGGCCTTGCCGCCAATCTTGTGTCGGGTCACATTGCGGAACTGTTCCAGCATGATAGCCGTTTTTTGAGAGATATTGTGAGGGTGCAACGTCTCAAACTGACGGATGGCACGCACACCGGCGGCGGTGTCCAGTTCCGGGTCGTCGGGGATGGCCTTGGCAATCTTAAAGTACATGTTGTAGGTCATGTAGTTTTGCAGTACATCCAGAATAAAGCCTTCCTCGATGGCCTGCCGCATGGAATACACATGGAAGGGATGGTATTTGCCATTCTCATCCCGCTGACCGAACATTTGCAGCGTTTTGTCCTTGGGGGTGGCCGTAAAGGCGAAGAAGGACAGGTTTTCATGGACACCCTGGGCGGCCAGTTCATCCAACAGCTTGTCCTCATCGTCCTTGCGCTTTGACTCTTCCTCATACTCCTGTTGGGCATACTCCTCCAGCACTTTCTCGGTATCGGCCAGCGCCCGTTTCAGCTTGCGGGCGGCATCGCCGGTCTGGGAGGAGTGTGCCTCGTCCACAATGACCGCAAACCGCTTATTGCCGGTGCGCACTTCCTTATAGATCACCGGGAACTTCTGGAGGGTAGTGATGATGATGCCTGTCCCGACCTCGATGGCCTCACGGAGCTGCTGGGCGTTCTTGTCGATCTTCTGCACGACGCCCGCCACATGGTCAAACTGATAGACGGTGTTTTGCAGCTGGCTATCCAGCACCCGGCGGTCGGTGACGATGATGACAGACTGGAAGATCTTCTCATCGTGATTGTCATGTAATCCGGAAAGTCTATGCGCCAGCCAAGCAATAGAATTAGATTTGCCGGAACCAGCGCTGTGCTGAATAAGATAGTTCCTGCCAGAGCCGTTGGCCTTTACATCATCCAATAGCTTGGTCACCACATCTAATTGGTGATACCGGGGGAAGATCATGCGCTCGGATTTCACTGCGCCGGTCTTTTCGTCCTTCTCCTGCTGCAAGTGGAGGTATTTATATAGGATCTCCAGCAGGCGATCCTTGCACAGAACATTCTCCCACAGGTAGGCGGTGTCGTAGCCATCCGGGTTGATGGGGTTGCCTTTGCCGCCCACATTTCCGGCCCCATTGCTGCCTTGGTTAAAGGGCAGGAAATAGGTTTTTGGTCCCTCCAGCCGGGTGGCCATGTAGACATTGGTCAAATCTACGGCAAAGTGGACCAGCACTCGGTTTTTGAACTCGAAAATTGCATCTTTGCCCGCCCGGTCAAACTTGTATTGCTGGATGGCATTGGCGGTGTCCTGCCCGGTGAACTGGCATTTCAGCTCCATGGACACCACCGGGATGCCATTGAGGAACAGAACAATATCAATGCTGTTTTCGTTGCTCAGGGAGTAGTGGAGTTGCCGGGTGCAGTGGAGGATGTTGGCGGCGTACTGGGCCTGGCTGGTCTCGTTAATGGAGGTCTCCGGCTTCCAGAACACGGCCCGAAATTTGATGCCCCGGTCGGTGAAGCCCTGGCGCAGCACTTTCAAGAGTCCTACCAGCTTCACTTCCCGGCAAAAACGGTCGATGAGCTGCCGCTCGCTGTCGGCACCGTAAATCTTCTCAAACCGCTCCCACTGCTTGGGCTGGCTGGTGCGGATGAAGGAGAGGAACGTGCCGGTATCCAGAGCCTTTTCCCGGTTAAAGGCGGCAGGGTTGCCCTTCTGATAGCCGCCGTGGGTAAGTAGGTATTCCTCAATATCCTGTTCAAAGCGTTTCTCTTTTACATCAAAATCAGGCACGGTTACACCTCCTTGCATTCTCCAAGAGTAAACTGGTCTCCGTTTAATGGCATT
>ENA-OWPN01002575-OWPN01002575.1-human-gut-metagenome-genome-assembly--contig:-NODE-2575-length-10708-cov-2.907350_pt1 | contig 10708 bp, 7 predicted proteins | sample MGYA00248266_ERZ651850 | MGnify/ENA primary metagenome ERZ651850 (study PRJEB26924, sample SAMEA4378296) | human gut metagenome | biome: human gut; feature: human-associated habitat; material: faeces... | reverse complement strand
AGCCATCAGTATTCCAAGATGCAGTCACCCTATGCATATGTAGCAGTGAAAGCTCCATACACTTACGAGAAGTATCGCCGGATTAACGGACAAAAGCCGGGACATGGACGTACTTCGACAAGAGGAGAGATGCAATACAGTAATTTTTGGAAGGACTATTCGCTAAATATCAATGCCTATTTTGATGCAGACCGTCAAATGAATTATGAGGCGGATGGAGATAGTCTCCCTCCGGGACTGGTGGTTTATTTTGCTCCCGATGAAATAATGGATAGCATTGTGGCAAGGTCGGGTTTTTTTCAGATGAATAGTTGGGAGGAATATACATATGGTATATCTGTCAGAAATGGTTATTCTTATGGGAAAAATAAAGGAGCACATGGGACATTACTTGCCGGTCTGCAAATGGAGAATTATATCATGAAGTCTGCAGATGCCTGCATTGGCGAGGACTTTGACCGGATTATGGTAACCATATCAGAACACAATGGGCAGATAAAGTTGGGAAGTGAACTCTCTCTTTCTGCTTTTTTGCAAGGAAAGCATTATTTCACTTCAAGGCTCATTGTAAACGGCGGACTCCGTTATGATTATAAACATCGTTTTAATGGGAAAACCTTACATGCATTTTCACCCCGTTTGGCTTGCATCTATAGAATAGGCCAATGGAATGTCAAGTTTTGCTATGCCCGCGCCTTTGTAGACGCTCCGTTTTTTTATCGGGCCAGTGAGGTAGTCACTTACAAGGGAAGTGAAGATCTTGAGCCTGAATATCTGGATGCCTTGCAACTTTCTACTACAGTGGGAGTACCTTCTCTCCACTTGGAGTATGATTGCAATCTTTATTACAATAAGTTGAGTGGAATAATCTACTATGACAAAGCAGCCAAAGAAGAAAAAAGTGACAGACCGGTATATTCCAATGCCGGATCACTTGAATTGTTCGGTATAGAAAATAGTGTGTTTTATACTTCTTCCAAGCTCAAGGCAAGAATGAATCTGACTTATCAACGAGTTTTGAGATCGGAAAAATATTGCGTGACGGGCAGCAAAGTAGATGCGATACCTGCGGTAACAATGAATCTGGTTGTGTCCCAATCTATTTTTTCAAATCTGAAACAATCCTTGTGGGGGCATTGCAGTCTCTCTTATTATTCAACCCAGAATATGCCGGTATCTGCTTATAAGGACGGTGTAGCCTATAAAGATGAAGCTTACCGGATTAAAAGTACTGCTTTGCTAAACGCAACTTTTAGTTATAGATATGATAAACTGGAAACCAGTTTATCGTGCAATAATATTTTAAATACCCGTTATACTCGTGGAAGTCTTTACAACATAGATGTTCCACAGTTGGGGCGGAATATAATGTGGAAAATAAAGTGTATTTTTAAATAGAATAAATATGGGAAATATAATATCTTCTTTTCAAGAGATTGTAAATAGAATGCCGGACCAAACGGCAGTAGTTTTTGAAGGTAAAAGTTGGACTTACCGAGAGCTGGATTTGCAAAGCGACAAGGTCGCAACCTTTTTGACAAAATACCAAGTAAAAGGCAGACAGGTGGGAACTGCCATGACGCGGGGACAAGAATGGATTGTTGCATTACTGGGCATATGGAAAGCCGGAGCTACCTACATTCCTTTGGATCTGGCCCATCCTCACGAACGCTTGGAATCTATACTATCAGATTGTGAGATATCTTTTGTAATATGTAGTCATGAAAGTCGTTTTAAGCCTTATAATATTCCAACATGCTATATAGATGAGATCTCGGTTTACGGTGAAGAATCCCGCAAATTACCTTTGCCTGAAGAAAATGACAAAGCTTACATTATTTATACCTCAGGTACTTCCGGTGAGCCCAAAGGCATACCTACCAACCATCGGCAGGCAGTGAGAATGAGTCGTATATCTAAAGACAAGTACTTTTATGTTAATGCAGGAGACAGAATGTTACAATTGGCAGGATTGAATTTCAGCGCTTCAATGGTTGAGACCCTGACAGCATTACTAAATGGCGTATGTCTGGTTATGGCAGGAGACAAGGAACGGCATTCTCCCAAATTATTGGTAGAACTGATAGAACATGAGCATGTAGTCAGCGCGATTATTCCTCCGGCGCTCCTTGCGGTTTTTCCAAAAGTTCCTTTAGCCGGACTGAAAACTTTGTTGGTTGCCGGTGAGGGAGTAGCTCCTGATGTCAAGAACTATTGGATGAGAGGGAGAAGAATGGTAAATGCTTATGGCTTTACCGAAAATTCTGTTCTGGTAATGAGTGGCGTATATAAGGAAGATACACCAACGAATGATATTGGTACATTAGTACCGGACTCGGTGGCGTATGTCCTTGATGAAGACCTAAACCCTGTTCCGGATGGAGTTGCCGGAGAATTATGTGTGGGAGGTTCACAATTAACAGAAGGTTATTGGAAGCGTCCTGAATTGAATGCCCAAAAGTTTATCAAAAATCCCTTTATTACCGATAGCGATAGTAAAGCTGGGCGTAACCAGCGACTCTATAGAAGTGGAGACAGGGTGATGCGTTTATCTAATGGTCATTTTTTATATTTGGGAAGATTGGATAACCAAATTAAAATACGAGGCATGCGCATAGAGCTATCTGAAATAGAGCAATGCCTGAATCACTATCCGGGAGTGTCAATGTCCATTGTTGTAGCAAAAGAACGGATGGAAAGAAAAGTACTTGTAGCTTATTTGCAATCACACCAAGAGATTGACAAAGAAAAAATAGCAACCTTTGTGGCTGGTAAACTGCCCGATTATATGTGTCCGGCATATTATGTGACACTGCAAGAATTTCCGATGACTATAAATCGAAAAATAGACCGAAAACACCTGCCGGAGCCTGATTGGAAGCATTCCAATGAATGGAAAGAAAAACCGGTTACGGAAATAGAACAGGAGATTGCACAGATTTGGCGTGATATACTGGGAGGATCAACTGTAGGCAGATATGACAACTTTATTTCATTGGGAGGAGATTCTATATCAGTGCTGTTAATGACAAATGCAGTGGAAGAAGCATTTGATATAACTTTAAGGGTTGAGGATGTATTTTCCCGATTGAATCTGGATACTCTGGCACAATTTATAGAACAGTCTTTGTTGGAAACACAGGATAATGTCAATAAAGTGTCTCATAAGAACATATATGAGCATTGTCCGTTATCGCTTGCATTGAGAAATCTTTGGAGCCAGTGCGTTTCTTCCCAAGAAATGAATGAGTCCTATAAGCTGGCACTATTCTTACCTCAGCATAGTGATATAAAGATAGATATATTACAGAAAGCATGGAATAAGCTTGTGCAAGAGCAGGAAGTGATGCGCATGTCCTTTCCTCTTGGGCTTGATGGGGAACCTTATATTCGTGTCGCCCCCTTTGTGTATGCCGATATTCCGATGCGGGAATTAGAGAAGATGGAGGATTTTTGGGAAGCAGTCCATGCCTTGTACTCTCTAACTTTTTCAGTAGAAAAAGGACCGTTACATCGTGTATGTCTCTACAGATATCCAAGTGGGGAGTATATGCTGGTTATCATTATTCATCATTTGGTTACAGATGGTTGGTCCGCAAGACTATTAAATGAAAAACTACAAGATAATTATCTGCAACTTTCACAAGGGCATCAACTGCCTGTAGAGAAATATTCCTACAGAGATTATCTTGTGTGGAGTGGGGAACAACTTAGTGACGCAATAAAGGAAGAAAGAAAGTCTTTTTGGAAGGAATATTTATCAGGCAGTTCTTGTTTGTCTTTTGAAGGAAGGGAAACCGGAATGGAATCCGTGAAAAAACAAGGCAGTGCAAAATATATTCCTATGGATACAGAATTGGTAAAGCAACTGGAACTCTTCTGCGAACAAAATGCAGTGACTCCGCTTGTAGCCTGCTTGTCCGTTTTCCAATTGGTACTATTGAAATATGCCGGACAGACAGATTTTGTGGTCGGTCTTGCTGCGACAGATAGAAAACGTTCTGAATTTCATGGTCTATTGGGGTATTTTGCTACTTTATTGCCGGTGCGTGTTATCAAAAGCAGAGGTGAAAGTTTCGATTGGTATGCCCAAAGAATGATGGAGGAAGTTGTAAATTTATTAGGATATAGTCTTCCTTTAAATATCATTTTAGATTGTATGGAGGGAAACACGGACTTAAAATCCAGTCCACAATTAATTCGCATTGCTTTCGGCATGGAAGAGGTCGCATCGGATATTGATGTTCCGGAGGAGTGGATTACTTCATCTTCCTTTGACATGGCATTAATCATACATAAGTATAAAGGAAACTATTCATTTCATTTCCAATATGCGACCATGTATTTTGATGAAGGATTCATCACCCGCTTTTGTAATAGTTTCCAAGTGGCATTACGTTTTTTATTGAATAAACCATCTCACAGCATTTGGGAATGTCCTTTGCTGTCAGAAGCCGAGATAGCCGATCGAATTTCTCCTTTCAAATTCTCGGATTTGTCACTCCCCGAATGGAATGTAGTTGAACGTTTCGAAGAAACTGCAGATAAACAACCGGATCGTGAAGCATATTGCTGGTCGGGCTTCCGTATGAGCTATGGAGAACTGAAGAAAACAAGTGATTGCCTGGCAACTTCCATCCGTAGTAAGTGCGCTGCCATTAGTGAAAAACAGGAAACGGTTTCTATAGGCATTTATTTAAGAGAAAAGAAGTATTTGCTTCCCGCCATAATGGGAGTGCTCAAGAGTGGTGGCTGTTATGTCCCCCTGGATATATCCCTGCCTGCCGAGCGTTTGGCATTTATACTGGGAGATGCCGATATATCCTTATTATTGGTAGATGAAATTCCTGAATTTGAGATTCCCTGTGGAACACTTCTTATAACGAATTTGGTAGAAGAACAATCTCCGGTAGCGTTCCACGTGGCGAAGCCTGCTCCCGAAGATACCGCTTATATTATTTACACATCGGGAACTACCGGGAAACCGAAAGGAATTCCTATCTCTCATCGTTCTTTGGCCTTGTTTGCAAAAAGCCAAGCTGAAATTTACCGGCTTTTGCCGGATAAACGTGTTTTACAATATGCCAGTGCAGGTTTTGATGCTTCCGTCATGGAAATATTTCCTGCATTGATAGCAGAAGCATCTCTTGTCATTCCCACGGAGCAAGAACGTAAAGATGCTACTTTATTGCTTGACCTGATGGAAAAGGAAAAAGTATATTGCACTCTTCTTCCTCCTGCATTACTGTCCGTTTTGCCTTATCGCGCTTTGCCCCATCTCAAAACGCTTGTGGTAGGAGGAGAGAGCACGCCGGCAGATGTAATGGAAAGATGGATGCAAGGACGCAGATTGGTAAATGCGTATGGACCTACAGAAAATACGGTAGTGACCACTTGTTTAGAAGTTTCGGGGAATTCTTTGCCGAATAATATCGGTTTTCCGCTTCCCGGTGTCTCCTGCTATGTACTGGATAATACAATGACTTTATTGCCGGATTATGTCTCGGGAGAGTTGTACATAGGCGGATTGCAATTAACATCGGGATACCTCAACAGAGAAGATCTGAACCGTGATAAATTTGTAGAGAATCCGTTTGCATCTCTTGAAGACAAGAAGATGGGTAGGAATATTCGTCTCTATAAAAGCGGCGATAAAGTAATGCGCACGCCGGAAGGATCTTTCCTGTTTCTGGGACGTATGGACTCGCAGGTAAAAGTACGCGGATTCAGAATTGAACTGGACGAAATAGCCAGGCAACTGGAAGAATATCCCAGTATATTACATGCAATCGTTATATTGAAAGAATATGGGGAAGAAAAACGGATTGCCGCCTATCTGCTCACTGATAGAAAAGAGAAGGTAGAACTTGAACAAGTCCGGAACTTTCTGATTTCCCGTTTGCCTGCCTATATGATTCCATCCGCATGGGCGGTACTAGAGAATTTTCCATTGACCTTGAACGGAAAAGTGGATAGGAAATCATTGCCCGAACCGGAATTGCTTGTTGCAGAAGAGTATGAACCGCCTTTTGGCAAAGAAGAAGAGACCTTGGCGCAAATTGCAGCACAGTTGCTGCAACTTCCTAAAGTAGGAGTATGTACAGATCTTCTTGATATGGGATTGACTTCTTTGCAAGTAATGGAATTGGCACATGAAGCCCAAGAAAAGCAAGTTGCTATTTCTGTGACAGATATTTATAAAGGCAGAAGTATCCGTAATATTCTGGCAAGTAAAACCAATTCCTTATTCTATTGGGGAAATGAGCCGGATGCCAAGAAACCTGTAGTCATTCTGGTTTGTGGATATCCATATTTCAAACCTTTTTATGATCGGTTTGTGGAACGCCTTAAAGATGACTATTCATTCTTCATATTCGAGTCATTCTTGGAATGCTTTAAAGACAAAGAACAAATCTGCACAAATGATCTGCTGGATTATTACGGCAAGGTAATAAAGGCGAAGTTGCCGGGGAAAGAAATTTATGCGGTTATCGGTCATTGCCTTGGAGGAGAATTAGGAATGCTGTTAGCAGAACATTTGCGGATGCATGGGCATCCTTCCATCAAAGCATTGATTATAGAAGGATTTATTCGGAGAGATAAAAGCCTGCTTATTCCCATAACATCTGGTAACCAATTGTTGCAGAAGTATAGCAAAATTACCAATGCAATTATAGAGAGCATGCCACAATTGGCTTTTGGTGGAGAAATGATTGTATGCCTGGCAACAAAAGCGCCGAGCCGATTCATGTTTGAAACGGAGCAACCCGATAGTGACAGACTGATACGGGAAATGTGGTCTGCTTCTGAAAAGAATAGATCAGATTGGAAACTTTTATATCCCCGCACTATCTGTTATGAACTGGATACAGATCACTGGGGAATTTTTGATGAAAAACCTTTGGTTTCTCTATATGAGATTGTGAAAAAACATTGGAATATAAACCCGTTTTAAAGAATATATGGGAAACGAAGATTTTACACTATCGCGGCATGATCTGATAAAAATAGCAGCATTGACTTTGCTGTTACCCCTGCCTGTCAATTGGGTATTGGTTAAACTAAATCCCATGACTCTGATGGCAGGGGCAGATGATGTTCCTACCTGGATCGGATTCGGAGGTAGCTATATCGGAGGTATTATAGGAGGGGTTATATCTATTTTGATACTGAATCGCACGTTACAACAAACTGCCATTCTGCATCACGATTTAAAAATCCTTCAGTTGAATACCATTATCTATACTCAGGAGCAGGAATGGTTTAGTGACCTCAAGACGCGTCTGGCCGAGAATTTAAAAGCAATAGACCTGTATGTACTGAATACGGTCGTTTCTTGCATGTCTCTGAAGAATTATGCCTATGCCAAGGAATTGCTCACTGATATCAATAAGCAGTTGGAGTATCAGGTAGTCATGTCTTCCTTCTATTTCATGTCCTCCTCTTTGTCAAAAGAGGAGGAGGAATACATGGATATAACGAGGCGCATCCATCTGGAGTATAGTTCATTAATCAAAGATCTTTTATTCTATATACCCTTGGCGGAATCTTCCCATGAAGGCCATAAGCTGGAATATGAAGATTTAATTGATTACACAATGTCTCAATATGACTATTTGAAAGAGCAGAACACATCACAATATGAGATGAAAAGGAATATCACTTCCCAAATACTGGAAATAGGACCGGAAGAGGACATAGAACATCGATTACAAAAAATAATGGAAATCCGTCTCACCATGCGTATAAACCTTTATAAGCAAAAGTCGGAGTTGGCACATGCCACGCATCAACTGATAGATTATGAAGAAAAAAGAATTAATAAAATCCTTACTAATAATTGATTAAATAAAAAATTACCACTTATACAACCAAACGGGAAAACTACAAAACAAGCTTGAGAAACCAACAAAATTATTTTTGCAAAAACTTTCTAACTGCTATCTTCAAATAAAAAGAAAAAATGAAGATGGGAAATAGAATGAAAATGCCAACTTTAAGCCGGATAATTGCTTTCGGATTTATTTTGTTACCACTCTGCACCGGATGTAATGATTATAGTATAAATCCGGAAGCTATGCTGGGGAATTGGAAAAGTTCACAAAAGAGGCCTGATCTGACGATAGGAAAAGATAGCTCAGAATACTATGTAATTGTTCATCACCTGATGGCAGATGGTAAAGAATGCCCGATCCGTTACCGTATTGTCTATTGTGGTAAATCTAGCTATATCAAAGCTGAAAGTCGGATTATAATGGTTTATTCAAAAAAAGACAGCACCTTATTTCTATCTCCCGGTGGCAAATATTGTCTATCCATTTCAAAATAAATTTTAATAAAATAATCATCTTATCGGGCATAAATGTGGAATAATGAAAAAAATGAAAGTAGAAAACACGCAATTTAGTGTGGTGAATGAGAAAAACACGGAAACATCTTTTTCGTTGAAAAGAATGGTGAATGATGGTATATTTCTTTATTATCAGCAGAAACACCGTAAGTTTATGTATAATGAGATTTTGTGGATAGAGGCTTCCGGCAGTTATTGCAATATCTATATGACTGGTCAAAGACAAATAGTTTTTGTATATACCTTGTATCAACTGTATGATAAACTTCCTAGGGATCTTTTTGTGCGCATACATCGCTCTTATGTCGTTAATATCTATGCAGTGACAGGTTTCTTGCATAAGATGATTTACATTGGGGAAAACATACTTCCTATCAGTTCACCCTATCTGTCTAACGTCATGTCTTATTTCAACTGCATAGACAATAGAAAGCTACTTGCAAAACAGGAAGAATAAACCGGTAAATGGAATGGGGAAAGTAAAAAATAAATTTGTATTGACATCTCCCTCCATCTTATCTTTGTGCTATAAGCTAAATGAAGTGATTAATAATTTAAAAAAGAAACTATTATGATTATTGACAAGAATCCATCTCAAGGAGTAACTAATGCATTACAGGCTATTCCTTTTTCCAGTTTGATTGGCGGTCCGTTGAACGCATGTATTGAAGCACAGGCCATGGCAGCCCGACGAACCTGGGAGTTTATTCAGGAAGCAGGTTTGGAAACAAATCCCGAAACCGGCGATAAAACAGCCGTAAATGTTTCCTTCTCGTTTATGCAGGGAGGAGAGCTGATGTATCTCAATGTTCCGTTGCTCACCATTGTTCCTATTCCTTATATTGCCATCCATAGTGTGGACATTAATTTCAAGGCAAGTATTTCCGCATCCACATCTACGGCTACGGAACAAAGCGAAGGCACCTCGATGAGCGGTGATCTGGGTTTGAATGGCGGTGTAAAGCTGGGGTTGTTCCACATGGATGCAAAGTTCAATGCCAATTACTCTTCCAAGAAAGATTCCAAGGCTACGGCAGAATCCAAGTATTGCGTGGAATACACCATGGACGTGGCAGTAAAAGCCGGACAAGACAGCATGCCGGCAGGACTGGCAAAGATCTTGGAAATACTGGGCAGTTCATTACAAGTTTCTGCTGCCAAGGGTGCTAATAGTAAAAAGTTGGCGGCTTATGGAGGCGAGAATTAAAAGCGATAGATATTAATTGAACATTATTTGTAACTTAAAAAAAAGAGTATGGCTCAGCTAAATTCTGTAATTAGCTCTATATTAAGAGATATAATCTCGGCACAGCACGAAGCGAACATGTATTCGCTGGCGCTAAGTGATACCTATGGCAAGGACGGACAAGCCAAAGACTTTCAGTTGCCCAACATCATGGTGAGTGATATGGAACTGGAACTGAAATATGGTGTAAAAAGCGCATCCGAAAGTCAGCAACAGTTCAATATCCAATACGATAAATTCCGCAACTTCCTCAAGGAACTTGCTACGGAGATAGCCAAGGTAGCCATAACAAGCGTTGTGTCTACGGTGACGAACTCGCAAATAGACCGGAAGGAGATTGATATACATTTCTTTAACCGCCTGAAGGGAGAGGAACCTTTGCAGCGAGAATTTCAGGCTTTTCTGAGCCGTAATTTAAGGAATGCTTTCAAAAATAATCTGTATGATGCTGTAGATATTTCCAACGGTATGGCAAGGACAGACCTGCTTATTGCCAAATTCATGGATGTCATTCGGAAGAAATTCCTGTATGATACGGATTTGAATAACCTGTTTGCCGGAGAAGACGGCGCTTTCCTTCGTGAAGAAGCGGAAAGCAATGTACAGACCGTTATAACCGGATTGGTGGAAAAACTGGCTAAAGATGCGAATTTCAAGAAACTGAAATCCTTTCCGCAACTGGATGTCGCCATCACTGCCGACGAACTGGCAAGTATGCCCGAAGAAGCAATCCACACCTTCAAGCTGAAATTCAGCCCGCGCAGTTATGCCATCTCCCAACTGGATGATGATGAATTTGTAGAAGATTTCGTAATGAAATAAACACTGACCCACTATGGAAGAGAAAAGTGTAAAAACAAGCAGCAGCCAGGTAATGGAGCTGCAGCAATTAATAGCTGCTCCTTTAATAGCTACTATTGAAGCGGATTCATTATCTTCGCAGAGGTATCTTGACTACTTGATGAAGATTGCATTCGAATCTTATGACCCGGCAACCGGAAGGACCGGTAAGATAAGAATGCTGACTTTTTCTTACAACAGCCAAGATATCAACGAGACGAAGAAGCAGAGCGTCAGTATACCTCTCTTTACGCTGGTGCCCCTACCTTTGT
>ENA-OWPN01002571-OWPN01002571.1-human-gut-metagenome-genome-assembly--contig:-NODE-2571-length-10737-cov-6.631904_pt1 | contig 10737 bp, 12 predicted proteins | sample MGYA00248266_ERZ651850 | MGnify/ENA primary metagenome ERZ651850 (study PRJEB26924, sample SAMEA4378296) | human gut metagenome | biome: human gut; feature: human-associated habitat; material: faeces... | reverse complement strand
GCTGCGCAGGGCTTTTTGTATATCCTGCCCAGCCTCGTGCTGATCCTGGTATTCTCGGTGGTGCCCATCCTGATGAGCCTGTACTTCAGCTTTACGAAGTACAATGTGCTGCAGCCGCCCCAGTGGACGGGGCTGGACAATTACATCCGCCTGTTCCGGGACCCTTATGTGCGCGCCTCGCTGAAAAACACGGTGGTCTTTACGGTGATCACCGTGCCGCTGCAGACAGCCGGCTCGCTGGTGCTGGCGGCGGTCATCGCCGAGCTGTTCCACAACAAATTCGGCAATTTTGTAAAAAGCTCGCTGTTCGTGCCCGTCATTGCGTCGGCCATCCTTGTGGGCACGCTGTGGTTCACGCTGCTGTCGCCGCGCGGCGTGGTGAACAGCATCATCCATGCGTTCGGCCTGCCCTCGGTGAACTGGCTGGGCGGCAAGCTCACGTCCATGCTCAGCGTCTGCATCGTCAGCGTGTGGAAAAACGTGGGGTACTTCCTCGTTATTTACTTCGCGGGCATCATGGATATCCCGCGCAGCCTGTACGAGGCGGCCGAGGTGGACGGCGCCAATGCGTTCCAGCGCTTTTTCAAGATCACGCTGCCGGGGCTTTCCAGCGTGACGTTCCTTGTGGTGACGCTGGGGACCATCTGGTCGTTCCAGGTGTTCGACCTGGTGTACACCATGACGGGCGGCGGCCCGGGCACCTCCACCGTGACGCTGGTGCTCACAACCTACAACGCGGCGTTCAAAGAGTACAATATGGGCTACGCAAGCGCCGTGGCCATGCTGATGTTCGTGTTCGTGCTCGCCGTTTCCGGCCTGCAGAAGCTGCTGCTGAAGGGCGGTGAGGACTGATGAGCCGCAGAGCGAAAAAAAACGCCGCGCGCGCGGTGCTGGGGGCCGTGCTGCTGGCAATGGCGCTGTTTGCGCTGCTGCCCTTTGTGTACATGGGCCTGGTTTCCCTCACGCAGAAAACCGTGCTGGACCTCCGGTTCGATCCCGCGGAGTTCAGCTTCAAAAACTATGCCCGCGTGTTCAGCAACTTCAACATCGGGCGCAACCTGCTGAACAGCGTCATCGTCACAGGCGGCGCGTGCGTGCTCAACTGCATCGTGTGCGCCATGGCCGCCTACGGCTTTGCAAAAAAGCATTTTCCGGGGCGCGACCAGCTGTTCATGGTCTATCTTGCCACATTGATGATACCCGGGCAGGTGACGCTCATCCCGGTGTTCACCATCATCAAAAACCTGGGGCTGATGAACACCCACATCGCGCTGATGCTGCCCATCCTGAACGCGTTCGGCGTGTTTCTGGTGCGGCAGTTCATGGTCAACGTGCCGGACGAGCTCATCGAGGCCGCCCGCATTGACGGCTGCGGTGAAAACCGGCTGTTCCTCTCCGTGGTGGTGCCTTTGGTGAAGCCGGTGCTCGTCTCGCTCACCATCTTTACGTTCATCACCTGCTGGAACGACTTTTTGTGGCCCCTTGTCACCGTGACGGACGAGCGCATGCAGACGCTGACGCTGGCCATTGCGGCGCTCAAGGGCAACTACTCCACCAATTACGGCCTGGTGATGGCCGGCTCCACGCTGGCGTTCCTGCCGCCGTTCCTTTTGTATGTCGCGCTGCAGAAAGAATTTGTGGAAGGGATTGCGCTTTCCGGGATCAAAGGGTAATATGAAAGAAGTCAGACTGTCGAAAAAGGCAAAGAAGGAAAAGAAGCGTCCGGGGAAAAGGCTGGCGGTGGCAAAGCCATGCATCTTTGCGCAGCAAAGTGCAAGCCACGCGGCGAATGCCGCCAAAAAGGGGTGGAGACTGCGCCCGCAGGCGCGTGTCGGAGCGGTGCGAAGCCTCCCCTGCGGACAACCGCGCTGAAAGCGCGGCTCTTAGCGTGTAGACGCCCCTTTTTCATCTAGGGCAACCCCGCGACGCCCCGCAGGGCTAGTGCCGAGGCGTGCAGAGCGAAGCGACCGCCGAAGGCCGCCGTGCGCGGCGAACGGGGCCGCAGGCCCTGTTCGCAGGCAGTTTGGCGCAAAAGCGCAGCTTTTTCGACAAGCTGCGAAATACACTCAGATCATAAAAGGAGTTCGTCTTATGGCCCGATATGAATTTTTCCTTGCGTCTTCTCTGGAGAAGGTATTCCCGGCACAGCGCCCCGCGGCGCTTTCGGACGGCGCGCGCCTTTCCGTCTGGCGGGGCGCCCGCGCCGCGGTGCAGCTCGTATACCGTGCGGACGACGCCGCGCCGGGCATGCCCGCGCAGAGCTTTACCATCGAGGCGGACGGCGCGCCCGCGCCCGCCGTTCTGCGCGCCGTGGAGCTGATGCCCTCCGATTATCCCTGCTACGAAAGCGCGGACGAGCACTACATCACGAAGGAGCCGGGCCTGTTCCCGGACCTGCTGGCCCCGCTGGAGGCGCCCGCGGTTACGCCGCTGCCGCGCCAGTACCGCAGCGTGTGGCTGAGCTGGGACATCCCCGCGGACGCGGCCCCCGGCGCGTATGAGGTGGCCGTGACGGCGCGGGCCGTGGAGGAGCAGAGGATGCCCAACGGCGTGCTCTACCGGGACGCAGACGCGGCCGGGCTTGCGTTCACCTGCCGCTTTACGCTGTGCGTGGGCCGGGCGCGGCTGCCCGCCCAGACGCTGCTGCACACCGAGTGGTTCCATGCGGACTGCCTGGCCTCTTATTACGGCGTTGCGCCGCTGAGCGAAGAGCACTGGCGCATCCTGGAGAATTTCATCCGCGCGGCGGGGGAGGAGCACGGCATCAATATGCTGCTCACGCCCGTGTTCACGCCGCCGCTGGACACCGCCGTAAACGGCGAACGGCTGACCGTGCAGCTTGTGGACGTGCGTCGCGACGCCGGGGTATATTCCTTCGGCTTTGAAAAGCTCGGGCGCTGGGCCGGGCTGTGCAGGCGCCACGGCGTGGAATATCTGGAGATCGCCCATCTGTTCACCCAATGGGGCGCGCACGCCACGCCCAAGATCATGGCCGTGGTGGATGGGCAGGAGCGGCGCATCTTCGGCTGGGACGTGCCGGCGGCAAGCGCGGAATACCGCGCGTTTCTGGAGGCGTTCCTGCCGGCGCTGCGCACCGCGCTGGAGGGCATGGGCTACGACAAAGAGCATGTGTACTACCACATCTCCGACGAGCCGTCGCCCGAGCATCTGGATTCCTACCGCGCGGCCAAAGCCCAGGCGGAGGATTTGCTGGAGGGCTGCCAGGTCATTGACGCGCTCAGCAGCCTTGAATTTTACAGGCAGGGCCTTGTGCGCCAGCCCGTGCCCGCCAACGACCACATCCAGCCGTTCATCGACGCGCAGGTGCCCGGGCTGTGGGTGTACTATTGCTGTGCCCAGAGCAGCCTTGTGCCCAACCGCTTTTTCGCCATGGAGAGCGCGCGCAACCGCATCATGGGCGTGCTGATGTACCTGTACGGCATCAAGGGCTTCCTGCACTGGGGGTACAATTTTTACAATTCCAAGTTTTCACTGCATCCTGTGGACCCGTACCGCGTGACGCACGCCGACTATGCATTCCCCTCGGGAGACCCGTTCCTTGTATATCCCGGCCCGGACGGCGCGCCGCTTTCGTCGGTGCGCGCGGAGGTGCAGGACGACGCGCTGCTGGACCTGCGGGCGCTGCAGCTGCTGGAGCAGCTTGCCGGGCGCGCGTTCGTGGAGGAGCTGATCTATGCGGACGCGGAGATGCGGCCCATGACATTCCGGGATTACCCGCGCGGCGCCGGTTACCTGCTGGCCCTGCGCGAGCGGGTGGCCGCTGAGATCGAGAGCCGGCTGGCTTAAGGCAACACCGCACAATTCACGGCTGAAGCCTTAAGCGTCGCCTCGCTTGCAGATTTTCCGGCAACTGTCACAAAAATGCTCGCGAATACACAAAGTATTCGCTGCGCTTTTTGTTTAACCTGCCAAAAAATCTGCCGGCGCGATTCGACTCTTAGAATTGTGCGGTGTTGCCTTAAAGAAATACCGCGCCGGGAACGGCGCGCCGCCCGGGGGCTTGAGAGCGCCGCCTTCCGGACAGCCTGAAAAGCGCGGCTGTAAGGCCAACCCCGGGGCCGTCCTGCCAAATGGGCGCGGGCGCAGCGGCCCGCTCCGCAGGACGGCCCCTGTCCTTTTCCCGCGGCGCGGGAACAAACAAAACACCATCCAACAACAGAAGCGGAGCGCGTTTGTTATGGAAGCACGGTACCGTTCCACGCTGTGGGCCTGCTGCTTTGCAAATTTTTTTCAGGCTGTGGGCAGCTGCTTTGCCATTCTGTACGTGCCGCTGCGCGGCCTGTACGGCCTCAGCTTTACCGATTTCGGCATCCTTGTCTCGCTGAATTTCATCACGCAGGTCGCGTCCGACGTCCTGTTCTCAAAGCCGGTGGAAAAATACGGCTTCCGCCCGTTTGCCGTGGCCGCTCCCCTCGTCAGCGCGGCCGGGCTGGGCCTGTTTGCCGCCGCCCCCATACTGTTCCCCCAGAGGCCCTTTGCAGGCTTTTGCGCGGGTATGTTCCTGTTCGCCGCGGCAGGCGGCCTGCAGGAGCTGCTGCTCAGCCCCATTTTGGACGCGCTGCCCATCCCGGAGGAGCGCAAGGCCCGCAGCATGAGCATGCTGCACTCGTTTTTCGCCTGGGGGCAGATCTTCGTGGTGCTGGCCACCACGGGCCTGCTGGCGGTGTGGGGCGCCGCGCGCTGGCAATGGATCGTGCTTTTGTGGGCGGCGCCGCCCGTGGCCGGCGCCGTGCTGTTCTGCCGCGTGCCGCTGGCCCGCAAAAACGGCGCCCCGCCCCTGCCGCTGCGGGCGCTGGCCCGCAAAGGCGTGTTCTACGCGCTGCTGGCGGCCATCGTGCTGGGCGGCGCGGCCGAGGTGACCATGGCCCAGTGGGCGTCGGCCTTTTTGGAAAAGGGCCTGCGGCTGCCAAAGCTGGCGGGCGACGTGTGGGGCGTGTGCTTTTTCTCGCTGATGCTCGCGCTGGGGCGCAGCGGCTATGCGGCGCTGGGCGCGCGCGTGCCGCTGCACCGGCTGCTCATCGGCGGCAGCGGCGCGGCCGCCGTGCTGTACGTGGTCTGCGCGCTTGCACAAAGCCCTCTGCTGGGGGTGCTGGCCTGCGGGCTTACGGGCCTTTGCGTCAGCCTGCTGTGGCCGGGCGCGATCATTCTTGCGTCCCGGCGCATCCCCTCCGCGGGGGCGGCCATGTTCGCGCTGCTTTCGGCGGGCGGCGATGTGGGCGCGTCCCTGGGGGCGTTCTGCGTGGGCCGCGCGGCGGACTGGGCGCAGGCGTCCGGCACGGTGTTTGCGGGGGCCGCGGGGGAGTCTGGGGCGCTGCGCGCGGGCCTGCTGCTGGCGGCGGTGTTCCCGCTGCTGTGCTGCGGCGTGCACACGGCGCTGCATTGCACCGAAGCGCGGGGCGGCTTACCCGCAGGGAGCGAACGGCGGCACAGGCAATAGAAGAAAGCTGTTTTTCAAACCGGAACCGCCGTTTGCAGACGGGGGCGAAAGACCGCAAAATGAACAAACGGCGCGGCCTTCATGGCCGCGCCGTTTTTGCACCGGGAGGACAGCCGCAAAGCGGCGAAAGGGATGCGGCTGCCGGTCTGACCGGATGTTTGCACCGGGGCGTTTTGCCCCCGCAGTGCGTATTATACGTGGTTTCAGCCTATGGAAAGTGCGCCCTTGCGTCGGTTCGGCGAACCGGGAGCTATCTATGGACGGAGTACAGAAAATGAAGCATATCACCGTTGTAATACTGTGTAATAAATTCGTCTTCCTTGCTCATACCTATACTTTCCGCTACCTTAATAGAAGCAAGATTATCTGCCTTGATAATGGAGCACACTTTATTCTCATGCAAGTTTTCAAAAGCGTATTTCTTACAGCCTCCGGCGGCTTCTCTTGCATATCCAAAGTGCCAAAACTTTTCTTTCAACAAATAACCGATTTCAAGCACTTCTGTGTTTTTATATGGCTGCATTGTAAGCCCTGCTTGCCCTATCATTTCGTTTGTATCTTTCAATATAACCGCCCACAAACCAACCCCATTTTTATTGTACCGCTCAATTTGCCGGTTAAGCCACACTTGAACATCATTATCTGAAAAATCATGCTCATACGCATACATTACATTTGGATTTTGTAAAATCTCGGCTAAATCTGCCAAATCGTCTTGCGTTATTTTTCTCAAGTATAAACGCTCTGTTTCGAATATCATGATTTATTCTGTCTCCTCAAAACATTGCAGGCAGGGGCCTATTTTCGGAAAGGGCGAAAGAAAAAAGACGCCACACAGCCGTGACGTCTTTCTATGGTGCGAGGAACGAGACTTGAACTGCAAAAAATCCGCTTGTTTCTAAGGGCGAATTGGCGTACTCTGTGACTACTCTGCATCTGCACTGAAATAGTTGTCTAACTGTGTGTTGGCGGCGTCCAGTTTTTCGGCGCGCAAATGTGTATAAATATTCCTCATCGTGCTTGCATCTGCATGCCCAATAATTGTTTGTGCGGTCTTTTCATCTATGCCTGCTTCAAACATTATTGTGCAAAATTCGTGTCGTAGTTGGTGAGCGGTGACTATAGGTTTCCATACTGTGATCGCGATGCTTTTATTCCTTCGCTTGATGACTTTTTTACTCTCTATCGCTAAATTGTGCGCTTGGCAGAAAGAGGTCCATCTACGTTCGTATTGTGTCCCGGTCAATGGAGCAGAGCCGCCAAAAATATAATCGCTATCTACGCCTCTTAACGGCGCGAGTACGTCCAAAAGGGGTTTAACAATTGGGATGGAACGTATTCCTGCTTTTGTTTTGGGTGTGTCTATAACAGCTTTGTTTCCGTGGTGTGTAACGTTGCGCTCTATGTGTATCCGCTTGTTTTTAAAATCTATATCACCCCATTGCAGGCCAAGCAGCTCACCTTTTCGCATGCCGGTATAAAGCAACATGAAAGGCAATAGCCCATACTGGTCTTGCGCACTTGCTTTGATGATTTTAACGGCCTCTTCTGGGGGGAGTTCACGCTCGGTGCGTTTCAATCCGCGCGGGAGGCGGATAATTGATACCGGGTTTTCATCGCCGCGCCATTCGTCATCTTGAATCCATGTCTGCCAAATTCCATTGAGCACGGTTTTTTGATTAGAGACAGTTTTATACCCTTTGTCCGACATACTGGAGAAAAACATGCTGATGTCATGTGGGCGAATATCTCTGATACGCTTTTCTCCAAAAACAGAGATGGCTTTTTCGATACACGGAATATATGAGCGCTGTGTTCCCAACTTCATCTGGTCTACCTTTTCGCGATAGCGGTTTGCAACTTGCTTAAATAACGGTCCCTTTTCCTCTTCAACATGATATGCCGCAATCTTTTTCCACACTTCATCAGGGTCTTTAGATGAAAAAGAAACACGCTTGCCATTAATGACAAGCTGCTTTTCGTATACGCCGTCAGGACGCAGCCGCATTCCCGGAATATTCTTTTTCTTGCGCACCATAAAAATTCTCCCTCCAAGGTATGACTTGCCAAGCCTACCCCGAAGGTGGTATAATCCGATTGTCGGGCGGATTGCCACCTCTGTGGTAAGCTGTTCTATTTAACGCTTCGGTGCTCCCACGCCGAGGCGTTTTTTATTTGTCAATTGATCGTCCTGACACTGACCTTTGGCGTGCCTCTGCGAGGCAGTCCCTCCAACAAGAACTTACAAAAAACCTTTGCTTCTTCCTCGGTGAGTGCGTCGATCATAGCGTCGCGCTTGACATAATCGTGCTCCTGCAAGATTGCGGAGGCTTTTTCTGTGTCCATGTATTGTTCTTTCATGTGGAAATGTCCTTTCGTATGATTTAGTGACAAACTTCGCATGGGGAATAGCCTTTTGACCGTGCGGCTTCAATGTTATATGCCCAAAATGAATCACAGTTCTGGAAGAAGTGGCAATCATAAGTATGGTAAGCGTATGCATCATCGGAAACAACGAATGCGATGTGTGCATCAAGAAAATCGGCCTTTTCTTTGCATGGTTTTAATTCCGTTATTGTTTCGAGGCGCTGCTCAGCAGCTTTTGAAATATTATAATATTTTGTATTTAATGAATCGTATTTCGCCTGTAAAGAGGAGTATTCATTTTCATATGCGGAGACAAACAGAACGAAGAAAATAATAAGGACAACATTGACAGCGAGAGAGAGAAAAAAAGGAATCCGCGAGTTCTTTGAGTTCTTGCTTTTAAAAGAAATTCGTACGCGCTTTCCGCATCCGGGGCAAATCGTATCATCTGGTCCATATTTCGTACCGCAATAACGGCAGAATGTAGCGCGCTGCTTTGGCGTGGTTGTATCGTCTGATGCATTATCTTTTACAGCGCAATTAAATTCCGGTTTCGATGTGGGTGCATCAACATAAGAAGCAACTTGAGTTTCTTGCCTAGGATGTTCATTTTTGTTCTGTTCTTGCAATTGCTTATTCATTAAAGGATCTAAATTTTCATTGTTCATCGAAACTGGCGCTGTTCCATTTTTCTGCTCGATTGTTTCAGCTTCAGGCGATTGTGAAGCTTCGTCGTATTCCCGTTTTTTTATTACATCATTACGCGCAGAGAGCATGGCGAAAGCAATGCAACCCCAAATTAAAGCGGGAGAGGCATTGTGTGAAACGCCGGATGCAAAGTGCAGTACAGCCAATAAGATTGAAGCGGGAAGAATGCATGCTACAACTACGCCGAACACCCACTTTTTACTGTGAGATTTTTTCATGCATCCGGCAACGCAACACACGGGCAGTAAATAGGAAACGAGTGTAAGAAAAATGCTTACAACAACATTTTGAGAAGTGTATGGCATGATGTACCACCTTTCAGAGAACTGTTTTCAGCAATATTTTATATCTCCCGGCAAAGCCACACGGCTTTGTCTATATACATTCCAGAGACCTCGCGGCGTAGCTATATGTTTTCGGCCTCCGCAATTGGCAGATCGTTGTAAAAGTCTCCGCGCCGAATGTGTACCATCTCATGTTCATACGCTTTACGTTGAGCGCTGAAATCGAGCCTTGCATTCAAATAGACATTGTAGTTTCCATCTTCATCAAGAAGCGTGGTCGCATTCATCCCATAGGGCAACTCCTTTACCCAGACAAAAACGCTATTCGTCATCATCTCCACCTCGCAAGGCCTTAATTACTTTAATATACTGCCGCACCTGTTCAGGTGTGGCTTTTTTTGTTATCGAAAACATAGCGCGCAATTCAGGATTACGGCGCACATCTTCCAACATTTCATTGAGTTCGTCATCATCTTCGTATGCAGCGGGAGCCTCTTCATTTCCCAAAAGATAGTCTACGGATACGCCAAAGTAATCGGACAGAATAGCGAGGGTCTTTTTTCTAGGAGTTTTTCCCGCAAGCCAATTTGCAACAGTTGTCGGGTGTATATCTAAATCTTTTGCGAGCTGGTAGTTCGTCAGTGCGCGTGAATCCATTAGTTTGGATAACTGTTGTGCAAAATTCATAAAAAACCGCCCTCTATTTTTAATCTAATTTAGTCTAATATTTATTGACAAGTAGAAGCAATTAGATTATACTAGAGCATGTGATAAGACAAAAGCAGATCTTAAGATGCCCTCAGGCATAGGGCAATGTCCACTTTTGTTGCTCTAATAATCTACATTATTAGACTATCATTATAATCTAGTATTGTCAATAGAAAGGGGGTGTATTTTTTGTCTTTTTCTGAAAATTTGGTGAAATTGCAAAAGGAGCGCGGCATTACTAATTACAGATTGTCTAAAGAAGTAGGCGTGCACTGTACTACCGTACAAAACTGGAGAGATGGAAAACGTCCACTTCTCGAACATGCTCATGCGGTTGCCACCTACTTCGGTAAAACCGTAGACGAGATGATGAAGTAGGCCGCTGCGCTCGATGAGCTAATCGCAGAGAAGTCTGCACAATCAGAATAGCAGGAAATATGTACCATAAACCGTACAGAAAGGAGGCGGTATGATGCCGCGCGAAAAAGAGACGTATCGTGATGTATTGGCACGCATTGCAGGCAGGGCAAACGAACTCTACCCCGGTCGAATGATTTTCAATAAAAAGCAATGCGCGGCAATTTTAGGAGTTCCGAAGCAAACAGTTTATCAGAGCCGAAGGTATCAATTCCTGTCACTGGCCAATACGCTTGAAGATATCGCAAGGGGGATTTCATCGTGATGAAAATGTTTGGGATAAGCCTCCCGCGCGGCCTGCGCGGATGGACAAGCCTTATCTATAAGGGGGTGCTGGTTGCATCTACACTACCTGTACTAGACGGCCTGCAGGCGATTGGCCGTGGCAACTCGGACATGCTGCCGGGGCTTGTAACGCTGGCGTTTGGGCTGGTGCTGGTGCTGGTAGGGATTGGCGGGTACATAGCTGTAAGAGAGGAGGACAATCATGAAAATAACGCATGAGACGCGGCGTGAGAGCTTTGAGCAGCTTGACCCGAGCGGTCGAAAGGCGGCCATCTTGGCAGAGCTTGAGCGTGGCGATGGCACGGCACTGGAAATCATGCGCAGAATGGGTTTTACGGACCCGAACCGAGTAAGGCCGCGTTTGAACGAGCTTGACCGTGCGGGATACATATTCCAGGTCGGAAAACGCCGTGACCCTTACACGGGTGTGGAAGGTGTCATATACAGCAAAAAAAGCCCTGCCCGCGCTACCAACACGGACAAGGCAACAAAGAAAAATACACTATCTAT
>ENA-OWPN01002570-OWPN01002570.1-human-gut-metagenome-genome-assembly--contig:-NODE-2570-length-10742-cov-2.499485_pt1 | contig 10742 bp, 8 predicted proteins | sample MGYA00248266_ERZ651850 | MGnify/ENA primary metagenome ERZ651850 (study PRJEB26924, sample SAMEA4378296) | human gut metagenome | biome: human gut; feature: human-associated habitat; material: faeces... | reverse complement strand
CTGCCGCTGACCGCCGGAGAGCTCGCCGGGCAGACGTTCCAGCAGCGCATCAATTCCCATCTGTCCAGCTATCGCCGTGACCTGCGCCTGCTGCTCGCGGCTCAGTTTAAGGCCTGGGTGGATCCCGAGGCTGATATTTTGTCGAATGGTCAGATGGTTAAACAGGTTATTCTCCTGAAACAACATCGAGACCGGACGCTGCGCCGGCGGCGTCGCGTTATGCGCCTCGCCGTTAATCAGCAGGCTGCCGCTGGCGGGTGGCAGAAACCCGGCAATCAGATTCAGCAGGGTGCTCTTTCCGGCGCCGCTGGGACCGAGCACCGCGATGCGCTCCCCGCGCGCGACGTCGAGGGTGAAGCGCATCGGCAGATGCTGGTATAGCCAGGTCACATCATTGAGTTTTAGCATCACGCCCCGGAAGTTTTTCAATCAGCGTAAACAACAAGAAACAGAGCAGCAGCAGGAGCAGGGCGGTGACGGCCCCGTCCTGGCTGCGGTAGGCGCCTATCTGCTGGTACAGATAGAAAGGCAGGGTGCGGAACGCCTCGTTGCCGAACAGCGCCACCACGCCGAAATCGCCAATCGACAGTACGCAGGCGAAGGCGAGCGCCTGGGCCAGCGGGCGCCGGAGAGCGCGAAGCTCGACCACCCGCAGCCGGGCAAAGCCTTCAATACCCAGCGACTGGCACAGCATGCTGTAGCGGGCGGCAATGTCGCGCATCGGGTTTTCCAGTACTTTCAGCGCATAGGGGATCGCCATCAGGGCATTAGTGAAGATGACGATGCCGTCGGCGGACTCCGGCAGGCCGATAGTGTTATTGAGCAGCAGGAAGAAGCCGGTCGCCAGCACAATTCCCGGCATCGCAAGGATCAGCATGCCGCTCAGCTCCATTGCCTGCCCGGCCAAAGGCCGCTGGCGAGCGCGCAGCTCCCGGCTGCTCCATAACAGCATCATCGTCAGGGTCACGCTCAATAGCCCGGCGGCGATGGCGATGCGTAGAGAGGTGCTCAATGCCTGCCAGAGCGCTGGCTGCGCCAGCACGTCCAGCATATTACGGTTGATCCCGTCGACGATGACCGCCAGCAGGGCGGCGCCGATCAGCAACCCGTCGCTCAGGCGGCTATGCAGGCGATCGTCAGGGTCGCGCCAGCCGCGCACATGGCTGACGCCGATGGCGACGGCTTTACTCAGACGCTGGCTAAGCAGCACCAGCCCAAGGCAGCAGAGCATCTGGATCAGCGCCAGCATTGCCGCTCGCGCCGGATCGTAGTCAAAGCTCAGCGCCTGGTAGATAGCCAACTCGATCGTGGTGGCTTTCGGGCCGCCGCCCAGCGAGAGCACGGTGGCGAAGCTGGCGAAGCAGAGCATAAAAATCAGCGCGGCGACGGCGGGAATGTGCCGGCGCAGCCACGGCCATTCGACGAGGCGGAAGAAGGCATAGCCGCGCATGCCAAGCTGGGCGGCAATTTGCCGCTGCTCGCCGGGAATGTTCTCCAGCGCCTGCAGCAGCAGGCGGGTCGCCATCGGCATATTGAAAAAGACGTGCGCCAGCAGGATGCCCTGCAGACCGTAGGGCGAGAACTCCCATTGCCAGCCGAGCGCGTTAAATAGTGAGGCCAGCCAGCCCTGGCGGCCATAGACGCTGAGGATACCGAACACCGCCACCAGCACCGGCAGGATCAGGGTCATCGCGCACAGGCGCAGCAGCAGCGTACGGCCCGGGAAGCGACGCCGGTAAAGCGCGCGGGCGAGAAAGATGGCTGGTCCCACCGAGATCAGCGCTGACAGCGACGCCTGCCAGAAGGAGAAGCGGACCACATGCCACAGGTAGCTATCGCTGAAGACCGATTGCCAGCCCGCGCCGGGGGCGCTAAACCACAGCGCCAGAAACGCCGCCAGCGCGACAGCGCACAGCAGCGTAGCGGCGAACAGGCCCGGCATCAGCCCGCGAAGGTTTAGCGGCTGACGGCGCGTTGCCATGCGCTAATCCAGGTTTGACGCTCGCTGGCGACCTGCTGCGGGGTAAAGGACAGGGTGGTCTGCGGCTTCACCAGGGTATCAAACCCGGCCGGCAGGGTGACCTGGGTCACCGGATACATCCAGTTGCCGGTAGGGATGGCGTTCTGGAAGCCAGGAGATACCATAAATTTGAGGAATTTTTCCGCCAGTTCCGGCTGCTTGCTGGCGGCGGTACGCGCGGCAACTTCGACCTGCAGATAGTGGCCCTCGGCGAAGCTCGCCGCCGCATAGTTGTCTTTCTTCTCTTCAATCATGTGGTAGGCCGGCGAGGTGGTATAGCTCAACACCAGGTCGCTTTCCCCTTTCAGGAACAGGCCATAGGCTTCGCTCCAGCCTTTGGTGACGGTAACGGTTTTCGCGGCCAGCTTCTGCCAGGCCTCGGGCGCTTGATCGCCATAGACCTTTTGCATCCACAGCAGCAGGCCCAGTCCCGGGGTGCTGGTACGCGGATCTTCATAGATGACCCGCCATTTTTGCGGGCCCTCGACCAGCTCTTTCAGGCTCTTCGGTGGATTAGCCAGTTTGTTTTTGTCATAGACGAAGGCGAAATAGCCGTAGTCGTAGGGAACAAAGGTGTCATTATCCCAGCCGCCCGGCACGCTGACCGCGCTGGCGGGTACGTTGCTTTTGGCAAACAGTTTACTCTGCGCCGCGGCTTCCAGCAGGTTGTTATCAAGGCCAAGCACAACGTCGGCCTTGCTGTTTTTGCCTTCCATGCGCAGGCGATTCAGTAGCGAAACGCCATCTTCCAGCGCGACGAACTTCAGCTCGCAGCCGCACTCCGCTTCAAAGGCTTTTTTGACCGCCGGGCCGGGGCCCCAGTCGGCAGAGAAGGAGTCATAGGTATAGATGGTAAGAACAGGCTTAGCCAAAGCGGGCATGGCGACCAGCGCCAGCAGCGGGAGTAATTTTTTCAACACTTTGCACCTCAGAAAAAAGGGGTGGCAAAGGATTTTGAGTGAGCCTCAAATCCCTTCGCCGGCGTTATCCGGATCAGGTTCGACGGGTATTTTCTCAGCCCATGCGCTTCATCCTTCAAGCCGCATCTGCGTTAGCTTCGCGCGTTCACCCCAGTCACATAGTTATCTATGCTCCAGGGGATTCACCCGCTTGCTGCCTTGATGCAACTTGAATGATATTGCGTATGTTTATTAGCACCCCGTTGAGAACGGCCTTAGTGTAATGATTTTGTCAGATGACGGAAAGCGCTTACGGCTCCGGCGGCGCAAACCATGCGGATTTAAAATCGAACCAGCCGAGGGTATTCATCCTCACGCCGCGCATACTGCGCTGACCCTGAATCATCAGCCAGTGGTGGATCAGCGGCACGATATGTTGCCCGGCCAGCAGCCGCTGGCTCCAGGTGGCCGGATTAAACTCTCCTGCTCGCCAGCGGCAGGCGTCTGCCTGCCAGTCAATGGGGATGCAGCGCTGAATCAGCGGGACTTCGTACAGATAGGCGAAGAGCGAAAATTCGATCGGTAAGGTGAAGTTCACGCTGTTGAGCCAGATATCGCTGACCACCTCGCCGCGATGCCAGGCATCGTACTCCAGCTCCTGGATCTCCAGCTTTACCTGATGCGCCGTCAGCAGGTCGCGCATGATCCCGCCGATCACCCGATGTTCGACGTGATCGCGGTAGTAGGTAAGGGTGACTGTCTCCAGCCCCGCCGGCTTCTCGCAGGCGTGGTTGCTGGCGTGATGCCAGCGCGGCAGCAGGCCGTAGGCGGGAAACCAGTTGCCCTGGTAGTGTTCGCCCGCATGGTAGAGCAGATTGGCGGGCTGAAACAGATAACTTAGCCAGCGGCGCACCGCGTCGTTGGCCCCCAGCGGGCTTCGCGAGTCGAACAGCAGGTAATAGCAGCCCTCTTCCAGGCGACTCTCCACCGCTTTTTCGCTTTCGGTATTGCCCTGCAGCGTCAGGCCGCCGTTGGGCTCTTCGCTAATCTCCGGCAGCACCCAGACGTTCACCTCATCGATCAGCGCCCGGTAGCCAAAATAGTCCTCAAAGGCATGGATCTTGAGCTGATTCTGGTTGTTACGCACCACGGCATAGGGGCCGGTGCCGACCGGCATGGAGGAAAAGTGGTTCATGGTCTGCCACTCCTGAGGCAGCACCATCGCCGGCACCTGCCCCAGCAGCCAGGGCAGCCAGCGGTCGGGCTGGCGCAGATGAATATCCAGGGTCCAGGCGGTGGGCGATTCGATGCGTTCGATATGTGAATAGAGCGGCAGGGCATTGCTGCGCTGCAGAGAGGCGATCACATCGGCCATCTCCAGCTCACGGCCATGGTGAAAATGGATGCCCGGGCGGAGGAAAAAGCGCCAGTGGGTGGGCGACAACTGCTGCCAGTGGTGGGCAATATCGGCTTCCAGTTCCCCATTTTCCTCATTTACCCGCGTCAGGGCGCTGAAAATCTGCCGGGCAATATGCGTTTCCGAACGCCGCAGCGCGCTACCGGGCAGCAAATTCTTCATTGGTCGGTAGTAGAGCACGCGCAGGATGTGCCGCCCCTGGCGGAAGCTGCGGCCGAGATGCGAGACCAGCATCTGGCGGACGGCAGCCTTATCGCCGACCAACTGCACCAGCTGATCGATGCGATCCTGCTCAAGGAGATCTTCGGCACGTTGCTGCTGCAGGGCGAGGCCGGTATAGAGAAAGGTTAGCCGCGAACGCTTGCCGCGGCCTGCCTCCGCTTCCCAGGTCAGCCAGCCGCGGGACTCCATCATATTGAGCAGGGTGCGCATATGGCGGCGCGAGCAGCTCAGCATTTCCGCCAGCTCGTTAAGGGTGGTCTCCTGCGACTTGCCGTCGCAGCACTGCCATAGGCGAATGAACTGTTGTTGCAGACGGCCGGAAGACATAAAAGGGGAACTCCTGCGCAAAACTCAGCAATTTATTACTTCCTATATTAAGCCAATAATGAATCCCGATGAAGCGAGGAGGTGAATATGATGAGGTCTACCGCAAAATCGTTCTACCAACGCTACTTTTCTGCGACGCAGGAAGCGTCCTGGCTGGCCCGCCTGATGGCAGGACGACAGCAGGAAATTCTGGGGGAACTGATGCAGTGGGGAGTGACGTCAACGACCTCTGATCATTGACTTGCAGACATCATGTGTGACTGAGTATTGGTGTTATACTCGTCGTTTTTCAAACTGCAGGTGCGCTGTCGATGCTTCCTGGGCCGTATGTTCGGGCTGCGTGATTCGCCTCTACGGGACTCACCTTTTCAGGGCCAGCGCGAGCGCGGCGCAAAATGGTTAACCGTTTTGTCCTGCAGCATGAAATCCATAGAGTATAGAATCACCCGCCAGCAGAAAGCCTCTGCTGGCTTTTTTCGTTTTCTTCGCGTGTGTTAAGGACATTCCATGCTGTGGTTGATGACGATGGGACGACGGCTTAACGGCGTCTATGCCGCCTTTATGCTGGTTGCTTTTATGATGGGCGTGGCGGGCGCGTTGCAGGCGCCGACGTTGAGTTTGTTTCTCAGCCGCGAAGTGGGGGCGCAACCGTTCTGGGTGGGCCTGTTCTATACCGTAAACGCCATCGCCGGGATCCTGGTTAGCCTGTGGCTGGCCAAGCGCTCCGATAGCCGCGGCGACCGGCGGCGGTTGATTATGTTCTGCTGTCTGATGGCGGTGGGTAATGCGCTGCTGTTTGCCTTCAACCGCCACTATCTGACGCTGATCACCTGCGGCGTGATGCTGGCATCCATTGCCAACGCCGCCATGCCGCAGCTCTTCGCGCTGGCGCGGGAGTACGCCGACAGCTCGGCGCGGGAAGTGGTGATGTTCAGCTCGGTCATGCGCGCCCAGCTGTCGCTGGCTTGGGTGATTGGCCCGCCGCTGGCCTTTATGCTGGCGCTCAACTATGGCTTCACCACCATGTTCTCCATTGCGGCGGGCATTTTTGTCATTAGCCTCGCTCTGATTGCCATCAAACTGCCTTCGGTTCCGCGTGTGGAACAGCCCTCGGAGGAGGCGGCGGCGCTAGCGCAGGCCGGCGGCTGGCAGGACAAGAACGTGCGTATGCTGTTTATCGCCTCCACCCTGATGTGGACCTGCAACACCATGTACATCATTGATATGCCGCTGTGGATCAGCAGCGATCTCGGGCTTCCCGACAGCCTGGCCGGGATCCTGATGGGCACTGCCGCCGGGCTGGAGATACCGGCGATGATCCTCGCCGGCTACTACGTAAAGCGCTTTGGCAAACGTAAAATGATGGTGGCGGCGGTGGCCGCCGGCGTGCTGTTTTATGCCGGACTGATCCTGTTTCATGGTCGCACGGCGCTGCTGGCTCTGCAGCTGTTCAATGCCATCTTTATCGGCATTATCGCCGGGATAGGCATGCTGTGGTTCCAGGATTTAATGCCGGGACGGGCGGGAGCGGCGACCACCCTGTTCACCAACAGTATTTCCACCGGCGTGATCCTTGCCGGCGTGATGCAGGGGGCGCTGTCCCAGAGCTATGGTCACGCCAGCGTCTACTGGACGATCGCGGCCATTTCGCTGGTGACGCTGTTTTTGACCAGCAAGGTGAAGGATATCTGACTACTCGCCCCGGCATCGCCGGGGCGACCAGGCCTACTTGAGTTCGATACGCTTAATGTCGCCAATGATAAAAATGTAGGCAATCACCCCAATCAGCGCCGTCAGGCCGACGTAGATCAGCGCGTAAAAGAAATTACCCGTGGCGGAAATAATCACACCAATTATCAGTGGTGCGATAATCGAGGCCATATTGGCACAGAAATTAAATATGCCGCCGGTGAGGCCTGCCATATTTTCCGGGGCAATATCCGAAATTAAGGTCCAGCCCAGACCGACCATCCCCTGGCCAAAAAAAGCCACCGACATGATAATAATTACGGTGCTATTGGCGCTTACCCAATTCGCCGCGATAATACAGCTGGACAGCAATAAACCGGAAATTATTGGTAACTTTCGACTGATGTTGACGGAGCCGGTTCGCTTCAACAACCGGTCGGAGATCCAGCCGCCGAAGAGGATGCCAATCGCGGCGGCAAGGAAGGGCCAGGTGGCGAAGAAGCCGACGTGCAGCCATGGAAGATGGCGCTCGTTGGCGAGGTAGCTGGGAAACCACGTCAGGAAAAAGACCAGTGTGGTGTTGCCGGCGAACTGACCCAGGCTGGCGCCGAGGATCTGGCGACAGCCCAGCAGGCGTCTGGCGTCACGCCAGTTAAATGGAACGTTCTGGATTTTATTGTTAATGCCGTTTGCGCCGATATACTCCAGCTCCGCTTGATTAGCCGTGCGCGATTCATGCGGTTCATGATAAAAACGCCACCACACTAAAGTAAATAAAATACCTAATCCGCCGGTGAGGAAAAAAAGCGTTCTCCAGCCATGATGTTCGAGAATTAAAAATAACAGCGGCGAGAAAGCGGCCAGCCCTATATATTCACCAACTGTATACGTTGCCGTTGCCCGCGCGCGCTCATGCTGAGGGAACCAGGTGCTGACGATGCGGCTGTTGGCCGGAAAGCAGGGCGCTTCGCTGACGCCGAGTCCCAGGCGCAGAAGCAGCAGGGATTTTAGGCCGAGGGTGAAACTTTGCAGCAGGGTAAACAGCGACCAGAAGAAAATTGACAGGGCATAGGTCAGTTTGTTGCCAAAGCGGTCTAAAAACATCCCGCCGGGGATCTGCGCCAGCGCATAAGTCCAGGCGAAGGCGGAGAAGATGATGCCCATCATCGCCGGATCGATATGGATTTCTTTGCTTAACTGTGGCGCTACAATACCCAGGATGGTACGGTCGAGATAATTGATCATCGTTCCGACGGAGAGTAGCAGCAGAATAACTATCCGTACGCGGCTTCTTTTTTTCGCCCCCGATGTGGAAGTGAGGACTTCCTGAGAGTTTGACATACTCATAGCGAGTTCCTTTAAAGTTTAAAATATTTTTGCATATATTCTAATATGCAAAAATATCTCAAGGAGCTATAGGTAGTATCTATGAATGGCAATGCCTTGTGGCACATTCATGCCCTTCGTCAAATAATATTTGATGTAACGCCGATATTTACCCGTTCATGCGCATTATTGGTGGCTTGCATGGTATATTAGCGTCAGTGCATTTATTCTTATATTATACGGGTAAAAATAATGAACCTAAAGCAACTTTATTATTTTAAACGTCTGTCTGAAACTGAGCATTACACCGAAGCCGCCTCCAGTCTGTGCATCACCCAGCCCTCGCTAAGCCACGCGATATCGGAGCTGGAGAAGGAGTTAGGGGTCGCGCTATTCGCCAGACAGGGGCGGAACGTAAAAATTACCCAAAACGGCAAGCGTTTTTTGCCGTATGTTGAAGATGCGCTGGCCTCGCTGGAGAACGGACGCATGATATTGCAAAAAAATGGCGCTGAGAATAAAGAGAATATTCGCATCGCCTTTATTTACACGATGGGGGAGTATGTTGTTCCACAGTTAATTAATAAATATTCTCTTTCACCTGAATGTCACAATGTGACTTTTTCTTTTACTCAAGGGACATCGCTGACGCTGTTGCAGGAGCTGAAGGCCGGAAAAGTCGATCTGGCGATCTGCTCTTATATTGCCGATGAACCCGATATCGATTTTATTCCGGTGATCCAGCAGGAACTGGTGGTGGTCACGGCAAAGGATCATCCGCTGGCCCGGCTATATGAACATGAAGTCGATCTGGTGGAGACGATTCATTATCCGTATATCTATTTTTCAGAAAATAGCGGCTTACGTCCGTTTATCGATAATGTATTTATGCAGCAAAAGCTGGTGCCGGAGATCGCCTGCTATGTGGATGAGGATACGGCGATGGCCGGGCTGGTGAGTATTGACTACGGGATCGCGATTATGCCGCGCATCACCGCGCTCTCCTATTACAACGTCCATATCCTGAAGATTAAAAACACCATCCCCCCCCGCTATATCTATCTGGCGACCATGAAAGACAAGGGGCTCTCTCCGGCGCTGGAGTCATTTAAAAATGTGGTTATCCACGACAGCCAGAAGATCTGTTAACGGATGGCCCGGATGTGACCTCCGGGCCATCCGGATATCAGGAGAGAATATCCATCACTTCACGCAGCTTAGCGATGGCGATCTGCCCCGGCGCGGAGGCCTGACCAACGGTACCGAAGGTCATCGCCGAACCGAACAAGCGCCCGGTGACCCGGCTAACGCCACCGGATTTGCCCATCGACATGGTGATCAGCGGACGCGTCGCATACTTCTCTTTCATGGTCAGCGTGGCGGCGAGCAAGGTGAGTACGTCCTGCGGCGACTGGGGCATCACCGCGATCTTCGGCAGATCTGCCCCCAGATCCTGCATGCGGCGCAGGCGATAGATAATATCTTCCTGAGCGGGGGTCTTATGGAAATCATGATTACTCATGATCACCTTGACGCCCGCGGCATGCGCATCGTCAACCAGCGCGCGGATCTGCGCTTCATCATTGAACAGTTCGATATCGATAACATCAACCAGTCCACTGCGTGCGGCCTCGCGGTTGAGCGCAAAATAGGCTTCGTCGCTGAGCTCGGTTTCGCCACCTTCTTTCTTACTGCGGAAGGTAAATAGCAGCGGAAGCGCTTTCAGCGCGCCACGGATTTCCGCCAGCGCGGCCATCACCTGGGCCATCTCTCTGACCTGGGCAAAGTGGTCAACGCGCCATTCGATAATATCAGCGCCGGCATCGACCAGGCCGTGGGCGTTACCCAGTATCTCATCCAGGGTTTTACCGATCAGCGGTACACAAATGAGGGTTTCCCCTTCCTGAAAGGTGATGTTCTTTACGGTTACTGCATTTGTCATGTAGGTATCCATTATTTTTCGCGTTGTACTTCAGGCGGTGACTGCGGTGCGTGACACTTTTTGCGCCGCCCGAGCCTGCAGTTGACGATAGCCGATGTACAGGGCGATCACAAAGCCGATAACGGCGATCAGAAAATCAAACCACATAATGCTGGCAATACTGATCTGCGAAAGCTTTGCGGTGATCAACGGGATCGTGAAGCTGGCGATACTGCCGGCGGTGTAGAAGATGCCGGTTGCTTTGCCTTTTCCGTTCGGGAAGCTCATCGCCATGATTGTCGCACCCAGCTGCAGCACTCCGCCAGCGGCGGCAAAGCCGATGACAAAAGCAAAGCCGGTCACCATCATCGGCGTCGGGAACAGGCACACCAACAGCAGCGAAATCATCGACAGGCCAGTATAAATAATCATCGCAATGGCCGAGCTAAACACCTCTTTGACGAAGGCGGCAGTTACAAAGACGCAGACCAGCGAGCCGACGGTATAGATGCTAAGCAGTTTAATCGCCGAGGCATAGGGCAGGCCGACGACGAACTGGCCGTACTGCGCCAGCCATTGGCTGACCAGATAGAAGGTCGCCATGCCGATATAACCGTACAGGGTGAAGATCACCATATCCAGCTTATTAGCCTGTGGCCGGACGGCTGTTTCCGCCTGTGCCGTAGGGGCTTCCTCTTTTTTCGCCGCCTGGCTGTCAGGGAACGGCATTTTAAGCAGATAAATCCCGCTCAGTACAAAGAGCGCTGCCGCAATCACGAACGACCAGCCGAACCACAGATTTGCCCATATCAGGAAGCTGATAATGAACGGCAACAGGAACTGCCCTGCAGAGACGAAGGCTTTGATCAGCACGTTGGCCCGGCTGGCAGAGTGCGGGAAAGATTCCATCAGCGCCGGATA
>ENA-OWPN01002564-OWPN01002564.1-human-gut-metagenome-genome-assembly--contig:-NODE-2564-length-10795-cov-3.271043_pt1 | contig 10795 bp, 5 predicted proteins | sample MGYA00248266_ERZ651850 | MGnify/ENA primary metagenome ERZ651850 (study PRJEB26924, sample SAMEA4378296) | human gut metagenome | biome: human gut; feature: human-associated habitat; material: faeces... | reverse complement strand
CAGCGCGCTTGGCCACACTTTTACCCACATGGCCCACTCCGACAATGCCCAAGGTCAGCCCGGCAAACACGTTGCGTTCGGGGCGTCGGATGTCGACGGGGGCAGTCAGCGGTGTGGGGCGCCGGGTTTCGCTCCAGCAGCCGTGGGCGGCAAGCAGCAAGCAGGCTGCTTCGACGTATTGCGCCACACTTGTGGCATTGCAGCCGGGGCAGTTGCTCCACGCAATGTGGGCATGGTGCATAAAGTCGGTATCGATGTGGTCATAGCCAATGGTGGCTGTTGCCACAAAGCGCACGGCCGACCCTGCGAGCAGGGCCTCGTTGCAGTGTGTGCGTGTACGGATAATCAGGGCGTCGGCATCGCGCACGTCGGCAGCAGTGATGTCGGCTCCGGTCAGATAGATGGTTTCGCCTAACTGTTCGGCAAAGCCGCGTATAAAGGGAATTTTCGAATCAATTACGAGTTTCATTGTGCCTTTTATATAATTCCGCCGGACGCACCGATTTGTGTTCGGCAAATGGGTATATCCCGAACCGCGACAGCCACACTGTTTCACGGTTCGGGATTATTGTTGTGCAAGTATTTTAAACAAGCAAAACAGCGTAGCACTGCCATTCTGCTTATACTTGTAGCTTATTTCAGTTTGGCATCCTGCGGATTGCGCAATCCGCGTGCACCAGTCAGGAAGGCCTTAGCCGTGCCGAAGTTCAGGTTCATGTCCAGGCGCACGGGCAAGTGGTTCTTGTCGTCGGTGATGTAGAAGGTGACGATGTCTTTTTCCTTGCCATCTTCCTTTTCAACGAACGAGAACACGAGGCAGCGGTAAGTGGTGTTCGAGTTTTCCATCTGGAATTTCTTTTTTCCGCGATACACAATGCTCTTCCACTCGCAGCTTTTGCCGTCGGCCATGAGGAAACTGATGCGGTGCCCCACTTTCATGTTCGTAGCGTCGAACGAACGGGCACGCAAGAGCATACTAATCATGTCGAACGCGCAATACTTACTGGTGTGGTTGCTGAATTTTGCCGGATTATTGTCGCGTTGATAGCGCATTTTCACCGCGCTATGTCCGTTGGGGTAAGAATACCACACCTCGTTTTTGCGGTAAGTATCACCCTCGAACGCCTTTTTGGCATAATATTTCGGCACCAGGTCAAGTCCGGTGTAAGCCATGAGCGTGTCGCGCATCACGAATATTTTGTCGGCGCGTTTCGAACCTCGCGTAATCAGGTACGAGCGATAGGCCGGCTGACCGCCGTAGGTGGTTTGCGTCGTATTCATCGAAGCGGTACCCACTTTAATCCAAACGAATTTCCAGTTAAAGTAGAGGTCGTATATCAGGGTTTCACCGCTTTTAAAGGCAAAGTTGGGTGCTGAGCACTGAGCTTGGGCCGCCATTCCCGTAACCAGGAACAGGAACAAGAAAATCAACTTTTTCATTGTACTATTATTTATTGTGTGTATCGAAAAAACAGGAAAGGAGTTACGCCGTTCCGAACACTCACTTTAGGCAAGGCTCACACCCTTACTTTCAGTAGCTGTTCAGCGCGCTCCCTTCATCACAGATTCGGGTGCTAAGATACATTTTTCGAACAAAAATAGCGACTATTCAGTAATTATTCAAGCTATTTGTCCGAAAAAAACGGGCTCAGTCGAAAATTCATGGGGAAATGTTCTGTTTTACATTCGATGCTTCTAAAACACTATGTATGGGCTGGCCTATGGGGCTGACCTCTTGCCAGCTTTACCTCCTATTCTGTGAATGTACATTAAAACGAACACCCCCATACTCCGTCGTGCCGGCGTTGTTTGAACAACGGACCGCACTATCCTGAAAATTTACTCCGCGATTGTCGAAATTAGTTCCGAGCTTGTTGAAATTAGTTCCGAGCTTGTTGAAATTTCTTCCGAGACTTTTTCAACAATCGCGGAACTACTGATAATCAGCACTTTCAAAAATACAACAAAAACGGTTTGGCGCACACGGATGTCGCCCTTCAATGAAGGAAAGCGCGCTGATTGGGCTTTTAGCTTTGTTAAGTCATTTGTTAAAACCGCTATGGGCGCAACAAGCAGTGAAGTACTTTCCAATCCAAAATGTTTTGAGGTTATGTTTCGTGGTGTAAGTGGCAGCGACTGCTGTTCAGAACAACCATTTCAGGCACGGATTGTTACATAGCTTCAGTTATTTATTTCAGAATTTAAAATGGCTTGGTTATAGAACTATGCCTACAAAAAAACATCTTTTACTAAGCCCTGCATTTCACAGGGAGGCACCATGCGAATCGACTGTGCTGAAATTTTGCATTCCACAGGCAGCAGGTAATCATTTTTGCGTGTTCCCCACACCTTTTTGCTGCTGATCGAAAAAACGGCATCCATCGGTTAAATCGCCGAATGCAGGGTGAAAAGTTAAGCAGGTAGTCGGCTTATGGGGCTGACTACCTGCTCTGCGTTTTTACAGGTTGTTAAAAACCTTGCCTGCGCCATGAGGCCGGCTGTTTACTTTGTTTTTTTGGCATCGAAGCGATACGTAAGTGACATCCAGAAATAGTGATGACGGCTTGAGTACCAGCTTTCGCTGCGCGAGTAGTTGTCGACGTAGCCTAAGTAGTTTTTGTCGCGGTTCAGCAGGTCGTTGAAGCCCGCTTTCAGCACGGCCTTGTTGCGCAGGAATTTGTATTCGGCGCTGACGTTCCACAGCGGAACGAGGCGGTCGAGTTCGGGCGTATCGTAGCCCGAAAAGCCCTGCAGGCGGAAGTCGGTTTTGAAGGCAAAGCTGCGCCAGCGGTATTCGCCGGTCAGGTAGGCATTGTAGCGCATGGTTTGATCGACGGCCGATTCGTAGGCGTTGTTGTCGTAGCGCGTCAGGGAGTAGTTACCGCCCAGGGTCACGTTGAAGGCATCGGTGCGGTAAGTAACGTAGGCCGATTCCGTCAGGTTGTAGCTCCGTTGGCGGTTGAGCAGGGGGCGCGGCATGTTTTCGGTTTGCTGCAGGTAGGAGTAGTCGGTGGCAAAACGCAGTCCCAGGTCGTTCGAAAACTCCCATGCCTCCTTGAAATACTGCGTGTAGTTGCTGCTCAGATTCCAGCCTTCGCCGCCGCGAATGTTGATGGTTTGGGAGTGGTAGGCACCGGTTTGCGTGTTGTACTGAATGAGGCTCGACAGCGGGTCGACCTTTTTGTAGTAGCTCAGGTTCAACTTCACCACCTGCTGATGCTTGGGCAAATTGGCACGCAGGCCCACCGACGCATTGTGTGTGCCCGAACGGCGCAGGTTCGGGTTACCCTCGCTCGTGTGCAGCGGGTTGTTGTCGTCGTAGTAGGCCAGAGTGCTCAACAGCGAGGGTTCCCATTCGTTGTACGAGTACGAGGCATCGAACACAGCCGTCTTCGTAGGCTTGAAGGTGAGGTTCAGGTTCGGATGCACCAACCAGTAGCGACGCGAGGCAAGGGTGTCGAGGCGGCCGCGGTCGTAGTCGCTCTGTTCGTGGTTGTAAATCACCGAAACGGCGGGTTTGATGCGCCATTTACCCAAGTTCACTTCGAGGTTCACGTTCATTTCGTGGCTGGCATTTTGCTGTTCGTCGCGGTAGGAGTTTGCCTTGTCGAGCACGTCGCGCAGCAATTCCTCGGGCACGGGGCGCGTGGGGTCGTAGCCGCCGGTGAGCAGGTGCAGGTCGAAGAGGTTGAGCGTCGAGGTTCCGTAGTGGTAGTTCGAGCGGTAGGCAGCCGCAAACTGCACGTTTTTGCCCCACCATTGGCGGAAGTTGGCCGAAAGGTCGAAGCGGTGATAGTGTTCGGGTTTGCGTCCCATCTGGTGTTCGCGCACGTCGGGCTGCGTGTCGGTGAAGTAGTCGAAGTAGCGGTCGGTAAACGAGTTTTCGCGCTGTTCGTAATAATTGTAGTTTGCCGACAAATCAATCGAAGCCTTGCGTTTCAGTTGTCGGCTGTAACTGGCCGAAAATTTACCGTTGAACACATCGGTTTCCGAGGCAAAATCGTCGAGCGTGCGTACCGTGGTGATGGGCAGCAGCGCCAGGCTGTCGGGGTGGCTGAACAAGGCATTGAGCGGATTTTTGAACAAGTCGTAAGGATTGGCTGTAAACACCCCTTCGCGCAAGCTTTTGGTATACCGTTTTTTTTCGAAAGCCGCCTCGGCCTTGATTTTGATGAGCGTCATTGTGTCGGTGCGCAGTTCGGCCTGGAAGTTTCCTTTGGGGCGGAAGGAGTGGTTCCACGAGTGTCGGAGGTTGTGCGTAAAGGTGCGGTCGGTGCCCGGCCGGAACACCTCGGTGGCCGATCCGGAGTCGTTCCAACTATCGTTGTGCGGCAGGTTTACGTCGACGGTCACGAAGTTATCGAGCGTGCGCCCGCCCTGTTTGCGTTCCCAGGCGTGTTTGTAGGCCACGGCCCCCATCTGCTGTTTGCCGTTGCCCAAGCCTCCGCCGCGAGTATATCCCCAGAAGCCGCGGTCGCGTAGAAAGCTGTTGTTGTTGCCCACGTTGGCCGACACCAGAAAGGGGTCGTGTGTCGAAAGGTAGGTAGCGTCGCCGCGCACCTTGTATTTGTCCTTTGTTTCGTAGACCGTTTCCGCCTCGCCATACCAGCGTTCCAGAAATCCCGGTTTAATTTTCAGATCGAGCACATAGTCCTCGTTGCCGTCCTTTTTACCCGTTCGCTTTTCCATGTCGTCGGCCTTGTCGTACGCCTTGATGTGCTCCACCGCTTCAGCCGGCAGTGTTTGGGTGAGGAGCGACGTGTTGCCGAAGAGTTCCTTACCCTCCATGAGTATGCGTATGGGCTTTCCCATCCACTCCAGGGTGCCGTCTTTTGAGGTGACGCCCGGCAGTTTGGCAATGAGTTCGTCGAGGCGTGCCCCTTCGGCCAGTCGGAAGGCCTTGGGGTTGAACACCACCGTGTCGCCGCGCACCACAAAGGTACGCGCACGGGCCCGGACTTCGGCATTGCGCAGCATGATGTCCGACAGGCCCAGGCGAATGTCGCCCATTCGGAGCGTGTCTTTTTCGCCGCCCAGCAGCATGAGTTTTTTCTTTTGGCTGTGGTAGCCGAGGAGGTTGAACTCGATGATGCTGTACTCACCATCGGCATTGCAGGTGGTAAAGCGTCCAAGGCTGTCGGTCGCAAAGTGGTGAATGTAAAAGGTGGTGCCTTTCATATCGCCCAGTTCTATCTGGACTTCTTCAAGGGGTTCGCCCGAGTCCTTGTCGACCACGCGTCCGGTGATGACGTCGGCGCGCACGTCGGCCAAACCGCCCATGACGAGCAGCCAAACGAGCATACCGATGCGCATTGCCCGACAAAGCGAAGCAATGGTTCTGGTTTTTAGAGTAAGGAGTAAACAGTTTTTTTTCATAGTGCGGTTTTGAGATTGTTTTCGGAAAGTGCGAGCAAAATTATTCTTTTTTTAAAAGAATAAAATATTTTGCTTTAAAAAACGTCTAAATCCCGTTATTTTATTGCAAACACAAGCGTAAGCTCGTGCTAAACTTAGGATTTAGCGACTTCGGAAATAGCTGTGCTGCCGTTCTCGCTGCATGACGTTCGGACAGGCACAAAAAAAACCGGCATGGCGGCCGGTGCAGGAGTGTTTGCACGGGCCAACCATGCCGGTTAGCATTGAGGGGGAGGCTGAAAGCTGTGATTTTAAGAAAAATCTATCACCTTCCCGGTATATGTCGATGTGATTTATTCGGCTGCGAGCAGACGGCCGAGTTCGTGGGCTTGAGCGAGGGCATCGGTGCCGGCACCCTGCTTCCATTCCACGGGGCTGCCAACCACCTGCATCTTCATCTCTTCATTGTACTGGTCGATAACTTTGACAGCCTGACTGCTCCACGTAAAGCCGCCGAAGAAACCGAGCTTGTGCTGACTTACAGAACGACCGGTGAGGCGCTTGAGCAAATCCTCAACCACGGGGAAGAGACCGCCGTTGTAGGTAGGACCGCCAATGGCCAACGAACCGTAGCGGAAGATGTCGGCCAACACGAACGAGGGCTGCGACACGCTGAGGTTGTGAACAATGATACGACGCAGACCGGCTTCGGCTGCTCCTTCGGCAATGGCTTCGGCCACGCGCTGCGTGTTGCCGTACATCGAACCGTAGCAGATAACCAAACCGCGCTGGGTGATGCCTGCGCTGAAGCGGTGGTAGGTGTCGATGGCACGCTGAATTTCCTTTACCCACACAGGGCCGTGCGTTGAACAAATCATTTGCAGTTCCAATCCGCCAAGCTTTTTGAGGCCGGCCTGCACGGGGGCACCGAATTTACCGAGGATGGCAGCGTAGTAACGCTCCATTTCGGGCCAGTAGTCGTCGGTATCCATCTGCATGTCGATGATGTTGCCATTGAGCGCACCGAAACAGCCGAAAGCGTCGCCCGAGAAGAGAATCTTGTCGGTTTCGCAGTAAGTCATCATGGTTTCGGGCCAGTGGAGCATGGGGGTGAGATAAAAGCGCAATTTGTGGTGTCCGAGGTCGAGCGAATCGCCGTCGGTTACCACGATGTCGTTCTCAGAGCAGGCACCATAATAGCCTTGCACCATTTCGAACGTCTTTTTGTTGCCGATAAGGCGGATATTCGGGTAGTATTTGCGAATGAGCGCCAGCGCACCCGAGTGGTCGGGCTCCATGTGGTTTACGATGAGGTAATCGATGGGGCGGTCGCCAATCACAGCCTTGATTTTGTCTAAGAACTCGGCAAAGAAAGCCACATCGACCGTGTCGACCAAGGCCACGCCTTTTTCATCGTCGATGAGGTACGAGTTGTACGATACGCCTTGCGGCAAAAACCATAAACCTTCGAAACGGTGTTTCACGCGGTCGTTCACACCAACATAGTGTACTTTACCTTTAAGATTCATAAATGAAAATGTATGATGTTGTTAGTAATTATTCAGTAGAATAGCGTCGTCGGTTGCCAGTCGGTGTTCTTGTCCGTTCCGACAGTAGCGGTTAGTGCAGGTGCTTTTTCAGGTAGCGTGCGGTGTAGCCGCGACCTTGCTGCACCACAAATTCGGGTGTGCCGCAAGCCACCAGTTGTCCGCCTTCGCGTCCGCCCTCAGGACCGAGGTCTATCAGGTGGTCGGCGCACTTAATCACCTGCTCGTTGTGTTCAATAATCACAATGCTGTGGCCGCGCTCAATCAGTGCGTTAAAGGCCATCAGCAGGCGGTTGATGTCGTGGAAGTGGAGGCCGGTGGTGGGTTCGTCGAAAATGAAGAGCGTGGGTTGCGCCCGCTCCTGACTGAGGTAATAGGCCAGTTTCACGCGCTGGTTTTCGCCGCCCGAAAGCGTAGAACTCGACTGTCCGAGTTTGATGTAGCCCAATCCCACGTCTTGCAAGGGGCGCAGGCGGTTCACGATTTTGCGGTCGCCGTGTTCGCCAAAGAACTCTATGGCTTGGTTAACCGTCATTTCGAGCATGTCGAAAATGTTTTTACCGTGATACATCACGTCGAGCACCTCGCGTTTGAAGCGTTTGCCGTGGCACGATTCGCATTCCAACACAAGGTCGGCCATGAACTGCATTTCTACCTTGACCGTGCCGTCACCCTTACACTCCTCGCAGCGTCCGCCTTCGGCATTGAATGAGAAGTAGGCTGCGCCAAATTCCATTTGTTTGGCCAGAGGCTGTTCGGCCATGAGTTTGCGTATTTCGTCGTAGGCCTTGATATAGGTCACGGGGTTCGAACGCGACGAGCGGCCAATGGGGTTTTGGTCAACGAACTCTACGCCCTTCACGGCATCCATGTCGCCTTCGAGTTTCATAAACTCACCGGGCATATCGGCCGGTTCGTCCTTGGCACGCTTCATGGCGCGGTAAAAAATGTCGCGCACGAGCGTCGATTTGCCCGAACCGCTGACTCCCGTCACCACGGTCATGACGTTGAGCGGAAATTCCACGTCGATGCCCTTGAGGTTGTTGGCACGCGCGCCCTTCACGGTAATGCTGCGGTTCCAGGCACGGCGCGAGGTGGGCACGGCAATGTGTTCCAGGCCATAAAGATAGTTGAGCGTGTGCGACACGAAGGGCGCATCGGGCTCGGTACCGCGTCGGGGCAGCTGCGGCTGTTCGTCGGGATTCATTTTTCCCTGATACACCACCTCACCGCCCAGGCGTCCGGCTTCGGGGCCTATGTCGATAATCCAGTCGGCTGCACGCATGATGTCCTCGTCGTGTTCAACCACGATGACCGTATTGCCCAAATCGCGCAAGGCTTCGAGCACGCGGATAAGGCGTTCGGTGTCGCGCGGATGCAAGCCGATGCTCGGTTCGTCAAGAATGTAGAGCGAACCTACCAGTGCCGAACCAAGCGAGGTAGCCAGGTTGATGCGCTGGCTCTCGCCACCCGAAAGGCTGTTCGACAAGCGGTCCATGGTCAGATAGTCAAGCCCCACCTCCGACAGGAAGCGCAGACGGTTCGTTATTTCCGACAGCAAGCGTTTGGCTATGGCGGCATCATGCTCGGAAAGTTGCAGTGTGGTAAAAAAGGCCAGCAGTTCCTTTACCGGCATACGCACCAGTTCGGTAATGCTGCGTCCGCCCACTTTGACGTATTCGGCTTCGGGGCGCAAACGCGAGCCGTGACACACGGGGCATTCCGTTTTGCCGCGGTAACGGGCCAGCATGACGCGATACTGAATTTTATACTGGTTGCGTTCGAGCATACGGAAAAAGGCGTCGATGCTCACCTGCTCCTCTTCGGGCAAATGCTGTTCGGCCTGGTCGCCATGCCAGAGCCAATCCTTTTGCTTGCGCGTCAGTTTGTAGTAGGGTTCGAATATGGGGAATCCCTTGTCGCTGTTGCGGCGGATAAACTCTTTGAGCCATTCGCCCATTTTTTCGCCGCGCCAGCACATCACGGTGCCGTCATAAAGGCTAATCGACGTGTTGGGCACCACCAGGTGTTCGTCGATGCCCATGACGCGGCCGAAACCTTCGCAGCGTTCGCAGGCGCCGAGGGGCGAGTTGAACGAAAACATATTGTCGTCGGGTTCACGGAAGGTCATGCCGTCGGCCTCAAAGCGGATGCTGAAATTGTGCTGAATGCGTGCCGGATAAAAGCGCAGGCAGCATTCGCCATTGCCTTCGAAAAAGGCGGTCTGCACCGAATCGGCCATTCGCGACAGCGTATCTTTGTCAGTGTTTACCGACAGGCGGTCGATGAGCAGAAAGATGCGTCGTCCGGCTGCCGTTTCCGTTTCGTTTTGGGCGGCAAGGATTGCAGTTTCGTCGGCCTGCAGCACCTCAGCGGGGCTTTGCAGGTAATCCTCGATGCGCATCATTTCGCCGTCGATGTCGAGTCTTGAAAGTCCCTGTTGCAGGTCTATTTCCAGTTGTTCGCGCAGACTGCGTCCGGGGCGTATGCGCATGGGGGCGAGCACCGTGAAGCGGGTTCCCTCGGAGTAAGTGAGTGCGCAGTCCACCACGTCCTGCACAGTGTGGCATTTCACCTCATTGCCGCTAATGGGCGAAAAGGTGTGTCCCACGCGTGCAAAGAGCAGGCGCAGGTATTCGTAAATTTCGGTCGAGGTTCCCACCGTCGAGCGTGGGTTTCGGCTGGTTACTTTTTGTTCAATGGCAATGGCGGGTGGCAGTCCTTTGATGTAGTCGCACTCCGGTTTGTTCATTCGTCCTAAGAACTGACGGGCGTAGGCCGAAAGGCTTTCAACGTAGCGTCGCTGCCCTTCGGCATAAAGTGTGTCGAAAGCCAACGACGACTTACCCGACCCCGACAAGCCGGTAATGACGATGAGCTTGTCGCGCGGAATTTCCAAATCTATCTGTTTCAGGTTGTTCACCCGGGCACCTTTAAGCCTGATGGTTTCATTCATAGGAGCTGTATTCCAATATATTCTCAAGCAAACAAAAATACAACAAAGCCGATGTTTGACAAAACAAAACTTCAACATTTTGTAAGAGATTAAAAAAACTCAGCACCTTTACTATAATTTTGTAAAGATGAGGCAGAATTATTTGCACATGTTCGACGCTATACGTAAATTAGCGCACAGAACTTTATTCTTTTTTGAAAACCCCAAAATACCCTTTTTCTGTGGGGAAACAATAACCCTGCACTTACCTTAAATTCATTACCTGCCATGGCCAGATCAAAGCAATTAGTGGAATGCGTGCCTAACTTCAGCGAAGGACGCAACCTGGAGATTATCCGACTCATTACCAACGAAATCGAAGCCGTCGAAGGCGTGAAATTACTCGACGTCGACCCCGGCGAAGCTACCAACCGTACGGTCGTTACCTTTGTGGGCGAACCGCAGGCCGTGTGCGAAGCTGCCTTCAGGGCTGTGTGTCGCGCGGGCGAACTCATCGACATGCGCCAACACCACGGGGCGCATCCGCGCATGGGGGCTACCGACGTGTTGCCCTTGGTGCCGGTGAGCGGTATCACGCTGGAGGAATGTGCCGAACTGGCACGAAAACTGGCAGAACGCATTGCCCGCGAGGCTCACATTCCGTGCTACTGCTACGAGGCTGCGGCTCTCAAACCCGAACGGGCTAACCTGGCCGTATGCCGGGCTGGCGAATACGAGGCGCTGCCTGAAAAAATGGCTTGCGACGAACGTAAGCCTGACTTTGGGGCTCGTGCGTTTGACGAAGGTGTGGCGCGCACCGGATGTACGGCTGTGGGGGCGCGCGACTTCCTGATTGCCGTGAATTTCAACCTGAACTCTACTTCGACGCGACGCGCCAACGCCATTGCATTCGACGTGCGCGAAAAAGGACGTCCGCAGCGCGAGGGCAATCCCATTA
>ENA-OWPN01002555-OWPN01002555.1-human-gut-metagenome-genome-assembly--contig:-NODE-2555-length-10841-cov-3.529390_pt1 | contig 10841 bp, 8 predicted proteins | sample MGYA00248266_ERZ651850 | MGnify/ENA primary metagenome ERZ651850 (study PRJEB26924, sample SAMEA4378296) | human gut metagenome | biome: human gut; feature: human-associated habitat; material: faeces... | reverse complement strand
ATCAGATGTTCATTTGGACACGTGGATCCTTCGATGCCTTTGTCTGGATGGGTGGTTCCGGATGTACGATTGCACTGCTGATTGCGATCATGATCTTCTCTAAGAGAGACGACGCAAGAGCTGTTGCGAAGCTGAGTCTGCCAATGGGCTGCTTCAACATCAACGAGCCGGTTATCTTCGGTTTGCCAATCGTATTAAATCCAATCTACTTCATCCCTTGGCTGATTACCCCGGTTATTCTTGCAGTAATCGCTTATCTGGCAACAGCTTCCGGATTGATCCCACCGGTATTCATCACAGTACCTTGGGTTGTTCCACCAGTAATCTATGCAATCCTGGCAACAGGTGGTAGTCTGATGGCCGGAGTCATCGCCGCAATCAACCTGGTTGTAGCAGTGCTTTGCTGGATTCCATTCGTTCTTGTGGCAAACAGAATGAACAATGTAGAAGAATAAAAAACTATAGCAACAAAAGTAAATAGAAAGGGAAGAGGATATTTACTCTTCCCTTACTTACTATAAGGAGGACAATATGGAAGGTTTAGAACTGATCTGTTTTGAAATTATCTCAAGCGTGGGAATGGCGCGTTCTTTATACATCGAAGCTATTCAGGAAGCAAAGGCCGGTAATTTTGAACAGGCACAGGAGCTTATTAAGCAGGGTGATGAATCCTTTACCGAGGGACATCATTCCCATGCAAAGCTGATTCAGCAGGAAGCCGGCGGAGAGGCTACCCAAATGACACTGCTGCTGACACATGCAGAGGATCAGCTGATGAGTGCGGAGGCATTCAAAATCCTGTCTCAGGAATTTATGGATTTATATAAGGAAATCAGAAAGTAAGAAAAGAATAAGGGAAACCAGAGGTGAACAGAATGATATACATCAGTTGCGGATTAAATCAGGAATTTATTATCGATCTGCTGGAGAAGACGACGGAGGAAGGCGTCAGCTTCAAATACGAGGGTAAAACGGGAATCAAGCTTGCATTTCATGTAACCACAGAGGATCTTGACAAGGCATGTGCTATTGCCAAGAAAACCATCAAGGCAACGCCGATCGGCAGTGTCATGTACTTCCAGGTAACAACGAAATAACGAAAAATAGCGATAACAAAATAGGAAAAAGGTGATATTTATGACACGCTGGGGTTTATTTGCTGTAACAATCGGCTGCATCATCATGATGTATTCTCAAACTTATAATGACTTTTCACAAAAAATATTGTATTGTATTTGTGGAGTCACTGTTGTATGTCTTGGAGCTTTTATGGTGTACAAGGACAAAAAGAATGTAAAAAAGAAATAAAAGGAGAAGCAGCATGATCAAAGTTGAAGAAAAATTATATGTCAATGCAGATGTGTTTTTCGAGAAAATCGCAGAATCTGTCGCATATGATGTCACAGCATCCACAGGCAAGAAGGTTCGCCCTAAGCAGATTCATAAGGGGTATTCCTACATGAAGGAAATGAAAAACAAAATGAAGCGTGAAGGCAAGGTTAAGGTTACCATCACTGATTTTGAAGCTCCAAGGATCTATAAGGCGAAATTTGAAAGCAGTCAGGGTATCAATACGATTTCCTATGAAATCGAACAGCTGGATGAGGATCATATCGGTGTAACGTATATGGAGGATTTTTCCGGAGCCAGTGGGGCAAAGAGTGTGAATTTTAAAATTATGTCCTTCTTTTATAACCGCGGCGCAAAGAAAAAGGCAGTAAAGCTTCTGCGTAATATGGAAAGCTACATTCAGAACGAAGCAAAAGAGAAGTCAGAAGCAACCGAATCGTAATAGTATTGGCTGCTTGTCAAAGGAGGAGCTAATCATGGCTAGATTAGGAATTTCTCTTTATCCGGAGCATTCTACTCTGGAAAAAGATAAGGCATATGTAACACTTGCCGCAAAATACGGATTTAAACGAATTTTTACCTGCCTGCTGAGTGTTGAAAAGCAGCGGGAGGAAATCCTTTCAGAATTCAGGGAACTGATCGACCACGCACATTCCTATGGAATGGAAGTCATACTGGACGTTGCGCCGTTTGTATTTGAAAAGCTGCAGGTTTCCTATGATGATCTGTCGTTTTTCGCCGAGATGCATGCCGACGGAATCCGTCTGGATGAGGGATTTGATTCCTTAAAGGAATCCTTAATGACCTACAACCCGCAAAACTTGAAAATCGAAATCAATGCAAGTCTGGGTACAAAATATCTGGACAATATTATGAGCCATTATCCAAAGCTGGATAACATCATTACCTGTCATAACTTTTATCCGCAGCGTTACAGTGGAATCAGTTATGCGCATTTTGAAAAATGCAGTCAGGATATCAAGAATCTGAATATGAAAGTGGCAGCCTTTGTTTCCTCCCAGGAAGAGGGAACCTACGGCCCATGGCCAGTTAACGAGGGGCTGTGCACTTTAGAAATACACCGTGACCTGCCGATTGATGTGCAGGCAAGACATCTGTTCGCCACAAGGCTGGTGGATGATGTCATCATTGCAAATGCTTATGCGAGTGAGGAAGAACTCTCTACGCTTTCAAAAATTGATCCTGGCAAGCTAACGTTTAAGATTGATTTTGAGGCAGAGCTTCACCCGACAGAAGAAAAAATTATCTATGAGCATCCGCATTTTGTCCGCGGAGATATGAGCGAGTATATGGCGAGAAGCACGATGCCGCGTGTTACCTATGCGAAGGAAAGTGTTCCGCCAAAAAATACCAGAGATTTAAAACGCGGCGATGTTGTCATCGTGAATGATGAATATTCCCGTTACAAAGGAGAATTGCATATTGTGTTGAAGGATATGCCGAATGATGGCAGAAAGAATGTCATCGGGCATATACCGGAAAATGAGACCATGCTGCTGGATTACATCAAACCATGGAAATCCTTCGGCTTTATGCGCTAGAATCAGGAAAGAGGTGAAAGTATGGCAACTCCTATCTACCGGAAAATCAAAGACCTGATTATGCAGGAAATTGAGGATAAGGCTGCCAATTCACCGATTGATTCAGAACGTGATATGGCGGTTCGCTTTGATGCGAGCCGTATGACTGTGCGAAAAGCAATTGATGAGCTTGTTGAGGAGGGTTTCCTCTACCGCGATAAAAACAAGGGAACCTTTGTGGCTGACCGGAAGCTGTTAAAGAAGAATACAGCTGCGGAAATGCTGCAGGAAGAAATCAGCGAGTTCATCGTTATGTATTTTAATGTAAAGGATGCCGCAGATATTGCTCCGATCCTGGAAATCGACCAGGATGACCAGGTGCTGAGTGTTGTCCGGTTGAATACCGTCAATTCCAAGCCAACGAGCGTTGAGGAAATTTTCTTTATCCGTAATCAGATATCCGATGCGGATATGAAGAATCTGAAAAATCTGCTGGATTTGAATGACTATGTAAAGAACGGACGTGTTACACAGAAGTTTATCCCTATGCTGGTTCCGGTACAGTTCGCAAATCTGCTGAAAATCAAAATGAATACTCCTATTATTTGTGTGGAGTCGGTTATCAGCAGTATGAGCGGGAAGCCGCTTGTTTACGTCCGTGCCTATAATAACCCTTTTGAAAACGTGATAGAAATTACATTATAATTTGATGAGATGCACCCGGTACGCCCAGCCGGGTGTTTTTATTTATTCAATCATTACGCTGCAGTATCATAAGGATATCATATGATGACAATGTTATGATCGAAAAGTAAGATGCTTTATACTATGTAAGCGATTACAAATGTCAATTGACGTGTTAATTGCAGCCAATTACAATGAAATTGCAAGTATCATTCAATGCTGCCGGTGTAGAGCAGAGAGGAGGAGGTTGTGTTATTAAGGGATATTGTATAGGAATACAATATGCAATATGTAGAGGGGCAGCATTTGCAGGTATAAGCATGATTAGGTGATTGTGATTGCAGATGAATGGTATGTGATAATGAAGGAAATGCATATCCGTTAACAGGAAAATGCAGTAGAATTTTTGCAAGAGGGAAAGAAAATGATTAACATAATGATTGCAGAGGATCAACAATTGATTCGTGAGAGTTTAAAGATTATTCTGAATTCAATCGAGGGGTTCCATGTTGTAAGTCTGGCAGGAAATGGGGAAGATGTATTGCGGCAGATTGCTGTCAAGCAGCCGGATATCATTTTAATGGATATCCGAATGCCTGTAATGGATGGAGTTGAATGCACACGCATTGTGAAGGAGACCTATCCCGATATTCAAGTACTTATTCTTACTACGTTTCTGGATGATGATTTTGTTATGAAGGCTCTCGCCTATGGCGCAAACGGCTATATCCTGAAGGGTGTATCATTGCACGAATTGAAGCATGCAATAGAAACGACAATTCGCGGAGGGAGTGTCATACATCCTGACGTCGGCGCAAAAATGATTACGATGTTTCATCAGGAACGAAGGCTGAGGCAGGAAAACCAGGAGCACAAAAGAGTTAATGCATATGTTAGAAGATTAAATGCCCGGGAATGGGATATCATATGTCAAATAGCACATGGCTTGTCAAATAAAGAAATTGCAGAGAAGATGATATTTACGGAAGGGACGATTCGTAATTATCTCAGCATCATTTTGGAAAAGCTGCAGTTAAGGGATCGTACGCAGCTCGCAATTTGGTATTTGCAAAGCGGTATGAAGCTGCAGCCAGCTTAATATGTGTTTGATTACTATAAAAGGTTTAACGAATGTCAATGTAAGTGATTACAAAATTCACTTTGTTGACATTTTTTCTTTCGCTATACTTAAATCAGAACATCAAGGGATGTCTGAAAGAGAAATAGGAGAGCGTATATGACGAGAAAAATGACAAGAATGCTGGTTGCTTTCATGTCCTGCTCCATGGTAGTAGGGAATATGATGCCATACAATGTGATGGCCGAAACACTCCCTACAGAACAGGATACAGAAAATCTGAGCACCACAACAGAAGCGATGCAAAAGGAGAATGTGCAGACCATAACGTTAAAGAGCTTTAAAGGGGATAATGTAAAAACCGAGGGTGATGTTGTAAAGCTGGCAAATACTGGTACAGATAATTTTGCTATGAGTGAGGATGTTAAGGAGCTTGTCGATGATTTCCATTACAGTGCAGATGCAACGATAAAGGATGGAGGTGCAAGCTCGGCGGCTCTGCTGTTTGGTGTTGGAAACCGGGAGAATCCAAAGGACAGCTGGCGCGCATCGAATGTCATCAAACATGATGGTGTTCATAAAATGCGTACGTTCCGCGTTCCCGGCGATTTTAATTATCAGTCTATGCAGGTATTAGAAGGCTATAATTCGGAAGAAACGGTGCATCTGGAGCTTGATGTAAAGGCAAATGGCGATTTTATTTACACGGTGACAAGTGAAGGCGGCACTGAAAATGTTATGCGTGGAAGCATGGATGATTGGGCAGGTGGATATATTGGCCTTTTGGCATACAATACAGAAATAGAAATGACCAATATACAGTTTACAGACAGAACGATCCGTGTGGATGACAGCCTGTTTCATACCACGGTGGAAAATCTGCGCGGACTTCAGGGCAGCTGGAAAATCACAGAGAATGGTATGCACTCACAGGGAAATGGTGATAACTTTGCGATTTCCGATACAAAAATTGAAAACTTTGAATACTCTGCAAATATAAATAATCTTGATAAAAAGGGTGCCGGGGCTCTGATGTTTCGCGTACAGAACCCCGCTGATCCAAAGGCCGGCTGCTATGTAATCAATGCGGATTACACACATAATATCTTCAAGCTGTTTGAATTTCCAACGGGAGGAAGCATTGCAGAGGTTCCCTTGAGCGATGTGGAGCCAAATGCTGACGGTTCCTATGATATCAAGGTGGTTGTTGTTGGAGAATATATCTATGTCTATGTCAATGGAAAGGGAATCATGCGTGAAAAGGATAGCCGTCATAAGGGAGAATCTTATCTTGGACTGCTAACATGGGATGGAAATATCGAATATCAGAATTTGAATCACAAGGCCGCTAGTGAGCTTCCTGCTGTTGAAGAGGCGAAGCTGAGTGATTTCAAAATATTAACGGATGGTGTGACGATTACTCCAACATTTGACCCTGATGTGAAAAATTACGGTATGGATATTCCAGCTGGTGTGGATCGTGTCGTGGTAAAGCCGGAATCCAGCGGGGATGTTTACATTACACTGAAGGATCGTAACAACAAGGTGATAAAGGAAAAACAAAAGGTCACTGATACCTTTACCTTAACAGCGGAAGACTTCGACATGAATTTTTTGAATATGGGAATTACAATTGAAAAAGACGGATTCCGTGAGAATATCAATTTCGCTGTAAATAAATGGCTGTCAACAGCAGAGCTGGCACAGCAGCCGTACCGCGCACAGTTTCATGTGACTCCGCAGATCAATTTTATGAATGATCCCAACGGTATGGTTTATGATTCCACAGACGGCTACTGGCATTTATTTTATCAGTATTCGCCAAACAACAATTTCTATAAACAATCGCAGGCTCATGTTCGCTCCAAGGACCTTGTAAACTGGGAACAGCAGCCACTGGGCTTACAAATTGATGAGCATGGTCTGATTTTCTCTGGCTCTGCAGTAGAGGATACAGAAAATACGTCCGGATTGTTTGATAATAACAAATCCGGAGAATCCAGGATGGTATCTATATATACATATCATAATGAAAAAACAGGAAAGCAATCTCAGGCAATCGCTACCAGTAAGGATCATGGGGTAACCTGGCAGAAGTATGCCGGTAATCCGGTTCTTCCCAATGAGGATAATACCATTTCAGGAAACGATTTCCGCGATCCTAAGGTATTCCAGATAGATGGTGATGAAACAAAGACCTGGTATATGCTGACAGCAGGAGGTGCTGCACAGATTTTCACCAGTAAGGATCTGATTCATTGGACACGTTCTCAGAAGCTGACCTACAAGAATGGGAAACAGATTGAATCCGAGTGTCCGGGACTGATTCCGGCAAAGGTAAATGGTACAGGAGAAACAAAATGGATTTATAATGGCAGTGCGGGCTTCTATGTCGTTGGCAGTATGAAAAAGGATGAAAACGGTATATATAAATGGTCTGCGGAATCAGAGAAAATGGATATCGATTCTAATGCCAATCCATGGGGCGGCTTCGGAAAATATGCAACGATGACATTCTATCGGGACGGTACAGGAAAGAATCGTCAGATTGGAATCAGCTGGCTGCAGGACTTCATAGAATTCAATGGCAAAACATATAAGGGATTACAATCTCTCCCGCAGGAATACGGATTGAAGCAGGACGCAGACGGTAACTATATCGTAACATCGAATGTAGTGGAGGAAGTGAACGCTTTAAGAGATACGAATCATATGCTGTATCAGACAAGAAATAAAAAGGTTTCCTCAACCGATGCCAATATCCTGCGTGGTGTATCTGGCATCCGTTATGACCTGGAGGGGGATTTCACACTGGGAACCGCAAAGGAATTTGGATTCAAGCTGCGTCAGGGCAATGGTAAGGAATTGATTTTCAAATACAATAAGGAAACACAGAAAATGTATGTGGATGGCAGAAATGCCGGTCATTATGTGAACAGCGGTGATTTCTCCTATACACTGAAGCCGCTGGCTGGCAATAAGGTCAAGCTGCGTATCATCATTGATCAGGGCGCAGTAGAAGCGTTTGGAAATGATGGGGAGGCGAATATCTCGACTGCCATGTATCAGGAAAACAGCAATATTGGCATGGAATTCTTCTGTACGGTAGGAGATGTTACCATTGATAAGCTGAGCATTTATGATATGAAGTCAATGTATTCCGGAAAATCAGGATCTGAATCGGAAGCTACACAGCTGTATGTATCCGCAAGTGACAGTGTTGAAGTGGGTACAGAATTCCGTATTGATACAAATATTTATCCAAATATCAAGAATCAGGCAGATATCACATGGTCCTATGATGGTCTGACGCTGGTGAAAAAAGAGGCAGGAAGTATTATAGTAAAAGCTGAGAAAGCTGGTACCTATAAAGTAAGGGCATCGGTGGGTCAGCTGTCAAAGGAAATCACGATAAAGGCCTATATACCTGATTTTCAGACAAATATAACAACATGGCCGAAGGACAATCTCAACTGGCATATTACAGGTAACGGTATCAAAGGAAAGAACACCGGTGGGGACAGCTTCTTTATGACAGATACCAAAGTGTATAACGATCAGGCATTTATATTGGAAGCCAATATGGATATTACATCCGGAGTAGCCGCAGGAATCACATTCGGTGTCAGGGATAAGGAGAATGTACAAAGCTCCTGGTTCTGCGCCAATATAGAGCGTGATGATCGAGGAAATCTTGCAAAGCTGTTTAAAAATGAAAACAGAGAGATTTGGGCAGTTACTAAATATCTTCCAGCCACAAGAAGCTCAGCGCCATATCATTTGAAGGTAGTATATGATGGGGCAGGTAAGCTGACATATTATGTAAATGATTTGGAAATCGGAAGTCAAGAAAATGTGGATCTTCCAGCGGAAGGCTTTGTAGGCATTCAAACCTTCAAATCCGAAACAGTGTTTGATAATGTAACAATAACCTATCCCGATGCAAAGGCTGTAAGGGCGGAAGAAGCATTTGGGACAGTGAGGGTTGCGTATAATGAAAAAGCAGTATTGGAAAAGCTTCCTCAGCGCGTTAACATCAGTTATGACAATGGAGCAGTTTTAAATCAGCCTATTACGTGGGATATACATTCGGTAGATACGGCAAAGCCAGGAAGCTATGTAGTAAAAGGCAAGGCGGCAGGTCTTGATATCCGTATCACTGTACAGGTACTGGGAAATAAGGCAGAGTTGAAAAAGGCGGTGGATGCAGCAGGTGTGTATAAGGAATCAGATTATACAGCAGCGAGCTGGAAGTCATTTGCGGAAGCGTTAAAGGCTGCGAATGGTATATTAGAGTCAGAAGCAGCGACCCAGGCAGAGATTGACGAGGCGCTGAGCAAGCTGAATGCCGCTATCAAGCAACTGGAAAAACATACAGTAAAGGCAGATAAAAAAGAGCTGGAGGTTTTGTTACAGGCCGCAAAAGGCATTGCTTCAGAAGGATATACGAAGGAAAGCTTTGCAGTGCTGGAAAAAGCTATATTACAGGCAGAGGACATGTTCGCAAATCCGGATGCCTTGCAGAGTGAGGTAGATGCAGCTGTGACGGCCTTACGAGATGCGGTGGCTTCTTTGAAAACAGAAAGCAAAGCAGCAGATAAGAAACAGTTGAAAGAGCTTGTCCGTATGCTGAAGGATATCAAAAAGGATGCATATACTGCTTCGTCATGGGAGGAGTTTGCAAAGGCATTGCAGCAGGCGGAAGCAATTCTGACAGATGAGACTGCAAGTGAAGCAGATATTACAAAGGCTTATGAGAATCTGCAAAGAAGCTATCGGGCGTTAAAACCTATAAAGCTGGAGGATGAACCGGTACAGGGCAATCAGAAACCTAATGAACCAGGCAATTCAGATACAGATAACAAAAATCAGAATCCGGATACAGGAGATACTACCTCCACTTCCGCAGCTGGTTTGCTGATGGTAGCTGCCGGTGGTATAGCTGTTATGATCAAACGCAGAAAAAACAAAGCAATATCTAAATCTGAATAATATAGAAAAACTCACGCATTGGTCGTGAGCTTTTCTGCATGATAACTATAAAAACGATTACAATTGTTAGTGTAAGAGGTTACAAAGTTCACTTTATAACAATTCACTCTGTTTGATATACTGATGTTGAGAGAAAGGTAAGGAGGAATTGTTGTATGCGATGGCGATTTTTGGGACAAATAACAAAACTGAGCATGTGCACATTGCTTGCAGTAAGTGGGATGCACATGGAAGCTCTGGGGCTGAAGGCTGCAGAAAATTATCAAAACAACTATACACAGAAATTTTCTGATGAGATTATGATGGAGAATATGGGTGGGGATAATATGCTGATTCTGGATTCTTTAGGATCTTATGAGGGAGATGTTACATTTGAAGCTGATGTAACATTAACCGATTCCAATGAAGAACAATCCGCAGCTTTAATAGCTGGCATTACGAGTGATGACATCACAGACGCTACATCTATTCGAGCTAATTTTCATAAAAAAATTGATTGGACACAACCGGCCAGAATATGGGGGGATGCATTAGAAAGAGAGATTACATGTCCAGGGGAAAAAGGACAAGCCAATACATGGTTTTCTGAAAACGGCATAAATGTTATGGAAACGGTACACATGAAAGTTTCCATTACGGAGAATACAGTAACGTATACGCTTAACAATCTTAATAAAAAGGAAGTGACAGTAGGAACAGCAACGTTAAAGGATGGATATGCAGGAGGACGCCTTGGTATTATGACCTACGGCTCAAAAGCAGTGTTCTCCAATATCAAAGTAAATGATGTAGCTTATGGCACTGTGGAACATGATGAGAACGGCTTTGCCATTCGTGGCTTATCTGGAGATTCTCATACCGTTAATGAAGCTCTGGGAACGATGACTGCATTAACTTATGAAGCAGATGTCGCTATGAATGCAGGACAGTCCGCTGCCCTAACCTTTGGAATAAAGGATAAAGACAAGCCAGAGAAGAATTGGTTTTCTGCAAACTTTGACGGTCAAAAAGCCAGAGTATTCCATGTGGAGGAAGGAAAAGGGGTTGTCGATTTTGGAGAGGCGACTATCACTTCTCTTGATATGGCAAAAACGGTTCATATGAAACTGGATGTTGATACAGAAGGTAATTTCAAGTATTATCTCTACAATAAGGAAGTAGCTAATGAAAATCCAGCAATCAGCGGAAAACTGGAG
>ENA-OWPN01002554-OWPN01002554.1-human-gut-metagenome-genome-assembly--contig:-NODE-2554-length-10849-cov-17.868723_pt1 | contig 10849 bp, 8 predicted proteins | sample MGYA00248266_ERZ651850 | MGnify/ENA primary metagenome ERZ651850 (study PRJEB26924, sample SAMEA4378296) | human gut metagenome | biome: human gut; feature: human-associated habitat; material: faeces... | reverse complement strand
ACGTGCAGTCCATGGCCTTCGGCAACATGGGCGACGACTGCGGCACCGGCGTGGCGTTCACCCGTGACCCCGCCACCGGCGAGAAGAAGCTGATGGGCGAGTTCCTGACCAATGCCCAGGGCGAGGACGTGGTGGCCGGCGTGCGTACCCCCATGCCCATTGCCGAGATGGCTGAGAAGTTCCCCGAGGCCTATGACGAGTTCGTGAAGGTCTGCAATATCCTGGAGGACCACTATCGCGATATGCAGGATATGGAGTTCACCGTGGAGCACGGCAAGCTGTACATGCTGCAGTGCCGCAACGGCAAGCGCACCGCTCCCGCCGCGCTGAAGATCGCCTGCGACCTGGTGGACGAGGGCATGATCTCTGAGCAGCAGGCCGTGGCCATGATCGACCCCCGCAACCTGGATACCCTGCTGCATCCCCAGTTCGACCCCAAGGCGTTGAAGGCCACCGAGCCGGTGGGCAAGGCACTGCCCGCCTCCCCCGGCGCTGCCTGCGGCAAGATCGTGTTCACCGCCGAGGACGCCAAGGAGTGGGCGGCCCGGGGCGAGAAAGTGGTTCTGGTTCGTCTGGAGACCTCTCCCGAGGACATCGAGGGCATGAAGGCCGCCCAGGGCATCCTGACCGTCCGCGGCGGTATGACCTCCCACGCGGCTGTGGTGGCGCGCGGCATGGGCAAGTGCTGCGTATCCGGCTGCGGCGCCATCAACATGGACGAGGCCAACAAGCAGTTTACCCTGGCAGGCAAGACCTACCACGAGGGCGACTGGATGAGCCTGGACGGCTCCACCGGTAATATCTACGACGGCGCTATGCCCACCGTGGACGCCAATGTGGGCGGCGATTTCGGCCGCATCATGGCCTGGGCCGACAAGTTCCGCCGGCTGAAGGTCCGCACCAATGCCGACACCCCCGCCGATGCCGCCCGCGCCCGCTCTCTGGGCGCCCAGGGTATCGGCCTGTGCCGCACTGAGCATATGTTCTTCGACGGCGACCGTATTGCCGCCATCCGCGAGATGATCTGCTCCGACACCAAGGAGCAGCGCGAGAAGGCTCTGGCCAAGCTGCTGCCCATGCAGCAGGGCGACTTCGAGGGCATCTACGAGGCCATGGAGGGCTGCCCCGTCACCATCCGCTTCCTGGATCCCCCTCTGCACGAGTTCGTTCCCACCGAGGAGGCGGACATCGAGCTGCTGGCCAAGGATATGGGCAAGACCGTGGCCGACATCAAGGCCATCATCGCCTCCCTGCACGAGTTCAACCCCATGATGGGTCACCGCGGCTGCCGTCTGGCCGTCACCTTCCCGGAGATCGCCGTTATGCAGACCCGTGCCGTCATCCGCGCCGCCATCAACGTCCAGAAGAAGCACCCCGACTGGAACATGGTTCCCGAGATCATGATCCCCCTGGTGGGCGAGGTCAAGGAGCTGAAGTTCGTCAAGGACGTGGTGGTCAAGACCGCTGACGAGGAGCTGGCTGCTGCCGGTATGAACATGAAGTACCTGGTGGGCACCATGATCGAGATCCCCCGCGCTGCGCTGACCGCTGATGCCATCGCCACCGAGGCGGAGTTCTTCTCCTTCGGTACCAACGACCTGACTCAGATGACCTTTGGCTTCAGCCGTGACGATGCCGGCAAGTTCCTGCCCGCTTACTACGACAACAAGATCTATGAGAGCGATCCGTTCGCCCGGCTGGATCAGGTCGGTGTGGGCAAGCTGGTGGATATGGCCTGCAAGCTGGGCCGCGCCACCCGCCCCGACATCCATCTGGGCATCTGCGGCGAGCACGGCGGCGACCCCTCCAGCGTGGAGTTCTGCCACCGCGTGGGTCTGGACTATGTGTCCTGCTCCCCCTTCCGCGTGCCCATCGCCCGTCTGGCCGCCGCACAGGCTGCCATCAAGGACGCCAAGTAAGGGCTCGATTTCCCGCATAATCATAACACCAAGCGCCCGGCTATCAGCCGGGCGCTTGTGTTTTGAGCGGAAGCATGGTAAAATATAACAATAGATCAACAAAAGCAGACAAACGGGGTCGTATTATTTGCTGGAGGGATCGTATGGAAAGACGAGGGAATAAGGTCGATATTGTGCAGAGGGTGTCCTGCTGGATATCGGATATGGCGTTTGCCAGGTTTAAGAGCTTTAGTGATCGTGTGCTGGGAATACAGATCGATGAGATTCCGACTGTGGAGAGCATCCTTATGCGGCAGAATTTTTCGGTCGTATTTTATGCGGCCATTCTGTTTATACTGACCAACGGGATCTACCTGGTCAAGAACATCGCGGCGCGCTCGATGATCCCCATTGACATGGTGCCGCTTTACATGATGATCGGCGGCTCGCTGGCGATGCTGGTGTTTACGATCGCCTATAAAAAGCGTGGAGGAGAATACGATGCGCCGCCGGCGCGGTTTGCGCTGCTGGCCTACTATGGGGTGGTGATCGCCAGCGTTACCGTCTTTATGGTCTCCTGCAACTTTCACCGGGTCGGGTTGTCCATCTCCATGTGCTATCTGTTTGCGATCATGATCGCGCCCACATACCGCCGTGTGGATACCGTGGCGGTATGTGTTCTGATATTGATCAGCTGGTGGCTGCCCGGACAGCTTCCCTACGCGGAGAACTATGATCTGTTCAAGCATTTCCTGCTGCGATTTTCCATCATTGTAGGTTTTATCGTGCTGCGGTCCATCTTCCTTCGGCAGTCTGCCAACGAACGGCACATCAAGGAAATGGGTCACGCTTTCATCAAGCTGGCCTACAACGACGTGATGACGGAAACACTGAATAAAAAGGCGATGGAGACGTATGGCACGTTCATTGCCGATAAAACCGCGCCGGAACGGGTCAGCGTCATTATTTTTGACGTGGATGATTTCAAATCGTACAACGACAACTACTCCCACATGAAGGGCGACGAAGCGCTGCGGCGTGTGGCCGGAAGCGTGGTCGGGGTGTTGGCGGCGGCTGACCGGTATCTCTTCCGCTTTGGAGGCGAGGAGTTCGTGGTGATCCTGCCGGATATCGGTGAGGAGGAGGCCCGCCGTATCGCCGGTGCGCTTCTTGACGCGGTGCGCGCCGCGGCTGTTCCAAGAGAGGACCTGCCGGACCGGCACATTGTTACGGCCTCTTTCGGTGTTGCGTGCGGGACAGGCCGGGAATTGAAGGACTTTTCACTCATCGCAAAGGCGGACAGGCAGCTGTATATCTGCAAAAACAACGGAAAGAACTGTGTGGCGGCCAGCGGCGCCATATACAGATGAGGTACGCAGCCGCCCGGCTATCGGCCGGGCGCTTGTGTTTTGCGGGGAAATATGATAGGATGACAATACAAAGACGCGGGAAAATATGATAGGATGACAATACAAAGAAGCGGGGGAATATGATAGGATGACAGCACAAAGAAGCAGCAAAACATGATAGAATGACATTACAAAGAGGCGGAAAAACTGATAGGATGACAGGACAAGGAAGCAACAAAACATGATCGGATGGCGATACAAAAAAGTAACGGAGGGGATACCGCTATGTACGAACTGATACAGCTTACCGAGAGGACGTATTACATCAAGAGCCCCACCAACATCGGCCTCTTCCGGCTGGATGAGAAAAACGTCTGCCTGATCGACAGCGGCAACGACAAGGACGCGGGGCGGAGGATACGGCAGGTGCTGGACGCCAACGGCTGGCAGCTGACGGCGATCTACAACACCCACGCCAACGCCGACCACATCGGCGGGAACCGGTATTTGCAGGGACAGACGGGCTGTAGGATCTACGCGCCGGGAATCGACTGCGCGTTTACCCGGCACCCGGTGCTGGAGCCGTCGTTTCTCTACGGCGGATATCCGCCCAAGGACCTGCGGCACAAGTTTCTGCTGGCACAGGAGAGCGACGCGGCGGAGCTGACGGCGGACAAGCTGCCGGAGGGCTTTGTGTCTATCCCCCTGCCCGGGCACTTTTTCGACATGGTAGGCTTTCGGACGCCGGACGACGTGGTGTTCCTGGCGGACTGTCTCTCCAGCCGGGAGATACTGGACAAGTACCAGATCGGCTTTATTTACGACGTGGCCGGGTACCTGAAAACGCTGGAGCAGGTGCAGACCATGACCGCGAAGGTATTTGTGCCCGCGCACACGGAGGTGACGGAGGACATCGCCGACCTGGCACAGTACAACGTCCGGAAGGTCCAGGAGATCGCGGAGAGGATCGTGGATCTCTGCGCTGTGCCCCGCGGCTTTGAGGACATCCTGCAGCAGCTGTTTGCCGCCTACGGGCTGACCATGAGCTTTGAGCAGTATGTGCTGGTGGGCAGCACGGTGCGGTCCTATCTGGCGTGGCTGAAGGACACGGGGCGGCTGACGGCCCTGTTCGAGGACGGCTGGATGCGCTGGGCGCGGGTGTGAGCGCCAACAGAATACGGAAAAAACAAGCGCCCCTTAGGCCAGGCAGCCTAAGGGGCGCTTGTTTTGCGGCACGTGCCGCAGGGGGAAGAAATTTGTGAGAGAGGGATGTGTCAGTTAATTGTATTTCTCCAGGTACTTGCCGAACTCCTCCAGGCCGGCCTTCAGCACCTGGGGATCGCGGAAGGCGCCGTAGCCCACGCGGATGGTCTTGGGCATATCGAAGTAGTCGCCGGGGACCACCAGGATCTGCTCGGTGGCCATGGCATCCTTGGCCAGGGTCTCGGAGTCCACGTCGTAATCATAGTCGATCAGGCAGGTGGTGCCCATGGCCTTGGCGCGCAGGTGCAGGTGGGGCTGGGAGGCCACCCAGTCCTCCACGATCTTGCGGTTGGGCTCCAGAATGGAACGGGCGCGGGCCCACAGGGCCTGGTAATGCTCCAGCGCGATGGAGGCGATGATCTCGTCCCAGATGCCGCAACAGATGGTGTTGTAGGAACGGCGGGTCTTCATGACCTCGTACATCTCATGGTCGCGGCAGACGATCCAGCCGATACGGGTGCCGGCCATGGAGTACATCTTGGACATACTGCTGATGGAGATGGCCTTGTGGTAGCCGTAGTCCAGAATGGAGGGCATATAGTTCTCGTCCAGCCCGCGATAGACCTCGTCGCAGAGGATCCAGGCGTCGTGCTTGGCGGCGATGTCCACGACCTTACGCAGGCCCTCGTCGTACAGGGTCACGCCGATGGGGTTGTTGGGGTTGGTCAGGACGATCATCTTGGTGTTGGCGTCGCAGGCCTTGTCCAGGGCGTCGAAATCCAGCTGATAGTTCTCCTCGGCCTTCAGCTGGACCACGCGGGTCTCGATGCCGCTGCCCTTGGGGATATCGTAGTGCTGCTGATAGGAGGGCTTGATCACCACGCAGTTGTCACCCGGCTCCAGCACGCTCATCAGCACCAGGTCATTGGCACCGGTGCCGCCGTGGGTGATCATCACTTCCTCGGGCTTCACGTTGCCCTTGGGGTAAATGCCGGCCACCGCCGCCTTGATCCGGGGAGAGCCGGTGGCGTCGCCGTGGTGATAATGCAGGCTCATGGTACGCATTTCGTTCAGGAAAGCGTCCAGATCCTCGCCGGTCAGGTCAAACAGCTCGTCCATACGAAGGGCGCTGACGCAGCTGCTGCCCAGATTGATACGGGCGAGAGAGTCCATGGGATTCAGCCACTCTTCCACACCAAACCATGCCAGTTTCATTTTATTGTCCTCCTCATTTCGTCTGTTTTGTAGGGTAAGCGGATATATTCCGCGGGGTTACAGGTCGGCCTGCAAGCCCACGCCCTCGGCCAGTGCGCGGTCGATGGCTACCTTGGCGGCGGCCAGATCCAGAATGTACAGGCCGGTGGCGTCGAAGATGGTGGTCTGTGTGTCGCTGGTGCGGCCGGGGACCTTGCCGTCGATGAGGTCACCGATCTCGCCGGTGATGTCGTCGGCACTGATGACGCCCTGCTTGATGGGCAGCTCCATCTCGCCCACGCGGATGCACTGGGCACGGTCGTCGGCGTAGAAGGCGGCGCCCTGGAAGATGGTGCTCTCGATCTCCTGCTTGGATTCCATGTCGGAGCCCAGGCAGCTCAGATGGGTGCCGGGCTTCAGCCACGCCTTCTGGATGATGGGCTTGCGGGAGGGCGTGACGGTGATGATGGCGTCACTGTCGCCCACGGCGGCGGCCAGATCCAGCGCCGGCAGGAACTCCACGCCGGAGGCGTCGATGCCGAAATCGTCGGAGAGCTGCTGGGCAATGTGGGCGGCGAACTGCACCGCGTTGTCGGGGAACATGGGGTCGGCGATGTAGACCTTATCGATGGCCGGACGCAGCAGCAGCGTGGCGGCGATCTGGAAGGGAGCCTGTTTGCCGGCACCCAGGATGAACAGGTGTCTGGCGTCCTTGCGGGCCAGCAGGTCCACGCCCAGCGCGCCGGCGGCGCCGGTACGCATACAGGTGACGTAGGAGGCGTCCATGACGCTGACGGGAATACCGGTGTTGGAGTCGTAGACCATCATGATGCCGTTGAAGGGCGGCAGGCCCTTTTCCCGGTTCTCGGGAAAGTTGTTCAGCATCTTCAGGCCGTGGAGCTGTACGCCCTTGATATAGCCGGAACGGATGTCCATGGCGGCGTGCTCGTCCACGAATTCATAGTTGACCAGCGGCCAGATCACGGACTTGCCCTGGGATTTCAGACGATAGACCTCGCGCACCTCCTGGATGACTTCCTTCATGGAGATGACCTGCTTGACCTGCTCGCGGTTCAAAATCAAAACGCTCATATACATCCCTGTCCTTTCGTTTTTTCGGGAGGGCGGAGAGGGGCCGCGCCGGCCGTGCTCCGCCTCAGTTTGATGTCATTGTAACCGGGAGATGTTGGACCGCGCGTGGAAAAAGCGTTGAATTTCCGTTGTTGCTAAACATTTTAACAAATCATGCCGTGCTTTTCAACAAACGATTTGGTACATCTGCCGCCGGAGGCGCAGCGCCACTGGACAGACGGCCCGCCCTGGTGTACAATACGGCCATAACACAACACGGCTTTCAACAGGAGGACGGGACGCTATGTACGCGGATATCATCATTAAAAACGGGCGCTGCGTGACCATGTGCGGCGACGGCGGGGCCGACTGGGTGGCCGCGGCGGGGAAAATGATCTGCGCCGCAGGCCGCGGCGATGATTGGCAGAAGCTGGTGCGCCCCGGCACGCAGGTCATCGACGCCAGGGGCGGCACGGTGCTGCCGGGGTTTATCGATAACCACTTCCATGTGATGCAGACCGCTGTGAACATGATGAGCGTGGATCTGGGCGGCGCGCGGTCCCACCGGGAGCTGGGCGAGATGCTGGCCGCCGCCGAAAAGCGGGAGGGCGCGGTGCTGGGCTGCCAGGTGGAGGAGTCGCAGTTCGAGGAAAAGCGTTTTCCGGACCGGTATGTGCTGGACAAGTATTGCAGCGACAGTCCGGTGGTGCTGTTTTCCAAGGAGTACCACGTCAGCATGCTGAACACCCACGCCCTGCTGTATTACAAGGTTCCCTTCTCCCTGGAGGGCGTGGAGCTGGACGGCAGCGGCCTGCCCACGGGCATTTTCCGGCGGAACGCCAACTATGTGCTGCGCTCCAATGTGCTGCGGAGCCTGCCGGACGAGTTCCGCATGGAGGCCATCCATCTGGCCATGTCCCGGCTGCTGGAAAACGGCATCACCACCGTGGCGGCCATCGAGGGCGGCTGGCTGTTCGACGACCGGGACGCGGAGTTCATCTACGCCCACAGCGGCGAGTTCCCGGTGGATATGCCGCTGTTCTATCAGACCATGGACCTGGCGAAGGTCTGGAAGCTGGGGCTGCGCCGGGTGGGCGGCAATATTATGGTGGACGGCACCCTGTCCAGCCACAGCGCCGCCCTGTCGGCGCCCTACGCGGACCGGCCGGACTACCGGGGACAGATCTTCCTGCCCCAGGATGGACTGGACGAGTTCGTGCAGCAGTGCTACCGGCAGGATATGCAGCTGGCGCTGTACAGCATCGGCGACCGGGCCATCGAGTCCGTGCTGCTGGCCCATGAGAGGGCCATCCGTCAGGGCGGAAGCACCGCCCTGCGCCACCGCATCGAGCACGCCATCATGGCCACGCCGGAGCAGATCGCCCGGGCGGCGGATATGAAGCTGATCTTCTCGGTGCAGCCGGCCTACGCCTATCTGTGGGGCGGCAAGGGCGGTATGTACGAGCGCCGGGTGGGCGAGCGCTATCTGCACTCCAACAACTTTGCCGCCATGTTCGCCGCCGGCGCGGTGGTGTGCGGCGGGTCGGACAGTGACGTGACGGAGCCGCGGCCCATGCTGGGCATCCACGCGGCGGTGAACCGCGCTGTGCCCCAGTGCGCCGTGTCCGTAGAGCAGGCCATCGAGATGTACACCGTCAACGGCGCTTACGCGCTGTTTGAGGACAAGCGCAAGGGAAAGCTGGCGCCGGGATACCTGGCGGATATCGTGGTGCTGGACCGCGACATCCGCGCCGTGCCCGCGGAGCAGCTGGAGCAGACCGACGTGACCGTGACCATCAAGTCCGGGTCGGTGCTGCACAGCCGGCAGTGAGGTGACGGCCATGCTTCAGATCAGACTGTTTGGCAAGCCGCAGGTCATCTGCGACGGCACGGACATCACCCCGGAGCTGGGCAACAAGGGGTGCGCCCTGCTGTGTATCCTGTTCCTGCGGGGCGGGGACTACTACGCGCGGGAGAAGCTGGCGGCCTACCTCTGGCCGGACAGCGCAGCCAGCGCTGCCAAGTATAATCTGCGCTATACCCTGTGGAAGATCAAAAAGAGCACCGACACCGGCGAGGGCGGGCGGTCGCTCATCAAGCTGGACCGGGAGTACTGCTGCATCGACCGGGCATACGACTATATCTGCGATCTGCAGACCATCGACGAGATCGACCCGGAGACCCGGTCGGCGGACGAGCTGAAGCGGGCGTGTGACGCCTTCGGCGGCGAGCTGCTGGAGGGGTATTATTTCAACCACTGCGAGGACCTGAATGAGCTGATCCTCAGCCAGCGCATCTATTATGAAAAGCGGAAGAACCGGCTGCTGATGAAGGCGGCGGAGCTGTATGAGCAGCGGGATATGCTGCCGGAGGCCGTGGGCATTCTGGAACGGGTCATGGAATACGAGCCCTACAACGAGCAGCTGGCCCTGCGGCTGATGACGCTGTATGAGCGCGGCGGCGACCGCAGCCGTGCTATCCGGTTTTTCAATGAGTTCCGCAACCGGCTGGCCTCCAACCTGGAGATCTATCCCGGCAGCGCCATCACGCAGAAATACGCGGAGCTGAAGGCCGCGCCCGCCGCGCCGGAGCAGGCTCCGGCAGCGGACAGCGTTCCCGGCCTGCACGTGCGGACCTACTGCCTCCGGGCGGTGCCCTGCTTCTGGATGGCGGACACGGTGGGGAAGCTGCTGGACGCTATCGGATACGACGTGCGGCCGGACGACCGGACGCTGCTGCGGGTGCTGGGGGCTATACAGCCCGCTGCGGCGGTGTGTGCCGGCGCGGAGGGTGAGGTCACGGCCGCACCGGCGGCAGTGGCCCAGGCGTTTATCCGGTGGCTCACCGGTCTGGCGGCGCGGCAGCCGCTGGCGGTGCACATCCGCCGCGCCGGGGAGATGGACGACGTCAGCCGCGGTGTGCTGGAGTATCTGCTGGCGGAGCGCCCTGCCGGGTTGACGCTGCTGACAGAGGACGGCGGCGCTCCGGGCGATATGTCCAGCAGAAAGTGACGGCGGAAAGTGACGGGTATTTGCCTGAACACCGGGCACATCCGAACTTTAAAGCGCGAAAGCGCGTGGCGGAGTGTTTATTCCTGGCAACTGTTTTTGGTGATATGACGGCTGACGGTGGCTCCCTGTTGTGATATCTTACAGAAAACTTCGGGAAAGGAGAACGCCACACATGATGAAGCAGCTGTACAAGGCATACGCATTTAGCTTTTACTTTACCTATGCGGATGAAGTAAGAGTGATTTGTGGTGCCCGGAAATGCTGCTGATGAAATGAGGATGTTCTCCCACGGAGACGTACTGACATCAAAGCCGCCCTATGGATCACAGATCCATAGGGCGGCTTTTTTGCAGCCAAATTTTCAAAAATACCCATCAGGAGGAACCACACCATGAAAAAGAGCATCACACGGCGGCTGATGACCGCCTTGCTGGCCGCTGTCATGTGCGTGAGCATGGCCGCCTGCGGCAGCAAGACCGACGACACCAAGACGGACGGCACCGGCGATGCAGGCGGCCTATAACGCCACCGCAGAGATCTCCATTCTGGGCAGCTCTGTTACCGAGTACGGCGTGGCGCTGGGTATCGACAGCTTCTCCGGCACCGTGGGCGGCAATGTCTCCGGTACCTCCGACCTGGCGCCCCTGACGGAGCAGGCGGACATGATCCTGGAGCTGCTGCCGGAGACAAAGACCGTCGGCCTGCTGTACTGCTCCGCCGAGCCTAACTCCGAGTATCAGGTCCAGGTGGTGGAGGAGTACCTGACCGGCAAGGGCATCACTATCCCGGAGGGCTACGAGGCCATGGAATAAAATTCAGACAGGAAGGTCTGGTGTAGCCACATGACACAGCTATTGAACGCGCTGCCCGGCGCTCTGGCCCAGGGACTGATCTGGGGCGTAATGGTCATCGGCGTATACATTACCTATAAAGTGCTCGATATCGCTGATCTGACCGTGGACGGCTCCATCTGCACCGGCGCGGCGGTGTGCACCATGCTGCTGCTGGGCAGGCAGAGCCCGTGGCGTGGCGCTGGACCACCTGAGCCTGACGCTGCGGGACGGGGATTTCGTCACCGTCATCGGCGGCAACGGCGCCGGAAAGAGCACCATGCAGAACGCCA
>ENA-OWPN01002546-OWPN01002546.1-human-gut-metagenome-genome-assembly--contig:-NODE-2546-length-10892-cov-3.202362_pt1 | contig 10892 bp, 14 predicted proteins | sample MGYA00248266_ERZ651850 | MGnify/ENA primary metagenome ERZ651850 (study PRJEB26924, sample SAMEA4378296) | human gut metagenome | biome: human gut; feature: human-associated habitat; material: faeces... | reverse complement strand
CAATTTCCGCATCGTAAAGGTGCCTGCTGGTTATCTTCCTGATAACTGTTTCATGCTGGCGACTTATAAGCAGAGTGTTATCATGCCGTACAAGATTCAGGACACCAAAATTCATCAGGACCCGCCCGGCATTTCCGGCAACCTGATTGAAGGCCGTCACTACTATGACGCATTTGTCATCGGTGCAAAGGCAATGGGTGTGGTTGCGCTAGTGCTGGCAAGCGAAAAGCAGGCTGCGCCGACGGTGTCCATCTCGAGCCATAAGGTGACGCCCACTTCGGCAAGCTCTGAAAGAATCCTGTATACGTTGGACGGCAGCGATCCGCGCTATTCGGACAGCGCGCAGATCGTGACGGGAGAAATCACGACCGAAAGCGGCCAGACCATCAAAGCGGTGGCGTTTGGCAAGGATGGCAAGTTCACAAGCGACGTTGCCGAGGCAAAGGACACGGACTAAGCCCGAAGGGCGGGGAAAGCCCCGCCCTTTCTTTTTGACAGAAAGGAGGTGCGACGGTGGCAACGACACAAAAAATCTTTGACCTTGCCGCCGCGATCCTGTTTGAAAGCAAGGGAGGAGACGCGGATTTTGACAAGTATGCGCCGCTGTTCCTTGAGCAGCTGCTCATGGAGGCGCAGCCATATGAAAATCAGATACGGGAATATCAGGGCAGGGAGCGGCTGGAGACAGCGCCGGAGGGGACTACCATCGACGACCAGACGGAAATCGACTGGGACGACCGCATCACGCGCGGCGCGCTGCCGCATGGGCTTGCCAGCAAGTTCATGGGCGACGACAACAACAAGAAGGCGGAGGCCGTAATCGAATATAACAAGTTTTTGCAGGCGCTGGAAGAGGCCGCGCCCGCAATTCCTTACTACGGAGAAAGCGGGGACGACGATGCCTAAACAGATCAGCGTGCCAAGCTTTTCCAGCGTTGCGACAGGCCGGAAGAATTACCGGCGGTTTCGCGGCGTTGACTATTCGACCGATGAGACGCAGATCGACGACGGACGGTCGCCGCGTGCCATCAACATCATCGCGGACGAGGGCGGATTCCCGGAGCGGCGCTGGGGCTGGCGGACGGTTTTCGACTTTGGCGAGAAAGTGACGGTTTCCGGCATTTTTCCGTTCGAGGGAGATATCGAAGCGGAGAGCGACACGGAAACGCGGTATTTTGTGGTTCATGCGGGAGACAAGCTGTATCTGGTGACGTTGCCGACGAGCGGAGAAGGAAGCAAAAAGGAGTTTTTGTCCGGCCTGAAAAACGGCGGGCGCAGTCAGGGCTTTTACATGAACGGAAAGCTCTACATCCTGACGGGTGCGGAGTATATCGTTTTCGATGGCAAGGACGCAAAGCGCGTTTCGGATGATACGGCATATGTGCCGCTGATAACCTACCAGAGCAAGCCGACAGGTGGCGGGCAGAGCTATGAGAGCATTAACATGCTGTGCAAATACCGAAAAAACCGGTTTGTCGCGGACGGGAGCAGTAAGACGTTTCAGCTTGACGTGACCGAAATTGATGCTGATTTTAAGCCGGAGGCAAGCTATTACATTACGGGCGACAAAATCGACGTAGAGAGTTTTGACGCGAAAAAAGGCACTGTGACATTTGCGACCGCGCCGAAAGCACCGGAGAACGCAGGAACAAGCAACGTCGAAATCAAGTTCGCTAAGACAACCGAGGACAGAAAAAAGATACTCGGCAGCACGATTTTTGCGCTGTATGGCGCGGACGGGAGCAGCAACCGGGTGTTTGTTTCCGGCAACGGCGAGTACGCTGCGACAGAGTGGTTTTCTGGCCTGAGCGATCCGACCTACTTCCCGGATATCAACTATTCGGTCGTGGGCTCGAGCGATTTTCCAATTGTCTGTTACGTTAAGGCGCAGGGTGAGCTGCTGATCATCAAGCAGGACAACCGGCAGGAGGGCACGATCTGGCACCACGCGAGCACGATCGTGAGCGAGACGGCGGCCTTTCCGCTGAAAGAGGGCGTGCCGGGATATGGAGCAATCGCCAGGTACTCGGCAGCAAATCTAAACGACGACCCGCTGTATTTAAGTCCGCGCGGTGTGTATGCCCCGACGACAACGTACAACAACAATATTGTTGTGCGGCAGCTCTATTGTCGCAGCCGCCGCGTAAACCCTAAGCTGTGCAAGGAAAAAGGGCTTGAGGACGCGATCTGCGCGGTGTGGCGCGGGTGGTATGTGCTGGTGGTAAACGGTGTTGCGTACATCGCAGACGGCAACCAGAACCGCGAGGATCAGGGGTATGAGTGGTACTACTGGACGAACATCCCTGCGCACGTCATGCAACCGGACAGACAGACACTGTATTTCGGCACGAAAGACGGCAGAATTTGCAAGTTCAATGACGATATGGTGAACGATGCAAACGAAACACTGCGGCAGGCGTATAACGATGACGGAGCGGCAATCCATACTGAGTGGGCGACCAAGCTCGACACGATGGGGACGCTGAGCCAGCTTAAGACGATGCCGAAGCGCGGCAGCTCGGTACACATGAAGAGCTATGCAAAGAGCGCGTTTGACGTTTACATTCGGACAGAAAACAGCGCCGCACGGTTTTATAAAACCATGTATGCCGATCAATTCACGTTTGATGATATTGATTTCAAGCGAATCAGCTTTGTTTCCAGTGAAAACGCGATTTTGCCGCTGCTCATCAAGCTGAAAAAATGGAAAGCACTCCAGTTTGTTTTCGTTTCGGATGCGGTCAACGAAGGATTTGGCATTTATGAACTGGAAGTCAAATGGGAGGACGCGGGGGAGGCGAAAAAGTGAGTATCAAAGATTTAACGATTACAGATCAGAATGTGCAAAGCACCTATGTGCAAAGCCAGCCGGACCGGCTGACTGGTACGGCGCAGCAGAATAAAGCCGTATTCGACGCATTTCCGCAGCTAATTCGGCAGCGGTTTAATGAATTGCTTGAGCTACTTACAGCGGAAAGCGGCGCCGGGGAAATTCCGGTCGGGCCGATTGAGGGAGTGACGGCCGAGACGGTGCAGCAGGCGCTGGAGGCGATTCAGCAAAACCTGACGGCGTACATCAACAAGATAAAGTCTGCGGTGGGCGCTTCTGAGGTTGGCGTTTCTGCGATCAGCGGGATGCAGGCGCAGAACGTGCAGAAGGCGCTGGAGGAGCTGCGAAAAGCAATTGATGATATTGTGTTTGATCCAACTGGTGGTATTTTGTGGAGCATGGTCGGCCAGCCGAACGGCGTGGCGGGGTTGGACGAGACAGGCAAGGTGCCGGAGAGATATCTGCCGGATCTGGACTTCGACCCGTCGGGCAGTGCGGCGGCGGTGCAGACGAACCTGACCGCGCACACCGGGAACCGGAACAACCCGCACGGCGTAACGGCGGCGCAGGTCGGGGCGTTCACCAAAGCGCAGTCGCTGACGGCGGGAACGGCTGCGCTGGTCGGCCTTGGCGCGGATGCCGTGCCGGATGCTGTGTTCGCTAAACTAAAAAGCCTGATAGATGCTGCAAATACGGATGCCAGCTCAAGGGGTTATGTGTCAATAACTAGCTATGTCGGTACCGGGGCGTATGGGGTGGGTTCTCCCTGTACAGTATCCTCCCCATTTCCTATAAAAGTGGCTATATTAATTGGAAATATATACTCAGGGAAATTTCATGACACTTTTGGCTCAGAGCAGTACAACATAACTGTACTGCCCAGCCTTCTCACAACTTCATATACTCAGAATTTTGGGTTTTTTTCCTATGAAAGCACCCAATCGTTTGCCAAGAAAAGTCCAGATGGTAAATCCATCTCATGGTACAACACTGGAAACGCAGCATTACAATCCAATGTAAGCGGAAGTACCTACTACGTTTTATTTCTGGGGTGATTACATGTATTATATAAAATCTGCCCCTAATGAATGGGGTAACTATGGAAATCCAATGGAGCAGCCATTTGACGGCTGTCTTACCCTGCCGGACGAGCTTCTGCCTGCCTATCTGCAAGCAAACGGCTTTGTGACCATTGCAGTGCAGGACGGCACGGTAACCAGCGTCGAGAAAAACGAAGCGACATGGAATGCGTGGAACGTGGCGAAGCCGCCTGACGATCTGGACGCGCTGCGCGCGGCCAAGCACGCCGAAATATCTGCGGCAAGTCAGGCTGCCATCTATGCGGGCATGGACGTGGAGACTACGCAGGGCACGGAGCATTTCTCGTTGACCGAGAAAGACCAGATCAACCTGACAACCGCGAAAAATGAAATTGATAAGGGGGCACCTATTTACCTATACCATACAGACGACACGCTTTGTCGCATCTTTACGGCAGAGGAGATCAATGCGATTGCGCAGGCCAGTGTTGCGCATATCATTTATCACACGACCTACTGCAACCACCTGTTTGAATGGATCAGGCGTGCGGGCGCGGCAGAGCTGGCGAGTATCACCTACGGTGCGCAGCTGCCGGAGGATCTCGCGGCGCACATGCAGGAAATCCTGACGCAGGCGGGCGCGGTAGCGGAAACGGAGGCTGTAACGTGAGAAAACTGCTGTTACATATTGTGCTCGCCGTCATCGGCGGCGTGGTGTACATGGGCATTGAAACCCTCTGGCGCGGACATACACACTGGAGCATGGGCGTACTGGGCGGAGTTTGCTTTGCCCTCATCGGCCTGCTGGACGAGTGGCAGGATCACCCGCCGATGTGGCTGCAAATGCTGCAAGGCGCGGCGATCGTGACTGTGCTCGAGCTGCTGGTGGGGTTGGTGGTCAACCGCTGGCTCGGCTGGGGCGTGTGGGACTATTCCGACATGCCCTTCAACCTCTGGGGGCAGGTGTGCCTGCAGTTCGCGGTCGCGTGGTTTTTCCTCAGCGCGGCGGCCGTGTGGCTGGAGAACGCCCTGCACCGGTTGGCATCGAGGCTTGCGCACCGGCGGGGGAGGTGATTTCTTGCCGGGTTGACCAAAGGACGTAAAAAAGCGCCCACACAGGGCGCGGAAGTGAGAGGAGGGGAGGCCGTTGTCTCTCTTGGTACATAGGAGGAAGTATGAATATCCTTGAGCTATTCGCCGGCGGGAGCGGCCTGCTTTTTCTGGCGCTGTCGATGATTGAGATTGCCCCCATCAAGGTGAACCCTTGGTCAGCGATTGCGCGCGCACTCGGCAGCGTCATCAACCGAGATGTCATCGCGCGGCTGGATGACATCAGCCGGATGCAAAAGGACACGCGGCGGCGGCTGGATGACCATATCAAGCTCGATGACGAGCGCGATGCGGACATGCACCGCGCAAAGATTTTGCGGTTCAACAATGAGCTGCTGCGGGACATCCCGCACACGCGCGAGGAATTTATTGAAATCCTCGCCGAGATAGACGGGTATGAGGCGTTTTGCCGCGCGCACCCGGACTATCAAAACAACAGAGCCGTCCACGCGGTTGCAAATATCAAGCGCGTTTATGCCGAGCGGCTGGAAAAACGAGATTTTTTATAAGGAGGACAACAAAATGAGCAAACTGAGCGAAAAGACCAAGCTGTGGATCAAAGCGGCGGGTGTGCGCGCGGTTAAGACCGTGGCGCAGTCGGCCATCGGCGTCATCGGCGCGGCAGCTGCGATGGGCGAGGTAAACTGGCCGATGGTTGCATCGGCAGCTGCGCTGGCAGGCATCATCTCCCTGCTGACCAGCGTCACCGGCCTGCCCGAAGTCAAGGCGCAGACGGAGGAGTGATTACATGAGCAGCATTCGTTGCGATATTTACGACCCTAAAGAGTATGACATTTGGTTTGCGGCTGCGCCCTACGGCGCGGCCAGCAAGCCCGCCAAGACGCTGAAAACATGGGCGACCGAGGAGCAGGCCGACGTGGTGTACAACCTCTGTCTGTTCAATATGACCGGCAGCGGCAGCGACCAGTACGGTGTGATTAAAGGCCGCACGCTGCAATACTTACGCGCCAAGAACGTGGACTGCGGCTACGGCGGCACGTCCGAGCATCTGACGGTCAGCGAGGGCAATGTGGTTGCGGGCGTGAAAGTTGCAGTGCGCGATGGCGTGGTACTGTCCGGGTTGGACAAGTCCACCTACCGCAGCCGCAACATGATTGGCATGCTGGCCGACGGGCGCATCATCGTTGTGCAGTCCTCGGATGGCTGCACCGAGGAGCAGGTAGCGCGCTATGCCGCCGGGCGGTATACGGTCGAACTGCTGCTGGTGCAGGACGCGGGCGGCAGCACCGGCATGTACCGTGTTTCAGACGGCTACTTATTCGCCCCGGAGAAAGAGGGTGCGGACGGCAGGCCAGTGTGCAGCGTAGTATGTATGAGAAAGAAAAACAAGGAGGAGAAACCTATGGGCAAGAAAAAGGTATTTATCGGTGTAGGTCATGGCGGCAGCGACCCCGGCGCGGTCGGTTATCTGGTCGAGAAGGACGTCAACCTCACAATGGCGACGGCGTGCCGTGATTTCCTGACGGCCTACGGCGTGGACGTCAAGATGTCCCGCACCAAGGACGAGGACGACACGGTCAGTCAGGAGGTCGCGGAGTGCAACGCCTATGCGCCAGATTTGGCGATTGACGTGCATAATAACAGTGGCGGCGGCGACGGCTTCGAGGTGTTCCACACCATCCACGGCGGCACGGGCAAGACGCTTGCGCAGAACATCGAGAAGCACGTCAAAGCCATGGGCCAGAACAGCCGCGGCGTCAAGACGAGACAAGGCAGCAACGGCGATTATTATGCGTTCATCCGCGAAACGGTCGCACCGGCGGTCATCTGCGAGGGCGTGTTCGTGGATACCAAGGCGGACGCTGCGCAGGCCGACACGCTGGCAGAGCAGCAGGCGTTCGGCGTGGCTTATGCGAAGGGCATCCTTGATACGCTCGGTCTGGCTTACGACGAGCCGGAGGAAGATCCGGACGATGAACCGGCAGAGCCGGAGAAGGGAGCAGATAATGTGACGCAGGCAGAATTTGAGACGATGTACAACAAGGTCAACCCGCTGTACAAGACCATCGACGACGTGCCGAGCTATTGGCAGCAGGACGTGCGCGAGCTGCTCGACAGCGGCGCTATCAACGGCGGTACAGTGGATAATCCGAACGACGTCAACATGCGCCATGAGACGCTGCAGGCGGTGATTGTCGCGCGCCGAGCTGCGGTAGCAGAGAGCAAATAACGGTGTTCAATTTGGCCACAGGAAAGCCCCGACCGGACGGCCGGGGCTTATTTCTCCATCTGCTCTTTTGAATAATTGCTGCAGTAGAATTGTATTGGTGTCGAAGAACTTGCAAAGTAACATTAAATTTTAGGTATTCGGTAGTTATAATAAGGGTGAATGGAGGAAGGTAAATGTATACCGCGAAGCAAGTTGCTCGTTATATCATCAATAAGCGTTCGGTTGATAGGAGACCGATCGGCAACCTAACACTACAAAATTTGCTCTACCTTGTTTGGATCGAGTATCATAAACGCGAGAATACAAGGCTGTTTGATGATAGAATTTATGCATGGCAGTTCGGGCCGGTCGTTCCGGAAGTGTATTATGACTATTGTGCTTACGGCGGCATGGATATCGACAGACGGTATGATAATGATGAAATAGGAATTAGGGCGGGGGAGAAGGCGATTTTAGATGCATCGCTTGCCAAGTATCTGGACTGTTCGGTCAGCCGTCTGGTTCATATAACGCATGAGATAGGAAAACCATGGTATCAGGTTTATGTTGAACAGGGAGGCGTCAAACAGGAAATTCCTTTTGGCTTAATTGAGCAGATGGAGTGCAGAAAACCGATATGCAATTAGGACACAGGAAAGCAGCATACTCCTTAGGCCGGAGTAATTATCTATGTATCATTTATGGTCTTATGAATGGGGCTATGCTCTTTCCGAACCAATGGCGGTGGCACCCATCAACAAGGTTGAGCAGGTGGTGCGCTTTGCGGTGTCGCAGATTCCGCCGGAAAAGATTTTCATGGGTATCCCTAACTACGGTTATGACTGGACACTGCCTTATATCAAAGGCCAGAGCCGCGCGCGCAGTCTGGGCAACGTGCAGGCGGTGGAGCAGGCGGTACAGGCGGGCGCGCCCATCCGGTTCGATGCGGAGGCGCAGTCGCCGCACTACAATTACTGGCGTGAGCGGTCAGAGCACGAAGTCTGGTTTGAGGATGCGCGCTCCATTCGCGCCAAGCTGGCGCTGGCCGGGGAATATCGGCTGCGCGGCGTGAGCGTGTGGAACATCATGCGGTACTTTCCGCAGCTGTGGCTTGTGCTCAATCAGCTGTACGATATTGAAAAACTGGCATAAAAGACGGAAAACCGGCCGGAAAATTCCTTTTTCGGTCGGTTTCTGCTGCTTTTAGGGCTTTTCTGCAAGCATTTCCATTGCAAAACGGTTACAAAGCACGCTATACTCTGGTACATGGTGCAAAGGGCACCAGAAACAGCAAGGAAACACCAAGGAGGTAGCAAATCATGCAGCTGAAGAAAATCGTACCGCTGGCGCTGGCCGCGGTGATGACGACCACCACAGTGGCGGGAGCGGCAAATCTGTCGCAGGAGACAGAAACCCGTGCGTCCCGCGCGTATACTTATGTGTATGAATCCGGTTTCCGTCAGAATTTGCTGGAAAAGTATTTCGCATTCCTGTGCGGTCAATACCCTGGAAATCGACCGGAGCAAAAACCGGAGGAGACCCCGGATATCGAGCAGCCGGAGGAGACCCCGGATATCGAGCAGCCGGAGGAAACTCCCGATATCGAGCAGCCGGAGGAAACCCCGGATATCGAGCAGCCGGAAGAGGGTCCGGAACAAACCCCGGACAACGCACCCCAGCTGCCGGATGACAACCGTCCGGAGCAGACGCCGGACACGACCCCGGAACAGACCCCGGAGGAGGACAATGGTTCGTCGCAGGGCGATTATGCGTCGCAGGTCGTGGCGCTGGTCAATGCCGAGCGTGCGAAATACGGCTTGTCCGCGCTCAAGGTGGACAGCCGCGTGCAGCAGGCCGCGCAGGTACGCGCCGCGGAAACCGTGCAGTCGTTCTCTCACACACGGCCGAACGGCTCTTCTTTCTCGACCGCACTGACCGAGGCGGGCGTATTCTATACCCGTTCGGGTGAGAACATTGCTTATGGTCAGTCCACACCGCAGCAGGTGGTGCAGGCATGGATGAACTCGTCCGGCCATCGCGCGAATATTTTGAACGAGAGCTTCACGACTATCGGCGTCGGTTATACGGTGTCGGGCGGCACAGCGTACTGGGCGCAGCTGTTTACGGCATAAGAATTTGCAGATAAGAAAAAAGGACGTGCTTTGCACGTCCTTTTTGTTTTTTACTCAAAATTCAGCAGAAAATCTCCATTTTCCGATGCCGCACCCGCGATGACGCGCAGCAAAAATTCGCCATAGTTGCCCAGCGTGTCCACCAGCAGCTCGGCATGCCGCAAGGTCAGGCGTGTTGGCGGACACGTGCATAGCTGGTCATACAGCGCGTCCAGTGTGCCGTCGTAGTCCTCGGGAAAGCCAAACGTGCGCGCCAGCATTTCATGCACCTGTGCGCGAGTATAAAAGGCTTCCGCATCCAAAAGCAATTCTCGCATGTGAGTTTATCCTCCCTCGAAAAATGCATGACAGAGACTGTGTCAGCTTGCATTCGGATAGAATAGGAGATACAGCTTGTGGTAGAATTCCTGCCCGCGGCTTCCTTCGATGTCGCGCAGCTCACCGTTTACAAACACGTAGCCGTCCGCGTTGACGCCGATGGAGTTGCCGTTTTCAAAGGTGACGGTCAATCGGTTGCCGGTCAGCTTTTCCTTGCCGGGCTTAAGAAGCTTGGGATATTGGGTGTAGGTATAGCCGGACAGCAGCTCGGTAATCGCAGCAAGCTGTTCCGGATCGGTCACGGTCTGCACCTCGGTCTGGTTTTCCGTGAGTGTAACCACAGTCTGGGTGGTCTTGTCCGTAATGTCCGCATAGGACTGATGATAGAACTTGATGTACAGCATACGCCCGGCGAGAAACAACAAAATCAGCAGCAGCGTGCTGCAAATGGCAAATCCGAGCGCCATGGATTTTCGCATAGGTTCCGGCTCCTTTGTCGGTATGGGGTCTGTGATTTTACACTATAAGCATAGCGCAAAACAGTGGCATTTGTCAATTTTCAAAGTGTAAACAAAGTATGACTTGACAAGCATATTCTACTATTGTAGAATGTAGACACAGAAAGGATTTTACATTTGTAGAAAAGGAGGGGACAACATGGAGAAAAGCAAACGACTACCGGATGCCGAGCTGGAAGTGATGCAGGCGGTCTGGTCGCTGGAAGCGCCGGTGACGGCCGCGGAGGTGCAGCGCAAGGTGCCGAGCGACTGGAAGGCGACGAGTGTGCTCACCTTCCTCTCGCGCCTGTGCGACAAAGGGTTCCTTTCGTGCGAGAAAGAAGGCCGACAAAACCAGTATACGCCATGCGTGACGCAGGAGGAATACCTGCAGCGCGAAAGCCGCAGCTTTGTCGAGCGCGTGTGCGGCGGCTCGGTGAAAAATCTGGTGGCAAGCCTGTCGGACGCGGGCGCGTTAACCGCGCACGATATTGACGAACTGCGCGCCTTTCTCGACGCGCAGGGACGGTAAGGACAGGAGGGGTAGGATATGTTACGCTTTGAATGGAGCAATCTGCTGAACAATCTCGCGCAGATTGGCCTGACCGTATCGGCGGCGGCGCTGGTGCTGTTTTTGCTGCGCAAAGCCCTCAAAAAACGCTATCCCGCGCGCGCGATGTGCCTGGTGTGGGCGGTACTCGCGCTGCGGCTGCTGATTCCCGTGCAGCTGACGCTGCCCGACCCGCCGGTGCAGGTCACGCCGGTGAAATATGTGTCATTGCAGAGGAATACGGA
>ENA-OWPN01002544-OWPN01002544.1-human-gut-metagenome-genome-assembly--contig:-NODE-2544-length-10899-cov-2.824972_pt1 | contig 10899 bp, 5 predicted proteins | sample MGYA00248266_ERZ651850 | MGnify/ENA primary metagenome ERZ651850 (study PRJEB26924, sample SAMEA4378296) | human gut metagenome | biome: human gut; feature: human-associated habitat; material: faeces... | reverse complement strand
TCGGCGGCGGCTACGCGGCGATGGCCGACCACACCTTTGGTGCGCCGAAAAATCTGCTGCTGGCGGGTATCGTGCTGGCGCTGATTATTATCCTCAACCGCCAGCGCAACCCGTACCTGCGCATCGCCTCGCTAGTGATTGCCATGGCTGCCGGTTATCTGGCGGCGTGGTTCCTCGATATGCTGCCAGCCAACACCGCCCCGACCAACAGCAGCCTCATCACCGTCCCGACGCCGCTCTATTATGGCCTCGGCATCGACTGGAGTCTGCTGCTGCCCCTGATGCTGGTGTTTATGATCACCTCCCTGGAAACCATCGGCGATATCACCGCCACCTCCGACGTCTCCGAACAGCCGGTCTCGGGTCCGCTGTATATGAAGCGCCTGAAAGGCGGCGTGCTGGCTAACGGCCTGAACTCCTTCGTTTCCGCGGTCTTCAACACCTTCCCGAACTCCTGCTTCGGCCAGAACAACGGCGTGATCCAGCTGACCGGGGTCGCCAGCCGCTACGTCGGCTTTGTGGTTGCCCTGATGCTGATCGTCCTCGGCCTGTTCCCGGCGGTGAGCGGCTTTGTCCAGCATATCCCTGAGCCGGTGCTCGGCGGCGCCACGCTGGTGATGTTCGGCACCATCGCCGCGTCCGGCGTGCGCATCGTCTCCCGTGAACCGCTGAACCGTCGGGCAATCCTGATTATCGCTCTGTCGCTGGCGGTAGGCCTCGGCGTGTCGCAGCAGCCGCTGATCCTGCAGTTCGCCCCGGACTGGCTGAAAAACCTGCTTTCCTCCGGGATTGCCGCCGGCGGTATCACGGCGATTGTTCTGAATTTAATTTTCCCGCCAGAAAAGGCGTGATCTCATGCGTTCCCGGTCACGCAACGGCCGGGACGTCCTCCAACCACCAGCCCCATCACGGAAATAAACCACGCCTGCCTTGAGAAGTGCGCCTAAATCGGGCATAACACGGTGATGTGCATCTCACAGAATGGAAGACCATGAAATTTCTTGGAAAGCTGATTCTCTGGCTGCTAGTCGCTCTGCTGCTCGTCATTATTGGCGCGTGGTTCCTGCTGCAAACCCACTGGGGCGCCCGCCAGGCCAGCGCCTGGCTCAGCAATGGCACCGGCTGGCAGGTCTCCTTCGATGAGATGGAGCACGATTTCTCCTCCCCCCTTCATGTGCAGTTGCGAAACGTCACCTTTGGTCGGGAAGGCAAGCCTGCCACTTTGGTGGCAAAAACGGTCGACATTGGCTTCAGCACCCGCCAGTTTAGCGATCCGCTGCATGCGGATGAGATAGTCCTTAACGACGGCACTCTGAATCTGTCACCCCACTCTGCAGACCTACCGTTCGCTGCCGACCGGCTGATGTTGCGCAATATGGCTTTCAACAGCCCGGAAACCGGCTGGGCGCTCAGCGCGCAGCGCGTCACCGGCGGCGTCAGCCCATGGACGCCGGAGGCGGGCAATGTGCTGGGGAAAACGGCGCAGATCCAGATGAGCGCGGGCTCGATGACGCTCAATGGCGTCGAAGCCAGCAACGTTCTGATTCAGGGTAAGATTGATCAGGGCGAGGTCACCCTCTCCACCCTCGGCGCCGATGTCGCCCGCGGCACCTTAACCGGCAATGCCAAACGCAGCGCCGATGGCAGCTGGCGGGTGGATAACCTCCAGCTCAACGAGATTCGACTGCAGAGCCCCGCCTCGCTGGCCGAGTTTTTCGCGCCGTTAACCACGGTCCCCTCTCTGCAGATTGGCCGCCTGGACATCACCGACGCCCGCCTGCAGGGACCGGACTGGGCGGTAACCGACCTCGACCTGAGCCTGCGCAACCTGACCCTTAGCCACGGCGGCTGGCAGAGTGAGGACGGCACGCTGTCGATGAACGCCAGCGAATTTATCTACGGCTCGCTGCATCTTTTCGACCCGATCCTCAATGCCGAATTCTCTCCCCAGGGCATTGCGCTGCGCCAGTTCTCCTCGCGCTGGGAGGGCGGCATGGTGCGCACCTCCGGCAACTGGCTGCGCGCCGGGAACGCCCTGGTGCTCGACGATACCGCTTTCGCCGGACTGGAGTACACGCTGCCGGCGAACTGGAAACAGCTGTGGATGACGCCACTGCCAGCCTGGCTGCAAAGCCTGACGCTGAAAAAATTCAGCGCCAGCCGCAATCTGATCATCGATGTGGACCCTGCTTTCCCGTGGCAAATTACCGCCCTCGATGGCTATGGCGGCGAGCTACAGCTGGTGAAAAACGGCAGCTGGGGAGTATGGAACGGCAGCGCGACGCTGAACGCCGCGGCGGCGACTTTCAACCGGATCGACGTGCGCCGCCCATCACTCAAACTGAACGCCACAGCCTCGACGGTCAATATCACTGAGCTTAGCGCCTTCACCGAGCGCGGCATTTTGCAGGCCACCGCCGCGGTATCCCAGCTGCCGCAGCGCCAGGTCAATCTGAGCTTCAGCGGCCGCGGCGTGCCGCTGAATATTCTGCAGGCCTGGGGCTGGCCGTCGCTACCTATAAGCGGGGATGGCAATCTCCAGCTGACCGCCAGCGGCAGCGTGCAGGCCGATGCCCCGCTCAAACCGACGGTCAACGGGCAGCTCAGCGCCGTGAATATGGAGAAACAGCAGGTGGCGCAAATCATGCGCAACGGCGAGGTCAGCCCCGCCCCCGCCGCGCCAGCGCCCACTCCCGTCACCCCATAGCGATGCCCATTCCCTCTCCTCTATGGGGAGAGGGATTGCTTCCCGGCAAAACTCCACTCTGACAACTCTCTCCCTTTCAGGGAGAGAGTTGGGGTGCGAGTCCTGAAACCTGTGTGCAATACGCGGCTATCTGTACCTATTTAGCGCAACAGGTTCCTTTCAAATATCAGAGTTGCTATAACCAAATCACTGGAAGTCGATAAAAAACCGCTCCCTGTACCTACAAAAATATAAAAGGATCAATCATGCCTGAAATACGTCAGCGTATTCTGGAGAATATGCAAAAATTCTCCCGGGCCATGATCGGCGCCGTATTGTTCTTGCCGGTCATTGGCTTAATTCTGGCCCTCAGTTCAGTATTAACTAATCCGACATTAATTGCTGAAACCAGTTTCTTACATCAGCTTGGGCAAATGCTCGGCGACACCTTTTGGCCTTTATTTGGCAACCTCGGCTTATTATTTTGCGTCGGCATCAGCTATGGCCTGGCAAAGGATAAAAAAACCGAAGTCGCACTGGTTTCAGTGATGTGCTTTATTATGTTTCTTGGCGCCAACCACTCCTGGCTGGAACACACCCATGGACTCGCCGGAAAAATTAACGGTGAATATTATGGCACCGGGCAAACCCAGCTGCTGGGCTTTGTGGTGGTGGATATGGGCGTTTTCCTGGGCATTATTCTCGGCTGCACGATTGCGTGGGTGCACAATAAAGTCTCTGCCATTGAGCTGCCTGGCGCGCTGTCGATGTACGGCGGCGCCAAGCTGACGCTGGTGGCGATGACGCCGGTGGTTATCTTCTACGCCATCGCCTTTACCTGGATTTGGCCCTTTATGACCCACGGCATCTCCGCCCTCACCGGTTTTATGAAAAATGCCGGGGTCGCCGGGGTCTTCGTCTATGGTTTCTTTGAAAAATTCCTTATCCCCACCGGCCTGCACCATTTCGTCTGGTCCCCCTTCCAGCTCACCCAGATTGGCGGCACGCTAAACGTGGATGGTCAGGTGGTCTCCGGCACCCAGGCCATATTCCTCGCCTATATGCGCCATCCCGACCTGACGCCGGTCATGAACGACGCATTACGTTTTTCGCAGCAAGGGATGACCACAATCTTTGGCCTGGCGGGCGCCTCGCTGGCGTTCTACCACACCGCGAAACCGGAGAAGAAAGCGATGGCGAAGGCGATTCTGCTGCCGGCGATTATCACCTCAATGCTGACCGGCATCACCGAGCCGATTGAGTTCACCTTCTTATTTGTCTCACCGCTGCTGTGGGTGATCCACGCGACGTTAACCGCCGCCTCGCAGGCCATTTGCGACATCTTCACCGTACGTCCCTGGGGAGCATCGGGCCTGATCGAGTTTCTGATCTATAACCTGCCGCTGCCGGTCTCCTTAACGCGCTGGCCGGGCTATGTCCTTATCGGTATCGGCCAGTTCGCCGTCTACTACGTGATTTTCCGCACCCTGGTGGTGAAGCTGAACCTGAAAACGCCGGGCCGGGAAGATGACGAGAACGTGAAGCTCTACAGCAAAGCAGAGTACCGCCAGAAAGTCGCGCAACCGCAGTCGGTCACCGATGACATTATCCGCGGCCTCGGGGGCAAGGAGAATATTCTCTCCGTCGATAATTGTTTTACTCGCCTGCGCGTGGCCGTGCGCGATATGGCGCGGGTTGATGACACGCAATTAAAAAATACCGGCGCCAACGGCGTCGTACGCAATCGAAATGAAGTTCAGGTTATTTATGGCGTCAAAGTGGGACAGGTACGTTCCCGGGTTGATAACTGGTTAGCAGAAAATTAATGAGGAGTATTTATGAAATTAACCGTATTAGGCGGGGGCGGCGTTCGCTCTGCATTTTTAGCGAAATCTCTGGCCTATAACGCTCACCGCATTGGTTTAACAGAAGTCGTTTTTCTCGATAACTCTGCTGATAATCTGGCGATATTTGGCGAAATTGCCCGCTATGTATTTAATACCATTCGCCCGGATATTCAGTTTAGTACCACCACCGACCCGGTCGCAGCGCTGCAGGACGCCAACTATATCATTACCACCCTGCGGGTTGGCGGCGATGAAAGCCGCATTCGCGACGAACGTATTGCGCTTGAGCATAACACTCTCGGCCAGGAGACCACCGGCGCCGGCGGTTTCGCGATGGCCATGCGCTCGATCCCGGCGATCCTTCGCTATTGCCGGCTGATCGAAGAACATGCCGCCGAAGACGCCATTCTGTTTAACTTTACCAACCCGTCAGGTCTGGTGACGGAAGCGATTATTAAGTCCGGCTTTAAGCGCCGGGTCTATGGGATCTGCGATGCCCCCTCCGAGCTGATTCGTGAACTGCCGGCGATCCTTGGCTGTGAGGAGCGCGACCTCAGCGTGGAATGCTATGGGCTGAACCATTTCTCCTGGTTTACCCACTTCACCGTCCGTGGGGAAGAGGTGACCGAACGGCTGATCGCCAGCCCGGAACTGTACCAGAAGACGGCGATGCAGTACTTCTCCCCGGAGCTGGTACGGCTTTGCGATAATCAGCTCCTCAATGAATATCTCTATTATTACTACTATCGCGACGAGGCGCTGAAGGCGATTCAGGGGGCCGGCGAGACGCGCGGAGAGCAGATCGCCCGCATCAATCAGGAGATGCGCGAGGCGCTGCGCACCGTGGATGCCAGAACGCAACCGGAGGCCGCCTTCACCATCTGGATGCAGCATTATCTGCGCCGGGAAAACAGCTATATGCAGAACGAATCCCGGCAGGAGAAATTCCACACCCGCGAACCGCTGACGCTGCGCCAGTTTATCGAAGAGCCGGACACCGGCGGCTATGCCGGAGTGGCGCTGGATATCCTGGAAGCGGTGAACAGCACCACCACTAAGCGGATCGTGGTGTCGATCCAGAATAATGGCACGCTCGATTTTTTACGCCCGGACGACGTGATCGAGATCAGCTGCGACCTGAGCCGGGATGGCCTCAAGCCGGTGACGCCGGTGAAGGTACCGACGGCGCAGAAGAATATGATTGCCTGCGTGAAAGAGTATGAGCGGCTGGCGGTGGCGGCGATCCTGCAGCAGGATAAATCGCTGGCGGTGCGGGCGCTGATGGCGCACCCGCTGATCGGTTCCTATTCGCTGGCGAAAACCCTGGTCGAAGCCTACCTCGACGATGAGCAGTTCGCCGCCTGGCGGTAATCCGCTGCCGATGGGATTCCCCCGCTCGCACCGCGCTTAGCGGGGGCTAACTATTGCTACGTAGACTGGTAAACCACATCTTCAATAGTCGCTCAAAGCCTAAGATGCAGTAGCCGAAAAACGGGTTGCTCCAGTAAATATCATCATCGAACTTCTGCGGGTCGTGAATAATAAACGCCGTATCCGCGGCCTGCGCCAGCGGGCTTTGGTAGTCGCCGGTAAAGCAGACCAGATTAATCTCCTTCCCCTCCAGGGCCTTAACCCAGTTGAGCGCCGAGCTGCTGCGCCCGGATTTAGAAATGATCCAGATGGAGTCGAAGCAGGCGGCGTTTTTCTGTTCGAGGATTTCGTAATCGGGCCACAGCGCCAGGCTGGCATTCACGCCGGTGACGAGAAACTTGTTGTAAATATACTGAGCGATCAGCTGTGAAAAGCCGCTGCCGTGGATCAGGATGCGCTGCTGGTTAAGGCTTGCCAGCAGCGGCGTCAGCGCTTCTTCCGGCTGAACGCTCATGTAGTCGATATCGTTGGTGACATCGAGCTTCGGCATGGTGATATTGAACTTGATAAAGTAAACCAGCTCCAGCCAGCCGCTGAACTTCAGTTTCTTTGCCAGCCGGACCAGGGAAGAGGGGTTGCTGTAGCACTGTTCGGCCACAGCGCGAACTCCCTGGCGGATACACTGCTCCGTGCCGCCCGCTCCGGGATGAATGTCCAGAAGAGCGTCCATGTGATCGGCCTCGCCGCTGAGCAGCACGGTCATTTCCGTTTTGCTTAGCTTCACGTCACGAAAGATATTTTCTACGTCCATGGCGGGCTCCTCTCAGCGGCAGAATACGCTAACACCGTGCGACAACCGCGTCTGCGGCCTGAGTCACCACAATGAAATGAACGTTACTTTTTGTACAAAAATGGAATAAAAAAACCCTCTCCGCCTGGCGAAGAGGGCTGCTGCTGTTAACCTATTTACAACGTAATCGTCAGCGTATTACCCTCGGCGCTCACCACCACGCCCAGTTCGCTACCGGTCTGCGTACCGCCCTGCACGCCCGCGACCTGCGGGATATTGCGCAGACACAGCGTCCAGCCGCGGGCCTCGCCTTCGCCGCTCACAGCGATGGCGTTACCCTGGCGCCTGGCCTTCAGGGTGAAGATCGTCGAGCCGTCTGCCGCCGGAACGTCACAGCGTGCCTCGCGTCCATCCTCAAGGTGGAACAGCTGGAAGGCGGTGCCCTCATGCCAGGCGTAATCCGGCTTCTGGTCATTGTTGCCCAGCGCCAGCAGGCTGTTGTCGCGAACGTAGACCGGCAGGCTCAGCGCATCGTGATGCTGCTTATGCCAGCGGCTACCCGGCAATTCATCGTTATGCCACAGATGCGTCCAGTGCCCTTCCGGCAGATAAAACTGCACTTCGCCGGCCTCGGAGAACACCGGCGCCACCAGGACCGAATCGCCCAGCATATACTGGCGGTCGAGATAGTCGCAGGCCGGATCGTCCGGGAACTCGAGCAGCATCGCGCGCAGCATCGGCGTGCCGCACTCGTTGGCCAGCGCCGCCTGACGATAGAGATAAGGCATCATGCGGCATTTCAGCTGCGTGAAGTGGCGCACCACGTCGCAGGACTCGTCATCGTAGGCCCATGGCACCCGATAGGATTTGCTGCCGTGCAGCCGGCTGTGGCTGGAGAGCAGGCCGAAAGCGCACCAGCGCTTGTAGACGTGGGCCGGCGCGGTGTTTTCGAAACCGCCGATATCGTGACTCCAGAAACCGAAGCCGGACATGCCGATCGACAGCCCGCCGCGCAGGCTTTCCGCCATCGATTCGTAGTTGGCGTAGCAGTCGCCGCCCCAGTGCACCGGGAACTGCTGCGCGCCCACCGAGGCGGAGCGGGCGAACAGCACCGCCTCCTGCTCGCCGACGGTCTCTTTCAGCACCTTCCACACCAGCTCGTTATAGATGAAGGCGTAGTGGTTGTGCATTTTCTGCGGATCGGAACCATCAAACCACTGGACGTCGGTCGGGATACGCTCGCCAAAGTCGGTCTTGAAGCAATCGACCCCCATCGCCACCAGGCCTTTTAGTTTGTCAGCGTACCACTGGCGGGCTTCCGGATTGGTGAAGTCATAAATCGCCAGCCCCGGCTGCCACTTATCCCATTGCCACAGCGAACCGTCCGGGCGCTTCAGCAGATAGCCCTTCTCTTTCAGCTCCTTGAACACCGGCGAGCGCTGGCCGATGTACGGGTTGATCCACACGCAAACCTTCAGCCCTTTCGCCTTCAGGCGCTTGATCATCCCTTCCGGGTCCGGGAAAGTTAGCGGATCCCATTCAAAATCGCACCACTGGAAGGCCTTCATCCAGAAGCAGTCGAAGTGGAAGACGTGCAGCGGCAGATGGCGCTCAGCCATACCGTCGATGAAGCTATTCACCGTCGCTTCGTCATAGTTGGTGGTGAACGAGGTCGTCAGCCACAGACCAAACGACCATGCCGGCGGCAGCGCCGGGCGGCCGGTGAACTGCGTATAGCGGTTAAGCACCGCTTTCGGCGTCGGGCCGTCGATCACGAAGTACTCGAGGTATTCGCCTTCAACGCTGAACTGGACTTTAGAGACTTTCTCCGAGCCCACCTCGAAGGAGACGCGCTGCGGATGGTTGACCAGCACGCCGTAGCCGCGGTTGGTCAGATAGAACGGGATATTTTTGTAGGATTGCTCGGTGCTGGTGCCGCCGTCCTCGTTCCAGGTTTCTACCGTCTGGCCGTTGCGCACCAGGGCGGTAAAGCGCTCGCCGAGGCCGTAGACGGTTTCGCCGACGCCGAGGTCGAGGCGCTCAAACATGTAGTTGCGCTGGGTCTTACTATCCTGCACGTAGCCGTTGTTTTTTAGCTGGCTACCGGTGATACGCACGCCGTCGCGCAGAAAATCCAGCCCCCAGAATTCGCCTTTAGTCACCCGCACGCTGAGGCTGCCGCTTTTCAGCTCGGCGAACCCGGCCGTATTTTCTATTTCGACATGGACGTCTTTCTGCACGTTCAGCGGATAGTGCGGGCCGTTATCCAGCGCGCCCTGGAAGTGCTCCATGCGCACGCCGATTATCCCTTCCTGCGGCGAGAAAAAGCGCAGGGTGAACAATGGCGTATCCAGCTGCCAGGCGCGTTCGCGGACATCGCGCGGCGCGGCATAGACCACCATTTCATTCCCCTGCTGCTCCACCTCGTAAACCTGTACGGGTTGGATCAGGTTGAGCCCTGGTTGAATGAGCCAGTTTCCATCACTGATTTTCATTAAAACGTCCTCTTAGTTTTGCCATTCTTTGTCGATCGGGGCGGCGGTGAAATCTTGTTCGTTGCGACGCGCGCCCTCGGCCAGCTCGGCCATCATTTTTTTCAGGAACGGCGTTTTCAGCGTGTAGTAGCGTTTGGCGATCACCGCGCTCAGCAGGTAGCACACCGCCGGAACGAGGGTGAACAAGGCGATAATGATGGTGAGGGTGGCGCTGTTCTGGGTTTTAGCGGCGGCATCATAGCCGCCGCCGGCCAGCATCCAGCCGATCAGCGCGCCGCCCAGCGCCAGTCCCAGCTTGAGCACAAACAGGGTGCCAGCGAAGCTGATGCCGGTCAGGCGTTTGCCGTTACACCATTCGCCGTAGTCGACGGTGTCGGACATCATTACCCACTGGATTGGCGTCACCAGCTGGTGCAGTACGCCAATGACGAAGATAAAGACAAACATGGTGATTTCGGCGTCCATCGGTACGAAGAACATCGCCACGCTGAGCACCGCCAGGAGGGCGTTGGTCCACCAGAAGACGCTGACTTTGCATTTCCAGTCGGTCAGCGGTTTCGCCAGCGCCGAGCCAATCAGGTTGCCGACGCAGTAGGTCGTGAGGAAGGCGGTGAACAGCGCCGCCGAGCCCATGATCCAGGTGGTGTAATACATCATCGCGCCGCCGCGAACGCAGACCGCGAGGATATTGAGGATGGTGAGCACGCCAACCACCCGCCACTGGTCATTGCGCCAGATATCGCGCAGGTCTTCACGCATCGAGGTACTGCTCGGCGGCGCTTCGACACGCTCTTTGGTGGTAAAGAAGCAGAAGGCCAGCATCAGGAAGGCAATCACCGACAGCACCGCGATGCCCCCCTGGAAGCCGAGCGCTTTGTCTTCGCCGCCGATAAAGTTGACCAGCGGCATCATCAGCACGGTGGAGAGCATGCCCCCCGCCGTCGCCAGCACGAAGCGCCAGGACTGCAGCGAAATGCGCTGCGTCGGGTTGTCGGTGATCACGCCGCCCAGCGCGCAGTAAGGGATATTCACCACGGTGTAGAGCAGGGTCAGCAGCGTGTAGGTCACGGCGGCGTAGATCAGCTTGCCGTTGTGGCTTAAATCCGGCGAGCTGTAGGCCAGCACGCAGACGAGGCCGAACGGGATAGCGCCGAAGAGGATCCATGGGCGGAACTTACCCCAGCGGCTGCGGGTACGGTCGGCAAGCAGACCCATACACGGGTCGGAAATCGCGTCCAGCGCGCGCGCCAGCAGGAACATGGTGCCGACAAAGCCGGCGGGGATACCAAAAATATCAGTGTAGAAAAACATCATGTACAACATGACGTTATCAAAAATAATGTGGCTGGCGGCATCACCCATGCCGTAACCAATTTTCTCTTTGACGGACAAAATGTGATCTTTCATATGCGCACTATTCCCTTAGCGGCACCGAGGGTTGGTACCGGTTACGGTTTTTGTAAACCTTTGCCGCACTAAGATGAATTGCGATATCTCGTTATCAGATTACGTTTCTTGTTTTCTGTGATCGCGGTAGGGAATCAGGGAGTGAAAAAGTGTAACTCACGGATTTTGTGAGGATTTGTCCAGGACTGTTCTGTAAAGTCCAGTTTTAACAGTAAAAAAGTGCGTTTAGGTATGTGGTAAACGGCTGAAAGTAGCTATAATGCGCCCCGCCTCCATGTAGCAATCGAGGCGCGGAAGATCGTC
>ENA-OWPN01002540-OWPN01002540.1-human-gut-metagenome-genome-assembly--contig:-NODE-2540-length-10908-cov-64.252833_pt1 | contig 10908 bp, 10 predicted proteins | sample MGYA00248266_ERZ651850 | MGnify/ENA primary metagenome ERZ651850 (study PRJEB26924, sample SAMEA4378296) | human gut metagenome | biome: human gut; feature: human-associated habitat; material: faeces... | reverse complement strand
TGCCGTGCCGCAGCTGCCGGAGCGGTGCTTAAGCCGCAAGGCAGGAATTGTGCGGCTTTTGCCTTAAGGCAAAAGCCGCAGGAATCCTTTATGGATTCCAAGGTTTTTAACGCAAAATCCAGCTGTGGTTGTAGAAACAGGCTAAATTTTCGACTTTTCAGGTACACCTTATGGTTTGTTTACATTATTGTAGCGCGCAAAGTGCCGGAATGTGTTGCAAAATCGTAAACTCTTATCAGACAATCATCCAAATGTTGGGGTGTATCGTTGACGGACGGGGGCAACGGTGCTATATTCTTTAGTATACTAAAGAGAAGGAGGTTCCCGGACATGCAGGCATTTTCCAGCCATGACATTTTCCAAACGCTGTACCAGCAGATCATGTTGCTGGAATTAAAGCCCGGCTCCACCCTGCGGGAAAACGCATTGTGCGAGCAGTTCGGGGTTTCCCGCACGCCGGTGCGCAGCGTTTTGCAGGAGCTGCGCATTGCCGGGCTGATTGAAGTCACCCCCTACAAATCCACGCGGGTCACCCAGCTGGATTTTGACACCATCAGCCAGCAGATCTACCTGCGCAACGCGGTGGAGTCCGCCGTGATGACAGACTTTGCCGCTGCCTGCACCCCCGAACAGCTGGCCCAGCTGAAAACCCGCAACGATGCTTTGCGCCGCCTGGCGGCCCAACCCCACCCGGACCCGCGGATGTTTTATGAGCTGGACAGCCGCCTGCACGAAAGCTGGTTTCTTGCCACCGGCAAAGACCAGCTGTGGCAGCTGATCCAGACTTCGCAGAACAGCTATTCGCGGTTCCGCATGCTGGATCTTGTGGCCGTTGGCAATTTTGGCGATATTGTGGCGGAACATGATGTTCTGCTGGACGCCATTGCCCGCAATGATACCGCCGCCATCCGGGCGCAGTGTTCCCGCCATTTGTACGGCGGCGTAACGCGGCTGGGGGAAGAACTTTCGACCAAATATGCGGATTATTTTGTTTCCGGCACCCACTGGCCGGACCATGCAAAGGAGATGCAACCGTGAGCCGCACTGCTACCGTGACCCGCAAAACGCGGGAAACCAACATTACCGTCACCCTGGACCTGGACGGCAGCGGAAAAGCCGACCTGCACACCGGCATCGGCTTTTTTGACCACATGCTGGACGGCTTTGCCCGCCACGGCCTGTTTGATTTGACATTACACTGTGATGGCGACCTGAACGTGGACTGTCACCACACAATTGAAGACTGCGGCATCGCGCTTGGCACGGCCATCCGTGAGGCCCTTGGCGACAAAGCCGGCATTGTGCGTTACGGCAGCTGCATGCTGCCCATGGACGAAACGCTGGCCCTGTGCGCTGTGGACCTTGGCGGACGGCCGTATTTTGTTTATGATGCCAGCTTTGCCGGGCAGAGCTGCGGCGGCATGGATGTGCAGATGGCACGGGAATTCTTTTACGCTGTCAGCTACAGCGCTATGATGAACCTGCACCTGAAGGTGCTGTACGGCGAAAACGACCACCACAAGCTGGAAGCCATGTACAAAGCATTCGCCAAAGCCCTTTCCGCCGCCACCCGCCATGACGACCGCATTGTGGGCGTGCTTTCCACGAAAGGAAGCATCTAATCAGTTAGGAGTTAGGAGGGATGAGTTAGGAGTTTTTGGTTGTGGGCACCAGAAAAGTTTGCCGGAATATTGGGATACTCTGTAGGGAACGGTCTTGACCATTCCGAAACCAATGAAATTACCAGGCAAAAGACCAATAATCCGAAACCCACGGAACGGTCAAGACCGTTCCCTACAATTTCCCTTTCATATCCGGCAGCGGGCTTTGCCTTGCAATAACTCCTCACTCCTACCTCCTAACTTTCTTCCTACCTCCTAACTTAATTTCGTTTTCCCGGGGCGGGGCCCCGTTTTCAGTATATAAGGGTAACACTGAAAGGAGCAAGTATTATGTACAAGGACATGATGGACACCATTGGTTTTGTTTCGGGGTATGACCCGGAGCTGGGTGCGGCTATGCAGCGTGAGCTGGGCCGCCAGCAGGCAAACATTGAGCTGATTGCCAGCGAAAACATTGTTTCCCCTGCCGTTATGGCTGCCATGGGCAGCGTGCTGACCAACAAATATGCCGAGGGCTACCCCGGCCACCGCTATTACGGCGGCTGCCAGTTTGTGGACCAGGTTGAGCAGATTGCGATTGACCGTGCCTGCAAGCTGTTTGGTGCCAAATATGCCAACGTGCAGCCCCATTCCGGCGCACAGGCCAACCTGGCCGTTTACTTTGCCCTGCTCAACCTGGGCGATACCGTCATGGGCATGGATCTTTCCCAGGGCGGCCATCTGACCCATGGTTCCCCCGCCAACATGAGCGGCAAGAACTACAACTTTGTTTCCTACGGCGTTTCTGCCGAGGACGGCCGCATTGATTACGATGCCCTGGCCAAGCAGGTTGCCAAGGTTCGCCCCAAGCTGCTGGTTGCCGGTGCTTCCGCTTACCCGCGCGCTATCAATTTTGAAAAGCTGGCCGAGATTGCCCACGGTTACGGCGCAATGCTGATGGTGGACATGGCTCACATTGCCGGCCTGGTTGCCGGCGGCATGCACCAGAACCCGGTGCCCTATGCTGATGTTGTGACCACCACCACCCACAAGACCCTGCGCGGTCCCCGCGGCGGCCTGATCCTGACCAACAACGCTTACCTGATCAAGCGCATCAACTCCGCCATCTTCCCCGGCACCCAGGGCGGCCCGCTGGAGCACGTGATTGCTGCAAAGGCTGTCTGCTTTGGCGAGGCACTGAAGCCGGAGTTCAAGGATTATGCCCGCAAGATTGTGGAGAACGCCGCTGCTATGGCCGACGAGCTGACCGCCCGCGGCGTGAAGCTGGTTTCCGGCGGCACCGACAACCACCTGCTGCTGGTTGACCTGACCGATTCCGAGATGACCGGCAAGGAGCTGGAGCACAACCTGGACGAAGTACACATTACTGCCAACAAGAACACCGTTCCCGGCGAAAAGCGCAGCCCGTTTGTGACCAGCGGTGTCCGCCTTGGCACCCCTGCTGTGACCACCCGCGGCATGGGCCCCGCCGAGATGAAAGAGATTGCCGACTGCATCGCAGACTGCATCTTTGACTTTGAAGGCAAGAAAGACGACATCGCTGCCCGCGTTGCCAGCCTGACCGCTCGCTTCCCCCTGTACGAATAATTCCCGCTTTTCCCGCCTTTTTGAAAAAGAGCGGGGCGAAAAGCTTTAATGGGCATCGCACAAATTGATAAAGACACCCCGCAGCGAATCTCTTGCTGCGGGGTGTTTTTTATGGCAGTCTGGCAGGGCTGGGAGCCGAACCCAGCGCGGCATTTCTCATTTTTTTCGCGGGCCTTCTCATTCCTTGCGGACTTTTGCGCAGGCCTTAAAAAATGTTTCCATTTTATAGAATATTGTGATATAATGCAAAGGACAAATAAAATGCCACATAAAAGGAGGCAAAATCATGAAGTTTTTTATTGATACTGCGAATGTAGATGAGATCCGTAAAGCCAATGACATGGGCATTATTGCCGGTGTTACCACCAACCCCAGCCTGATCGCCAAGGAAGGCCGCGATTATGCCGAGACCCTGGCAGAGATCGCCACCATCGTGGACGGCCCCATTTCCGGCGAAGTAAAGGCCACCACCGTGGACGCTGAAACCATGGTTGCTGAGGGCGAAGCCATCTATGCCCTGGACCCCAAGCACATGGTCGTCAAGATCCCCATGACCGCTGAGGGCCTGAAGGCCATCAAGGCACTGTCCGCCAAGGGCATTCCCACTAACTGCACGCTGGTGTTCTCCGCCAACCAGGCGCTGTTGGCTGCCCGCGCAGGCGCTACTTACGTCAGCCCGTTCCTGGGCCGTCTGGACGACATTGGCCAGCCCGGCATTGAGCTGATCGAAACCATTCATGACATGTTCCTGAACTACCCCGACATTGACACCCAGATCATTGCCGCTTCCGTCCGCAACCCCATCCATGTAACGGACTGCGCTCTGGCTGGTGCTGATATCGCCACCGTTCCTTACAAGGTCATTGAACAGATGCTGCATCACCCGCTGACCGATGCCGGCATTGAAAAGTTCAAGGCTGACTACATCAAGGTATTTGGCGAATAATTTCTGTCGCTCTGCCCGGTACCGGCTGTCTGCCGGGCCGGGCTTTGTTTTTGCTTAGTTTCTTGCAGATTGCTTTTTTATCCACTATACTTAATACTGTATAAATAATGATTAAGGTGTATCTGAAAACAAAAAAATGACGGATATTTCGCAAACACAAGCAGGATGTAAGGCAAAATCCCGCTGCGTTTGTAGAAATAGGCGATAGTTTCGACTTTTCAGATACACCCTAGGATGTAATGGGGGTTCCAACCATGGACCAGCAATGGCTCAACACTTACCGCGAAGAAATCGGTGGTTTTTCCAACACGATCCACTCCTTTGCCCAGGGCGAAATTGCCCGCAAGGACTACAAAGGCATTTCCGGCGGGTTTGGCAGTTATGCCCAGCGCGATGCCGCCAAGCATATGCTGCGGCTGCGCCTGCCGGGCGGCCGGGTCACGCCGGAGCGCCTGCACTTTATGGCACAGGCTGTTCAGCAGTACCATGTGCCATTCCTGAAGCTGACCACCTGCGAAGCGATCCAGATGCACGATTTGACCCCGGACGAGGTGCCTGCCATCATGGAGGCCGCCATCCCCTGCGGCATTATCACCCGCGGCGGCGGCGGTGATAACCCCCGCAACATTCAGGCCAGCCCCCTGACCGGCGTGCAGCCCGGCGAAGCTTTTGACGTTATGCCCTGGGCCGAGGCCGCAACGGAGTATCTGCTTTCCATCTGCCGTGACATCCACATGCCGCGCAAACTGAAGATTGCGTTCTGCAACGGCGTGGATGACTGTGTGCACACCGCGTTCCGCGATATGGGCTTTGTGGCGCAGCCGGACGGCACCTTTAAGCTGTACATTGCCGGCGGCCTGGGCGGCGGCTGGCGCATGGGCATTCTGGCGGCAGAATCTCTGCCCGCAGAGGATGTGCTGTACTATATCCGCGGCATGATCACCACCTTCTGCCAGCACGGCAATTACCAGAACCGCGCCAGGGCCCGCACCCGCTTTATGCAGGAGACCCTTGGCCCGGACGAGCTGCGCCGCGTCTTTTTGGAGAACGTTGCCGCTGCCAAGGCGGACGAAAGCCTGAAACTGCACCTGACCCCCGCCGCCATTACCAAAACCGGCACCGGTACGCTGGATGACCCGCGCGCCATTGCCCAAAAACAGCCGGGGCTGTACGCTGTGGCGTACCACCCCATCGGCGGCCGCCTGATCCCGGAAAAGCTGGTGCAGCTGGACAACCTGCTCAGCACCATCCCCGGCTGCGAATGCCGCGTTGCCCCCAATGAAACGCTGTACATCATCAACCTGACGGCAGACGAAGCTGCCGCTGTGCTGGATGCCACCGCAGATGGTGCCAAAACGCTGTTTGAGACCAGCGTTGCCTGCATCGGCGCTTCCATCTGCCAGCAGGGCGTGCGGGACAGCCAGTCCGTTTTGCAGTGCGCTGTGCAGGCCGTGCGGGAGGCTAACATTCCGGACGGTGCCCTGCCCAAAGTCTGCATTTCCGGCTGCACGTCCAGCTGCTCCGGCCACCAGGCCGCAGCCATCGGCTTCCAGGGCACGGTTAAAGCGGTGCCGGGCGGCAAGCCTGCCCCGGCGTTTGCCATCTTCCTGGGCGGGTCCGATGCTTTGGGCCATGCCCACTTTGGCGATACCATCGGCACCGTATATGAAGAGCAGCTCCCCGCCCTGCTGGTGGAGCTGGGCCAGGCTGCTGCAGCCGCAGGCCAGAACTGGCAGACCTGGAGCGCAGCTGCCCCTGATGCGGTGAACTCCATTATTGCCAAGTACGTATAACCGCTGCTCCCGAAGCCTTTTGTTCTCCACAAGTTCCTTAAGGCAATACCGCACAATTCCCGCCTGACGGCTTAAGCACCGCTCCGGCAGCTGCGGCACGGCATCTGCGTTGCCAAAATGCTCGATAATGTCGGGTTGCGGTACCCGCATCGTGCTTCGGGGGCAAAAGCCCCTCGCACTCTGCGACCGCTGCCCCTGCTTCGGTTCGCTGTTTCCGCCACTGGCGGCGCTCACCTTTGCAGCATCCAGTATTATCTGCGCTTTTGGCTTAGTAGCTGCCGCACCTCGCTCGCCGTATCGGTACTTAGAATTATGCGGTGTTGCCTTAAAAATTGTGGAAAATCCGGCTTAAAGTATCGTATCTTATCCCCCGCGGCCCCGGTTTTGCACCGGCGGGCTGCGGGGATTTTGTTTTGCGCAAAAAATCCCGGAAATAGCAGACAACCACTGGCATAAACCGCATAAATATGATATAGTATTAAAGTGTAGTGTTATGCCATACAGCCAGGTTCCGGCGGCAAACTGCCCCGGAACCGGCCGAAAACAAAAAGGGAGCATACCTGACAATATGAAACAACAAGCAAACAAGATCCGCGTGGCCCTGCTGTTTGGCAGCTGTTCAAGCGAGCATGAGGTCAGCTGTGTTTCGGCTGCGGCATGGGCGGATGCCCTTGCCACCATGCCGGACCGATATGAAGTGATTCTGGTGGGCATTACCAAACAGGGCCGCTGGCTGAAATACAGCGGCTCTACCGAGGGCATGCGCAGCGGCAGCTGGGAGCAGGATGCTTCCTGCGTGCCCTGTGTGCTCAGCCCGGACCGCAGCGACCATGGCCTGCTGGTGCACAGCGCCAACGGCTATGAACTGCTGCCGGTGGATGTGGTCGCCCCCATCCTGCACGGCAAAAACGGCGAGGACGGCACGATTCAGGGCCTGCTGGAGCTGGCTGCCATCCCCTATGTGGGCTGCGGCGTTCTGGCATCCGCTGCCTGCATGGACAAAGCCGTTGCCAATACCATCATGGACGCCTATCATGTGCCCCACTGCCACTGGTGCAGCGCCGTCCGAGCCGAAGCGGAAACCCAGCGCAGCGCCCTGTTGACCCGCGTGGAAAACCGCCTGCCCTACCCGATCTTTGTCAAACCGGCCAATGCGGGTTCCAGCGTGGGCATCACCAAGGCCCACAACCGTGAAGAGCTGAACACCGCCATTGACACCGCCCTGCGGGAAGATGACAAAGTGGTGTTTGAAGAGTTTATTGATGGGCAGGAAGTGGAATGTGCCGCCATTGGCAACCCGGATAACCCGCAGGAAGTGCGCACCACCCGCCCCGGCGAGATTTTGGCCGGTGCAGAGTTTTATACCTATGACGACAAGTATAAAAACGGTATATCCAAGACGGTGATTCCCGCCCACCTGCCGGACCAGAAGCTGGACGAAGTCAAAACGCTGGCCGCCCGCGCTTACCTGGCTTTGGGCTGCGCTGGTCTTGCCCGGTGCGATTTCTTTGTAGAGCACGGCACAGGACGCGTGCTTTGCAATGAGCTGAACACCCTGCCGGGCTTTACCCCCATCAGCATGTACCCCAAGCTGATGGAAAACGAGGGCTACAGCTTTGCCGCCCTGGTTGATAAGCTAATCGGCCTTGCACTGAGCAAAAAGCGAGGTGCTTACTGATGGATACTCGTCCCATCGGCGTATTTGACAGCGGCCTTGGCGGGCTGACCGCCGTGCGCCAGCTGCGCCGCCTGCTGCCGGGCGAAGATATTGTGTATTTTGGCGATACCGGCCGTGTGCCTTACGGTTCCCGCGGGCACGATGTGATCGTGCGGTACGCCCAGCAGGATATCCGGTTCCTGCTTTCCCAGAATGTCAAGTTCATTATGGCGGCCTGCGGCACAGTATCTTCCACCTATCCTTCGGCGGAAGCTGCCCAGCTGCCGGTACCCTACACCGGCGTGATCGGTGCGGCAGCCCGCGCAGCTGCTGCCGCCACCAAAAACAAACGCATCGGCGTGATCGGCACAGCGGCCACCATCCGCAGCGGTTCTTATGCCACCCAGCTGAAAGATCTGGTGCCGGGGGTTCAGATTTTTGCCCGCGCCTGCCCCCTGTTTGTACCGCTGGTTGAAAACGGTTATGTGAACGGCGACAAAGTGACCCAGCTGATGATTGAGGAATACCTGACCCCCGTGCGGGATTCCGGCATTGACACCCTGATCCTTGGCTGCACCCACTACCCGCTGCTGAAAAAAATGATCGGCGATTTTGTGGGCGACAGCGTAACGCTGATTGACCCCGGCAAGCTGACCGCCATTGCCGCCGCCACCGCGCTGGATGACCTTGGGATTTCCAGCGGGCGCAGCACCGGCGGCACCACCCGCTTTTTTGTCAGCGATACCCCGGACGGCTTTGCCAAGCAGGAGCGGCTGTTCATGGGCAGCGAAGCGGGCGGCCCGGTGGAACAGATCGCCATTGAAACGTATTAAGGAATTAAACTATTATGGCAAAACCTGTTGAAGAAAATTACCTCATCACCATCAAAGGCACCATGGAGCAGAACGGCGAAAACGACACCGTGGAGCTGATGACCCGCGGCAACTTTGTGCAGCGCGGCAACAGCTACTACATCGTGTATGCTGAAACCGAAGCCACCGGTTACGCCGGATGTACCACCACGGTGCGCGTCAGCCAGGATGCCCGGCTGGTCAGCATGACCCGCTTTGGCAAAACATCCAGCCAGCTGATTATTGAAAAAGGCATCCGCCACCTGTGCCATTACGAAACCGGGTACGGTTCCATCAGCCTTGGCGTGGCCGCTGATGTGATTGAGCACAACCTGCTGCCGGATGGCGGCGAGCTGCAGTTCAGCTACACGCTGGATTCCGGCGCCGAAACCTTAATCAGCCGCAATTCCGTGCTTATCACAGTAGAGCCGCTGAAAAAGCAGGAAACTGAAGTTGAATAAATTTTTAGTTAGGAGTTAGGAAGTAGGAGTTAGGAGTTTTTGGTGTGCGCTGACGCGCACAAATTTTAACGATCAGCTGTGCGGCTGTTTTTCAAAATTGCGGCGCAGGCCGCACCTTAAACTCCTAACTCCTAACTCCTCCCTCCTAACTTCCAAACTGGAGGTACAACGTGAATTACAAATACTATAACCCCCGCAAGGCTGCGCTGGATACGGCGCGTGAGCTGCTGACCGGCGCGCTGAATGCTGCTGTGGCGGACGGTTCCCTTCCGGAAGCCCCGCTGCCGGAATTTATTGTTGAGATTCCCGCCGATGTCAAAAACGGCGATATTGCATCCAACGCCGCCATGGCCGGTGCCCGTGCGTTCCACAAGGCTCCGCGCCAGATTGCACAGGCCATTGTGGACCACCTGAACCTGGAGGGCAGCCTGTTCGACCGTGTAGAGATCGCAGGCCCCGGCTTCATCAACCTGTTCCTGGGTGCCCACTGGTTTACCAGCGTGCTGCAGGCTGCTGCCACTGAGCCGGAATACGGCCGCACGGACGGCGGTGCAGGCAAGCGCTACAACGTTGAATTTGTTTCCGCCAACCCCACCGGCCCCATGCACATGGGCAACGCCCGCGGCGGTGCTCTGGGCGACTGCCTGGCTGCCTGCCTGGACTGGGCCGGTTATGATGTGACCCGCGAGTTCTACATCAACGATGCAGGCAACCAGATCCAGAAGTTCGGCAAGAGCCTGGCCATCCGCTACCTGCAGCTGTACAAAGGCGAAGAAGCCGTTCCCCTGCCGGAAGAATGCTACCAGGGCGCTGACATTATTGCTCGCGCCAAAGAGTTTGCCGAAATTCACGGCGATTCCTATGTCGATAAGGACTTTGAAGAGCTGAAAGATGCCCTGATTGCCGATGCCCTGCCCAAGAACATTGCCGGGCTGCAGCGCGACCTGGGCAAGTACCGCATCACCTATGATGTCTGGTTCCACGAAAGCGACCTGCACAAGAGCGGCGCTGTGGATGATGTCATCAAAATCTTGATGGACAAGGGTGCCTGCTACAAGGCCGAGGACGGTGCCATCATGTACCGCAGCGCCCAGTATGCTTCCAAGTACGGCGTTGTAAACCGCAAGAAGGACGAAAACGCCGACGGCGAAGAGGAAGCCAAAGACGAAGTTCTGGTACGCGCCAACGGCATTCCCACCTATTTTGCCGCCGACATCGCCTACCATTACAACAAGCTGGCCGTGCGCGGTTTTGACCGTGCCATTGACATTTGGGGTGCCGACCATCACGGCCATGTAGCCCGCATGAAGGGTGCCATGGACGCCGTTGGCCTGGACGGCACCAAGTTGGATGTTGTGCTAATGCAGATGGTCAACCTGATGCGCGACGGCAAACCGGTGCGTATGAGCAAGCGTACCGGCAAGGCCATCACCCTGACTGACCTGCTGGACGAAGTGCCCATTGATTCCGCACGTTTCTTCTTCAACCAGCGCGAAAGCTCCTCCACTCTGGATTTCGACCTTGATCTAGCTGTGCGCAACGACAGCGAAAACCCAGTCTACTATGTCCAGTACGCCCACGCCCGCATCTGCTCCGTGCTGAAAAAGCTGGAAGCCGCCGGTGTGACCTTTGAGGGTGCCGATGCCCTGGATGCCAGCCTGCTGACTGACCCCAGCGAGCAGGCTCTGCTGCGCCTGCTTTCCGCTTTCCCGGCTGAGATTGCTGCCGCAGCAGAAAAGTATGACCCGGCCCGCATTACCCGTTATGTTATCGACATTGCCACGGCGTTCCACCGCTTCTACAATGCCTGCCGCATTCTGGAAGCTGACCCTGCCGTTCGCCAGTGCCGCATGGCCCTGTGCCTGGCCGTGCGCAGCGTGATCCGCAACGTGCTGACCATGTTCAAGGTTACGGTGCCGGAGAGCATGTGAATTAGTTAGGGCAATACCGCATAATTCTAAGTGCTGATACGGCGAGCGAGGTGCGGCAGA
>ENA-OWPN01002537-OWPN01002537.1-human-gut-metagenome-genome-assembly--contig:-NODE-2537-length-10920-cov-2.874643_pt1 | contig 10920 bp, 10 predicted proteins | sample MGYA00248266_ERZ651850 | MGnify/ENA primary metagenome ERZ651850 (study PRJEB26924, sample SAMEA4378296) | human gut metagenome | biome: human gut; feature: human-associated habitat; material: faeces... | reverse complement strand
GCGGAAGCTGGTATCGGTCGCCTCCACACCGAGCATCATATGCGGGAAGCGCAGCAACGCCTGTTCCACCGCCTGCTGCAGCTTGTCCGGCCGCACCTTATCACGCATACGGATGATATGTCTTGGCACACAGGCTACGGTTTCGTGGGTATTGTACAGAAAAATTTTTGCGTAACTATCCGTGCGGAGCAGCGGATAATCCTTGAGCATATCCATTTCTATCCCCTCCGAGGTCAGCATGTAGTGGTTTTCCTAGTTTGATTGTAGCACCGCCTGGAAGATTTGTAAATCGAATCCAGTCGGATTTTACTATTTCCGGACACCGTGTATAGTAACGAAAGAGCAGCGGCATCCGATAACAGATGCCGCTGTTTTTTTCGATTTTACTGCTGAACAGGGATTTCCACACTGCCAATCGTCAGAGAAACGATGTTCTCAAGCGGAATAATCTCACTGAAAATATCACCCTTCTGGCAAACAGTTTTTCCACCCTGCGGCTTGATGCTGCCGCCCGCATAGGACATATCCAGGCTGGTTCCATCCGCCTTGTTAATCGAGATCTGCACATCGTCAAAATACTTCTGCATCTGCGCGCTGTCATGGTCACTCTGTTTGCCTGACTGCGCGTTCTCGTCCCACTGCACCTCGCTATCCACCGTATAATCCACGCGCAGTGCGAGCGGAGACAGCGTGATTTGGTCGATGGTTGCAGTCATACCGTTCAAGTCAAACGTCTGACCCGCCGGTAGATTGATCGAGGTATCCTCGAAATCCAGATTGAACTTAAACGACCAATCGCCTTCCGCAATTACGGTGCGGTTCATGTCCTCGTCAAACACATACAGATCGCTGAATTTTGCCTGCACCGTGTGGCCATGCACATCGCCGTCGCTGATCTCGCGCGTTTCCACATATTGAATGGACGGATCGTTCGGGTCAGCGTCGTAAAAATACGATCCACCATGCGTGCCGCCAAAATATCCCATCAGCGTGGTATCCTCTTCAGCAAAATTCAGCGGCAGCAGACCGTCGCCCACCGTTTTGCTCAGGTCGATGTCAAACGCCTCTCCATCGTCTCGCACGATCGAATAGGTGATGGCATAATGGTACTTGTCGCCAATGATGGCATCCGCCGTGACGGTCACGCCGTTATCCGTATCGCTTGCGCCGATCGGACGGCCAATCTGGTCGATAATCTCGGTGTCCGCCGTCGGACCAAACACACCGGAGAACGCTTCCCCCGCGGTCTTGAACACCCCGGACGCGCCCGCACCGATGCCCAACACCAGCGCCGCCGCCACGCCAACCGCGGCAGGCGAGACTTCCGTCCACGCGGTTTTTCCAGCTGCGGTGCGCTTTCGCCCGCCGCATCCAGCAGGTTTTGCACCATGCGCGCCTTAGCCTCGTCTGAGAATCGCAGACCATCCAGTGCATCAGTATACTCTCTGTTATCATTATACGCTCTGTTCATATTCGTTCCCTCCCAAAGTCATGCGCAGCTTTTGCCGTCCCCGGCTCAGGTGCGCGGTCACCGCGGATTCGCTGCGGCCCAGTAGGCTGGCAATCTCGCGGACGGAGTAGCCTTCGTAGTAATACAGGTAAACCGCTTCACGGTAGTTTTCCGGCAGCGCCATCACCGCTTCCAGCACATCGTTTTCGGGTGCGACAGGCGCGGGCGCTTCCGCCACTGCTTCGAGTGCCACCGTGCGCCGCCGGAACGCATTTCGCATCATGTCCTTACAAGCGTTCGCGGTCGCGCGGATGATCCACGCCTTTTCGTGCGCCGGGCTGTCAAACGTCTGCCCGCTCGTGAGCAGTTTGAGGAACACGGTCTGGCAGATGTCCTCTGCATCCTGTGTATGTTTCAGATAGGTGTACGAAAGCCGCAAAATCAGGTCGGAATAGGTGCTCACCAACCGTTCGGCCTCGGCCCTGTCCAGCTGTATCATGGTTTCATCAACTCCTTTGGCGGCCGTCCGGCCGTGTCAGCAACGTCGCTTCACCTACAATACGAATGAGCGGTCTGTTTGCTGACAGTGGGAGGAAAATTTTTTGCCAAAGCAAAAGACAGCCCCCGAAGGGACTGTCTTTTAGTATAGCATAGTTTGTCGTTACGGGATAGAACGCGCATTCTGCGGCGCAAGGCCGCTCTCGAGTTGTCCCGACCGCTGCGCGGACAGAAGTAGGCCGAGCAGCAGCATGGTCTGGCATAGGTACAGGCTGCCATAGGACAGCAGCGGCAGGCCATAGGCGGCAATCAGGATGATACCGCAGTTTTGCAGCACATACATGAGGGTTTGCAGCGCAAACGTCACCATCACGCCCATGCACACGCTGCGCGCAAGCAAGCCGGTCTGCCGCCGCGCAATGCGGAAACCCCAGACAAGCAGCAGCACCGCCGCCGCCAGAATCAGCAGCACCGCCGCCCAGCCCCAGCAATACTTTGCGGAAACAAAAAGCAGGTCTGTGGCGCCTTCATAGCGCATGAATGCCTCATAGCCGCCCTTTTCACAGTTCGGATACCGGATGCCGAACATGACATACTGAACAAGCGCGCCCAGCCAGCCTCGCGCCAATGCATCACGCTGCGGATGCAGCGCAGCCGCTAACCTTTCCCGTATGTGCTCATACGCATAAAGCTGAAACAGGAAGTACAACAGCATCGCTAGCACCGGCGATACTGCGAGCATGAGCTTGCCCATCGTGCGCCGTCCGAACGCCCCGCGCCAGACCGCAGCGGCCAGCATGCCGCAGCTGACTACTGTCAACACACAAAGCGCCGCCATCGAGGGTGCCGCCATGGCCAACACCCACACGGCGGGCAGCGACAACAGACAGATGCCGATACCGCGTGTCCCCTTGCCGCGCTGCCGGAACAAAATGCCCGCAAACAGCACCGGAAAGAACCACACCCAACAGGCCAGATAATTCAGCTTGCCCATGCTTTCCACGCGGAACGGCCCAAAGGTCAGCAGCAGCCCACCGACGACCCACGCGCCGTACAGCAGCCAGCAGTGCCGCCCAAGGATAGTGTAGTCCACGAAATACGCAGCCAGCAGACACACAGCGCCCGCCACATATTTTCCGAAAAACATGTACCATTCCAAATCATTGTTCGGGCGCATGCTATATTGCAGCACCAACCCGATTGCCGCGACCACCAGCACGATGCCCAGCATCACCCAGTCCGGGCGCGGCCGCCACGCGCGGTCAAGCTGCGTGCCGGTCTCGACCGCGTCGCCCATTTCGCGCGCGGTCGCCTGCGCGGCAGCGTCCTCATTCATTCCCTCATCGAGAAAGGCTTCGTACTGGTCGGAAAGGTGGTCAGCCAGTTCCTTTGCCGCCACCGGACGCGCCCGCTTCCAGCGCATCTGAGCGGTCGCGCTGCTCACCCAGCCGCGCAGCAGTTCGGGCAGCGGCCTCACGCTGCGCCCCTCGGCGGCGGCAGCCAGTGCTTCGAGTTCAGCCGTATCCAGTGCCCGCTCAGCCGCATCGCGCTCGAGCAAATGCAGCAGATACCGCCGCACACCGTCAGGCAAACGCATGGCTCTCTCCCCCCTTCAGCACACGCTCGACCGCGCCGGAAAACTGCCGCCATTCCTCGGTTTTTTCCGCCAGCCGCGTACGTCCCGCGTCGGTCAGATGGTAATACTTGCGCATCCGCGCACCGTCCGCGGCGCGCTCATAGCTCTGCACCAGCCCCTGCGTTTCCAGCGTGTGCAGCAGCGGATAAAGCGTACCCGCCTTGAGCGAAAATGTGTCATCCGACCGCTCGCGCAGCCGCTCGATCATCTGATAGCCGTATAGGTCATCCTCCTCCAGCAGCCGCAGCACCAGCAGCGCCGTACTTCCCGCAAGCAAACTTTTGTCAATTGCCATTTTCTATCCCTCGATATATTGATTATATATAGATGCTCGATATATGTCAAGCCTATTCGCGCCAAGTTTCCCCATCGTTTGCGCGCCTCCCGCTTGACAAACTAATACCGTTAGTTTATTCTGAAAATATAGAAAACTAACATTGTTAGTTTGGAGGGATATCGCATGGCAAGAAAGGGGCTCAGCCGCGATACCATTGTCGATGCAGCGGCGGCGCTGGCCGAAGAAAAAGGCATGGAAAACCTGACGCTGCGCGAATTAGCGGACGCGCTGGATGTCAAACCGGCTTCTCTATACAACCATTTGCAGGGCTTGCCCGAACTGAACGTGCGGCTGGCTGAGTGCGCGCTTGACCGTTTGATGGACACGCTTCAGCAAGCGGTCGATATCCGTCCGGTTACGGATGCCTTGCGCGCGCTGGCTGTGGCTTACCGCAGCTTTGCGCATGAGCAGCCGCAGCTGTACCGTGCAATGATGATGCTGCCGCAGTTTTCCGACCCCGGTTTGATTGCGCGCAAGCAGGCGTTTATGGATTTATTCGTGCGCATGCTTGCACCGCTCGGCCTGCCGTCGGAGGAGCGCGTACATCTATCCCGACTGATTCGCAGTACGCTGCATGGCTATATTTCCATGGAGGCTGCCGGCTTTTTCCGCTCTCCGCTGGCAACCGCAGACGAGAGCTTCGAACGAACAACCGAATGGTTATGTGAACAAATTACACGGACGGAGGCGAACTACCATGGCGGAACAAACCACCAGTGAGGCGCAGGAACGCCGCTTTCATCAGATGACAGAGGCGCCGCTCGAGCCGCTCATTTGCAAAATGGCTGTGCCGACTATCATCAGTATGCTCATCACTTCCATCTATAACATGGCCGACACTTTTTTCGTCGGTAAACTGGGTACCAGTGCAACCGGTGCGGTCGGCGTGGTGTTCCCACTCATGGCGCTCATCCAGTCCATCGGTTTTTTCTTCGGGCAAGGCTCAGGCAGCTATATTTCGCGCCAGCTTGGCGCCCAGCATCAAGAAGAAGCCGAGCGCATGGCAGCGACCGGCTTCTTTTCCGCGCTCATCACGGGTATTTTGATTCTGGTTTTCGGCCTGCTGCTGCGCAGTCCGCTATGCCACCTGCTTGGCGCAACCGAGACCATCTATCCATATGCGCTTGCTTACATGCAAATCATTCTGTGCGGCGCGCCGTATATGATGGCCGCGCTCGTACTCAACAACCAGCTGCGTCAGCAGGGCAACGCGACCTATGCGATGGTCGGGCTGGTATCGGGTGGTGTGCTCAACATCGTGCTCGACCCGCTGTTCATCTTTGTTCTTGATTTGGGTATCAGCGGCGCGGCTTACGCGACCATTCTCAGCCAGCTCATCAGCTTTCTGCTGCTTCTGCTCGGCATTCGCCTGTCGCGCGGCGTGCAGATTCGCCTGCGGCAATTCTCCCCCAGCATCAGCCGCTTCACCGCGCTTGCGGGCGGCGGCCTGCCCAGCCTGTGCCGACAGGGTCTGGCCTCGGTCGCCGTTACCTTTCTCAATACCGCCGCGCGCCCTTACGGTGACGCCGCCATCGCGGCCATGAGCATCGTCTCCCGCGTCTCTCAGTTCGCCGGGTCGGCCATGATTGGCTTCGGACAGGGCTTCCAGCCGGTCTGCGGCTACAATTACGGCGCGCGCAAATACGACCGCGTGCGGCGCGGCTTCTGGTTCTGCGTCAAGTCCTCGTTTCTGGTGCTGCTTGCACTGGCCGTGCTGGGCTGGATTTTCGCACCCCAGATTATCGCTGTTTTCCGTGCGGATGACCCCGAAGTCATTCGCATCGGCACGCTGACACTGCGGCTGCAGTGCCTGTCCTTCCCACTCATCGGCTGGGTGACCATGTGCAACATGCTGCTGCAAAACATCGCGCTGACCATGCGCGCCAGTCTGGTTGCCGCGGCGCGGCAAGGGTTGTTTTTCATCCCGCTGGCTATCGTGCTGCCTGTGTTCCTTGCGCTTCTCGGCGTGCAGCTGTGTCAGCCGCTGAGTGACCTGTGTGCGTTCATCCTGTCCATCTTTGTGACCGTACCGGTGCTGCGTATTCTGGCACGCGGGCAGAATCCCGCACGCAATTGACCTCAAATCATCCATCACAGGAGTGTTACCCATGTCTGACTTTTACCTTGACCCCACACTGTACGACGGCCGTCCGGTTGACCTGACCGGTCGAGATGCGGTTGAAATCGCCTGCTATGATTTTCTCGACCGGATCGGCGTGCCCTACCGCCGCATCGATCACGATGAAACGCCCTCGATCGAGGCCTGCGGCGAAGTGGAAAAGCTGCTCGGCATTGAAATCTGCAAAAATCTGTTTCTGTGCAACCGGCAGAAAACGCAGTTCACGCTGCTGCTCATGCCCGGCCGAAAAGCCTTCCGCACCAAGGAGCTGTCCGCGCAGCTGGGCTGCTCGAGGCTGTCCTTCGCCGATGCTGAACACATGCAGGCATATTTGGGCGTGACACCCGGATCGGTATCCGTACTCGGTCTGCTGAACGACACCGAAAAACACGTCCGGCTGGTCATCGACCGCGATGCGCTCGCGCACGAGTATTTCGGCTGCCACCCCTGCCGCAACACTACCTCGCTGCGCATCAAAACCGCTGATCTGACCGGCCGCATTCTGCCCGCGCTCGGCCATGAACCCACGTATGTCAGCTTGTAAGGTCAAAAAGGCTTGTTTCCGCACCGCTTTATTGCTATACTGAAAGAAAGTATGAAAGAAAGCAGGCGTTTTATGGAAAGAACCTATATCATGCTCAAACCGGATGCTTTGCAGCGCGGCATCACGGGTGAAATCCTCGCGCGCATCGAGCGTAAGGGCTACCGCATCACTCACATGAAAACCATGCAGCTGGACGAGGCTATTCTGCGTGAGCATTATGCGCACATCGTCGACCAGCCGTTTTTCCCGCCCACAGTGGACTATATGACGAGCGGCCCGGTGCTGGCGATGGTCGTGGAGGGTGAAAATGTCATTCAGGGTATGCGCACCCTTATGGGCCCGACCAAGAACGAGAACGCGATGCCGGGTACCATCCGCGGCGACTTCGCCTGCTCGACCACCTATAACGTTATCCACGGCTCGGACTCCCCGGAGAACGCAGAAATCGAGATCCGCCGATTTTTCGGCGAAATTTGACGGACAAACGACAAAAGGACGTTTCCAATGGGAAACGTCCTTTTATTTTACTCTGTTGCCTGCGCATAGTAATCCGTATCCAGAATCGCGTCGTTTACCTCCTGAAAGCGGCGGGCATAGGCGTTCATTTCGGACACCTCCGCGTCCGTCATGCCGTTGTTCCACAAGACCTGCCCGTTTTCCGCGTAAGCCGTATCGGTCAGCCAGCCGCCGTTCGGGAAAATGACATACCCCTTATAATCCGGGTCAAATGCATCCCGCCCCATCGTGTCAGACACTTCCAACCCGAACAGGTTGGCAAGCGTCGGCAGTAAGTCGACGGTTTGCAACGTCTTGGTCACCGTTTGCGGCGTGCAGCCTTCATACCAGATAAAGCACGGCGTACGCTCAAGCAGACGGCCGCCTGCGGCTTCAGAGTACTCCTCCAGCACCGCACGGTCGGTCAAGCCATAAGCATAGTGGTCATCATACACGCAAATCACCGTGTTTTCCAGCAGACCGTCCTCCTCCAGCCGTGTAAGCAGACGCGTGAACATCTCGTCGGTCAACCGTGCCTTGGCAAACAGACCGTTTATCTCATACGGACGGCTGTCATCCTTGTATTCCGGGAACTGTTCGAGCGCATAGGTAGTCAGCGCATCTATCTCGTCATAGCCGAGATGCCCGCTATAGGTGATGAGAAAGTCCGCAAACGGCTGCTGCGCAATCATCGCGCTGTAAAGTTCCTCACAGTCAATCAAAAACCTATCGTCACCCGCCTGCAATTCGTCCTGCGCGTAATCCAGCGCAGAATGATACTGCTCATAGCCGAACGCCTGATGCATCGCACCGCGATTGTAGAACTTGGCTTCGCTCTTGTGAAAGGAATTGGCGGTATAGCCCGCACCTTCCAGCAGATTGCCGAGTGCATACGGAAACGCGCTGCGGCTGAGCGAATAGGCCACGTTGCCGTTGGCATAGGGATAGATGCCGGTCTGCGCGGCAAACTCAGTGTTGAAGGTGTAGCCGTTGGAATACTGCGGCGTGTAAAACTCCGCAAAATTGATGCCTTCACGCTGCAATCGCGCGAGTGTCGGCGTGTTTTCATCGTTAAGCACAAAGTCATCCACGCTCTCAAGCTGCACCAGAATCAGGTTTTTTCCCGCGAGCAGACCGGTCATTGGGTTGTTCTCGTGCGCGGGCCGCTCATCGAAAAAGGCATCAATCTGCGCACGCTGCTCGGCTGCGTCTGCATCGGGTACAATAGACAGGCATGCATCCCGAACGACAAACTGATATGGTCCGGTCAGCGCAAGGTCATAGGTGGATGAAGAAAACCGCTCGTATTCGTACCCACTCGACTGCCACGAATCCCAGTCGAGCGTTTCTGGTACAGGCGCATACAGCCGCGGCGCGACAAACTGCGTCAGCGCAAAGAACAGTACCAGCATCGGACAGACACGCCGCCGCGGCAGATTGTCGGGCAGCCGCCGCACGCCCAACACCCCCCACAGTACCAGCAGCACGACCACCAGCACAAAACGCATATCAATCAGCTGCCGGATGTAGCCTGCAAAGCCCAGACCTTCTCCCGCAAACAGGAAGTCCGACAGGAACAGAAACCGGTTAAAAATGCGCCAGATACCATACTGTATCACCGCATATACCGCCCAAACGGTATAAATCAGTCCATACAGTATTCGTCCGACCGTCCGCCGCTGCGGCAGCAGACACAGCGCCGTGAACAGTGCTCCAAAGCCCAACGAAAACAGATTGGGCGCCGCCGCATACAGCGGATACCATGCCGCGCACCCTGTCGCAGCGCGCAAAGTCAGGTCGAGCAGCCAAAACGGCAGCACCGCGCCTGCGGCGCTGCCGCCGAGCCGCAGCAGTTGTTTTTTGTCCATTTCAAAGCCGTCCTTCCTTCTTATCCTGACAGTATACGGCTTTTTGCGTCAAAATGCAACCCATTTCAGCACAAATGCACCCAAATGCAAAAAGAGCCGCTGTACGGCTCTTTTTATATTACAAATGAAACCGCCGCTGCAGCTCAGCCTTGATGGTCTGCCATTGGAACAGTATCAGCGCCGCCAGCGACAAAATGGCCAGCCCCGCACACAAAAGCGAGGGCAACAGCACCCGGACCTGTCCGCACGCAATCAGAACGAGCGGCAGCAGCCCGAAAAAACATGCGCCGATGAGCGGTCCGGCAAACAGCCGGAGCGGTGTTTTGCAGAGCACTGCTATCAGCAGCATCGCCAGAATCCCCACGATGCAAACACACGGCAACACAAAATCCACCGACCAGCCGCGCCAGCCCGTCCACCAATCCCACAAAAAGGACAAAACCGGAATCAGCACAACCTGCCAGCCGATATTCTGCGTCATGTCACGCCGATAGGCCACGCCGACCGCCGCCGCCACCCAGACGCACACCGCACCCGCCACCACGAACAGCGACCAGAGCGCGTGCCATCCGGTTGCAATATTGACCAGCACGCAGATGACGCTGACCGCAATCGCAATCAGCGCCAGCAGCCGCAGCACAAAACCGGTTGTAAACCGCGGCTTTTCCAGCGCCGGAAACACCTCGGTGTCCGGCTCCGGCGTGCCGGAAAGCTGTCCGCCGCACAGCGGACAGCAGGTTTTATGACCGGCGACGGTCACTCGGCAGCTGGGGCATCGCTGCATGACGTTTCCTCCTCTTCATGGTATTCGTTGCTTCGAATCTCGATTTCGATTCCCTCGTCGACCAGCAGCTCAAAAAAGCGGCGCTGCACCTCGGTGTTCTCAAAGGCCGAAGTAAAGCCAAAATGCAGGCTGTTGCCAAATGAACAGGTGCAAAGCTGCGTCGCGCCCGTCGACATAAACACACCGAAACCGCGCACAAAGGGACAAAGCGCTTCGGGCAGACGGAATTTGCCGACATTGGACAGCGCCGCTGTCTCCCCGCGGTCGGACACCGCGCCACTGAGCCGCAAAACCGGGTTTTTGAGTGCCAGCGGAATGAGCCGCAGCACGGGATTGTGCTCGAGCGCGGCCAACTGGTTCATGCGCGCGCCCAGCCGTTCGGGCGTCAGTTCTTCTTTGAAGGCCGCCGCAACACAGGCCACAATATCCTCAATCTCTCCGCACCGCTTGGAAAAATCATATCCGACCCGAATCGTCCCAAAAAAGTTGCGTGTTGTGCGCGAGGGGAAAAAGCTGCGCAAATCGACCGGAACGGTCAGAATGACCGGTTTTTTCTGCTCGCGGACATACATTTCGCTATGAATAGCGGAAAGCAGGAGCGCTGTCATATAGACGGTCAGCGTTGCGCCGCAGCGATGCGCTGCGGCCAGCACCTGCCGCACATCTGCCACACCCTCAATAACGGTCAGGCCGCCGTCCGCACGGCGCACCCCACGCAAACGGTAGGCACGCCCCAGCCCTTCGGAGGTCTTACCGCCGCTGTGCGGCTTGTAATACTTCTGGAAGCTGTCTGCCCAGCGTTGGGATACGGACGCCTGCGGCGGCCCGTCCACCCCAGCCTCCGGATGGCGCAGCATCAGGTAAGCAGTCATCAGCGACTCAAAAAACTCGATTGCACCCGCTCCGTCCGCCAGCACATGGTACATGTCCAGACTGACCTTGTGCCGCCAATAGCTGACGCGGAATAGCAGCGACCGGCTGCCCTCATACAGCGCCGCACACGGCGGCGCATGCTCAGGCACGACCGAAGCCCGCAGCGTAGTCTGTTCCAGGTAGTACCAGAACACACCGCGCCGCATGACCATCAACAGATGCGGATAGTGTTTCAGCGTGCGATCGAGCGCGGTTTGCAGCACATCGGGCGCGACCGGCTCGGTCAGTTCGCACGACAGGCGAAACACCCCTGTCG
>ENA-OWPN01002531-OWPN01002531.1-human-gut-metagenome-genome-assembly--contig:-NODE-2531-length-10947-cov-2.521208_pt1 | contig 10947 bp, 11 predicted proteins | sample MGYA00248266_ERZ651850 | MGnify/ENA primary metagenome ERZ651850 (study PRJEB26924, sample SAMEA4378296) | human gut metagenome | biome: human gut; feature: human-associated habitat; material: faeces... | reverse complement strand
TTTTACTGCATCTCGGCCAGCGTTTCGTCCGCCGCCTTTACGGTAAACGCCAAATCATTGACCGTGTGCGCGCTCGAAACAAACATCGCCTCAAACTGGCTGGGCGCGAGATATACACCTCGCAATAACATTTCATTAAAATACTTTGCGTATTTTTTTGTATCGCTCGTTTTTGCAGCGGCAAAGCAGTCCACCGGCGTATCCGTAAAGTAGGGGCAAAGCAGCGAACCAACCTGATTGACCTGCATTTTAATACCGTGCTTTTCCGCGCTTGCCCGCAGATGATTGGCAATATACTGCGCAGAAGCCTCCATAACGGCGTAAATCTCCGGATGGTCGGTCAGGATTTGCAGCTGCGCCAGTCCTGCCGCCATGGCAACCGGATTGCCGGAGAGCGTGCCCGCCTGATAGACCGGCCCGCACGGCGCGACCTGCTCCATAAGCACACGGCTGCCTGCATATGCGCCGACCGGCATGCCGCCGCCGATGATTTTCCCGAAGGTGACAAGGTCGGCGCGCACGCCGAAATACGCCTGTGCACCGCCCGCCGCCAGACGGAAACCCGTGATGACTTCGTCGAAAATCAGCAGCGCGCCGTGTTTGTCGCATAGGTCGCGCAGCCCCTGCAAAAAGCCGTCTTTCGGCGGGACAACACCCATATTCGCCGCGACCGGCTCGACGATGACCGCCGCAACCTCACCTGGATTGGCATCCAGCAGGCGCTCGACCGAAGCAAGGTCGTTGTATTGCGCCATGAGCGTATCCTGTGCCGCGCCGCAGGTCACACCCTTGGAGTCCGGTTCGCCTTGCGTAAGTGCCCCGCTGCCCGCGCCGACCAGCATGGAGTCCGAATGGCCGTGATAGCAGCCCTCAAACTTGATGATTTTGTCGCGTCCGGTCGCGCCGCGCGCCAAACGCAGCGCGCTCATGACCGCCTCTGTGCCGCTGTTCACCATGCGCACCATCTCGATATGCGGCACCATCGACACCATTTTTTCCGCCATTTCGACTTCCAAAGCGGTCGGCGCGCCGAACGACAGGCCGTTGACCATACGGTCATAGACCGCTTTCAGAATATCGGGGTGGCTGTGGCCCAATACCATCGGCCCCCATGAACCGACGTAATCGATGTATTCCAGCCCATCCTCGTCCAGGATGTGGCTACCCAAGCCCTTGACGATAAAGCGCGGGCTGCCGCCTACCGCGCGGAATGCGCGCACCGGCGAGTTGACGCCGCCTGGCAGCACCTTTTTGGCGCGCTCAAAAAGCTGTTCCGACCTTGTCATCAGCCGATATCCCCCTTCCGAATCGCATCCGCAAGCTCACAGGCGTAATAAGTAATCAGAATATCCGCGCCCGCGCGGAAAATTGATACCGCACTCTCGCACATCACGCCGTATTCGTCAATCAGCCCCGCTTTTGCCGCGGCCTTTATCATCGCGTACTCCCCCGAAACCGCGTATGCTGCAACCGGCAGCTCAAACCGCTGCTTGCACTGATACACAAGGTCAAGATAGCTCATCGCGGGCTTAATCATCAGAATATCCGCGCCCTCGGCAACATCGAGCGCGCACTCGCGCATCGCCTCTCGGCTGTTGTGCCAGTCCATCTGATAGGAACGGCGGTCGCCGAAGGATGGCGCAGAGCCCGCCGCGTCGCGGAACGGGCCGTAAAAGGAGGAAGCGTACTTCGCGGCATAGGACATAATCGGCACACCCGTAAACCCGTTCTGGTCGAGCGCACCGCGGATGGCCGCAACGCGGCCATCCATCATATCGCTCGGCGCGACCATATCCGCGCCCGCTGCGGCGTGCGACACCGCAATCTGCGCCAGCCGTACAATCGTCTGGTCGTTATCGACATCGCAGCCGCACAGGATGCCGCAATGCCCGTGGCTGGTGTATTCGCACATACACACATCGGTGATGACGTACATCTCAGGGGCCAGCTCCTTGATTTTGCGGATGCCCTGCTGCACGATGCCGTCCTCCGCCCACGCGCCCGAACCGATTTCGTCCTTTTCCTTGGGCAGGCCGAACAGAATCACGCGCGACACGCCGTGTGCGCGGGCGCGCTCGACCATGCGGTACAGCTGGTCAGGGGAATAGTGATACTGACCGGGCAGCGAGGGAATCTCCTCATAGATGCCCTCCCCCTCCATGACGAAAATCGGCCAAATCAGGCTTTCGGGCGAAAGGCGCGTCTCGCGTACCATACGGCGCAGGCCGTCCGATGTGCGCAGGCGGCGCGGGCGAATGCTGTCATGGAACATTTATATCTCCTCCTTGATACAGGCGACCAAGTCGTCTATGGTTGCATTTTTTGCAATTTTCACGTTGTTATAGTACTGCTTTGCGGCGTCGGCAGTCTGCTTACCGATGCAGAACGCGGTAAAGCCGGTGCAGTCCGCGCCGATGGCCTCGGCAAAGCCCTCGACCGTCGAAACGCTGGTGAATGTCACAGCGTCAATTGTACCGGCAGCCAGCAGCCCGCGCAGCGCATCCGCTTTGTCGCAGCGATGCACGGTGTCATAGAGCGGCACATCGGTCACGCAGATACCCGCGGCAGAGAGCTTTTCGGGTAATATCTGCCCGCCCTGCGCCGCGCGCAGCAGCAGCGCCGAACCGCCCTGCGGCATCGCGGAAAGCAGCGCATCCGCGAGGTGTTCCCCGTCGTACTGCGCGGGAATCAGGTCGGCGGTCAGGCCGTAAGCCGCCAGCGCATCCGCCGTTCCCTTACCGATGGCGGCAATCTTACAGCCCCAGAGCGCGCGCAGGTCGCGTCCGAGTTTGCGCAGCGCATGCACCGTCGCGGGCACGCCCGCCGGACTGGTGAACACCGCCCAGTCATGTGATTGCTCCAGCGCCGCCGCCAACGGCTGTACGTCCTCACGCTCGACGGTTTCGATGCACGGCGCTTCGATGACGTTTGCGCCCAGCATGCGCAGCCGCCCGGCGAGTGTACCCGCCCGCGCTTTCGGGCGAGTCACGACGATGGTTTTACCGTGCAGCGGCAGCGGTGTAAACCAGTCAAGTGTGCCGCTCAAGCTGCACACCCGCCCGACGATAATCAGCGCCGGGCTTTGCAGCCCCGCTGCGCGCACCGCGCCCGCAAGGTTAGCAAGGGTTGTCACCACCTTGCGCTGCGTACCGCGCGCGCCGTTTTCGATGACGGCGGCGGGCATGTCGGGCTGCATGCCCGCGCGCAACAGTCCATCCGTCACCTGTTCCAAAGCGGTCAGCCCCATCAGGAACACCAGCGTGCCATTCAGCCGTACAAGGCTGTCAAAGTCAATTTTCAGTTCCTTTCCTGCGCGTGCGTGCGCTGTGATGATGTGCACCGACGAGGTAAAGTCCCGGTGCGTCACCGGAATGCCCGCGAACGCGGGCGCGGCCAGCGCACTCGTCACGCCCGGAATCACGCGAAACGGCACGTCGTTTTCCAGCAGATACTCACACTCCTCGCCGCCGCGCCCGAACAGAAAGCAATCGCCGCCCTTGAGACGCACGACGTTTTTCCCTTCGCGCGCCAGCCGCACCAATATTTGGTTAATCTCCGGCTGCGGCACAGGATGGTGATGGTTTTCTTTGCCGACCGATATTTTTTCCGCGCGCGGCGGGATGAGGTCGAGAATATCCTCGCCCACCAGTCGGTCATACACCACCGCATCCGCCTGCGCAATTGCCTGCGCGCCCGCTGTCGTCAGCAGTCCTTTATCGCCCGGCCCTGCGCCGACCAGCGTTACCGTTCCTGTCATACCGTTCCCTCCGCCTGATGTTTGAGTTGCAGCGCAAGCGTACGGCCGAGTGACACTGCTTCCACCCGCCGTCCGGTCACCGCGCCGCGCACCATATGCTTCTCGTCCGCCGTCACATACAGCCCGCGCAGATGCAGTGTATCGCCCTGCGTTTCGGCATACGCCGCGACCGGCGCAAAGCACCCGCCGCCGAGCGTGCGGATAAACGCCCGCTCTGCCGCCGCGCAGTCGCGCGCGTCCATGTTATCAACCAGCCGCGCCGCATCCTCGCATTCGCCCACGCGGCCCTGCACAGCCAGAATGCCCTGTCCCGCTGCGGGAATCATTTCATCTACCGAAAAATACCGGCTGATGCGGTCCTGCAAGCCCAGGCGGTGCAGTCCGGCTGCCGCCAGCACCAGCGCGCCGTATGCGCCGCTGTCCAGCTTTGCAAGTCGCGTCTGCACGTTGCCGCGCACGGGCTGCACGTCGATATCGGGAAACAGCGCTTTCAGCTGCACCCGCCGCCGCGCGGACGCGCAGCCAATCGGCTTTGCCTTATCCCACACGCCGCTTTCCGGCAGCACAAGTGCGTCGCGCGCGTCCTCGCGCTTGGTAAACGCCACGAGCGGCAGACCGTCCGGCTGCTCCATCGGCACGTCTTTTAAGCTGTGCACGGTCAAATCGACCCGCCCATCCGCCAGTGCGCGGTCCAGTTCCTTGACAAACAGCCCCTTGCCGCCGACTTTGTCGAGTGTTCTGTCCAGAATTTTGTCGCCCGTGGTTTTCATTGTGATGAGTTCACACTCGCCCAGCGCGCGGCAGACCTCCTCGGCCTGCACGACCGCCAGACGACTGTCCCTGCTGCCCACTCGAATCATGTCATTTCCTCCAATACTGCGCGGATGCGCTTTGCCGCCGCCGCCGTTTTGCCGTGCGCCGTGCCGTCCGACACCACGCCTGCCGTGAGTCCTCCGCCCTCGCACACGGCGGGAAAGAAAAAGGTCGATTCCGCCGCGCAGTCGGCCACGCTGCACGGAATATGCAAATCCGCGCAATCCGTGGCGATGCGGTGATTCACCTGCCGGTCATTCGTGGCCGCGACTGCCAGAAAAACGCCCGAAAGATCGCTTTTCTCATAGCCGCGACGATGGTCGACCGCGATATCCGCCGGACTTTCCGGCGCAACCACCGTTACCGCCGCGCCGAAGCGCCGCAAAACGCCCACGCGCCGCGCGGCAATTGCTCCCGCGCCGAACACAATGCATTTTTTACCCGCGAGCGAGACAAACAACGGAAAGCGCGGCATGGGCTTGGGCTGTTCCTGTACCGGTGCCGTCCATCCAAAGCGCGCCGCGAGAAAGTCCTGCATTTCTGCCAGTGTTTTGCCCTCTTCCGCCCGCGGACGGGCGATAACAAGAACGGTCGCACCTACTTCGCGCGCCGCCGACAGCTTTTCCGCAAAGCCTCCCGCCGCGCCCGTGTCCTTGGTGACCAGAATGTCCGCGCGCGTCTGGCGCAGTAGAGCCGTGTTCATTTCATGCGAGAACGGCCCCTGCATCGCAACAATCTGCGCGCCCGCAAAGCCAAGCGACGCGCACTGCTCGAGCACGGAGACGCTCGGCGCGCCCAGACGCGCGCGGAAAAGCCGGGAAGCTGCGAAAATCCCGCCAGCTCCTTGCTGCCGGTTGTCAGCAGCGCGCGGCCGGGATGCTCATTCAGCCAGCGCACCGCAGCGGCGGTATCCGGTACGGTAATCACGCCCTTGCTGTCCAGCGCGGGACGCAGCAAACGGACATATTCCGCGCCTGTCTGCGCGCAGGCCGCACGCAGATTATCCGAAACCACCGCGGCATACGGATGGGTTGCGTCGACCAGTAGGGTGTCCGCATCCAGCACGGCCGCCATCGCATCCGTGTCCAGCCGCCCCTCATGCACCGTGATGCCGTGCATCGGCTCCATAACCGCCGCGCCGTAGCCGGTCGCAACGTACACATCCGCGTTTCCGCCGCAGGCCGAAACAAAGCGGCACAGCGCGTGTCCCTCACTCGTACCCGAGAAAATCACGAGTTTCATACGCCGCGATACCCCCGCGGCGTGACCATGCGCCCGTTTATCGCGCGCGTGCGGCTGTTGCCGACGAATACGGTTGTCAGCATATCGACCTGCATATCGCGCAGCGCACCCAGCGTCGTCAAAGTATATGTCTCGCATTCGCGGCCGATGTTGCGCACCGTGCCGCACACGGTTTCCGGCGGCAAAGTCTCGAGCAGAATATCGCACGCGCGCTGTAAATGGTCGGTGCGCTTTTTGCTTGCCGGGTTATACAGCGCAATGCAGAAATCGCCTTGTGCCGCGCCGCGCAGGCGTTTCTCAATGACCTCCCAAGGCGTCAGCAAATCCGAGAGCGACACGCACGCAAAATCATTGGTCAGCGGTGCGCCCAGCACCGCGCCGCCCGACAGCGCCGCCGTCACGCCCGGAATGACCTCGATTTGGATTTCCGGGTCCTGTGCGCACACCTCAAGCAGCAGTCCCGCCATGCCGTACACCCCCGCGTCGCCGGACGAAACGACTGCGACCGTATGCCCGTCCTTCGCCGCGTCGCGCGCCGCTGTGCAGCGGTCCACCTCGCGCGTCATGCCGGTCTGGATGCGCGCTTTGCCCTCGATTAATTCTGCAATGAGGTCAAGGTACAGCCCGTACCCCGCCACGCAGTCGCACTGCTCCAGTGCGCGCACCGCGCGCAGCGTCATCTGCTCCGCGCCCGGCCCGATGCCGATGCAATACAGCTTCATCTGCCGCTCCCCTTTCTCATATGCGCAAGACATGCCTCCAGCCTGCCCGCGTCCACCAGTTCCTTCATGCCGCCCAGCAGCAAATCCACCGTTTTGCCGACCGCGAGTTCCATCAGCCCATCCATATCGCCGTCCCGGTACAAATCACCGTAGGCATGGTCAAAATGCAGCCGGTCGAGCGCGGTATCTTTGATTTGAGCAATCACGGGCAATGCCTGCCGGTAGGCATGCCACCGATAAAACTCCGCCTGCTCCTCCTCCAGAATGCGCGCCGCCGCCCGTTTTGCCGCGTCGTTGCGCGAATCGTCCAAATCGCCCAAATCGTCCAGGTTATACAGCGTCACGCGCGCATCTTCGCCCGCCGCCTGCTCGATATCGCGCGGCATGGCAAGGTCGAGCAGCAAACGCGGCGGCTGCCGCAAATCACGAATCTGCTGCGCGGTGAGCGTAAAATGCGGGCTGGTCGTTGCGCTGACCGCAAGGTCCGCGCCCTCGAGCACCTCACACCGCCGGTCATACGGAAAGGTATCGCACCCGGCGGGGACAATCGTCTCGCCGTGATGATAGCTGCGCAGCGTGACCGTTACGGCGCAGCCCTGCGCGCGCAGCGCCTCCGCCGCGCGACGGCCCATCTCTCCATTGCCGATAACAACCGCACGACGGCCTTCCAGCGCACCGAAAAAGTCCTGTGCCCGCCGCACACCCGCCGTCGCCGCGGACGCGGGTACCCCGGTCAGCCTGACCTCGGTGCGCACGCGCTTGCCCGCGGTCACCGCGCGGCGAAACAGTGTGTCGAGCACGCTGTCCATGGTTTTTGCCTCACGTGCAAGCGCAGCGGCATCGCGCACCTGCGTGAGAATCTGGTCGTCCCCGAAAATCTGGGATTCCAGCCCCGCCGCGACCGCCATCAGATGCTGCACGCACGTATCGCCCGTGCGGGTCACGCTCAGACCGCGAAACACCGCCGCGTCAAAGCCCGCTGCGCGGGCAAGCATGGCGAGCGGGTCAAGCGACACGCCATCCTCACCATGCACATACAACTCGGTGCGGTTACAGGTCGCCAGCAGCACACAGCCCGCAACGCCCGGCATTTCGGCCAACTGCGGCAATAACGCCTGCACCTGTCCGCGCACGAACGATACGCGCTCCCGCTGTTTGAGCGGCGCATGCACAAAATCAATTCCCATCATTGTGAGGTTCACAATTTCCGTCCTCCAACTGTTTTTCATCAAAGTCCGCGTACCAGTCCCGCTGCGCAAGCGCTATGGTGACGCCGTCTCCCGCCGTTTTTCGGCAGAGCAGCTCCCCGCCGGATGCAGCGCATACCGCCGCGCGCTCGCACACGTTATCCACACCGACCGTGCGCGCGACAAAATCCGACGGCGTAAAATCGCCGGGCACGCTTTGCAGCGTCTCCGCGGAAAACACGGTCAGCGGCAGGCTGTATGCTTCGCAGAACCGCAGCAGCCCCGGCTCGTTTTGTTTTACGTCAATGCTGGCAACGCCGCACACCGCCGTCCATGGCACGCCTGCGGCATCCAGTGCGGCCTGTGCGGCCTGTTCAATCGTCTGCGCGCCCGTTCCCTTACGACAGCCGATGCCCAGGAAAACGACACGCGGCACCAGATGCAGTGTGTACGCAAACGGCGCGGCTTTGGTGTCAAAGCCGATGTAAAAACCGCTATCCGGCGCGCCGTCCAAGGTCACCTGTGCGGGCAAGCGCCCCTTGACTGGAAAATCCGACCGCAGCCCGACTGTCTCGCCGCGCAGCAGCGCACCAGAAACGTATTTGATATTTGCCGGGTCAACCACGACGCAGTCATGTGCCGCCGCCCATGTATCAACCGCGAACGCCGCACGTCCATCGGTCGCGGTCGTGATGACCGCCTGCGCGCCGAGGCCGTCCGCCAGCCGCTGCGCCAGCGCGTTTGCACCGCCGATGTGCCCGGACAAAACCGGAATGACAAACCGCCCCGCCTCGTCGATAACCAGCACCGCCGGGTCGAACGCCTTGCCCGCAAGGTACGGCGCGACTGCGCGCACCGCGATGCCTGCCGCCCCGACGAACACGATAAGGTCACAGTCCACCATCGCCTGCTGCGCAAAGCGCGAAAGCTGTGTGCCTGCGAGCGACAGGTCCACCGTGCGGGCATACCGCTCGGTCAAAAATTCAGGCAAAAGCGCCGCTGCTTTGCGCGCGGTTTGCGCGCCGACGGCAGTGAACGAGACAAATTTCGCGTGCTTCATCGGCTGGCCTCTCGGAAGCCCGTGGAAAACGACGGGTCGTATAACTTTGACCGCTCATAGTCGTCACCCAGAAAACCGCCGACCGTAATCAGCGCGGTTTTGGTCACGCCCTCGCGTGCAGCAGCCTCGGCCAGCCCCGCCACCGTTGTGCGGATGACCTTTTCGTCCGGCCACGTCGCCTTATAGACGATGGCGGCGGGCGTTTCGGGGGCATAGCCGCCCTGAATCAGCCGCGCGGACAGTTTTTTCATCTGTCCCGCGGACAGGAAAATCACCATCGTTGCGCCGTGCGCGGCAAGGGACTCAATCTGCTCTTTCTCCGGCACGGGCGTGCGCCCCTCCATGCGGGTCAGGATGACCGTCTGGCTGACGTTCGGCAGCGTATATTCAGCTTTGAGCGCTGCCGCCGCGCCACAGAACGAAGAAACGCCTGGGCAGACCTCGTATGCCAGTCCCAGCCGGTCGAGCGCGTCCATCTGTTCGCGGTGCGCACCGTACACGCACGGGTCGCCCGTGTGCAAGCGTACAACCGTCTTACCCGCCTGTGCCGCTGGCGCCATAACGGCAATGACCTGTTCGAGCGTCATTTTGGCGCTGTCGTATACTTCACAGCCGTCCTTTTTATACTCGAGCAGAGCAGGATTGACCAGCGAACCCGCGTACACAATCACGTCCGCTTCGCCCAGCAGCTTTGCGCCGCGCACGGTAATCAAGTCGGGCGCGCCCGAGCCTGCGCCGACAAAATAGATCATGCCTGCCCCTCCTTTACTAGAATGATGGAAAAATATCCGGTCGGCTCGTCCAGTTCCGCAAGGTCGGTCACAATGCGCTGCCCTTCCATGCCGCACCGTTCGACCAACGCAGCGTTGCATAGCTCACCGCGCGCCGCCAGCGTGTCGCGCACCTCCAAAATCGACTTGCCCGCCTTCATCAGCACGCGGCTGCCGGGTAAATCGAGCGCTGCATCTACCCCTCCGTGTGAGGCAGGAATGATATGCAGCATTTCACTGTCCTCACACAGTGCGCGGCCCAGTGCGGCCGCCGCCGCACAAAAGGACGGCACGCCCGGCACGATTTCGGTCGCGTAGCCGCGCGCCTGCACGCGCCGTAGCACATACCAGCAGGTCGAATACACGGTCGGGTCGCCGAGCGTCAGGAACGCCACGGTTTTGCCCGCGTCCAGCTGCGCGCAAATGTCGTCCGCCGCGCGGTCGTGGCAGGCATCGCGCTTTGCCCTGTCTCGCGTCATCGGCATCTCGCAGTGCAGCACCGGCTTGTCCCCGATGTACTGCGCCGCAATTTGCAGTGCGGTCTGTTCGCCCGCCCCCGACTGCGGCACCGCAATCACGTCGCTCTCCCTCATCACGCGGATGGCTTTGGCCGTCATGAGTTCCGGGTCGCCCGGACCCACGCCCACACCGTATAGTATTCCCTTGCTCATACTGTCTCCTTTAACCGCTCACACAACGCCCGCGCTCCGGGCGACTGTGTCAGAATGCCGTATTTTCCTGTAAACATCACAAACTCCACTTGTGCTTTGCCGCGCAGCCGCAGCCGAAGTCGCTCTTCCATCGCCTTGCCGATGCGCGCCATCACCGCATTTCGCAGTCCGGCGGCATCCAGCAAGTCGATGCAGGCATCGACCGATACCGCGCTCATCAACCCTTCGAGCGTCGCGCGCTCCGCACCAGCGAGCGCCGCGTGTGCGGTGAAAATCTCCTGCCGCCCGTCCGCAACCGAAGAATGCGTGTTCATCACGCCCGCGGCGAGCTTGACCAGCTTGCCCGCGTGACCAACCAGCAGAATGTCCGCAAAGCCGCGGAACGCCGCATGGTCGAGCGTCTCTCCAATATAGTTGGAGCACTTGACCGCCCGCTCGAGGTCCAGCCCCAGCGTGTCACGCGCAAAATCCGTACCATAGTTGCCCGGACACAGGAACGCAATGCGCTGCCCTGCGGCGTACAGACTGTCCAGCTCGAGCCGGATGGTGTCCACCAGCGCCTTTTCGCTCATCGGTTCGACCACGCCGCTTGTGCCGAGGATGGAGATGCCGCCCATCACGCCGAGATGTTCGTTATAGGTCTGTTTGGCCAGTTCCTCTCCGTTTTCTGCCGAAACGACGACCGAAAAGCCGCCTGTGTAACCGGTTTCGCGGGCGGCACGCTC
>ENA-OWPN01002530-OWPN01002530.1-human-gut-metagenome-genome-assembly--contig:-NODE-2530-length-10947-cov-3.764231_pt1 | contig 10947 bp, 7 predicted proteins | sample MGYA00248266_ERZ651850 | MGnify/ENA primary metagenome ERZ651850 (study PRJEB26924, sample SAMEA4378296) | human gut metagenome | biome: human gut; feature: human-associated habitat; material: faeces... | reverse complement strand
CGCCATAATGCTGTTCCGAGAAACGCGCCTTCAGCAGCCACGCATCCTTCTTAATGCCCAACATCAATGAACCGCCCACCGTTCCGTTGACAGACTTTCCCAACAGGGCAGCCTCGCCAAATACCTCATTCTGTTGCGAAGGAAGAACAGGAAGAATCTCGATAACCCCTCCCATAGCATCACTCCCGTAGAGCAACGAAGATGGCCCTTTCAATATCTGTACTTCGTTTACATTAAATGCATCTATTTCCAAGCCGTGATCGGCCCCCCATTGTTGCCCTTCCTGCTTTATTCCATTTTCGGATACGGCTATACGGTTGAATCCCAATCCCCGAATCATGGGTTTGGAAAATCCCGCACCGACATCCATCGAGTTTACGCCGGGAACATTCTTTAATGTTTGCATCAGGTTACCGGTGAAATGCCGGTCCAGGTAGTCCTTCTGAAGCAGATCGAGCGTAAGAGCAGTTTTTTTCTCCTGCATGTGCCGGTACGATCCCGTAACCACCACTTCGGACAAATCCACTCTTTTAATCGTATCAGAAACTACCTGTGCATGTGCAGACAGGGTAAGACACAATCCCAGCGTACCCGAAATATATCTGATACGCATAGTTTACAATCATTTGATTTTGTGAATAATAATCTAAAGATAATATGTAGACCGGCAAGCAGGCGGAGCGCGCAAATGATAAGGATAAAGCTTTGCATAGCATACCTTATCCACAGTGATTTCCGGCCGAAAATCAACAACCGGAAGAATAATATGAAGTTGAAATGTTTCTGCCTGTGTAAAAGGGGACAGTGTGAAATTACATACGGGACATTGATGGGAGTCTCCCTGTGAATGCCCGTCCTGAGAGTGGCAAGCAACGTCTCTGCCTTCATGGTGGTGGAAAGTCTTCACCATAAAGAACGGCATGAGTGTCACTAACAACAGCCATGCAATACATATTCTGCCTTTTGCCTTCTCTCTCATTTTTGTGTTTTGTAACCGCCGCAAAGATAAAAACAAATATGATAGCCGCAATAGGGTTTTATATTTGTTATCTGTTTCAATCACTTTTTACCTATTATTAGGTATCAGAGATAGGTATTTTTTCTGAAATTCAAAAAAAACGCATTATATTTGCATCACAATAAAGAGAACAGGAAAGAAATTATTAACAAAATTCACCTTTTAAAAGAATAATATTCTATGAGCAGTTCAGAAAAGCTTGACAAAGTAGACTTGCAGATATTACGCACCTTGCAAGAAAATGCCCGATTGACCACCAAAGAACTGGCGGCACGGGTAAGCCTCTCCTCCACCCCGGTATTTGAACGGCTGAAACGCTTGGAAAGCGGAGGATACATCAAGAAATACATCGCTGTGCTGGATGCCGAAAAGCTTAACCAAGGCTTTGTCGTGTTTTGCAGCGTAAAGCTGAGAAGACTGAACCGGGACATTGCTGCCGAATTTACCCGGATCATTCAGGATATTCCCGAAGTAACGGAATGTTATAACATCTCGGGAAGCTATGATTATCTGCTAAAGATTCATGCTCCCAATATGAAGTATTACCAGGAGTTCATACTCAATGTATTGGGAACTATCGACAGCTTGGGTTCACTGGAAAGCACCTTTGTGATGAACGAGGTGAAACATAACTACGGGATTCACATTTAGTACCATTTTTTGCGTTTGAAATAAAAATAGATAACGACAACAAGAGCAAACATTAACGCCCAGGCAAACAGATAACCATACTTCCACCCCAGTTCGGGCATCCATTGGAAATTCATTCCCCAAATGCCTGCCAGGAAAGTAAGCGGAATAAAAATAGTGGAAACAACGGTCAGTTGCTTCATGATGCTATTCATGCGTTGGTCATTGTTGGACAGATAGAGGTCTACCAATGCCGAGATCATATCACGGCATCCTTCCAGGGTTTGCAATACAAATTGCAAATGGTCGTTCACATCATCAAAGAATGGGCGGTTGGCTTTATGCAATAAATCGTTATCAGTGGTATGTAGCAGGTTGATTATTTCCTCCTTGAAGGGCAGGATACACTTTCTTATCAACCGGAAATTACGACGGTATTGCTGTATATCTTCAATACCCGGCACATTATCCTGTCCGGGAGAAAGCAATCCTTCCTCCAAGTCCTCAAGCCCGTCTTCAAAGTCAGAAATAATAGACATGAAACTAGTCATTACGCTATTCAGGATTACGCTAAGCAGAAAGTCCGATTGGCGGTTTCGGATTTTCAATACGTTCTTCTCCAATGCAATGTTTATATCATTAAAGAAATCTGTTTCTCTTTCTACAAAAGTAAGCAGGAAGTTTTCACCCTGAATAACGGCCATTTGTTGGGGCAGATAGGTATCTTCGGAAGAAAAAAGCAATTTCAAGATCACTACGTTATAGGTTTCATGTTCTTCTATCTTCGTAAGATGCTTGGAGTTCAATATATCTTGCATCGTGAGGAAATCCACATTGAAATGCTGGCATATACGCTGTATAGCCTCAATGTTCCGAAAGCCATGAATCTGTATCCAGTTTATGGCATCTTTGCGCAGATACGGGATGAGGTCGTCTATCTCCTTGCCGTCCTGCCTATCCAGATGTTCAGCATTGTAACTGCATAAATGCAAATGAGTCGGAGTCTGGCTGGCTCCTATATAGTTCAGTTGTTCGCTTAATAAATTATTCTTGGGCATAGTTTTTTAGTATTAGGATGCACAAAAGTAGTGTTTTTTATAAGAAATGTCATCGAAAATATTTTTTTCTCTGATTTTAACAGAGAAAATAGATTATTTGGTTACTGAATATATTTATGCAAAGTTCGTATAAATTCCTCAGAGTGCAATTAAAAGATGAAAGCGATAGCCGCCTCGGAAATCGCCATGAGTTTAAATTCCTCAGAGTACAATTAAAAGGGAGATGGGTGATGAAAAACTGGCAGAAAAAATCGGGTTTAAATTCCTCAGAGTACAATTAAAAGTGCTCCGACACGCAACAATATCGGATGCTTGGCAAGTTTAAATTCCTCAGAGTACAATTAAAAGATTATCAAATAAGTTATAGATATTCACTCATTATCAGTAAGATACCTTAAAAGGAATAGAAAATGAGTAGGGGAAAATATGTCGACGTCCATTAGTATAAAAAAACTAGAGATGCGACAATTATATAAACATCTGAAAATCAACAAGTCAAAGAAGTAAGGAGTGAAAATTGTAAGCTCTAAATGCTATAATATAGATAGAACTACATTTGTGACACACTAAGAAACTACCTAATATTTTCATCAGATTCATACAAATTCATAATCAACAAAACACAAGCAAATATAGATAAATAGTTTGGTTTTTATAGAGTTTGTTGAAATTTTCTTCAATATTTTTTCACGGCATCAAAATATAGATAAATTTATCATTTGCACATTACCATAAACAAGCCCTATTCTTTGGAGTGTTAAAGGTTTATCTGTCAGTTGATTTTCAACTTATTCATAACACCATTTCTCTACCTTGTTTATTTTTCAGTAGAATAATCAATGATTTGTTAGATAGAAAAGAAAAAGCTCTCTAAACTACTAGTTTAAAGAGCTTTTAAAATAAATGAAGTTTTCATTTATCTTCTGTGATCCGCCTGGGATTCTCCTAAGAGAGTTACCACACTGATATTTAAAACTTTATATTTCTTGCTTCAAGCATATCCCATGATTTATCCCACAGATTTGCTACGTGCTTTTGCGGTAGTTTGCTCATGGAGAATACTAAAAGCAAAGATAAATCATTTCTTTGAATTCGCAAAATGAGAAGTCAGTTTTGACTGGTACTAAAAAGATAATTTTTATTTTGAAACCAAATCCAAAACTTTATCAATGTCATTCTTATAGCTAATATCTTCAAATAAAATATCAAATATTTTATTTATATATGCCAATTTCCGTTTGTGAAGTATCTTATCTTGCTTGAAAATATTATAAAACCCCATTAGCAATTTCATTTGACGTTCCCTAACTGTAGATGAATACTCAGTTTCTTTTTCTTTTCGAAATTGATAAAAATGTATCATTTTGAAAATCTCAAAGCATTGATCAGAATATTCAGCGCTATATTTTAGTAGATATTCAAGAATATAATATTTCTTAAAATCAAAAGACTTCGAACTAATGTATTTTATTATAAATGGGTATAAATCGGAAAACTTCACATTTGATTTTTTATAATGTAAAAAACAACAATCATATTGATGTGAAATATGATCATCTTCATAGTTCAGATATTTTTTCAAAATAAATATAGCTTTTTCTCCTTTTGGGTCTTCTTCGAAATAAAAATAGGTTATAGCACAACTGATAACTTCCGCAATACATTTAGGATCATTATCGATATAGTCAAACAAAATCGACTCTGCATTTGAATAAGTCCTCACCCATGCGAAGTAAAGCATTGCAGAAATATTTTCTCGAAATTTCTCATTTTTAATCCCTTTTGCTCGAATTAAATAAGATGCTAATCGAGAAAAGTCATAGTGAGCATAATATTGAGCAGGGTTGAATGAGTAGATAAACAGTTCATCAGATGCATTTGCTGTAATTAATCGAAATAATGAAAATGCTCTCTCAATATTGTATCTATTCAAATATGCCAATCCATAAAGGACTGATGTTAGAATATCGTCATTAGCATCCTGAACAACTTTCTCCAACGTTCCTAAAACCAATTCCCCATGTTTTTCCATACTCAAACAATACAATGCATCTATTGCAGAACCCCGTACAGAATTTATGGCCGAGCTATACAAATCTCTATCATTTTTTCTTTCAGGATTAGGGTATGATAATGCCAAATTAACAGCAAAGTCAATTATTGTTTGATCGTCTATTCCTTTTATAAATAATTTCCGCAAACTTCGTGTAATGTAGAAAAGCTTATCATCCGAATAACGTTTATTTATTATTGCCGATACAAAAATATCTTTTAAAATTTCATTTGATAAGTCTGATTCTCCAAAAGCACATAGGGCTTGAGCAATATAAGAATCATGAATCTTTTTATCGGCAATCATTTTATGTATCAAGCTAACGAAGCGACCTGGTTGTTTTTTCACTTCTTCTTCTAACCTCCGAGCGTGTTGTTCTCTTCCTCCTGTAAAATCATAGGAAATTTTATCTTCTGCATATTTGATAAATGATTTCAGCCATTGTTCATCTGTCATTTTTGCGTATGCATCGTGTTTGATTGGCGCACCAATACCTCTCATTTGAAAACGACTGCTATACAAATAATCAGAGGGCTTTACTTTAGGGAATTTTCTATTGAGTTCTTGATATGTCTTTTTTGCCTCTAGTATTGAATTTATATAATCAATGGGAAATGCCTGCAAAAATAAATAAGTAGTACGTCCATAAGAAGAATAGAAAGGATTTTTTCCTTCTCTATCATCAGGCATTAATTTTCCTTGATTTTTAAGAGATAAAATTATATTCAAGATAAATTTCTTGTTTTTGTTGCAGAATGTTGGAAACCAAAGCTGAATAAGTCGAAATAAATCTCCTTGCAATTCTCCATGATCTGTAATTTGATTTATTTGACGCATCCGTTTAATGATAGACATCACCAAATCCTCTTTATTTGAATCGGGCTTATCTAATACACACAATACAATCTTTAAGATAGAATGGTATTTAGAGGTATAATGAGTTTTAACGAAATCATCATAGAACACGGGGTTTTTAGTTCGAATTTCTTTTACCCAACGAATGAGCCTTGCATAAATTCGTTCTTTGTCTGTATGATAATCGCTTTTGTTGTTTACTACACTGAATGAGGTAAATAATCCATCAGGAACTAATAATCTATCTTCTTCGCTATCCCACAGGTGCTCTTGGCTTTTTATGGCTGAAAGAACGGTGTTGAACAGGAAGGTTATTGCTTTTTCGGGCGAAGTCTTGTTTATTAAATCTAAGAGTTTGTTCTTGTCATACCAATCATCTCTATGCTGTCCCTTTTCTCTTTCCAAAATTCCATCATAGATACTTTCTGAGATTTCCCTTATTACAAAATCCACATTTGCAAGGACAATATTTTCGAGTATATGATAATATGAAAATGAATCCAAGGAATCTTTACAATAAAGGAATAGGTCGTATGCCAATGAATTTGTCCAGTCTTCATTGAAATACAAAATTCTACCCACGACTTGTTTCTTTTCTTCAAACTCAAGGGATAATAACAAATTAAAAATGTCATCAATATTTGACTGCAAATTTCTTCGAAGAAGAAATGTTGCCATATTGAGCGAGTGATTTTTCCTCGTTTCAAATGGCAAGTAATTGTTATAAAATGGACAACGTAAAATCCACTGAGAATATTTTGTTTTCTTTTCAAAGAACCTATCCCTAATTGTAGGCTTCAACTCATACATGTTTTTCAATAAACCTTGTTGAATTAACCAATTGGTCCAACCTTTTGAAATCAAACTATCAATAAAAATATCGTAATATTTTTTCTTTCTTAAAATTAGCTTTAATGCAATTTGCTTTTCATCATTAAAAGGATTTTCGACATTGGATAATAATGAAATCACCAATGATTTTATATGAAACCTTATTCCGTTTGATTGTAGTATATATTTTGTTATTCGTATATATTCATTTCTGTCTGATATTGATAGATAAGAAATGATCATTTTTAGTCCAGATCGGCTTTCTAATGATTGTTTATTCGTTTTTATGTACTTAATCAGATTCCCCTTTTCTTCTATGAATCTTTTAGCAAAAAGATAGTCATAAAATGACTGATGGAAAAAGCGTAATGATTTATCTTTTTCTTCTATGACAATCCCTTTACTTTTCAAAAAAATGAATTCAGTTGGATAATCTTCGACCATATTAGCAGATGAAACTGTAATCGTTTGTTGTGCATGTTGTTTCTCAATTATTTTGTAAAGAAATTCTTTTAGCTTATTTTTATCAATCTTTGGATTTTGTATAAGCTGTTTCCACAATTCAACATATAAATCCTGAAGAGTTTTAATTTCATGAGCTTTTGTTTTATTATTATAAATTCGACAAAAAACATCCAAGTTATTAGGATTTCTTAGTAGAGAAAATAAAGTACCCGTCAAGTCTCCTTTTGCCAGTTTTAATTTAGACAAGACGCTCTCCACATCTTTGTCATGAAGTTCACTTACTTGAATTTTTATATTGTTTTTGTAAGCATGGAACGAAAAGTCGTAGTTCAAATCATATTCTCGGATAGAGACAATTACTCTAATATTATGACGGTTTTTTAACGATTCAATGAGTTGAATATAAGTATTCACATAGTCTCGATTGGATGACAAATATTGCGAAAGAGCATCTAATTGATCAATCAAAACAATCGTTTTTCCGATATTTTTAGAGACTTCGATGATTGATTTAATAATTGGGTGAGTTAAATTAATTTTCGTTGTAAGATCATCTAGATTATTTGCAATTAAGGCATCTGACTTGAGACCAAGAACAGGAATTCCGTCTTTAGCCAGCAATTCATATAAATCCCGAAGTATCGTAGTCTTTCCACATCCAGCACTGCCTGAAAGAAACAGAACGTTATTACTTTTCTCTTCTGAATTAGTTGGTAATGTTGATTTTATCCAATTAAGCAGTTCTGTGGTTTCCTTACGTTTTATATTAGAATCAGGAAGATTGCCAAAATAGTTTTTGCATCCGTAAAGCGTAAACGAAGCATTTCCTAATTCATCCAACAATTCAGGATTATAAATAGAATGTGGTTTAGTCAGTTCTTCTAATTTTTCTTTTATAGGTTCTAATGCTGTAGCCTCAATGACTGTTTTAGCCTCAAAATATTTACTAATCAGATTTTTATTGTACTCATATGACAGCCTTCTATCTAATTCAGTACCTATTATTGGAGTTATTTTGATACTTGACAGTATTCCATATAATTGGTTCTTTACTTTAGTAAGATCAATTACACTGAGCGTTTTATTTTCTTGGATTACTTTATTTATCCAATTTTCTAATTCAGACTCTTGAAGAATTTCGTTTGGGAAATTTTTTAAGAATGGTGTTGCTTGGTTATTAAATCCACTTGATGCCACAAAGTGGTATTCAAACGTATTAATGTCAAATATAAAATCAGCATGTATAATTGAGTATAGACAGAATTTTATAATCTCTCTTGCGCATTCAGGCTTGGTCAGTACTTTGTCATATAGTTTACATTGTACTACACCAACACTATTGCCATTTTTATATAAGACACAGTCTCGCCCTTGTTCTTTATTCCCACTCAAAAGAACAACATCATCAAATTTATTATTAACGATTTTCTCTTGGATGTCTTGACAATAAAGATCTCTGACAAACTCCTCAAATCTTCGATCATCGAGGTGTAAATGATATATTATAGGCTGATTAGATAAAAGTGGCATATTTATTTTTCGGATCTAAAGTCTTGTAATAATAAAGGATATCTATCAAATAATTCCGTGATATATGCAATTTTATCTCTCTTTGAAATACTCACATACATTGAGATATCATTTAGATTGTAAACTTCATTGCATATATGGGAATTATAATTGCTCATAAATAATATCAAAAACGTTCGTTCATGAGAACATAGAGAAAAGGCTACTTTTTTCAATTTTTCATATTTATAATGAGAGACTTCGCCCAATTCATCAACCTCCCAATGTTCTTCAAATTTCAAAAGAGGCGAATTAAATAAATAATTCCAAGTATCTTGAATTAACTTTGTGGCTGTGTATTCTTGATACTTTGAATAAATGTTTTGAGTAATTTCATTCAGTGCAGAATTTACACAACAAATATAGTCATTAACAAATTCAGACTTAAGTATAGTTTGAATTGGAGTATTATGTGTAATAGTATTCCGAAGTCTTTTTATTTTCTCTAAATTACTCAGATGTATTTTGTCGAGAATTGGTATTTGAAGCGTATTAGCATATTTCTTCAGCCCATCACTAATTTTTCCATACATTAAATTTTGAGAAAAATCAGCTGAAAGTTGTTCGATAAGAGTATGGGATAAACTATTTGAAATAATATCATTTTTATATTTTACAAAATCTATTTTATCAACATTCATTCTTTCAGGAAAAGCATATAAAATATTTGCATATGATTGAACTAGCGTGGACTCAAAGATTGCATATGAATACAGAAACAAAGACTTTATTTGTCTTTGTTCTTTGCTGTTGTCAATGTCTTGTTTTATCAATGCTAGCTCTTTGTTCGCCTGTTCAAATGGTAAAACAATATCTCTAAGAAGAATTATGTTCGGTTTTTTAGTCATTGCTATTTATCTTTTTTTATTTCCACCAATAACTCCCTCACTTCCACTCCCAACGTTTTAGCAATAGCAAACAGTGTTTCAAGTGAAGGTTGAGACACGTTTGCACACCAACGGGAAACAGTAGCTTCATTCTTCCCCAATGTTTCTGCAAGCCATTTGCCTGTTTTCTTCCTTTCCACAAGTAATACTTTTAATCTGTTCAATTCCATTTATTAAATTATTGATGTATTTTGCAAAGATATTGATTTAAATTGAACCTTCTATCTTTTGTTATCTTTTTAGTTATCAACAGACAAAATCTTTTATGTCACTGTTAAACTGACAAAAGCTATTTTCACGAAGCTTTCGCCTCTTCATACGATAGGGAAGCCATGAGCAAGAAATAACCGAACTTGGATAAGAGATAACTTTGGGCATAATATGAATCTAATTTTATCAGTTTAATCTTGGTGTTCGTTTCTTCTTTTTCTTTTTACGTTTCTGTGCTTTTAATTCCTTTGTCGATGTTGCATCGCAATTATTGCCATCTCCCAATGAGAAGATAGATAATAGAGAGTTACCACTACTGTTATTTTGCTGATTATAAGACTGTTTTTTATCTGTCTTGCTATCAAGATTGCAAGATAACATGTTCTCTTTTTCACTGGATTGGAATATTTCTTTTTTCTTTTCGCCAGTAAAATATTGTTTTGGTTCTTTCAACTCTTGCTCCTGCATTTTTAGTTTTTTACCTATACTGCTATTTTTCATTGTGTTAGCATATTCGAATGATTTAGATAGTTGGCGGTTGTGGCCGAACAACTTATCAAATCCCTGTTCTGCCTGTTGGAATAGGCTCACACGGTCGAAACCACCCGCCACCGTCCCTTTCTTGGTGTTCTTGTGGTTGGTTAGCGGTGATAACTTCTTTTTGTTGGTTTGGTCTTTACGGCTGACAATCAAATGGCAGTGCATATTCAGCTCATTATCGGAATGACTACGGTCAAAATGTATCTTACCATAGAATTTTATATCCGCTTCAGATAGTCCTTTGTTGAAGTTCTTGGCATATTCAGGAATAAAGACCTCACGAATATAGCGTTTCATAGCTTCTGCTTGTTCCTTTTCTGTAATACCCATTGATCGAAGTTCCGTTTCCGATGGGCTAACATGGATAGCATAAAACTTAGCATCCGTTTTTAGGAGTTGCCCAATATTACTATCTATATCTTTTATGATCTTTGATTTATAGATGTTATCATCTGACAGATTGAAAAAAACTTCGGTATAAATACCTTTCTCTATACGTTCTAAATCTTCGTGTTCTAAATAATTGGCTAGTAGTCGGCTACTTTCAGCATTATTATATGTTCCGTTCGATGGTGGAGCAAAGTCTATATGCATAAGCCTATGTATTAATCAGGTTTGTAATCTCTGCTTTTAGGTTATCTTTTCTTTTACTATCCATCACACCACAAGCAGAAAGTTCCGAATAGAGTTGTATCAGGTGAAGCAGCTTTTTATAATCCCGTTGATGTATCTGATAGAGTGCGTTAATCTGTTTTGACTGATTGTTTATCACATCGGCATGATTGATGAACTGTTCACTTAGCTTTTTAAGTACGGCTGTTTGTCTTTCCT